>Ga0156347_1136_pt1 | contig 13664 bp, 11 predicted proteins | sample RifOxyA1_FD_107994 | JGI IMG/M metagenome (GOLD analysis project Ga0156347, IMG submission 107994) | Xanthomonadales bacterium RIFOXYA1_FULL_69_10 | reverse complement strand
ATGCCCGGTTGCAGGAGACGCTCGGCGAGGGCTTCGCGTCGCAGGCGCTGCGCGTGGAGCACGAGGCGGCGGGCCTGCGGCTGCACGGCTGGATCGCCAAGCCCAATTACTCGCGCGCCAGCGCCGACCAGCAGTACCTCTACGTCAACGGTCGCTCGGTCCGCGACCGCAGCGTCGCGCACGCGGTGAAGCAGGCCTATGCCGACGTGCTGTTCCACGGCCGCCAACCGGCGTACGTGCTGTTCCTGTCGGTCGATCCGCGCCGCGTGGACGTCAACGTCCATCCGGCCAAGCACGAAGTGCGCTTCCGCGACGGCCGGCTGATCCACGACTTCGTCTACCGCACGCTGCACCAGGCACTGGCCGAAACGCGTGCGGGCATCGAGGCGTCGGCGATGACCGCGCATGCGCCCGCTGCAATGGCACAAGGCGGACAGCCCGTTGCGGCGCACTGGGACCGTTCGCAGACGCCGCTGGGCCTGCGTGAAGGCGCATCGGATGGCGTCTGGGCCCGCGAGGCGCAAGCCGAGTATGCCGCGCTCTACGGCACCCACGCACCCGGCAACGAAGGCGCGCCCGCGGCGGCACCGTCCACGCCGTTACCGCCCCTGCCCGAGAGCCCCGAACCGTCGCTGCCGCCGCTCGGCTATGCGGTCGCGCAGCTGCACGGGATCTACGTCCTCGCCGAGAGCGCGCAGGGCCTGATCGTCGTCGACATGCACGCCGCGCACGAGCGCATCGGGTACGAGAAGCTCAAGCGCGCGCACGACGGCGAGGGCCTGCGGACGCAGCCGCTGCTGGTGCCGGCATCGATCGCCGTATCCGAGCGCGAAGCCGAAGTCGCCGAGCGCGAGTCGGCGACGCTGGCGGCACTCGGCTTCGAAGTGACCCGCGCCGGCCCGCAGTCGCTGACGTTGCGCGCGGTACCGGCGCTGCTGGCGCACGGCGACGTCGAAGCGCTGCTGCGCGACGTGCTGGCCGACCTGCGCGAGCACGGCCAGTCGCGCCGTGTCGCCGAAGCGCGCGACGAGCTGCTGTCGACCATGGCCTGCCATGGTGCGGTCCGCGCCAACCGCCGCCTGACGCTGCCGGAAATGAACGCACTGCTGCGCGAGATGGAAGCCACCGAGCGCTCCGGCCAGTGCAACCACGGCCGCCCGACATGGGCGCACTTCACGCTGCAGGAAATGGACCGATGGTTCCTGCGCGGGCGCTGAGTGCCGTGTCGTCGTCGACGCGCCGGGCCGGCTTCGTGGCGTCGATCATTCTGGCAGTCCTGCTCGCGGCGGGCTGCGGCGGGGACGACGCAGCGGCCGTCGACGCAATCGATCCCGCCGCGCAGGCCGCCTTCGATGCGTCACAGGCCGGCTGGCGACGCGAGCGTGCCGAGATGCTCACGCAACCGGACGGCTGGGCCAGCCTGGTCGGCCTGCACTGGGTCGGTCCCGGGCCGCACTACGTCGGAAGCAGCGCAGGCAACGGCGTCCGACTGTCGGTCGGCCCGTCCCACCTGGGCATGGTCGACGTGCGCGAGGGCGGCATCCGGTTCGTTCCCGAACGTGGCGTACCGCTGACGCTGGATGGCCAGCCGGTCGATGGCGCCGTCATGCTCTCCACCGATGCTGACAGTGCAGAGCCGAGCGTACTGGGCTTCGACGACGGGCGCGGCCGGCTGTCGGTGATCCGGCGAGGCACGCGCCATGCGATCCGCGTCCGGCACGAGGACGCCGCGAGCCGCACCGGCTTCGCTGGAATCGACCATTGGCCCGGAGGCGCCGACTGGGTGCTCACCGGGCGCTATACCCCGCATCCGGCGCCGCGTACGCTGGAGGTCACCGACATCGTCGGCACCGTCGAACAGGTGGCCAACCCGGGGATGATCGAATTCGACCGCGACGGCCGGACGCACCGCATCGAAGTGCTGGACCCGGGACGCGAGGGCGCTGCCATCGCCTTCGTCGACGGCACCAGCGGCCACGGCAGCTACGGGATCGGTCGCTACCTCGATGTCGACCTGCCGGCGACCGCGGGGCCGGTGCGGCTGGACTTCAACCGTGCCTACAACCCGCAATGCGCCTTCTCGAAGTTTTCCACCTGCCGACTGACGCCCAACGCCAACCGGCTTGACCTGCGGGTCGAGGCGGGCGAAAAGGCCTACGCCGCTCCTTCCACCCCCTGACGGGACCTCCATGCGCCGCCTCAGTCGACTCGCCCTTGCTGCCTCCCTTGCCCTGGCCCTGTTGGCGCCGGCCTCCGCCCGTCCCGACGGGGATGCCGCGCCCGTCGCTTCCACGACCGCGACCCTGGCCGAGGCCGCCGACATCGCGCCGGTCCCGCTGTTGTGGAAGGTGTCGGACGCCGACAACAGCGTTTACCTGCTGGGTTCGTTCCACCTGCTCAAGCCTGACGACTACCCCGTGTCGCCCGACGTCGACGCCGCCTTCGAAGCAGCCGATCGGGTGGTGTTCGAGGTTTCGCCCGAGGACCTGCACGATCCGGCCACGGCGCTGAAGTTCCTTCAGGCGGCCGGCTATGCCGAGGGCGGCACGCTCAGCGACGTGCTGCCGCTCGCGATGCGCGAGAAGTTCAACCGCATCCTGGCGCGAAACGGGGCCTCTATCGAGCAGTTCGAAGCGTACGAGCCCTGGTTCGTGAACCTGTCGCTGACGCTCGGGCTGTCGCAGTCGATGGGTTTCAGTGGCGAACACGGTCTGGACCAGCACCTGATGCGCGCTGCCGCAGACGCCGGCAAGCCGACGGGTGGGCTGGAGACCATTGACGACCAGCTGCGCGCGCTGGACGGCACGCCGATCGAGGAGCAAGTCGCATCACTCTCGGATTTCATCGACCGCCCGCAGGAGATGCCGGGCATGCTGTCGGAACTGCACGCGGCGTGGCGCACCGGCGACATCCCGGCGTTGGGCCGCCTCACGCTGGATGAGATGCAGGCCAAGACGCCCGAGACGTACCGGATGGTCAACGTGGTGCGCAACCAGGCCTGGGTCCCGCAGATCCGCGCGCTGCTGGACGACAGCGCCAGCGAGGACGTGCTGGTCGTGGTCGGTGCGCTGCACCTGCTGGGCGAGGACGGGCTGGTGGCACAGCTGTCCGACGGTGGTTACCGGCTCGAGCGCGTGTGCTCGGCGTGCGTGGAGCCGGAGCCCGAGCCGGAGACTGAGCCCGCAGAATGAAGGTGCGCGCCCGGCGCCCGCGTTCAGTGCGTCGGCAGCAGCACGATGCAATCCACGGGGCAGGCCGGCACGCACAGCTCGCAGCCCGTGCACAGCGGTTCGATCACCACGTGCATGTGCTTGCTGCCGCCGATGATGGCGTCGACGGGGCAGGCCTGGATGCACTTGGTGCAGCCGATGCAGTCCGCCTCGACGACACGTGCGACCTGCGGCGGCTTGTGCTCGCCCCGGCGCCGGTCGAACGGAATGGGCGGCACGTGCAGGAGGTGGGCCAGCGCCCGCGCACCGCGATCGCCGCCCGGTGGGCAACGCTCCGGCCCGGCCTCGCCCGCTGCCATCGCGTCGGCATACGGTCGGCAACCGGCATAGCCGCATTGGCCGCACTGGGTCTGCGGCAACAGGCGGTCGAGGCGGTCGGCGAGTTCGGTCATATGCTGCGCCCGGTCATCCGCGCCGGGGGACGGCGGCCGGATCAGCGCACCGGCATGCCCGGTTGCGCACCCTCGTGCGCATCCAGCAGGAACAACCCACCGCCGTCGAAGCCGGCCGAGAGGATCATCCCCTCGCTGATCCCGAAGCGCATCTTGCGCGGCGCGAGGTTGGCGATGAAGACCACGTTGCGGCCGACCAGCGATTCCGGTTCGCCATACGAAGCACGGATGCCGGAAAAGATCTGCCGGCTGCCGAGGTCGCCGGCATCGAGCTCGAATCGCAGCAGCTTGTCGGAGCCCTCGACGAATTCGCACACGCGCACGCGGCCGACCCGCAGGTCGAGCTTGGCGAAGTCGTCGATGCCGATGGTCGGCGTGGCCGCCTCTTCAGCCTTACCATTCGCAGGAGCGGCTTCAGCCACGATTGAACCCGCAGGAGGCTTCGCTGCCCCCGCAGTAGCGGGCGTCGCCTCGTTGGGTTTCAGGGAGTCCTTGCTGGCTTCGGTCATGGCGTCGAGTAGTTTCGGGTCGATTCGGGTGAACAGCGGCGTGTAGTCGCCGATGCGATGGGCCACCAGCGGCGCTTCCAGGGCCTGCCAGTTCGAGACCGGCGCCTGCAGGAATTCGTCGGCCTGCGCGCTGGTGCGCGGCAGTACCGGCTTGAGCGCCGTGTTGAGCACGCGGAACAGATTGAGCGCCTGGGTGCAGACGGCGTGCAGTTGCGCCTCGGCACCGTCCTGCTTGGCCAGCACCCACGGCTTGTGCTCGTCGATATAGCGGTTGGCCTCGTCGGCCAGGGCCATGGTCAGGCGCAGCGCCGTGGCGGCCTCGTTGCGCTGGTACGCGGCACTGATCGGCGCCAGCTGATCGACGAAGCGGGCGTACATGGCACGGTCGGGCACGGCATCGGCCAGCCGGCCATCGAAGCGCTTGTTGATGAAGCCCGCGCAGCGGCTGGCGAGGTTGACGAACTTGCCCACCAGGTCGGCATTCACCCGCGCCGTGAAGTCGGCCAGGTTGAGGTCCAGGTCGTCGACCCCACCGCTGGTCTTCGTGGCGAAGTAGTAGCGCAGCGCCTCCGGGTCCAGCCCGGTATCCAGGTACGTGCGGGCCATGACGAAGGTGCCGCGCGACTTGGACATCTTCGCGCCATCGACGGTCAGGTAGCCGTTGACATGCAGGCGCGTAGGCGCGCGGAAGCCGGCGCCGTGCAGCACCGCCGGCCAGAACAGGCCGTGGAAGTTGACGATGTCCTTGCCGATGAAGTGGTGCAGCTCGGCAGCCGAATCGCGCGCGAGGTAGCCGAAGAAGTCGAGCCCCTCGCGCTCGCAAAGCGCCTGGAAGCTGGAGAGGTATCCGATCGGCGCGTCGATCCAGACGTACAGGTACTTGCCCGGGTGCCCGGGGATCTCGAAGCCGAAATACGGCGCGTCGCGCGAGATGTCCCAGGCGCGCAGGCCGCCTTCGGCATCCAGCCATTCCTGCAGCTTGGCCTTGACGCCGGCCGGGGCGACGTCGCCGGCCAGCCAGTCGCGAAGGAACGCCTCGAAGCCGCCGACCTCGAAGAAGAAATGCTCGGATTCGCGCAGCTCGGGGATCGCGCCCGACAGCACCGAGCGCGGCTCCTTGAGCTCGGTGGGGGCGTAGGTCGCGCCGCAGTGCTCGCAGTTGTCGCCGTACTGGTCGGGCGTGCCGCAGCTCGGGCAGGTGCCCTTGACGTAGCGGTCCGGCAGGAACATGCCCTTGGCGGGGTCGTAGAGTTGCTCGACCGAGCGCCGGCTGATGTGGCCGTTGTTGTCGAGCTTGGTGTAGATCGCCTCTGTCAGCGCGCGGTTGCGGGCCGAGTGGGTGGAGTCGTAATGGTCGAAGGCGACGCCGAAGTCGGCGAAGTCGCGTTCATGGCTGGCCTGGATGCCGGCGATGAACGCTTCCGGCGTGGTGCCGGCCTTCTCGGCGGCCAGCATGATCGGCGTGCAATGGGTGTCGTCGGCGCACACGAAGTGCGCGCTGTGGCCGGCCATGCGGTGCGCGCGGGCGTAGATGTCGCCCTGGATGTAGCCCACCAGGTGGCCCAGGTGCAGGGGGCCGTTGGCGTAGGGCAGGGCGCAGGTGACGACGAGCTCGCGGGACATGGGTCGGGCTTCTTGGACGGACGCGGAACGGCCGGCGATTATCGCACGCAGGCCGGGACCCGCTTTGGCATCGGACCTGCGTCGTCACTCGAAGCGGACCACGGCCGCGTGCTGCTATCCAAACGCAAACGGCCCGCGATGCGGGCCGTTCGGGTAGGCCGGTTTACGGCCGGGTCTGCGCGTGGAGCCCTACTGGCGAACCCACGTCTGGGTGCGACCCAGCAGCGAGAAGCCCATGAAGCCGCGGACTTCGAGCTTGCTGCCACCTTCGGTGGGCGTGACCTTGACCGAGTAGACCTTGCCGCTGGCCGGGTCGAGGATCTTGCCGCCTTCCCAGGTGTTGCCCTTCTGCTTGATGCCCCAGAGGATGACCATGCCCTTGACGGGCTTGTCCTTGTTGGCGCCGCTGCACTTGTCGCAGACAGGGTCGGGCCCGCGGTCGGACTGCAGGATCTCGTCGACGCGACCGGCCAGGCTGCCGTCGCGGGCCTCGTAGATCTCCACGACGGACTTGGGCTTGCCGGTTTCGTCGTCGATGGTCGTCCACGAACCGACCGGAGTGTTCTGCGCCATCGCCACGGCCGAAACGGCCATCAGCGGCAGCGCGAGCAGGGCGAGCAGTGTGTTGCGCATGGATTCGTCCCCTCCCAGGGATGTGATGGCCCGCGTTTGTCGCGGGGACGACCATTTATAGCGCATCCGACCCTGCACGGAAGCGCGTCGGTTCAGGTGGCGGCGGCGCTGGGCTAGGATCGACGGCCGGATGTCGAAGCGAACGTACAGATGAATGAACCGGCCCAGCAATATGCGCAGGCGGTAGATGCCCTGAACCGCGGCGACTGGAGTGGCGCCTTGCAGCGCGCCGAGCGCCTGCTCCCGATGGCGTCCGGCCATGCCGGGGTCCAGTTCGTAGCGGGGGTGGCGGCGCTGCACCTGCAGCAACTGCCGCGCGCGCTGAGACACCTGGAGACGTCGGTGCGGCTGAACTCCAGCAGGCCCGACTATGCGGCGCAATGGGCCCGAGCATTGTCATCTGCAGCCATGACTCGCGAAGCGATCGAAGTCGCACGACGGGCTTTGGCCCTGCAGCCCTCGGACACCATGACGCTCGACACGCTAGGGGTGGTGTTCACGCTGGGCAATGCGCACGAGGAGGCGGCGGACGCCTTCAGAAGGGCAACGCAGTCGGCACCCGGCGTGGCCAGCTATCACTTCAATCTGGCAACGTCCCTGAGCATCCTCAACCGGATGGAAGAAGCCGAGTGCGAGTACGAGGCGTGCCTGGCGATTGATCCGCGCTACTGGAAGGCACATCTCGCACTGGCCCAGCTCCGGCGCCAGACGGGAGAAGCCAACCATCTCGATCGGCTCCACGCACTGCGTGAGGGCCTGTCGGGCGACCGCGACGGACGCATGTACGTCAACCTTGCGATGGCCAAGGAGTTGGAAGACCTGGGCGAGTTCGCCGACGCATTCGACCGGCTGAGCGAGGGCAAGCGCGCGGGCCGGGAGGGACGTTCATACCGTCCCGAACAGGACGAGGCTCTGTTCGACGCGATCATCGCGGCGTTCGCCGGTCCGGTAGCAGCCGGGGGCGGGTTCGAGTCGGCCGAGCCCATCTTCGTGATCGGCATGCCGCGGACAGGGACAACGCTGGTGGATCGCATCCTGGGCAGTCATCCGGATGTGCAGTCCGCGGGCGAGTTGCCCAACTTCGGCTACCTGGTCAAGCGCATGTCCGGGAGCCGCACGCGCTCCCTGCTGGATGCCGATACGCTGTCCAGTGCGTTGCGGATCGATCCGGCGGCACTGGGACGCGCCTACGTCGACAGCACGCGGCCCGGAACGGGCCAGCGACCGCATTTCGTCGACAAGCTGCCGCACAATTTCCTGTACGCGGGGCTGATAGCACGGGCCCTGCCGAACGCCCGTATCGTCTGCCTGCGTCGGAACCCGCTCGACACGTGCCTGAGTAATTTCCGCCAGCTTTTCGCCCAAGGGTCCACGCACTACGACTATTCATTCGATCTCATCGACACCGCCCGCTACTACCTCCTGTTCGACCGGCTGATGGCGCACTGGTCGAAGGTGCTGCCAGGGCGCGTACTCGAGGTGCACTACGAAGACATCGTCGATGACCAGGTCGCGCAGACGCGACGCCTCCTGGACTTCTGCGGCCTGGCCTGGAGCGACGCCTGCCTGGCCTTCGAACGCAACCAGGCGCCGGTGGCAACGGCCAGCCTGGCGCAGGTCCGAAGCCCGCTGTATCGGTCGGCCATGAACCGCTGGAAACACTATGCCCCCCAGCTCGCCAACGTCGTCGACTTCCTGGAGAGCAATGGCGTCAAAGTCGGCTGAGCCGCCGAGGCGGATGCAAGAAAAAGGCCCCGCCGAAGCGGGGCCTGGAGAGAACTAAATCAAGAGGCGGTAACTGGCGTCAGTTGCCGAAGTTGTAGCGCGCCTCGATGTACATCGAACGACCGTACACGCTGTAGTTGCTGCCGTTGTACGGAGCGCCGGAAGTGCCCGGGAACGTCGGATCGTAAGGGGGCATTTCGTTCGTCAGGTTGTTGACGAGGAACGACAGTTCAAGGGTCTCAAGCGGCCGGTAGCTGACGCTCGCATTGAACGTCGTGTAGTCGTCCAGCTTGGCCGCATTGGGAGCGTCATAGCCGGCGACACTCACCGCTGCCACGTAGTTGGGCGTCTCGCCCATCCAGTTGGCATACAAGGTCGCCGACCACTTGTCACGACGCCAGGAGCCCGACAGCGTTGCCCGATCCACCGGGTCGGTGCTGTAGTAGGGGTTGTCGAGGTAATCGAGCGTCGGGTCGCCTTCGTACACGATGCGGTCATGCTGCAGGATGCGCGTGTAGTTGCCGTCGAAGTTGAACGTACCGGCCCCTTCGGTGGGCAGCGTGTAGTTGAACGCCGCGGTGGCGGCGCGCATCTCGCGCTTGGATACATTGATCTTCGGCGTGTAGATCTCGACGACGTAGTCGTTGCTGTCCTGGCGGGTGACCTGCGACAGGGCCTGGACACAGGTCGGCGAGCTGATGTCATCAATGCCCGCGCGGCAGCGGTACTCCTGGAACATCAGCGCATCGCTGCTCTGCTGGGTGACTTCGTTGTCGATATCCCAGCTGTAGTAGTCGGCAGTGAACGACAACGCGTTCGTCGGTGCCCAGACCACGCCGGCATTCCATACGTCGGCGTTGATCGGTTCCAGGTCCACATTGCCCGCCTGCGTGCCGAACACCTGCCGGTTCGAGAACTGGGTCGGGCAGGCGTCGATCTGGGCCGGGTCGGACGGGTCGAACCCGGCCTGGCTGCACAGGTAGTAATCGGTCACGAAGGTGTAGAAGCCGCTGCGGCCCTGGAACTGGTCCGACAGCGTCGGCGCGCGGAAGGCGGTGCCGTATTTTCCGCGAACCATCAGGCTTTCGAGCGGGCGGAACTCCAGGCCAACGCTGTAGGTGGACTTGTCCAGGTCTTCGCCGCCTTCAGGCGAGAACGCGTCATAGCGGCCGGACGTGGTGAGGGTGAGCATGTCGACGATCGGCAGGCGGAGTTCCGCCGTGGCCGCATACCGGTCACGCTCGCCGCCGCCGGCCACGGCCGTCGTGCCCCAGATGGAGCCGTCGAGGTAGCGCGGATCCGGATCGTAGTTCCACGTCTGGTCACCCCATTCCAAGGCCACCGCGAGGCCGGCGTCACCGCCGGGCAACGAGAACAGTGACGCATTGGTCACCTGTGCGCGGACCATCGTGTCGGTGGTCTTCGAGCGGCTGGTCGCATAGCCCGTGAAGCTGGCGAAGTCTTCAGCGGAGATGGGCTGGTAGAACGCGCCATAGTCAGGGGTGAAGACAGGGTAGGCACCGTAGTAGGGATCCCAGCCCTGCTGCTCACCCAACACACGATCCTGGAAGTAATCGTTGATGGCGTCGGCCCAGCGGACGAAGCCGCGCTCGTCGAGCTCATAGCGGGTGTAGGCAGCGCTGACGTCGTAGCTCCAGTCCGAAGCGCCGAAGTAGCCCGAGATGCCGACGGCCGACTGCAGTGCGTCGCTTTCGTCGAAGCTCATCGAGTTACGGTAGCCCTCGGGCCCCATATCCTCGGGCGCGAATCCGCGCTGGAGGTTGATCAGACCATCGACGTCCGGGTCGTAGTAGTAGCCCCACTTCACGCCGGTGCCCCACCACGTGTAGTTCGAACCCACGTGATAGCCGACCTCTTCGTTGCTGTAGAGCACGTCGGCGTAAAGCTGGGCGTTGTCGTTGATGTCCCAGGTGGCGTGCGCGAGGAACTGCTTGGCTTCCTTCTCGTTGAGGAGGGTGCGATAGCCGGGGGTGAAGAAGGAGCCGCAGTACTCGCCCGAACCCGGGCGCACCTGGGGACCTTCCGTGCCGCCGAACAGGTCGCTGACGTTCGCGCAGTTGTTGGCTTCCGGTGGCAGGTCGACGTAGCCGAAATTGCCGAGACCGAAATTGCCGATGTCCTTGTAGCCATACACCAGGAAATCGCGGCTGGCGATCGGCGGCGAGCTGCCGTTCGTGTTGTACTGGCGCGTCAGGTCGCGCTGGTAGCCCCAGATGGGGTCGCGCTGTTCGTATTGCACGCCGAAGAGGCCATTGAGGCGGCCGTCGAAAGCGGAGAAGCCATCGGAAATGCTGGCACGGAAGCTGGAGCCGCCGCCTTCGGAGTACCAGCCACCCCGAACACCGATGCTGGTCCCGTCGGCGCGCTTCTTGAGCTTGATGTTGATGACGCCGGCGATTGCATCGGAGCCGTACAGCGACGATTGGCCGCCCGGCAGGATCTCGATGCTTTCGACCAGGTCGATCGGGATGTTGCTGATGTTGTTGAACGTGTCGCTGCCGTTGTAGAGGGCCGGGAAGTTGGCCATCGGACGGCCGTCAATCAGGTACTTGGTGTAGCCGGGATCCAGACCGAACATGCCGATGGTCTCGGCACCCTGCGTGAACGACGCGGAGCTCTGCGCGCCCTGCGTGCCGCCTGTCGAAACGGCGTTCTCCTGCAGGACCTCGGCAACCGATGTGAAGCCGCGGGCACGGATGTCCTCGGCGCGGATCGTCATTACCGGTGAGAATGTTTCGATCTCGGTCTGCGGGATGAGCGAGCCGGTCACGACCACCTTGTCGATCTCGGTTGCGGTCTCGTCGGTCGTCGTATCGGTATCGGCATCCTGCGCCAAGACCCCGGTGGACACCGGTACGAGCAGAGCGGCAACCAGTGCAGCACTCAGTCGGCTGCGCTGCAGCCCGAAGTTCTTTACTGCCATTCGTGATCCCCTAAAAGATGAAAGCAAGCGCCTCCCGGGCATCCCGCCCCGCGCCGCGATTTGTCAAGTTTCCCCCTCGACGACCCGACCTTAACATGGGGTTAACGCGCCTGTCACAATGTCGTGGATGAACTCTTCAGCAGGATTCTTTTGCATGTCGGAATCGATAGAGCAGCGCTTGCAGGGCCTTGTGTTGCCAGGCCTTTCCAAGCACACATTCGCCGACCTTGGCGGTCGCATACGCGCGATCGAGCAGGACGGCCGGGTTGCAGTGAGCGTGTCCTCCGGCGTGCCCGCAAAAGGACTGGACGCATGGCTTCGTGAGGCCGCATCGAGCTTGCTGGCATCGGAGGGCCGCGAGCTGGGGGCGCTGGAGATCACCTCCCGCATCGCCAGCCACGCCGTCCAGCCCAACCTGTCGCCGCTGCCCAACGTGCGCAACATCATTGCCGTGGGCTCGGGCAAGGGCGGAGTGGGCAAGTCGACGACGGCGGTGAACCTGGCGCTGGCGTTGGCGGCCGACGGGGCGCGCGTGGGCGTGCTGGATGCCGATGTCTACGGGCCGAGCGTGCCGATGATGCTGGGGTTGTCGGGACGGCCCGACAGCCCGGACGGCAAGACCATCGAGCCGATGCGCGCGCATGGCGTGGAGGCGATGTCGATCGGGCTGCTGGTGGACCAGGACACGCCGATGATCTGGCGCGGCCCGATGGCGACCTCGGCACTGACGCAGCTGCTGGAGCAGACGCGCTGGGGCGGGGAGGACGGACTGGACTACCTGATCGTCGACCTGCCACCGGGCACCGGCGACATCCAGTTGACGATGGCGCAGAAGATCCCCGTCGCCGGCGCGATCATCGTCACCACGCCGCAGGACGTGGCCACGCTGGATGCGAAGAAGGCGCTGAAGATGTTCGAGAAGGTCGAGGTGCCGGTGCTGGGCTTGATCGAGAACATGGCCGTGCACGTGTGCTCGAACTGCGGTCATGCCGAGCACATCTTCGGGCAGGGGGGCGGCGAGCGGATGGCGGCGCAGTACGGCGTGCCGTTGCTCGGATCGCTTCCACTGGAGGTGGCGATCCGCGAGCAGGGCGATGCCGGCACGCCGGTGGTGGCGGCCGCGCCGGACTCCCCGGCCGCGCAGGCCTACCGCGACGCCGCGCGTCGCGTCGCGATCGAACTGGCGCTGCGGCCGCGCGTGACGCCGTCGATCAGCGCATCGCTGCTTTAAGCCGCGTCCCCCTTACAATCGCCCGCTGCCGGCGCCCCGACGGGCTGCCGGACGCCACCGCCACCCGGGAATCACCGCATGAGCATCAAGTCCGACCGCTGGATCCGTCGCATGGCCGCCGAGCAGGGCATGATCGAGCCGTTCGAGGCCGGGCAGGTCAAGCACGCCGACGGCGAACGGATCGTCAGCTACGGCACGTCCAGCTACGGCTACGACGTGCGGTGTTCCCGCGAGTTCAAGGTGTTCACCAACATCAATTCGACGATCGTCGACCCCAAGCACTTCGACCCGGGCAGCTTCGTCGACATCGATGCGGACGTCTGCATCATCCCGCCCAATTCCTTCGCGCTGGCGCGCACCGTGGAGTACTTCCGGATCCCGCGCGACACGCTGGTGGTGTGCCTGGGCAAGAGCACGTACGCGCGCTGCGGGATCATCGTCAACGTGACGCCGCTGGAGCCTGAGTGGGAAGGCCACGTCACGCTGGAGTTCTCCAACACCACGCCGCTGCCGGCGCGCATCTACGCCAACGAGGGTGTCGCGCAGATGCTGTTCTTCCAGGCCGACAAGGACGACGTCTGCGAGACGTCCTACAAGGACCGCGGCGGCAAGTACCAGGGCCAGACCGGCGTCACGCTGCCGCGGACCTGACCGGCCTCAGGGCGTCGCTGCCTAGGCGGACAAGTTCCGCTGCAGCGTCGCGACCCGCTCGACCAGCGCTTCAGGGCTGTAGGGCTTCGCGGTCGCCGTGCCCCAGACCGGCCGCGGCCAGGCGATATCGTCGCGATAGCGTGCGATCACGTGCACGTGCAGTTGCGACACGACGTTGCCCAGCGCGGCGATATTGAGCTTATGCGGCTTGAACGCCGCCTGCAGCGCCCGGCTGGCCAGCGCGATTTCCCGGGTCAATCCGGCCTGCGCGGCGTCGTCCAGGTCGATCCATTCCACCGCCCCAGCCACGCGGGGTACCAGGATCAGCCACGGGTGGTTGGAATCGTCCATCAGCCGCAGTTCGCTGAGGGGCAGGTGGGCGACCGGGTGGGTATCGGCGGCCAGTTGCGGGTCCAGTTGCCAGTCGGCGGCGTTCATCTCAGCGCGTCCTCGAAGAAGTCGACCGTACGCGTCCACGCCTGCGCGGCGCTGGCGGCATGGAAGTCGGCGCGGCGATCGCAGTTGAAGCCGTGGCCGGCGTCCTCGTAGACGTACGTCCGGGCCTGCGGGTAGGCATTGCGGTGCGCCTGGACATCGGCCGGCGGAATGATCGGGTCGCGTGCGCCGAAAGGGAACAGCATCGGCGCGCGCAGCGGCTCGCCGAGGAACGGCACGCTGCGGCCGCCGTAGTAGCTGACGGCGGGCAGCCCCAGGCGCGTGTTGGCA
>Ga0156347_1023_pt3 | contig 13743 bp, 12 predicted proteins | sample RifOxyA1_FD_107994 | JGI IMG/M metagenome (GOLD analysis project Ga0156347, IMG submission 107994) | Xanthomonadales bacterium RIFOXYA1_FULL_69_10 | reverse complement strand
GCGAGATTCCGCCCGACGCAGCGACAGCCCTGGAACAACAGGTGCGCGGCTGGCTGTTCCAGCCGGTCGACGACAACGGCGGTGCCGACGTCGACACCTGGCTGCGCATCAGCACGCGAACGGACGGCGCTGGCGTGCACGTCGAATCCGCCACCACCGGCCCGGCACCGCGCACCATGGCGCTCCCCGAATATCCGCGCGCCGCCGGCCTGCGCGGCGAGTCGGGCGTGGTGGTCATGCGGCTGGACGTCGATGCGCGCGGCCAGGTCACCGATGCCACGGTCTACGACACGGGTGCGAGGCCCTCGCGCGCACTGGCGACGGCGGCACGCGAGGCCGCCCTGTCCTGGGCGTTCCATCCCGAGCGCGTCAACGGCCAACCCGTCGCCAGCACGGTGCTGCTGCCGATGTGCTTCCTGACCGGCGAGCCCACGTCGCAGACCTGCAGCTGGAACGGCCCCCAATCGCGCCGCTTCTCACGGCATACGGTGCTGACACTGGAGCCGGCGGCACGACTGAAGGGCGAGCTGGCATTGGGTGACTGAGCCGCCGTGCACAGCCCCGGCGTGCGTCAAGTGCGCCGGCTGCGCTCGCGGATCCATTTCAGCGCGCCCGGTTGCATGCGCTTGAACTTCGGGACTCCGCCTAGCGGCGCCACGGCGAACGGCCCTGCCGGGCGCAGGCGCCGCTTGAGGTCGTGGTAGAGCGGCGACAAGCCCGCGTGCGACGCGACGAACCAGAGCCCGGCATCGGCTTCGAACGCATCGTAGTGGTCGGACACCGCCGCGAACCGCTCCGCCCGGTCCGGTACGTAGACCAGGTAGACGGGCGTCGCGAGTTCGCGGGTCGGCATCGGCACTAGGTGGGCTACATGATCGCCAGGTCGGTGGTGCTCAACTGGCCGCGGTAATAGCGGCGCATGCGCACCTTGCGCTCCAGGTCCTCGATAATGAAGCCGCTGAAGTCGGCGCCGGTCAGTTCCTCGGCCATGTTGATGCCGCCGGGTGTATCGACGTTGATCTCCATCATCTTGTCGCCAACGATGTCGAGCCCGGCCAGGTACATGCCGTCGCGCATCAGCTTGGGCCCGACGATCTCCGCCAGCCGCAGTGCATCCTCGTCGGGTACCGCCATTTCGATCTTGCCGCCCGCGGTGATGTTGCTGCGCGCATCGCCCGAATCGTTGTAGCGCCGGAAGCACGCGTAGTGCCCGTCCACCTGCAGCGGCCGGCCGTTGAGGGTGAGCAGGCGCAGGTCGCCCTTGGCTGCCTCGGGCAGGTACTCCTGCGCGATGGCGTAGCCGTCGCGGGTCACAGCTTCGATCATCTGGTTGAGGTTGGCGCCGCTGTCGGGCGTCACCACGAACACGCTCTGCCCGCCCGACCCCTGCAGCGGCTTGATCACGGCGCTGCCGCCCTGCTCCTGGATGAAGGCCTTGATCTCGCCCGAATCCATGCTGATGCAGGTGACCGGCCGCACCTCCTCCGGGAAGTGCTGGAAATAGGTCTTGTTGGACGCATCCGTCAGGTGGTTGGGATCGTTGAGCACGATCACCTGCTTCGCGGCGGCAAGCTGGGCGAACAGCAGCGCGCTGTTGGGCGCCCAGGGCCGGTCGTTGAGCTCTTCAGCCGGATCCGAGCGCAGCATGAGTACATCGAGCTCCTCCACCGAGATGCGTTCGACGCGGGCGTCCTCGCCCTGGATGTCCTCGAGGAACGCATCGTCGTCCTTGTACTTCGTCTTGCTGGGCCGGTGCGCACGGGCGCAGATGGTGCCGCCGGCGTCGTAGATGAAGTCGCCCAGGCCGATCAGGCTGACCTGGTGGCCGCGGTTGGCGGCGGTGCGGGCCAGGCGGATCGTCGTGTAGTTGTTCTTCTCGGTGGCGACGTCATTGACGACGAAGCCCAGGCGCATGGGGGCGGAGGCATCGTCGCGCGCCTGTCGGGCACCCTTGCCGGTGGCGCGCCGGGTGGTCTTCTTGGCAGCCGCTGTCTTCGACGTCATTGAAGCGGTTCCTTGTGGCAGATGTGGGATACGGGAATGCTGCGGCAGTGCGCCAGGCGGTCATCGGTGGCGGGGTTGGACCAGTAGCGCGGCATCAGCTCGGGCGGGGTCACCCAGCCCTCGTCGATGAGCTGCTCCAGCACCACCAGGTGCGAGAGGGCGAACTTGCCGGCGAACAGCGGCTCGAACGCGCCGCCCTCGTGGAGGTACTCCAGCAGTTCGCGCAGGCCGCGCAGGTAAACGGCGTCCTTGGTCAGGCCGCCGCCGCGCAGCGCACGCACGGCGATGTCGAACGCGTCCTCGGTCGGCAGGCCGTGGCCGTCGTGCAGCGCGGCGAAGATCGCCGGGATGCCCTCGCCATGCATCGCCATGTCGGTGGCGATCACGCGCGCGGCCAGCACACGCAGGCGCTCGGCCGGCAGGAACCCGGCCAGGTATTCCGACAGCACGCCCAGGCCTTCCTGCAGCGGGTCGTAATGCGCAAGGCCGACCTCCAGCTGCGTCAGCGCCTGGCGACCGCCGTTGTGCCGCGTGACCAGGTGCGTGCCGACCTCGTGCTGCACCAGCGGTTGCACGCGCGCCATCGGCAGGCGGATGTCGTCGTCGATGTAGAGCCGGCCGTGCGACACCATCATCAGCGAGCTCATGTCCGGGTCGACCACCACCTCGGCGCTGAAGCCGGGCACGCGCTCGCGATACCACGCCAGGTCGTCATGCACGGCGGCCAGCACCTCGTCGATGCCGGCGTCGTGCTCCAGCGGCGGCGCGCATTCGGTGGATTCGAGGATCTCGCGCGCCACGGCCTTCAGGCCCGGCTCGACGCCGCCGAACAGGTCGATGCTCGCGTTGACGAAGCCGTCGGTGCCGCGCAGCCGGACCAGCTCGATCTGCCGGTCCAGTTCACGCTGCTTCTCGGCCAGCAGGCCCTGCAGCAGCGGCGACTCGATCTCCTCCACGGGCAGCGCCAGCAGGGCCTCGCGGGCGTCGTGCAGATCGGTGCCCAGCGGGTGGTACTCGAGCGGCGGCACGTGGCGTCGGCCGCTGGCCTCGAACGCGTCCCAGAGCGCATCGTTGTGGATGGGCGACAGCGCCGTCAGCCAGTCGACCTTGGCGTCCAGGTCCACCAGCGCACGGTCGACCTTCGCGGCAATCGGCGGCAACGTCCGCGTGCCGCGCTGGGCTTCAGCCGTCGCCGTCATGTCGACAGCTCCGGGCGCGCCGCCGCTACCGCCGCGCGCAGCCCGTCACGCATGTCGTAGAGCGCGCCAATGTCGGCCTGCCCGCTCCATTCGTCCATGAAGACCTTCTTGTACTCCAGCGAAATCGCGCAAACCGCGTCGCCATAGGTCGCATACAGCCATTCCGGGAAATGTCCGCCGCCGTCGTAGCGCACGTTGTTGCGCACGTCGGGGGTGCGGCCCTGCAATGGCACCGAGCGCAAGGCTTCGCTGAAGCGCTCGAGCAGGCGTCCATGGCGGCCGTGGTCCAGCGTGGTGACACCCAGGTCGATCTCGGGGTTGCCCTCGACATCCGCGGGCTCGGCGTCGGCGCCATCGCGCCGGTGGTTGTAGCTGTGGATGTCCAGCACCAGCACCTGGCCGAAGCGGTCGATCGCCGCGTCCATCAGGCGGCGGACCATGGCGTAGAAGCGGTCGTGGTAGGCCAGCGAACGTTCGATCTCGGTATCCGGCAGGCTCTCGTCCCAGACCTGGATGCCCCAGGTATTGGCCGGGTCGCGGGAGATCGCCAGCTCGCGCGGACGGTTGAGATCCGCCTCGAAACGCGACGCCCGCACGCGCAACTGCACGTCGCCGACCGATGTCAGTACACCGGTGAGCGGGTCTTCGTCGCGGCGTCGGGTGGCCGTATCGATGGCCAGGTAGGGCTGGAGCCCCGGGCGCATGCCGTGGCCGTCATGGACGGCCGTTGCGATGACCGGGCCGTCGCCGAGGGACAGTTCCCACTCGCGGCATTCGGCGACAAGGCCGGGCACACGGTGGAGCGGCGGCGCGCTAGTTGAAGGGTTGGAGGTGGAAACGTCTGGAACGACTGCTGATCGGGTCATGCGCTCGATCCGCCCGGGGGGCGGCGACTTCGAATGAGCGCTGATCCTCACACCGCCGCGGTCATCTGCGCGTGACAGCACCCGGCCGCGCTGAACGCCGGATTCAGCACGCATTCGCGCACGGCAACCGGCTCGGCACGGGCGCCGACCGGCATGGATGCTGAAGCGCTGGCGACGCGATGCATCGCATCACCCGGCCGCATGCCAGAATCCGCCCCGCTCGATCCCCACGCGCGCCCAGCCATGTCCGACGCCCAGCCCCTGACGTTGTCCCGCACCGTGCATCGCTGGCGGCAAAGCCTGTCGCGCGGGCTGCTGGACCGCCTGCTGCCGCACGCCTCGGCGGCCAGCGACGAGCCGCTACCCCCAACCGGGATCCACCGGATCCTGGTGGTCAAGGTCAGCCACACCCTCGGCAATACGCTCCTCGTGACGCCCCTGCTGCGCGAGCTGGAAACGGCGTACCCGGGCGCCGAGGTCGACGTGGTGACACGCAGCCCGGTGGGTGCGCAGGTGTTTGCAGGGTTCCCGGGCTTGGGCACGGTGCACGTGCTGCCGCGCCACGCCTTCCGTGAGCCACTGAGGTGGCTGCGTCAGGTGCGGACGATGCGCCGCGCCGGCTACGACCTGGCGATCGATGTCGACCCGCGTTCGCAGACCGGGCGCGCGCTTGTGAACCTGGTACGACCCCGCCACTCGCTCGGCTTCATGGGGTCGGCCAAGCAGTCGCGCGTGAACCATGGCATCGAGGTGCCCGTTTCACCGCGCGGTGTCGGCGCGCTGCCGGTCTACCTGTTGCGCCGCGCGCGCCGGGATGCCGATTACGGCCGCTACCCGGCGCCGCAGCTGCGCCTGTCCCCGACCGAGCGCGAGGCCGGGCGGCAACGGCTGGCCGCGGTACTGGCGCACAGCCCGCAGGCCCGGGTGCCGACCGCGGATGCGGCGGTGCCGCCGGTGATCGGCGTCTTCGCCAATGCCACCGGCGCGAAGTGCCTGCCGCAGGAGTGGTGGATACGTTTCCTCGGCGTGCTGGAGCCGGCCTGCGCCGACCACGCGATCGTCGAGCTGCTGCCTGCGTTCGGGCGATCGATGCTGGAGGACCGCTACCCGACTTTCTTTTCCAGCGACATCCGCGGCCTGGCGGCGGTGCAGAGCGCACTGGCGCTGCACGTCAGCGCCGACTGCGGCGTGATGCACTTGGCCGACGCCGCGGGCGTACCCACGGTCGGCCTGTTCGACGGGACCGATCCGGGCGAATGGGCCCCGGGCGGGGAGCGCGGCGCCCACGTCGCCATCGCCGGGCGCACGCCCGAAGCGGTGGCTGGCGAGGTGATCGCGCTCCTGCGCGGGAGCGATGCACTGCCCTGACAACCGGGCACTGGCTGAACGCATCAGCCGGCGCATGCGCGATGACGCCGCTTTCACACGGCCCACGCGGGTCACGTTGCTAGCGTCATCGGGTCAACCCGCCCGGAGAATGCCGCCATGAACCGCCTGACGATGACCCGTACCACCGCCGTACGCCTGTTGTTGGGTCTGGTTGCCGCGGCCCTTCTGGCCGCCTGCGCCATGGGCCCGCGCGTGCGCACCGATTTCGATCCGCAGGCCGACTTCACGCAGTACCGCAGTTATGCGTTCTATGAGCCGCTGGCGATGGAGCAGTCCGGCTACACCAGCTACCTGACGCAGCGGATCAAGACGGCGATCCGTCGCGAGATGGACGCACGCGGCTACCGCTTCGACGAAAGCAATCCCGACCTTCGGGTCAACTTCCAGGGCGTGATCCGCGAGCGCACCGACGTCTACAGCGTGCCGCGAAGCGATGTCGGGTTCTTCTACAGCTACCGCGCGCGCGCCTACGTCGCGGTGCCGGTCTGGTACGACGAAGCGCAGGTCAGCCGCTACACCGAGGGCACGCTGACGGTCGACCTGGTCGATGCCGACCGCAACCACCTGGTCTGGACCGGCGATGCCATCGGCCGCGTCACCCAGCGCACGCCGGCCGAGCGCGCGGATGAGGCGGACTGTGCGATCGCGGCCATCTTCGAGCGCTATCCGTATGGCCCTGTTCCGACCGGACCTGCCCCGGCCGATGGCTGATCGCACTTCTTACCGGGTCGCATGAGCGGCCAGGACGGCATCACGACGCGCCTGCAGTGGCTCTGGCTGCAGGCGCGTCGTCGTCTCTGGTTCCGGGCCACCGCCTTCTCGGCACTGGCGGTCGCCACCGCGCTGGTGGCGATCGTCGCCGAGCGCTACATCCCGTGGGAGCTGTCGGACCGGATCGGCGCCGAGGCGGTCAGCAGCCTGCTCAACATCATTGCCGCCAGCATGCTGTCGGTGACCATCTTCTCGCTGAGCACGCTGGTCGCGGCGCTGGCATCGGCCACCAGCAACGTCACACCCCGCGCGACACGGCTGCTGGCCGAGGACACGCGTGCCCAAAACGCGCTGGCGACCTTCATCGGCTCGTTCCTCTTCAGCCTGGTCGGCATCATCGGCGTGCACGCAGGGCTCTACGGCCAACGCGGGCGCGTCGTGCTGTACGTGGTCACGCTGTTCGTGATCGTCGTGATCGTCGCCACCCTGCTGCGCTGGATCGACCACGTTTCCCGCCTTGGCCGGGTCGGCGAAACCGCCGACCGGGTCGAGGACACCGCGACCCGCGCATTGCGCGACCGGCACGTGCGCCCCTTCCTTGGCGGCCGCCCGTTCCCCGAGCCGCTAGAGCCGCCAAAGGGTGCGCATCCGGTGCCTTCGGACCGCTTCGGCTACGTGCAGCATGTCGACATGCGGGCGCTGCAGGAGTGGGCGTCGGGCGCCGGCGCCAGCGTGCTGGTGGCCTCGCCGCCGGGCACCTACGTCGATGCCCGGTGGCCGTTGGCGTGGATCGACGGGAGCATCGGGAATGATGGCGAAGAGGCCGTGCGCGACGCGTTCTCCGTCGGTGACATGCGGTCCTTCGACCAGGACCCGCGCTTCGGGCTTTCGGTGCTGACGGAGATCGCTTCGCGCGCACTGTCGCCGGCCGTCAACGACCCGGGCACCGCCATCGACATCCTCGGGCGCGCCACGCGGTCCCTGGCGACGTGGGCGGCACCGACGCCCGCCGAAGCCCAGGAAACGCCCTACCCCAACGTCCGCGTACCGGGGATCCTCGTCGACGACCTGTTCGAGGACGTGTTCGTGCCGATCGCACGCGACGGCGCCACGCTGGTGGAGGTCGCGCTGCGCGTGCAGAAGTCGCTGGAAAGCCTGGCGGGTACCGGCGACGCGCGTTACATCGCAGCCGCGGTGCGCCAGTCGGACATGGCGCTGGCGCGTGCCGAACACGCGCTGGTACTGGAGTACGACCGCGAGCGCATCCGCGAGGCCGCAGCCCGCGTGCGGGCACTGGCGGACGAACCCGCGGGTCAGCCTCCGACCTGAGCGCGCGCCCAGGCCACGATCTGGGAGTGCGACATCGCACCGGACTGGCGCGCCACCTCGCGCCCCGCCTTCAACAGCACCAGCGTGGGGATGCTGCGGATGCCGAAGCGGCCGCCCAGCTCCGGCACGGACTCGGTATCGACCTTGACCAGGCGCATTCGCGGCTCGAGGGCGGAGGCGGCGCGCTGGAAGTCCGGCGCCATCGCCTGGCACGGCGCGCACCACGGCGCCCAGAAGTCCACCAGCACGGGCAGGTCGCCGCGCATGGCGACCTTCTCGAACAGCGCCGCGTCCAGCGGTGCAGCCACGCCCTCGAACAGCCACAGGTGGCAGCGACCGCACGATGGCGATGAGGCCAGGCGGGCTTCGGGCACGCGGTTCACGGTGCCGCAGTGCGGGCAAGGCACCTCGAGGGTGGGTTCGGTCATGGGTGCGCTCCGGTTGCAGAGCCCGAGCATGCGCGCCGGCAGGTCAAGGCGGCATTGACGCGTCCGTCGGGGTGGCCCCGGCCAGGCACCACAGGTCGGCGACAAAGCCGCGGTACGCCGCTTCACGCGCGGCGCCGGCCGGCTGCCGGAGCACCCAAGCCGGATGCACCGTGGCCAGCACGCGGATCCCGTCCTCCAGTGCCTGCCACCGGCCGCGCCCGTCCATCAGGCCGAACCCTGGTCCCAGAACCGCACGCGCCGCGGTGGCGCCCAGGCACACGATCACGCCTGGGTGTACCGCGCGGATTTCTTCGCGCAGCCAAGGCCCGCACGCATGCTGCTCGCTGGCGGCCGGGTTGCGGTGCAGGCGCCGCTTGCCGCGCAACTCGAACTTGAAATGCTTCACGGCATTGGTCAGGTAGAGCGTGTCCCGGTCGATACCCAGTTCCTGCAGCGCACGGTCCAGCAGCCGTCCTGCCGGGCCGACGAAGGGGCGCCCGCTGAGGTCCTCCTCGTCGCCCGGTTGCTCGCCCACCACCATGACGCGCGCATCGGAGGGTCCCTCTCCCCACACCGTCTGCGTGGCCGGCTGCCAGAGCGGACAGGCACGGCAGGCGCGCGCGGCAGCTTCGATACCGGGCAATCCCTGATCGACGGTGGCGAAAGCCGCTTGATCGCCGGCGGCCTGCGCCAGCGCGCCACGCACCATCGCCGGCTTGCGCGGCGCCTGCGCATCGCGCTCGGCCATCTCGCGCACGCGGACGCCGGCATCGCGGATCAGCGTCGGCAACCGGTGCGTTTCGGGCAGGTGCTTCCAGTACTTCTGCGGCATCTCCTGCCGCATCATCCGCGGGTTGAGGCGCGCGGGATTGAAGATATGCGCGTAATACGTCTGCCACAGCGCCTCCTGCGCGTCCTCGCCCGGCGCGTCGGCCGGCGTCGCTCCGGCGCCGAACGCGAGCGCCTGCCCGTCCCACGCCACGCTGCGGTACGGCGTCAGGATCGCCCAGCGCATGCCGGCGAACCGGCGGGCGAAGAACGGCGCGACGACGTCGACGATGCGGTGCTCGGGCTCGAACCACGCCACGAAGCGCTCGTCGGCGCCGGGCAACGCGCGGAAACGCACGAACGCCTTCATCTTGTGCATGTCGCGACGCACCGCCTTCTCAAGCTGGTGCGCACGCTGCACATCGGCATCCAGCGGATTGGAAAGCAGCACGGGCTCGCCATTCGCCAACCGCCAGGTGAGGCGGTACAGCAGTGCATGCCGCTGGGGGTCGCGATGCGCCAGCACGCGTTCGGCCAGGGCCAGCAGCGCGCGAGGCACGCGGGCGTTCGCCCGGCCCGGGTCCGCTCCCGGCAGCGACGCACCGAGCAACGAAGGCCGGTCCGCGTCGTCCCAGTCCAGCGCGTCGGGCGGCACGCCGGCATGCAGCGCATCACGCGCCGCATCGCGCCATGCGTCCAGCGACCACGCCGGCACCACGGTCATGCGATACACGCGGTCACCTCGCCCGGTGCGTGCCGTGCATCATCCGAACAGCCCCGCCTGCCGCGGCGGCGGTGCCAGTTGCGCGCGCAGGCGGTCGGGCCGGTCCAGCTCGCCACGCGGATGGTGGTCGGCGACCTGCACGAACGGCAGCAGCTTGCGCAGCGGCGAGCGCAGTCGCGCGAGGTCGTCCAGCCGCAGCGCGCCGTGCCGACGCGCGGCGAGGATTCGCTTGACGTTGCGGGTGCCCAGCCCCGGCACGCGCAGCAGGCGCTCTTTCGGCGCGGTGTTGAGGTCGACCGGGAAGCACTCGGGGTGCCGCAGCGCCCACGCCAGCTTCGGGTCCACCTCCAGGTCCAGCATCGACGTACCTGCCGGCGTGCGCGGCGCGATCTCGTCCACCTCGAACCCGTAGAACCGCAACAGCCAGTCGGCCTGGTAGAGCCGGTGTTCGCGCACCAGCGGCGGCGCCTTCAGCGGCAGCACCTTCGACGCATCCGGGATCGGACTGAAGGCGGAGTAGTAGACGCGCCGCAGCCGGTAGTTGCCATAGAGGTCGACGCTGGCATCCAGTACGTCGCGGTCGTCAGCGCCGTCGGCCCCCACGATCATCTGCGTGCTCTGCCCTGCCGGCGCGAAGCGCGGAGGCTTGGCGCGCGTCGGCGTCTTCGCCCGTCGTGCGTCCTTCGACTCGTCGATGCGCCACCGCAGCTGCCCCATGGCGCCGCGAATGCCGCGCGCGCTCTTCTCCGGCGCCAACGCACCCAGTCCGGTTTCCGTGGGCAGCTCGACGTTGATGCTGAGGCGGTCGGCATACCGCCCCGCGGCGGCCAGCAGTTCCGGTGAAGCCTCCGGGATCGTCTTGAGGTGGATGTAGCCGCGGAACTGGTGATCCTCGCGCAGGCAACGCGCGACCTCGACCAGCTGCTCCATGGTGTAGTCGCCGCTGCGGATGATGCCGCTGGAGAGAAACAGGCCCTCGATGTAGTTGCGCTTGTAGAAGCCCAGCGTCAGCCGCACCACCTCGTCGGTGGCGAAGCGCGCGCGGCGCACGTTGCTCGACACGCGGTTGACGCAGTACGCGCAGTCGTAGATGCAGAAATTGGTCAGCAGGATCTTCAGCAGCGACACGCAGCGGCCGTCCGGCGTGTAGCTGTGGCAGATGCCCATGCCCTCGGTGCTGCCCACGCCCCCGCCCTTGCCGAGCGAGTGCCGCTTGCCCGCGCCGCTGGAGGCGCAGGACGCGTCGTACTTGGCCGCGTCGGCCAGGATGGACAGCTTTTCGAGGGTGTTCATGGCCGCCACGCGCATCCGGCAGGCCAGTCTCCTGTCCCCCGTCTCACCCGGTGAGACGGAAGTGCCTCGCGAAATTCAGCTTGTTCAGCTGACGCGCCGGCCCCGCTCAGACGAACGCGGCGAAGTCCTCGAGCGCCAGCCGTTCGATCGCAGGCACGCGGCAACCCTCGGCCGCGTGCCCAACGACCAGCAACAGGTACGGCATCTCGTTGCGCGGCCGGTCCAGCAGTTCGTTGAGGAAACCCATCGGGCTGGGCGTGTGCGTCAGCGTCGCCAGGCCGGCGTGATGCAGCGCGGCGATCAGCAGCCCGGTGGCGATGCCCACCGACTCGTGCGGGTAGTACCGCTTCTGCTTGCCCCCTGCGGCGTCAAAGCCGAAGCGCTCGTAGAACACCGCGATCAACCAAGGCGCGGTTTCCAGGAACGGCTTGTCGGCGTCGGTACCCAGGGGCGCGAGCGCATCCAGCCACTCCTCCGGTGCGCGCCGCTGGTAGAAGGTGCGCTCCTCGGCTTCGGCGGCCTCGCGGATCCGCCGCCTGGTGCCGGGGTCGGACACGGCGACGAACCGCCACGGCTGCTGGTTGGCGCCGCTGGGCGCGGTGCCCGCCGCACGCAGGCAGGCCTCGATGACCGCACGCGGCACCGGCGTGGCGGCGAAGTCGCGCACGGTGCGGCGCCGCGCCATGCGTTCGGCGAACTCCATCGCCCGCCGCAGGCGCGTGGCGTCGTCCATCGGCTCGGCGGCAGGCAGTGGGACGGTGGCGATCGGCTTCATGGCGGTTCCAGCGAAACGTGCTGTTGTGGATTCTGCACGGCGGCCGGTCACCGCGCTGGTTTGACCACCGCCGTCGTCGGCATTCGCTGCGGTGACGGTATGGTGGCGGCGCGCCGCCCACCCTCGGCGCCATGCATCCACTCGCCGACCCCAACGGACCGCCGATGACCCGCGCCACACGCACGCCCGTTCGCGTCGCCCTGATCGGTTATGGCCTGGCCGGACGCGTGTTCCACGCTCCGCTGATCGATGCCGAGCCACGGCTGTCGCTGTGCATGGTGGCGACCCGCGACCCGGCGCGTGCGGAGGCGGTCCGCACCGGCTTGCCGCAGGTTGACGTGGTTCCGCCCGACGTCGCGCTGGCGCACCCGGACATCGACCTGGTCGTTGTCGCGAGCCCCCATGACAGCCACGCGCCCCTCGCACGGGCCGCGCTGGACGCCGGCAAGCATGTCGTCGTGGACAAGCCGTTCACCCTGTCGCTGGCCGAAGCGCGCGAACTGCGCGACCTGGCCACGCGCCAGGGACGCCTGCTGTCGGTGTTCCAGAACCGCCGCTGGGACAGCGACTTCCTCGCGCTGCGGCATGCGGTGGAAGCCGGCCTCATCGGCCGCCCGCTGCACCTGGAGTCGCGCTTCGAGCGCTTCCGCCCCGAGGTGCGCGACCGCTGGCGCGAGCGCGATGACGGCGCGGGCGGCGTCTGGTGGGACCTGGGGCCGCATCTGGTGGACCAGGCGCTGTGCCTGATGGGCGTGCCGGAGCAGGTACAGGCCTCGTTCGCACGGCAACGCGAGGGCGCGGGCGCGATCGACTGGGCGCACGTGGTACTCGACTTCGGCCATGCCCGCGCAATTCTGCAGGCCGGGCTGATGGCGGCCGGCGGCGGCCCGCGCTTCCTGCTGCACGGCGACCGCGGCAGCGTCGTCAAGCACGGCAGCGACCTGCAGGAGCAGCAGCTGGCCTCGGGCCTGCGGCCGGACGACACCGGCTGGGGCACGGATCCCGATGCACCGATCCACTTCGCTGGCGATGGCGTCCGGGGGGCATTACCCGCAGTCGGTGGCGACCAGTCCCGGTATTACCGTGGCATCGCATCGGCGCTGCTGGACGGTGCGCGCAACCCGGTGCCACCCGGCCAGGCCGTTGCGGTGATGGCCGTGCTGGAAGCGGCGATCGCTTCGGCACGTGACGGCCGCACCGCGACTCTGGCGCTGGACACCCGCGAGCGGCAGGCGTTCGAGTCCGGCTGAGACTGCCTGACGCAGCGGCATGCCGTCGCTGCGTCCGACCGGCGGCCTTGCCGCCAGGGCGCGATGCGCTCACCTTCCGCGAACCCGTCGCCCGTCGAGGTCCGCAGGCATGAACCGCGCGTTTAAGTGGGCACTCATAGGTGTCGGCACGCTGGCCCTGCTGGGCGCGCTAGCCACCGCACTGACGCCGTGGCCCAGGGCGCTGGTGTACCGCCACGCGTTCAATGCCGGCGGCGCGCAGGCCGCCGATGCGATGCGTCGCCACGTGCCGCCCGGCGTCGCCTCCAGGCTCGACCTCGCCTACCGGCCGGGCGATCCGGATGCGCGCCTGGACGTGTTCCGGCCCGCGTCCGCCGACGGCCCGCTTCCGGTGGTCGTCTGGATACACGGCGGCGCCTTCATCTCGGGGCGGAAAGAGGACGTGGCACCGTACCTGCAGATCCTGGCGTCCCACGGCTATGCCGCCGTCGGAATCGAGTACTCGATCGCGCCCGGTGCCCATTACCCCGAGCCGATACGCCAGGCCAACGATGCGCTGGCCTGGCTGCGGGCCAATGCGGGGCCGCTCGGCCTGGACATGCGACGGGTCGCCCTGGCCGGGGACTCCGCGGGTGGACACGCGGCGGCCCAACTCGCGCAATTGTCGGTCTCGCCGGAGTACGCACGGGTCCTGGGCATTACGCCGGCGCTGGACCCGGGACACCTGCGCGCGGCCGTGCTGGCCTGCGGCGTGTATGACCTGACGCTGCCGGACTACGACGGGGAGTACGGGCGGTTCCTGCGCACCGTGCTGTGGGCGTACTTCGGGCGGCAGGACTTCCTGGAGCATCCGCACACCGACTTCGCATCCGTTGCACAGCACGTGGACGGGCGCTTCCCGCCCAGCTTCGTCACCGCCGGCAATGGCGACCCGCTGCTGCCCCAATCGGTGGCGATGGCGGGGCGCCTGCAAACCGCGGGCGTGGCGACCGACACGCTGTTCTTCCCCGCCGACCACTCGCCGGCAT
>Ga0156347_1114_pt5 | contig 14033 bp, 12 predicted proteins | sample RifOxyA1_FD_107994 | JGI IMG/M metagenome (GOLD analysis project Ga0156347, IMG submission 107994) | Xanthomonadales bacterium RIFOXYA1_FULL_69_10 | reverse complement strand
TCCTCGACAACTGCTCCACCCGCGTGCGCGACGCGCTCGACCGCGCGCTGGGTGGCCAGCTCGCCCGCCGGCTGCAGTCGCGCTCGCGCGGCAATACCTTCCGCAGCGAGGCCGTGCGCCTCGCGTCCCCGGCCACCTGGATGTGGCTGGTGTTCGACGTGGGCCTGGGCCCGTCCGCCGACCGGCCCCTCCCGCTTTGGGGCGAGGCGTTCGTGCCGATGCGGCTGGCCGACGCGCTCGGGGACGCGACGCATCCCGACGGTCGCCCGGTGGTGATCGAGCGCGTCGACGTTCTGCCGCACCGCGTGTCGCCCGAGCCGCAGGAATTCCAGCGCCGCTGGACCCGGTGGCTGGCCGCAGGCTTCGCGATCGCCATGTCGCTGGCCTGGCTGGGCCATCGGCGCCGCACATGGACGGCGGCATTGGCGCTGCCATTCTGGGCGGTCTCGGGGCTCGTCGGCGCGCTGATGCTCTACATCTGGATCGGCACCGACCACCGCTTCGGTTGGGGCAACCAGAACCTGCTGCTGCTCAGCCCGCTGGCGTGGCTGCTGCTGCCGGGTGGCTGGCGCATCGCCCGCGGGCGCGCGGCCGGCCCGCTGTTCGCGCCGGTGCTGCTGGCGGTGGCCGGCCTGGCGGCGCTTGCCGTCTTCGTCTACGGCCTGCAACTTTTGCCGCAGCGCAACGCCCACTGGATTGCGCTCCTGTTGCCGATCCACGCGGCACTGGCCTGGACCCTGGCACGCCCGGCAATCCGCCGCCGACACCCCTTGACCGGCCCGGCTGCCTGAGCAAAGGCGCACTCCATGACTCCCCGCGTGGCAGGATGCGCGCGATGACATCGCCCCCGCCCGCCGTCCCGCCCTCGCCCGCCTGCGTCGTCAATTGCGTGGCCTACGCCCGCGACGGCAGCCGGCGGGACATTCCGCTGGAAGCGATCAGCGACGTGCTGGCGGTAGACGACGGCAGCTTCGTCTGGGTCGGCCTGTACGAACCGGCCGAGTCGGTGCTGGACCAGTTGCAGGAAGAGTTCGGCCTGCACGACCTGGCGGTGGAGGATGCGCAAAACGCCCACCAGCGCCCCAAGATCGAAGCCTACGGCCCGTCGCTTTTCGTGGCGGTGCATACGGCACAGGTCGTGGACCAGCACATCGTTTTCGGCGAAACCCATGCCTTCCTCGGAGCGCGCTACCTGGTCACGGTCCGGCACGGGGCGTCCTTGTCGTACGCCTCGGTACGGGCCCGCGCCGAGCGTGAGCCCGAACTGCTCGCGATGGGACCGGCACACGCCCTGTATGCGGTGATGGACTTCATCGTCGACAACTACCAGCCGATCGTGGCGCAGTTCCAGCAATCTCTTGAGACCCTGGAGCAGGACGTGTTCGCCGATGACTACCGCAGGGAAACGATCGTCAGGCTTTATGAGCTCAAGCGCGAACTGGCGCGCCTGCAACTCGCGGTCGCGCCCATGCAGGACGTGCTCGGCCAACTGGCCCGCAGCCACGAGGGGCTGGTGCCGAACGAAGTCCGCCCGTATTTCCGCGACGTGCACGACCACGTGCTCCGGGTCAACGACGCCTCGGACACATTGCGGGAAATGCTGACAGCGGCACTGAGCGTGAACCTCTCGCTCGTGACCCTCGCGCAGGGCGAGGTGGTCAAACGCCTGGCCGGATGGGCCGCGCTGCTGGCGGCGCCGACCCTCATCGCCAGCTGGTACGGCATGAACTTCCGCTTCATGCCGGAGCTCGACGACCGGTATGCGTACCCCGTGCTGATCGGCGTCGTCGCCGTGGTCTGCACCGCGCTCTATCGGTATCTGCGCAAGGTTGGCTGGCTCTGACGGGGCGTCAGCCCCCGGACATGGACTGCAGCAACAGGCCCACCGCGTACGCGCAATACGTGCCCAGCGCGTAGCCGAGCACCGACAACAGCACGCCCACCGGCGCCAGCGCCGGGTGGAAGGCGCTGGCGACCACCGGTGCGGAGGCGGCGCCGCCGATGTTGGCCTGGGAGCCGACGGCCAGGAAGAACAGCGGCGCGCGGATCAGCTTGGCGACGACCAGCATCACCACGCCATGCACGGCGATCCAGATCAGGCCCAGCAGGAACAGCCACGGCCGGTCCAGCAACGCGCCCAGGTCCATCTGCATGCCGATGGTGGCGACCAGCACGTACAGCATCACCGAGCCCACCTTCGACGCGCCGGCGCCCTCCAGCGTGCGGGCGCGGGTGAAGCTGAGCAGCATGCCGATGGTGGTGGCCAGTACGGTGATCCAGAAGAACCGCGCGGTGAGGCTGTAGTTCTCGAGGTTCCACTCCGCCGGCAGGCTGGCGATCCAGGCCACCAGCGGGTCGGTCAGAAAATGAGCCAGTCCGGTTGCACCGAGGCCGACGGCCAGGATGAGCATCAGGTCGGTCATCGACGGCGTGCGCGCGTGCTGCGCCTGGTACGCCTCGATGCGGTGCTTGAGGTCATCGATGGCGCTGACATCCGCGCCGGTCCAGCGGTCGAACGCCGGCGCGCGCGCCGCCATGAACAGCAGCACGGCCAGCCACAGGTTGGCGATCAGCACGTCGACGGCGACGAACTGGCCGAACATCGTGGCCTCGACGCCGAACACTTCCTTCATCGCCGCCTGGTTGGCGCCACCGCCGATCCAGCTGCCGGCCACGGTCGTCATCCCGCGCCAGGTGTCGCCGGCGACGGCCTCGGGATGGATGAAGCCCATCGCGGTGAACGCCGTCACCGCGCCCAGCATCACGCCCACAGTGCCGGCCAGGAACATCACCACCGCCTTGGGCCCCAGCCGCACGATGGCACCGAAGTCCAACGCCACGCACAGCAGCACCAGCGCGCTGGGCAACAGGTAATCGCGCGCCATCGGGTACAGCCCGGACGCGGCGCCGTCGATCAGGCCGATGCTGTTGAATATCGACGGGATCAGGTAGCACAGCAGCAGCGCCGGCACGACGCCGTAGAACTTCTTCCAGAACCCCTCCTCACGCGAGGCGCTCCAGAACACGAACCCCAGCACCACGGCCAGCAGGCCGAGCACGACGGCGTCATTGGTGATCAGGGCAGGCGTGGACGGCGGCATGCAGGCTCCGGGAGCGCGGTATGTGGACAGGGGGATCGAGAACGGAACACGCGGATGCGACGACGGCGGCCGGAGCCGCCGTCGCCGGGGACATCACTGGCCGATGTGCTGCTTCAGCCAGGCATTGACGGTGTCGTGCCACAGCACGCTGTTGTTGGGCTTGAGCACCCAGTGGTTCTCGTCGGGGAAGTACAGGAACTTCGACTCGATGCCACGGCGCTGCAGCGCGGTGAACGTGGAGATGCCCTGGTCGACCGGTACGCGGTAGTCCTTCTCGCCCTGCACCACCAGCATTGGCACGCGCCACTTCGACACGTGGTTGACCGGGTTGAAGCGCTCGTAGGCTTCCGGGTTCTCGTACGGGGTGCCGCCGTTCTCCCATTCGGTGAACCACAGCTCCTCGGTCACGTAGCCCATCGAGCGCGTGTCGAACACGCCGTCGTGGTTGACCAGGCACTTCCACGGTGAGTGACCGGCTTCATTGAACCAATTCCCGGCGATCCAGTTGACCATGTAGCCGCCGTAACTGGCGCCCAGCGCGCAGGCATTGTCGCCGTCGAGGAAGTCGTAGCGCTCGAGCGCGGCGGCCCAGCCCTTCTGCAGGTCCTCCAACGGGCGGTCGCCCCAGTGCTGGCTTATCGCATCGGTGAACGCCTGCCCGTAGCCGGTGGAGCCGTGGAAATCGATCATGACCACCGCGTAACCCTGGCCCGCGTAGGTCTGCGGATTCCAGCGGTAACTCCAGCCGTCGCCGAAGCTGCCCTGCGGCCCACCATGGATAAGGAATGCGACCGGGTAGTCCTCGCCTTCCTCGTAGTTCCACGGCTTGACCACGTAGCCGTGCACGGTCTCGTTGTTCCAGCCCTTGAAGTTGAACTGCTCGTACTCGCCGAAGCCTACGTCATCACCCAGGATCTGCGCGGCACTCGGAGTGATCTCGCGCAGCTGCGCGGCATCCGGGCCGGTGGTGATGATCTGGTCGCCGGTGGCCATCGTGTTGCGGGTGAAGGCCAGCGTCGGCCCGGCCAGCTGCACGTTCGACACCGTGCCGTCGCCGACCAGCTCGCGCACTGCACCGCTGGCGATGTCGACCGCGAACATCGGGTGCTCACCGGTGTCCTGCGCGGTGGTGTAGATCGTGCGGCCGTCGGCCGACAGGACGATGCCGTCGGCGGAGCGGTCCCAGCCGGGTGCGATCTCGCGTACCTGGCCGCTGGCCAGGTCCATGGCCATCAGCCCGGAGCGGTCGGCCTCGAAACCGGCGCGCTTCATCGCGCGGTAGTACAGGGTGGCGCCGTCTTCGCTGAATACCGGCTCGGCGTCCCAAGCGGGGTTGCCTTCGGTCAGGTTGACCGGCACGCCCTCGCCATTGGCTGGCAGGCGATAGAGGTCGAAGTTGGTCGACCACGGCTCGCCGCGCCCGGCCGCGCGCATGCTGGCCACCAGCGACTGCCCGTCAGGTGCCCAGGTGTAGTCGGAGCCGCCGCCGAAAGGCTTGGACGGCACGTCGCCCTCCAGTGCGCCGCTGACCGCCACCGCGCGGGTTGCCGGGTCATTGCCCAAGGGGGCCACGAACAGCTGGTTGCGGCGGCCGTCCGCCCACGTGTCCCAGTGGCGGATGAAAAGTTCGTCGTACACTACGCCGCTTGCCTTGCGCTTGCCGGTCTCGTCCAGGCGGGTGCGGGTGCAGGCCAGGTCGCTGCGGCAGTCGATGAACGTGTCGGCGCTGAATGCCACGCGGTCGCCGGTGGGCGCCACGTGGTAGGTGCCGATGTCGACCGGCACGTCGGTCAGCTGCCGCGGCTCGCCGCCGGCCACGGGGATGGCATGCAGCTGGGAGCGGCCGGACTTCGCGCTGAGGAAGTACACGTGCTTGCCGTCAGGCGAGAACGAGGGCGAGTTGACGCTCCAGCCCTCGGGCGTCAGGCGGCGCGGCGGCGCGGCATCGCGCGCGAACAGGTCCTCGATCCAGAGCCCCGTACTGGACGAATCCGCATCGAAATCGACGGTGCGCTTGGCGAACACCAGGTGGCGGCCGTCCGGCGACAGCGCCGGCGAGGAGTAGCGGTCCATCGTGGCCAGGTCGCGGCCCTGCAGGCCCCGTTCGGCGGCGAGCGGGGCGGACGACAGGAGGGTGGCAACCATCAACGGCAGAACGGCGTGGCGCAGGTTCATCGATGCTCCGGGATCGCGGCAAACCCCGATGGTAGGCGGCCACGTGCCCGGCGGCAAAGCACGCGATGCGTCAACACGGGCGCGATGCTGGAGGACCATGTCACGAAAAGAAACGGCGCCCCTGAGGGCGCCGCCTGAAACCGTTGCCGCCGGAACGGGCGACGGCCTACTCGGCTACGTCCCCGCCACCGGCGGACGTACTCGCCGTACGTCCACCCAGGTGCCGGGAGAGGAATGCCAGCAGCCGCGTGTAGTACTCGCGCCGGTTCTTCTCGAGGTAGAACCCGTGTCCCTCGTTGGGGAAGTACAGGGTTTCCACCGGGACCCCGGCCTGCTTCAGCGCCCGCTCCATCATCTCCGAATGGGCGATCGGCGCGCGCTCGTCCTCGCCACCTGCCGCCAGGAATACCGGCACCTTGATCCGGTCTGCCATACGGTTGGGCGACACCGCCGCCAGGCTGTCGCGATCTCCGATCCACTCATTGAGAAAGGTCTGGCCCGAGCCGCGTTGCTGGATATCGCCATGGGTATGCATCGTCGGCAGGTCGTAGACCCCCACCGTCCCCACTGCGCAGCGGTAGAGGTCGGGCTCCTTTGCCACGCCCATCAATGCCGCGTAGCCGCCGTAACTGGCACCGTAGATGCAGATGCGATCGCGCGCGGCGATGCCCTCGCTGACGGCCCAGCGGGTCGCATCGGTCAGATCGTCCTGCATCGTGCCGCCCCACTCGTGCGCACCGGCGCTTTCGAACGCGTGTCCGAAACCGCCCGACCCCCGAAAGTTGAGTTGGAGAACGGCGTAACCGGCCTGGGCCAGCATCTGCACGTCGCTGTCGAATGCCCAGACGTCCTGGATGCCGAACGGGCCACCATGCGGCATCACCACCATCGGCAGGTCGGTACCTGCAGCGCCACTCGGCAACGTCAGGTAGCCATGCAGGTCCAGCCCGTCACGTGCCTTCAGCACGATGGGCTTCTTGGGGCTCATCTGCGCCGGGTCGAACCACTGGCGCTGGCTCAGCAGGTGCTCGGCCTTCTTGTTGGCCCCGTCGAATAGATAGAAATCACCCGGGCTGCGATCGCTCCAGGTCTGGACAAGCGAAGTGTTCCCATCCGCTGTCGTGGACGTGATGACAACCGGCATGTTGCCGAATGCAGCCTCCAGGCTCCTGTAAAGGCGGGCTTCCGGGGTCGCATCGTCAAAAAAAGCCGTGTGGGGCTTCCCGCCGATGTACAGCGCGCCCACCGGCGTGTTGGTACCCGGCCGGTAGATCACGCTGAAGGGATCAGCCACCTTGTCCTGCAGCACCTCGGTCCTGCTGCGATCCACGGTGTCGAACGCCACGATGGCGTCCGGACCCTCGAGCTGGTCGACTTGAAGGTACGCGATGCGGCCGTCCTCGGAGAATCCCAAGGGCACCTGGGTGCGACCATCTTCACCCGCAGTGTGGATCAGCTCCCAGTCCGCGCCTGCGCCAGCCCGGTAGTAGAGGCGCTGCCGATTGTCGGTATCCGCACCCGAGGCGAAGCGAACCTCGCCGGTGTTGTCAGTGACAAAGCTCGCTCTGCGCACGGGAGCGCTCGCCACCTGCTGTCGACGGCCACTGTAGACATCCATCCGCTCGGCACGGGTGTAAGGGTCATTGCTGAAAGGGCTGACGGCAATGATCACCGTGTCGTCGCTCTGGGGCAGGTCATCAACAAGCCACGCGGCGACCCGCTCGACCTTCTTGGTCTGGATCTTGGTTCCGAGGCCGCGCCCCTGGACCCGCCAGCCAACGAGGATGTCGGCCCCGGTGCCATCGGCATTGATCGCGTAAAGCTCGCCGGTCGGGCGGGGCTGCGCAAGTGCGCCCATCTTCTCGGCCATCGAGATCAGAACCCGGCTGTCGTTGACCCAGTGGAACTCTTCGACGTGGCTGTTGCGATCCATCTGGAACTGACCGGTCAACTGGTTGTCCGAACGGCGCATGATCACCAGCCCGGTGCGGTCCTCCAGCGGCACGATCGCCGCGAAGTAGTCACCATTGGGCGATATCTTGATTTCCTTGAAGGTGTCCTTCTTGAGGTACGCCCCAAGATCGACCGCACCGCCAGACAGCGGCACCGCGGCAAGAAGGACGAGAAGTACCGATCGAACGTTGCGATTCATGTGTCCACTCCATGTGTCTGTCAGTCCATCCAGGACATTCGGCCCGGATGCTTGCCGGGGACAGCTGAATCGATCGGTCATCGACGGGCGTGAACCATCCGCGCACCAACTGCCCACGCACGGTAGTTGGCGCTTTCACGCATTGCTCGACGGTGTCCCCTTCGACATGCCACGTATCCCCTGGGCCAAGCTTAGCCCAGGCCGGGACCGCCGGCACGAATGCCGTTGCTCACGCCGGTTGGGCGGCTCGGAGCGTGGTCGCCAACGCCTTACGCCAGCCGGGCAGTTGCAAGCCGTGGTGCGTGCGCAGACGAGCGGTACCCAGGACTGAATACGCAGGGCGACGGACGGGGGTCGGGTAGTGCGACGACGACACCGGCCGCACCAGCGGTGCACGGGCCAGCCGGCCCAGCGCCACCGCGTCGTCGAAGATGGCCTGTGCGAAGCCGTGCCACGTCGTTTCGCCGGAGGTGACGAGATGCGTGATCCCGCTATCGAACGTGCCTCGCTTCAGGATGCTCGCGGTCACGTCGGCAATCAGCCAGGACGGCGTCGGGCAGCCACGCTGGTCGTCAACCACATCCAGAGCGTCGCGTTCGGCACCTAGGCGCAGCATCGTGCGCAGGAAGTTGTGGCCGTGCAGCCCGTAGACCCACGCGGTGCGCAGAATGAGGTGATCGGCGCCACTGGCCGCGATCGCCTGCTCGCCGCCCAGCTTGCTGGCCCCGTAGACGTTTTGCGGGGCGGTCAGGTCGTCTTCGCGATAGGGGCGGCGGCCAAGCCCGTCGAACACGTAGTCGGTCGAATAGTGGACCAGTGGAATGCCGCGGCCGTGACAGGCGTCCCCCAGCGCGCCCGGCGCCTCGGCGTTGATGCGATGGGCCAACTCCGGCTCGGCCTCAGCACGATCCACCGCTGTGTAGGCCGCGGCGTTGACCACGATGTCCGGGGCGATGCGGTTGACGACGGCGGCAATGTCAGCAACACGCGCGAGGTCGACGGCTTCGCACTCGCCGCCGTCCGGCAGTTGCCCGGCGCGGGTCGCGGCCACCACATCGCCAAGAGGGCGCAGACTGCGTCGTAACTCGGTGCCGACCTGCCCGTTGGCGCCGAGCAACAGGATCCTCACGGCTGGTAGACCGGCAACCGCGCGGGGTCGATCGCCGACAGCAGCGGTGCGGCCGCATCCTTCGGTGACAGCAATGGATCGCTGACAGGCCAGTCGATGGCCAGCTGCGGGTCGTCCCAGCGGATGTTCGCGTCCGCGGCTGCGTCGTACGTCGCGGTGCAGAGATAGGTGAAGACCGCGCGCTCACTCAACGCGACGAACCCGTGCGCGAACCCCTCGGGAATCCAGAAATGCCGCCGATTCTCCGCGCTCAACACCACGGCTGCCCATTGGCCGTACGTCGGCGATCCCCGGCGGATGTCCACCGCGACATCCCAGACCTCGCCTTCCACGACGGACACGTACTTGCCCTGCGGATTGGGCCACTGGTAATGCAGCCCTCGCAGCACGCCCCGCTGCGACGAGGAGACATTGCCCTGCACGAACCGTGGGGCGAGTCCGTGTTCGGCGAACCGGTCGAGGTTGAAGGATTCGAAGAACGAGCCGCGATCGTCGCCGAACACGCGCGGCTCGATGACGACGCACCCGGGCAGGCGGGTTTCGGTCACCTTCATGGCACGAAGCCCCGCTCCGCCAGGCCGAGCAGGTACTGGCCGTACCCGTTCTTCTTCAGCGGTTGCGCCAGGGTTTCCAGGTCCTTATCGCTGATCCAGCCGTTGTTCCATGCGATCTCTTCCGGACAGCAGACGCGAAGCCCCTGACGCGCCTCGATCGTCCCGATGTAGTTGCTGGCTTCCAGCAGGGACTGGTGCGTGCCCGTGTCGAGCCACGCGTATCCGCGTCCGAGCTGCTCCAGGTGCAACGATCCCTCGCTCAGGTACATCCGGTTGAGGTCGGTGATTTCCAGCTCACCGCGCGGTGACGGCTGCAAGCTGGCGACGAAGTCACTGGCGCGGCCGTCGTAGAAGTACAGGCCCGTGACCGCATAGTTCGACTTCGGCTTGGCGGGCTTCTCTTCCAGGTCGATGACCTTGCCGTCCCGATCGAAATTGGCCACGCCGTAACGCTCGGGATCATTGACCCAGTAGCCGAAGACCGTCGCACCGGTGTCGCGGGCGTCGGCGCGCTTGAGCATCGCCGTCAGGCCCGGGCCATGGAAGATGTTGTCGCCCAGCACCAGGCAGCTGGGCTTGCCGGCCACGAACTCGCGGCCGATGAGGTAGGCCTGCGCCAGGCCATCGGGGCTCGGCTGCACCGCGTACTCGATGCGCATGCCCCACTGGGAGCCGTCGCCCAGCAGGCCCTTGAACAGCGCCTGCTCGTGCGGGGTGTTGATGATCAGCACCTCGCGGATGCCCGCCAGCATCAACACGCTGAGCGGGTAATAGATCATCGGCTTGTCATAGACCGGCAACAGCTGTTTGCTGATGGCCTGGGTGACGGGATAAAGCCGTGTGCCGGTGCCCCCGGCCAGGATGATGCCCTTGCGATCCATCGTGGATGTGCCTCCTCAGGACTGGCCGATGCGCTCGAGCCGGTAGCTGCCGTCCAGCACGCGGTCGACCCACGGCTGGTTGTCGAGGTACCAGTCGACCGTGCGTGCCATGCCCTCTTCGAACGTTACCGCGGGCGCCCAGCCCAGCGCGTCCTTAAGCTTGGATGCGTCGATCGCGTAGCGGCGGTCGTGGCCCGGTCGATCCTCGACGAAGGTGATGAGCGACTCGCGCCTCCGACCATCCGCCAGCGGTCGGCGTTCGTCCAGCAGGGCGCACAGCGTGTGGACGACCTCGAGGTTCTGCCGCTCGGCGTCGCCCCCGACGTTGTACGTCTCGCCCACCTGGCCCGCTTCCAGCACCCGCCGGATGGCGGAGCAGTGGTCCTCGACGAACAGCCAGTCGCGGACGTTCCTTCCGTCGCCGTAGACCGGCAGCGTCTCCCCGGCCAACGCTTTGGCGATAACAAGCGGGATCAACTTCTCGGGAAACTGGTACGGCCCGTAGTTGTTCGAGCAGTTCGTCGTGAGGACCGGCAACCCGTAGGTGTGGTGGAACGCGCGGACCAGGTGGTCCGAGGCCGCTTTGGAGGCCGCATACGGCGAGTTGGGAGCGAACGGTGTCGTTTCGGTGAACTTGCCGGTGTCGCCCAGGCTGCCGTAGACCTCGTCGGTCGACACGTGCAGGAACCGGAAGTCAGATGCCGTGTCGCAATCCAGCGAGCGCCAGTAATCGCGAGCCTGTTCCAGCAGCGACAGCGTACCCACCACGTTGGTCTGGACGAAAGCGGCCGGCCCGTCGATCGAACGGTCGACGTGGCTTTCGGCGGCGAAGTTGATGACCGCATCGGGCCGGTGCTCGGCCAGGATTCGCGAGACCAGTGCCGAATCACCGATATCGCCATGGATGAATACGTGGCGGGCGTTGCCCTGGAGCGACTGCAAAGTGTCGAGGTTGCCCGCGTACGTCAGGGCATCGAGGTTCACCACCTTGATGCCGCGACGGACGGCATCAAGTACGAAATTGCCGCCAATGAACCCGGCGCCGCCGGTTATGAACCACGTTGGCACTCGACTGCTCCGGTTCCGGTGGCTGGCTCGGACTCAAGGCCACGCATTGCGCATGGCCCGTCGCGTTCGCGGATCAGAACGGAATATCGTCGTCCGCGAAATCGTCGGCGAAGTCGCTCGACTTGGCGGGCGGGGCTTCGCGGCGCGGTGCCGACTCCTGGCGCTGCGGCGGGCGCGACGGACGCTCGCTGCGATCGCCACCGCCGCGGTAGCTACCACCGCCACCGCCGCCGCCTTCAGCGCCGCCACCGAGCATCTGCATCTCGTCGGCCACGATGTCGGTGAAGTACTTCTCCACGCCGTCCTGTCCGGTGAACTTGTCGTAGCGGATCGAGCCTTCGATGTAGACCTGCCGACCCTTCTTCAGGTACTCGCCGGCGATCTCGCCGAGCTTGCCGAACAGCTTCACGCGGTGCCATTCGGTCTTTTCCTGGGTGTTGCCGTCGCGGTCCTTGCGCACGCTGGTGGTGGCCAGCGACATGGTGCAGACCGCCATGCCGCCCTGGGTGTACTTCATTTCCGGGTCGTTGCCGAGGTTGCCGACCAGGATCACCTTGTTGATGCCACGTGCCATGGAATGCGTGTCCTATGTTGGAGACCGGGCCGGGCCCGGGCATGGAAGGCGCAGGCGCCGATCGGCGAGGCCAGTCGACGCGGGCCGGGCAGTATAACCGCCGCTCCCGGGGTACCCCGAGCGGCCGGCAGCGCGCCCGGCCCAGCGCGCTGTAGGACTTTCCCGCCCGTGTCGCCGGGTCGCCGCGCGGCGCCCGCCTATAATCCGCGGTCCGCCTGCCACCGACCGATCCATGCAGACCAGCCCCGCGCCCACCGCCCTGCCCGACCTGCCCGCCATCCAGGCCCTGGCCCGCGCCGACATGGCGGCCGTGGACACCCTGATCCGCAATCGGCTGGCCTCGGACGTGGTGCTGATCAACCAGGTCGCCGAGTACATCGTCGGCGCCGGCGGCAAGCGGCTCCGCCCGATGCTGCTGCTCCTGGCGGCCGGCGCCCTGGGCCACCGCGGGCCGGACGCGCACCAGCTGGCGGCCGTGGTCGAGTTCATCCACACCGCGACGCTGCTGCACGACGACGTCGTCGACGAATCCGACCTGCGCCGCGGACGCCGCACGGCCAACGCGGTGTGGGGCAACGCGGCCAGCGTGCTGGTCGGGGACTTCCTGTACTCGCGCAGCTTCCAGCTGATGGTCGAGCTGGACCGCATTGAAGTGATGCGGATCCTCGCCGACACGACGAACCGGATCGCCGAGGGCGAAGTGCTGCAGTTGCTGCACGTGCGCAACCCGGATACCGACGAGGCCGCCTACCTGCGCGTGATCGAGCGCAAGACCGCCGTGCTGTTCGCCGCCGCGACCCGCCTGGGTGCCCTGCTCGCCGGCGCCGACGACAGGACCTGCGATGCACTGCACGACTACGGACTCAACCTGGGCTACGCCTTCCAGATCGCCGACGACGTCCTAGACTACGCATCCGATGCGCAGACGCTGGGCAAGAACCTGGGCGATGACCTGGCCGAAGGCAAGGCGACGCTGCCACTGATCCACGCGATGGCGCATGCGGACGAGGTGGTGCGCAACCGCCTGCGGTCCGCCATCGAGCACGGCGACACCGCTGCATTGCCCGACGTGGTCGCTGCCATCCAGTCCAGCGGCGGGCTGGACTACAGCCGGTCGCGCGCCGACGAGTACGCACAGGCGGCGCGCGCAGCGTTGGCAGGACTGGACGACAACGCATACGTCGCCGCACTGCGCGGTTTGGCGGACTACGCGGTTCGGCGCGATCACTGAGGGCTGCGCGCGGGCGTTCGAGGCCGCGCCATTCCCCATTCCAATGAAGAATGAAAAAAGGCGGCCTGGAGCCGCCTTCCTTCTTTATCGCGCCGCATCATTCGGCCTGGCCGAAGCGCTCCTCGAAGAAGCCATGCAGCATCCGGTACGCGCGCTTGGCGGCGCGCGCGTCATAGCGGCAGTTGCTCTCCGGGTTGTCGCCGGCTTCCGGCTCGGCGAAACAGTGCGCGGCGCCGCTGAAGTTGACGAACTGCCAGTCAGCGCCCGCGGCGTCCATTTCAGTCTCGAACGAATCGATATGCGCGTCGGTGATCCCGCGATCGTCGGCGCCGTTGAGCACCAGCACCGGTGTCCGGGCACTGTTCCGGTCGGCCGGATCGGATGTCTCCAGGCCACCGTGCAGGCTGACCACGCCGGCCAGCTCGCTGCCGCCGCGCACCAGCTCCAGCGCCGTCGTCCCGCCAAAGCAAAAGCCGAGCGCACCGATGCGCCCGGCATCCAGCGGCGCCGGGCCGGCCTGCGCCTTCAGGACCTCGACCGCCTTGACGACCCGCGCGCGGAGCTCGCTGCGGTCGTTGCGCAACTGGCCGGCGAGCTTCCCGGCTTCCTCGCTGTTCTTGGGGCGCACTCCCGCGCCGTACACATCCGCCACCAGCACCACGTAGTCGTCGCGGGCGATCTTGCGGGCCGTCTCGATGGCGGCCGGGGTCACGCCCATCCAGTTGGGCACCATGACGAGGCCCGGCCGGGCGATGGCGTTGACGCCGTCGTAGACCAGCACGCCCTCGTAGTCCTTGCCGTCCAGCGTCCATTCGACGGGTTCGGCCTTCATTTCCGCCCAGGCGGGCGTCATGCACACGGCGAGTGCAGCGGCGAGAGCGAAACGGCGCATGGGACGGTCCTCGTCTGGAGTCCGGCGAAGGCTAGTCCGACGCCGTTGGCTGCGCGTGAATACCCGGGGCCCGGCCTGTAGGAGCGGCTTCAGCCGCGATCGAATGTCCCGTACGCGCATGAAGCCGCAGTCCAATCCGTTTTGGACCAGGCTTGATGAGGTCGTGTAGGTCCCGCCCCTCCATGGACCGGCGATCGCGGCTGAAGCCGCCCCTACAACGGCACTAGTGGATGCCGAGCCCGGGGATCGTGCTGATGGCGTCGGGGTCGAAGCCCG
>Ga0156347_1020_pt1 | contig 14347 bp, 14 predicted proteins | sample RifOxyA1_FD_107994 | JGI IMG/M metagenome (GOLD analysis project Ga0156347, IMG submission 107994) | Xanthomonadales bacterium RIFOXYA1_FULL_69_10 | reverse complement strand
CGGACGCGGTCGTGGCCGACCTGCAATTCGTTTCCGCACTCGATGCGCGCGGCAACCCGGTGATCCGGGTGACGAGCACCCAGCCGATCACCCAGCCGCTGCTCACCTTCCTGGTGGAAGTCGATTGGGGGCAGGGGCGGCTGGTGCGCGAGTACTCCACGCTGATCGACGCCCCGCGCACCGCGGCCGCGCCGATGCAGCCGCCGATCCAGGCACCGCAGGCCGCCCCATCCAACACCATCGTGCGCGAGCCCGATCCGGTGCCGGCCACCGAGCCGGCCCAGGACGCCGAACCCGTCGCGACCGCGCCGCCCGAGGCGGAGCCCGACACCGACCCCGCAGCGATCGCCGTGCCGCCCGCGCAACCGGCAGCGCGACCCGTCGCGGCAACCCCGGCAGCGCCAGCCCCGGCAGCGCCAGCCGCACCCTCGCAGATCGAAGGGGGGCGTTATGACGTGCAGGCCGGCGACACGCTGTCGGCGATCGCCGGCCGCATCGAAGGGGCCAGCGTCAACCAGGCGATGATCGCGCTGCTGCGCGCCAATCCCGGCGCCTTCATCGACGGCAACATCCATCTGGTCAAGGCCGGTGCGGTGCTGCAGATCCCGGACGCCAGCGCGCTGGCGCAGGTCGACTCGGCCGAAGCCGCGGCGCTGGTGCGTTCGCAAACGCAGCAGTGGCGCGAGGCCACCGCCGCGGTGCCACAGCCGGCGGCGGCCGACGCCACCACGGACGAGGCGGCCAATGCCGCGGCACCGGCCGCATCGGGCCGCACGGCCGATGCACGTTTGGAAATCGTTCCGCCCGGCGCCAGCGATGCGTCGACAGCGGGTACCCAGTCCGGCACCAGTGCCGGGGGCGAGGGCGACATGTTGCGACAGGAACTGCAGACCACCCAGGAAGCGCTCGCCGCACGCGATGCCGAGGTGGACGAGATGAAGAGCCGGCTGGCCGAGCTGGAGAAGCTGCAGCAACAGCAGCAGCAGCTCCTGGAAATGAAGGACAGCGAGCTGGCCGCCGCGCAGCAGCGCCTTGCGCAGAGCAACGACGCGCAGGCGCCGATGTCCGCCACGCCCTGGCTGGTGGGCGGCGGCGCCGTGCTGCTGTTCGCGCTGCTGGGCTGGTGGCTGGGCCGCCGTCGCGCCGCAACGCCGGTGTTCCGCGCCCCGCCGGAGCGGAGCTCGAGCATTGCCGATGCCTTCCCGTCCGGATCGCTGGCCGCGCCCACGGTCCGCGCCGAGCCGGTACCGGCGCCTGTGCAGGCGGCCGAAGCCCCGGCACCCGAACCAAACCCGTCCGATTTCGCGGCGACCCCTGCCGTGGAACCGGCACCGGTGGTCACGGAGCGGGTCGATACGCCGGAGGTCGCGCCTGCCGCGGTCCCCGCGGCCGCCGAAGAACAGGCGTCGCTCTGGGACCGCCGCGAGCGCGACCCGGTGCCCAGCGGCCGGGCCCCGACCTGGCACGACGGCAGCCGCGCCCCCGCCACGGCACCGGTCGACGCCGCGTCCGGGCACGACCGCCTGGAACTCGCCCGCGCCTACGTGGCGCTGGGCGACCACGGCAGTGCGCGCCAGTTGCTGGAGGAGGTCGCCGGCCATGGCGATGCCGATGCGCGCCAGCAGGCCGAGCAGATGCTGCGCGACCTCGCCTGATCCGTGGATGCCGCGACGCTGCCCGGTGCGGCACCGACCGATCCGACGCCGACCGCGCTGCGCCGGTTCGCCATGGGCATCGAGTACGACGGCTCCGCATTTTCGGGCTGGCAGCGGCTGACCCGGCCGGGGGACGAAGGCCGACGCGATGAGGCGACCGTGCAGCAGGCCGTCGAGCAGGCGCTGTCGTTCGTGGCGGGCCGCCGCACCGACGTGGTCTGCGCGGGCCGCACCGACGCGGGCGTGCACGGTGCGTGCCAGGTCATCCATTTCGACGGCCCGGCCGCGCGCGACGTGCGCGGCTGGACGCTGGGCACGACCTCGCGGCTGCCGCCTTCGGTCTGTGCACTGTGGTGCGTCACCGTGGGAGATGACTTCCACGCACGTTTCTCCGCCCGCGCGCGCCGCTATCGCTACCGCATCCTCAACCGCAATGTACGGCCCGCGCTGGGGCGCAGCATGCTGACCTGGGAGCGTCGACGGCTGGACGCGGGGGCGATGCACCGTGCCGCGCAGGCGCTGGTGGGCGAGCATGATTTCTCCGCATTCCGCACCGTGCACTGCCAGGCACCGCACGCGCGGCGCGACCTGCAGGCCATCAGCGTGACGCGCCAGGACGACGTGGTGGAGGTGCAGGTGCAGGCCAATGCCTTCCTGCACCACATGGTGCGCAACATTGTCGGTAGCCTGTTGCTGGTGGGGCGGGGCGAACAACCGGAGGGCTGGATCGGCCAGGTGCTGGCCAGCCGCGACCGTACCCGGGCCGGACCCACCGCCCCCCCCGACGGACTGGTCTTCCTAGGTCCGCTGTACCCCGCCGAATGCGGCCTTCCGGCCGCCGTGACCCTGCCGAGCGCCAGCCCATGAACAAAACCCTGTTCCGCACCCGAATCAAGTTCTGCGGCTTCACCCGGCCGGGCGATGTCCGTCTGGCGTGCGAGCTGGGCGCCGATGCGATCGGTTTCGTGTTCGCGCCCGACAGTCCGCGGCGCGTGGCGCCTGAAGAGGCGCGCGCGATGCGCCATGCGCTGGCACCGCTGGTGGATGCGGTCGCACTGTTCATGGACAACCCGGTCGAGGAAGTCCGTGAAGTGGTGAAACAGGTGCGACCCAGCCTGCTGCAGTTCCACGGCAGCGAGGACGACGCGTTCTGCCGGGGCTTCGGCGTGCCGTACGTCAAGGCGATCCCGATGGGCACGGAACTGGCCGAGCAGCACCCGGCCAACATCCACATGCGCTACCCGTCGGCGTCGGGCTTCCTGTTCGACAGCCACTCCGTCGGCACCCAGGGAGGCAGCGGCGAGGTGTTCGACTGGTCGCGCATCCCGGCCGGCGTGCAGAAACCCTTCATGCTCGCCGGCGGCCTGCATGCCGGGAACATCTTCGACGCGATCATCGGCACGTTGCCGTGGGGCGTGGACGTGTCCAGCGGAATCGAAAGCGAGCCTGGCCTGAAGGACGGCGAGAAGATGCGCCGGTTCGTCGAAGAGGTCCGCCGCGCCGATTGCCACCAGCTGGAGTAACCGGGCGCGACCGCAACACTACGTCGCGTTGGCCCACCCGGGACGCCGCGGTCGATCGCCTACACTTGGAATGCCGGCCGATTGCCGGCATTGCCGTCTTTGAACTCCACTTCAGGTGCCACGCATGGCCGCCTCGCCCCCCATCGACTACCACGCCTACCCGGACGCCGCCGGCCATTTCGGCCGCTACGGCGGGCGCTTCGTCGCCGAAACGCTGGTCGGCCCCCTGCAGGAACTGGCGACGGCCTACGACGCCGCGCGTGTCGACCCGGACTTCGTCGCCGCGTTCGAGCGCGACCTGGCGCACTACGTCGGCCGCCCCAGCCCGATCTATTTCGCCGAGCGCCTGAGCCGCGAGGTCGGCGGTGCGCGCATCCTGCTCAAGCGCGAGGACCTGAACCACACCGGCGCGCACAAGATCAACAACACCATCGGACAGGCGCTGCTGGCCAGCCGCATGGGCAAGACCCGGATCATCGCCGAGACCGGCGCCGGCCAGCACGGCGTCGCCAGCGCCACCGTCGCCGCGCGACTGGGGCTTGAATGCGTGGTCTACATGGGCGCGACCGACATCGAGCGCCAGAAGATCAACGTCTACCGGATGAACCTGCTGGGCGCCAAGGTCGTGCCGGTGGAGAGCGGCTCGGCCACGCTGAAGGACGCGTTGAACGAGGCGATGCGCGACTGGGTGACCAACGTGGAGGACACGTTCTACATCATCGGCACTGTCGCCGGCCCGGACCCGTACCCGCGCATGGTGCGCGACTTCAACGCGGTGGTCGGCCGCGAGGCACGGGCGCAGATGATGGCCGAGTACGGCCGCCTGCCCGATGCGGTGACCGCATGTGTCGGCGGCGGCAGCAATGCCATCGGTGTGTTCCACGCCTTCCTCAACGATGCCGACGTGCGACTGATCGGTGCCGAAGCGGCGGGCGACGGCATCGACACCGGCCGCCACGCGGCATCGCTGGCGGCAGGCCGTCCCGGCGTGCTGCACGGCAACCGCACGTACGTCATCTGCGATGACGACGGCCAGATCACCGAGACCCATTCGGTCTCGGCAGGCCTGGACTACCCGGGCGTCGGTCCCGAACACGCATTCCTCAAGGACACCGGCCGCGCCGAGTACGTCGGCGTCAGCGACGACGAGGCGCTTGCCGCATTCCACCAGCTGGCCCGCACCGAGGGCATCCTGCCCGCGCTCGAGTCCAGCCACGCCATCGCCCAGGCAGTGAAGCTGGCGCGCGAGCTGCCGGCCGACGCGCTGGTGCTGTGCAACCTGTCCGGACGCGGGGACAAGGACGTGCACACGATCGCCGCGCGCGAGGGGCTGGTGTTCTGACTTGACCCTTCTCCCCGCGGGAGAAGGTGCCCGAAGGGCGGATGAGGGTTCGGTGGGGCGAGGATGGTCACGTGCTTCGCAACGTCCCGAGGCTTCGTCTCATCGAGCACCTCATCTCCGCCGAACCCTCACCCAACCCCTCTCCCGGCGGGAGAGGGGACTCCAGATGGCAGATCTTCTCTCCATGAACCGCATCGACATCCGCTTCGCCCACCTCAAGGCCGCCGGCCGCAAGGCGCTGGTGCCCTTCATCACCGCCGGCGACCCGGCGCTGGACGCTACGGTGCCGGTGATGCACGCGCTGGTCGCCGCCGGCGCGGACGTGATCGAGCTGGGGGTGCCGTTCTCCGACCCGATGGCCGACGGACCGACGATCCAGCGCAGCTCCGAGCGCGCTATCGCCCGCGGCGCGGGACTGGGCTACGTGCTCGACAGCGTCCGGGCGTTCCGTGGCCAGGATGCCGACACGCCGGTCGTGCTGATGGGCTACCTCAATCCGATCGAGATCCGCGGCGCGGACCGGTTCGCGCGCGAGGCCGCGGACGCCGGCGTGGACGGCGTCCTGCTGGTCGACCTGCCGCCGGAGGAGGCCGCGGAGTTCCGCGACGCCTTCGATGCCGCGGGCATCGCATTGATCCTGCTGGCCTCGCCGACCACGTCGGAGGCCCGTGTCGGACAGTTGTGCGACCTCGCGGCCGGTTACCTCTACTACGTGAGTTTCGCGGGCGTGACCGGCGCGGACCGGCTCGACACCGGCGCCGCCGGGGACCGGCTGGCGGCCATCCGCGAGCGCAGCGGGGTGCCGGTTGTCGCCGGCTTCGGCATCAAGGACGCCGCCAGCGCCGCCTCCATGGCCCGCCAGGCCGATGGCGTGGTCGTCGGCAGCGCCCTGGTCGCCGCGCTGGAAGGCGCCGTCGAGGCCGGTGAGGCCGCGGAACGCGCGGGCCGGTTCCTGGCCCCGCTGCGCGCGGCGCTCGACGCCGGCTGAGGCGTTCAGCGCGTCGCGGGCCGGGCCCGCGCCCGCGGCGGCTTGCCGCGGGAACGGGCAGGTACCCGCGGACGGCATTAAACTGTCCGGCCGCCTGTTCGCCGGGCCCTGGTGCCGTATGGGTCCACCGGGTCCGACCCAGGGACGCGGTTACGGCCCGTAAGGCCGTGGCGCGGACATGGCACCACGGCTCCGCACGGCAGCCGCCGAACCACGAGAAAGCGAGAACCCACCAGGATGAGCTGGCTCAAGAAACTCATGCCCTCGGGCATCCGGACCGATTCGGCCGCCGCCAACAAGCGGCGCAGCGTGCCCGAGGGGCTGTGGGAAAAGTGCGACCGCTGCGGCGCCGTGCTCTACCGCCCGGAGCTGGAGGAGAACCTGGAGGTCTGCCCGAAGTGCAACTTCCACATGGCCATCCGCGCCCGCGCGCGCCTGAAGTCGCTGCTCGACGAGGGCAGCATGCAGGAGATCGCCGCCGAACTCGGGCCGACCGACGTGCTCAAGTTCAAGGACCAGAAGAAGTACGGCGAGCGCATCAAGGCCGCGCAGAAGTCCACGGGCGAGCGTGACGCCCTCATCGCCATGCGCGGCACGCTGAAGCAGCGACCGCTGGTGGCGTGCTCGTTCGACTTCGCCTACATGGGCGGCTCGATGGGCTCGGTGGTGGGCGAGCGCTTCGCCCGCGCCGCCGAAACCGCGCTGGAGATCGGCTGCCCGCTGGTGTGCTTCTCGGCCACCGGTGGCGCGCGCATGCAGGAGAGCCTGTTCTCGCTGATGCAGATGGCCAAGACGTCCGCGGCGCTGGGCCGGCTGCGCGCGGCCGGATTGCCGTACATCTCGGTGATGACGCACCCGACCACCGGTGGCGTGTCTGCGTCGCTGGCGATGCTGGGCGACATCAACCTGGCCGAGCCCGAGGCCCTGATCGGCTTCGCCGGGCCGCGCGTGATCGAGCAGACCGTGCGCGAGACGCTGCCGGAAGGGTTCCAGCGCAGCGAGTTCCTGCTCGAGCACGGTGCGGTGGACCAGATCTGCGACCGCCGCGAGATGCGCGAGCGCATCGCCCAGTTGCTGGCGCTGCTGATGAAGCAGCCCGCACCGGTCGCGGACGAAGAGGTGGCCGCGTGAGCCGGAAGTATTTCGGCACCGACGGCATCCGCGGCCGGGTGGGGCAGGGCCCCATCTCGGCCGACTTCGTGCTGCGCCTGGGCAACGCCTACGGCCACGCGCTGACGCGCAACGAGTGGCGCAAGCCGGTGGTGATCATCGGCAAGGACACGCGCATCTCCAACTACATGTTCGAGGCCGCGCTGGAAGCCGGGCTGGTCGCGGCCGGCGTCGACGTGCAGCTGATGGGACCGATGCCGACCCCGGCCGTCGCGCACCTCACGCGCTCGCTCCGTGCCGACGGCGGCATCGTGATCTCCGCCTCGCACAACCCGCACCACGACAACGGCATCAAGTTCTTCTCCGCCCACGGCGAGAAGCTCGACGACGCCACCGAGTTGGCCATCGAGGCCGCGCTGGACGAACCGTTCCGCACCGTCGAGTCCGACCGCTTGGGCAAGGCGCTGCGCACGCGCGACGCGATCGGCCGGTACGTGGAGGCCTGCAAGAACGCCGTGCCGCGCGGGTTCGACCTGGGCGGCTTGCGCATCGCGATGGACTGCGCCAACGGCGCGACCTACCAGATCGGACCGCTAGTGCTGCGCGAACTGGGCGCGCGCGTCGACGCGCTCGGCGTGGACCCCAACGGCACCAACATCAACGACGGCGTGGGCTCGACCCACCCGCAGTTCCTCGCCGCGCGCGTGCGCGAGACCGGCGCGGACGTGGGCATCGCCTTCGACGGCGACGGCGACCGCGTGCTGTTCATCGATGCCGATGGCACCGTCTGCGATGGCGACGACCTGCTGTACGTGCTGGCGACCGACTGGTTGGCCAGCGGCCGGCTGCGTGGCCCGGTGGTCGGTACCCTCATGACCAACTACGGCTTGGAGCGCGCGTTCGGCGAGCGCGGCATCGGCTTCATCCGCGCCAAGGTCGGCGACCGCTACGTGCACCAGCAGCTGGTCGCCAACGACGGCGTGCTCGGTGGCGAGACCTCCGGCCACCTGCTGTGCCTGGACAGTGCCAGCACCGGCGACGGCATCATCAGCGCACTCCAGGTGCTGGAAGTGCTCCGCCGCCGCAAGCTGTCCCTGCGCCAGGCGCTGTCTGGCCTGGTCAAGGTGCCGCAGAAGACCGTCAACGTCCGCTACGAGGGCGACGCCCGCCCGGCCGAGGCGCCGGCGGTGCAGGCCGCGCTGGCCGACGCGCAGCGTGCGGTGCAGGGGCGCGGGCGCGCCTTCCTGCGGCCGTCGGGCACGGAACCGGTCGTGCGCGTCACGGTCGAAGCCGATGACGATGCGCTGATGCAGGACACCCTCGACACCCTGGCCGGCGCCGTTCGCGCCGCGGCCGCCTGATTTCCACGACTTGCCGGGCCGGCGTACGGCCCGCCGGACTTGCATGAACACCATCCCCACGCTCGACATCCGCCGCTTCACGCACCCCTCCAGCCCGGCCGACCGCGACGCCTTCGTCCAGGAGCTGGGCACTGCCTACCGCGAGTGGGGCTTCGCCGGCATCCGTGGCCATGGCATCGATGACGCCCGCATCGCCGCCTCGTACGACGTCTTCAAGCGTTTCTTCGCGCTGCCAGAAGACACCAAGCGCAAGTACCACGTCCCCGGCAGCGGCGGCGCACGCGGCTACACGCCCTTCGGCGTGGAAACCGCCAAGGGCGCCAAGCACCACGACCTCAAGGAGTTCTGGCACATCGGCCGCGAGATTCCGCGCGACTCGAAATACGCCGACGTGATGCCGCCCAACCTGTGGCCGGAGGAGGTGGACGGCTTCCGCGAGCACGGCTACGGGTTGTACGAATCCCTGGATGCACTCGGCTCGCAGGTGCTGTCGGCGCTGGCGCTGCACATCGGCCTGCCGGCGGATTACTTCGCCGACAAGACCGACTCCGGCAACTCGATCCTGCGGCCGATCCACTACCCGCCGATCACCTCCGACGACATCCCCAACGAGCGCGCCGGCGCCCACGAGGACATCAACCTGATCACCCTGCTGGTCGGCGCCAGCGCGGAAGGTCTTGAGGTGCGTTCGCGCAAGGGCGACTGGGTGCCGTTCACCGCCGACGCCGACACCATCGTCGTCAACATCGGCGACATGCTGCAGCGCCTGACCAACCACGTGTACCCGTCGACCACGCACCGCGTGGTCAACCCGCCGGGGGAGAAGGCGCGCCAGCCGCGCTACTCCACGCCGTTTTTCCTGCACCCCAACCCGGATTTCGTGATCGACGTGCTGCCTTCGACGGTCACCGCGGACAACCCCAGCCGCTATCCCGAGCCGATCACGGCGCAGGGCTACCTGGAAGAGCGGCTTCGCGAGATCAAGCTGAAGTAGCGGCTTGCCGGTCGTGGCGGAAGCGGGTGGGCACACGCGTCGAGCTTGCCCACCCGATGGTGCGCCGCTAGGCTTTCGCGACCTTTGATTGGGAGCCGTCATGCGCCGCAGGATCGTCGCCGGTAACTGGAAGCTGCACGGTACCCGTGCCTTCGCCTTCGAACTGCTCGACGCCGTGGTCGGTGCCGGCGCGGAGGGCGTGGAGCGGATCATCCTGCCGCCGCTGCCGTACCTGGGCGAGCTGGTCGAGCATTACGGCGAGCGTGGCCTGGCCTTCGGTGCGCAGGACGTCAGTGCCAACACCCAGGGAGCCTACACCGGCGAGGTGTCGGCCGCGATGCTGATGGACGTGGGCGCGCGCTACGGGCTGGTCGGCCATTCCGAGCGCCGCCAGTACCACGGCGAGACCAGCGAGCAGGTGGCGGCCAAGTTCTTCGCCGCGCGCGAAGCCGGACTGACGCCGATCCTGTGCGTGGGCGAGACCCTCAGCCAGCGCGAGGACGGCCAGACCGAGTGGCGCATCCAGAAGCAGCTGGCACCGATCCTGGAGCAGGGCGGGGCGGCCGCGCTGGATGGCGCGATCGTCGCCTACGAGCCGGTCTGGGCCATCGGCACCGGCAAGACCGCCAGCCCGGAGCAGGCGCAGGCCGTGCATGCATTCATTCGTGGCGAAATCGCCGCATACGATGCTAGAATCGCGGGCTCGCTGCCCATCCTGTACGGGGGCAGCGTCAAGCCCGACAACGCGGCGGCGCTGTTTTCGCAGCCCGACGTCGACGGCGGGCTGGTCGGAGGCGCCTCGCTGGCCGCGGCCGACTTCAACGCCATCGCAACCGCGGCGGCGCCCTGACGCCACCGGCCCGGCCGGCCGGCGTCCAACGCAACAAGAGTCTTTCCGATGCTGTTGTTCCTCAACGTCATCTACGTGCTGGTCGCGATCTCGATGGTCGCGCTGATCCTGATGCAACGCGGCGCGGGTGCGCAGGCGGGCTCGGGCTTCGGCGGCGGCGCGTCGGCCACCGTGTTCGGTTCGCGCGGCGCCTCCAACTTCCTGTCCAAGGCCACCAAGTGGCTGGCGATCACCTTCTTCGGGATCAGCCTGTTCATGGCGTGGCAGGCGACGAACCGTGCCGCAGGCGGCGACGCGCCGGCACAGGACCTCGGCCTGATGTCGGAGGTGCCCGCCGCGGTCGCCCCGGCCGCCGGCCAGGAGCAGGCGCCCGCACAGGTGCCGGCCCAGCCGCAGGTGCCGCAGGCCGCGCCGGAGCAGGCGCCGGCCGAAGTGCCCGCCGCGCCGGCCGAGGGCGGCGACACGCAGTAACCGCCCACAGCGGCACCGCGTTACGCGATAATGCGAGTTCTTGGCGCCCGGCACGGATCGCGGGGTGCGGATCAGCAATGATCGACGACACCGGTCGGCATGTACGGGGTCACGGCCAGGACGGCCTGCAGCACAACTGGATGGCCATTGCCCAGGTGGCGGAATTGGTAGACGCACTACCTTGAGGTGGTAGCGGCTTCGGTCGTGGGGGTTCGAGTCCCCCCTTGGGCACCATTCCAGTGGTGATGCATCAATCAGGCGGTACCGGCTCCCCGGGGCCGTCCGCGTAGTACCGGCGGTTCCGCGTGTACGTGGTCGCCACGCGCCTCGCGCGCACAGCGGCGCCCGGCGCCGAGCCAAGGCCGTGGCGACGCGGCCGTCGCCAAAGAGAAGCCGAGAGAGCACCGTGCTGGCCGAATACCTGCCGACCCTGTTGTTCCTGATCGTCGCCGGCGGCATCGGCGTGGCCCTGCTGGTCGTGGGCAGCGTGCTCGGGCCCCGGCGTCCGACCGCGGAGAAGCTCGCACCGTACGAGTGCGGCTTCGAGGCTTTCGAGGACGCGCGCATGCAGTTCGACGTGCGCTACTACCTCATCGCCATCCAGTTCATCATCTTCGACCTGGAAATCATCTTCATCGTCCCCTGGGCCACCGTGTTCCGCGACCTCGGAATCATCGGGCTGGTCGAGATGGGCATCTTCGCCAGCATGCTCCTGCTGGGCTTCGTCTACGTCTGGAAGAAAGGGGCGCTGGAATGGGAGTGACCCGGACCATCTCCGGCCTGATGCACAACCCGCTGCCCGAAGGGCGGCTGGACGACATCCTGCTGCCGGAATCCGACAACCCCGTGATGCAGCAGGGGTTCGTCACCACCAACCTCGACACCCTGTGGAACTGGGCGCGCACCGGCTCGATGTGGCCGATGACGTTCGGCCTGGCGTGCTGCGCGGTCGAGATGATGCACGCCGGCGCCTCGCGCCTGGACCTGGACCGTTACGGCGTGGTGTTCCGCCCGTCGCCGCGCCAGTCCGACGTGATGATCGTGGCCGGCACGCTGGTCAACAAGATGGCGCCGGCGCTGCGCAAGGTCTACGACCAGATGCCCGACCCCAAGTGGGTGATTTCGATGGGCAGTTGCGCCAATGGCGGTGGTTACTACCACTACTCGTACTCGGTGGTGCGCGGTTGCGACCGCGTGGTGCCGGTTGATGTGTACGTGCCGGGCTGCCCGCCGACGGCCGAGGCGCTGGTCTACGGCATCCTGCAGTTGCAGAAGAAGATCCGCCGCGGCACCAATTTCGGCGACAGCAAGCAGGGCGTGCGCTGACATGGGCCCGACGATGCTTGCATTCGTGGAACGGCTGCGCGCGCGCTTCGAGGGTGGCGACACTGCCGCCGTGGTCGGCGTGGCGGAGCCTCGCGGTGAGGTCACGCTGGATGTCGAGGCCAGCGGCTGGCTGGATGCGGCGCGCGCGTTGCGCGACGAGTTCGGCTTCGAGCAGCTGGTCGACGTCAGTGGCGTGGACTACCTGAGCTACGGCAGCGACGAGTGGGACACCGACGTGTCCTCTGAGGGTTTCTCGCGTGGCGTGGAAGGCAAGAGTGCCGGCCGCTTTGCCTGGGGCGAGCAGCCCAACGGCGCCGCCGCCGTGCCGGAGCGCCGCTTCGCCGCCGTCGCGCACCTGCTGTCGGTGCAGCACAACCTGCGCGTGCGACTGCGCACGTTCGCGCCCGACGACGACCTGCCCGTCGTGGCTTCGCTGACTTCGGTGTGGCCGGGTTCCAACTGGTTCGAGCGCGAGGCGTTCGACCTGTTCGGCATCGTGTTCGAGGGCCACCCGGACCTGCGCCGCATCCTCACCGACTACGGCTTCGTCGGCCATCCGTTCCGCAAGGATTTCCCGCTGATCGGCAACGTCGAGGTCCGCTACGACGCCGAGAAGAAGCGTGTCATCTACGAGCCGGTGTCCATCGACCCGCGCGTGGGCGTGCCGCGCGTGATCCGCGACGATGCCCGCTACCAGACCGCGGCGGGCGAAGCCGCCGGCCGCGAGGGGAAGCCATGAGCACCACCGCCAGCGACATGTCGACCCGCATGCAGCCCGACAGCGTGCACGCCGGCAACCAGTCCGGCCTGAACACCGCCGAGATCCGCAACTACACGCTCAACTTCGGCCCGCAGCACCCGGCCGCGCACGGTGTGTTGCGCCTAATCCTGGAGATGGACGGCGAGGTCGTGCAGCGCGCCGACCCGCACATCGGGCTGCTCCACCGCGGCACCGAGAAGCTGGCCGAGTCCAAGCCGTTCAACCAGTCGATCGGCTACATGGACCGCCTCGACTACGTGTCGATGATGTGCAACGAGCACGCCTACGTGCGGGCCATCGAAACCCTGATGGGGATCGAGGCGCCCGAGCGCGCGCAGTACATCCGCACGATGTTCGACGAGATAACCCGCATCCTGAACCACCTGATGTGGGTCGGCTCCAACGCGCTCGACCTGGGCGCGATGGCGGTGTTCCTGTATGCGTTCCGCGAGCGCGAGGAGCTGATGGACTGCTACGAGGCAGTGTCGGGCGCGCGCATGCACGCGACCTACTACCGCCCGGGCGGCGTCTACCGCGACCTGCCGGACCGGATGCCGCGCTACAAGGAGTCGCCGTGGCGCAAGGGCGCCTCGCTCAAGCGCTTCAACCAGTGGCGCGAAGGCTCGCTGCTGGACTACCTGGACGCGTTCTGCGACGACTTCCCCAAGCGTGTCGACGAGTACGAGACTCTGCTCACCGATAACCGCATCTGGAAGCAGCGCACCGTCGGCGTGGGCGTGATCCCGCCGGAGAAGGCGCTGGCCTGGGGCATGACCGGCCCGATGATCCGCGGCTCGGGCATCGCTTGGGACCTGCGCAAGAAGCAGCCGTATGCGAAGTACGACGCGGTGGACTTCGACATCCCCGTCGGCGTCAACGGCGACTGCTACGACCGCTACCTGGTGCGCGTGGCCGAGATGCGCGAGTCCACGCGCATCATCAAGCAGTGCGTGGCGTGGCTGAAGGCCAACCCGGGCCCGGTGATCGTGGACAACTTCAAGGTCGCGCCTCCCTCCCGCGAGGAGATGAAGGACGACATGGAAGCGCTGATCCACCACTTCAAACTGTTCTCGGAAGGCTATTGCGTGCCGGCCGGGGAAACCTACGCCGCGGTCGAGGCGCCCAAGGGCGAGTTCGCCTGCTACCTGGTGTCCGACGGCGCCAACAAGCCCTTCCGCTGCAAGCTGCGCGCGCCGGGCTTCGCCCACCTTTCGTCGATGGACGAGGTCGTCAAGGGCCACATGCTGGCCGACGTGGTGGCCATGATCGGCACCTACGACGTCGTGTTCGGCGAGATCGACCGCTGAGGTTCTGGAATACATGAAGGCGACCGGAAATTTCGAGGCCTGTCAGCACGTCGACCCGATGGTCGCGCTGAATGACAAGACCCGCGCGCACATCGACCACTGGCTGGCCAAGTTCCCGCCGGACCGCAAGCGCTCGGCCGTGCTGCAGGGCCTGCATGCCGCGCAGGAGCAGAACGGCGGCTGGCTGAGCGACGAGCTGATCGCGGCGGTGGCCAAGTACCTGGGCCTGCCGCCGGTATGGGCCTACGAGGTCGCGTCGTTCTATTCGATGTTCGAGACCGAGAAGGTCGGCCGCCACAACGTGGCGTTCTGCACCAACATCAGCTGCTGGCTCAACGGCGCCGAGGACCTCGTCGCGCACGCCGAGAAGAAGCTGGGCTGCAGGCTGGGCGAATCCACCGCCGACGGCCGCGTGTTCCTGAAGCGCGAGGAAGAGTGCCTGGCCGCGTGCTGTGGCGCGCCGGTCGTCGTCATCAACGGGCACTACCACGAGAAGCTCGACGCGGCGAAGGTCGACGAGCTGCTTGAGGGGCTGAAGTAATGGCGCACGACTCGCACCACGACTACTCCAAGGGTTACGGCCCGGTCGGCCCGCCGCCGTCCGAGCACAGCGTCGTTTACACCACGCTGCACTACGACACCCCGTGGTCGTACGACAAC
>Ga0156347_1017_pt1 | contig 14379 bp, 15 predicted proteins | sample RifOxyA1_FD_107994 | JGI IMG/M metagenome (GOLD analysis project Ga0156347, IMG submission 107994) | Xanthomonadales bacterium RIFOXYA1_FULL_69_10 | reverse complement strand
GTGCAGGCGCCGCGCCAGCCCTCGCAGGCCTCGCAGGCGGCACTCAACTTCGACGAGAAACTGCAGGTCGCGCGCACCGCCGTGAGCAGCGACCCCAAGCGCGTCGCCAACGTCGTACGCAACTGGGTGGAAGCCGATGGCTGAGGCCGCGCAAGTCCGGAAACTGACCCCGCTCTCGGGCGTTCAGCGCGCCGCCGTGGTGCTGCTGTCGCTGGGCGAGGACCAGGCCGCCGAGGTGCTCAAGCACATGGGCGCCAAGGAAGTGCAGAAGCTCGGCCTGGCGATGACCTCCGTCAGCGCCGTGTCGCGCGACGACGTGGCCGCGGTGTTCGACGATTTCGTCGACGTGCTGGCCCAGCCCAATGCCCTGGGCGCGGGTGCCGACGAATACATCCGCGCAGTGCTGACGCAGGCGCTGGGCGAGGAGCGCGCGGCCAGCCTGATCGACCGCATCCTGGCCGGCCGCAACACGTCCGGCCTGGACACGCTGAAGTGGATGGAGCCGCGGGCGATCGCCGACCTGGTGCGCAACGAGCACCCGCAGATCATCGCCATCGTCATGGCCCACCTGGACCCCGACCAGGCGGCCGAGGTGCTCAAGGTCCTGCCCGACCGCACCCGCGCCGACGTCCTGCTGCGCATCGCCACGCTGGACGGCATCCCGCCCAACGCACTGAACGAGCTCAACGACGTGATGGCGCGGCAGTTTGCCGGCAGCCAGAACATCAAGTCGTCGAACGTCGGCGGCATCAAGGTGGCCGCCAACATCCTCAACTTCATGGATTCGGGCCAGGACGAAGTCATCCTCGGCACCATCGGCGAGATCGACGACACCCTGGGCGGGCGCATCCGCGAGGAGATGTTCGTGTTCGACAACCTCGCCGACATCGACGACCGCGCCATGCAGACGGTGCTGCGCGACGTGCCCAACGAGAAGCTGGCCGTCGCCCTGCGCGGGGCCGAGCCGCGCGTACGCGAGAAGATCACCAGCAACATGTCGCAGCGCGCCGCCGAGATCCTGATAGAGGACATGGAAGCCCGCGGCCCGGTGCGCCTGGCCGAGGTCGAGGCCGCGCAGAAGGAAATCCTGTCGATCGTGCGCAAGATGGCCGATGACGGCAGCATCCAGCTGTCGGTGAAGGCCGAGGCGTTCGTATGAGCGCGCAGGCCGCCGACTTCGACATGCCCAGCGCCGAGATCATCCGCTGGACCGCGCCGGGCTTCGCCCGCACCCGTGAACCCGAGCCCGAGATCCCCAAGCCACCCAGCGTCGAGGACCTGCAGGCGCTGGAAAAGGCCGCGTACGAGGAAGGTTTCGCCCGCGGCCACGAGGAGGGCATGGCCAGCGGCCAGGCCGACGTGCGCCGGATGATCGCGCAGATCGAAGGCATCCTGGACGGCTTCACCCGCCCGCTGGCGCGGCTCGACGGCGAGGTGGCCGATGCACTGGGCGACCTGTCCGTGCGTATCGCCGGCGTGCTGCTGGGCCGCGCGTACGAGGCCGACCCGACGCTGCTGGCCGACCTGGTGCGCGAAGCGCTGGACGCGGTCGGCACCACCAACCGCGAAGTGGAACTGCGCCTGCATCCTGACGACCTGGGCGTGCTGGCCCCGCACCTGGCCGGCCTGAGCGGTGTGCGCCTGACCAACGACGTCGCGCTCGCGCGCGGCGAACTGCGCCTGCACAGCGAAGGCATGCGCATCGACGGCACGCTGGCCGCGCGACTGCAGGCGTGCCTGGACGCGCTGGTGGAATCGGACGGGGGTGAAGCATGAGCGTTCTGACGCATGTCCACGTAGCCCGGATAAGGCCAACGGCCGCATCCGGGACTTTTCGCCGGCCGTCACGTTTCGACCCCGGGTGCCCCCGGATCAAGTCCGGGGTTACCCGGGCTACGCGGATTGGAATGAACGCATGAGCAGCATCGCCGCCGCCAACTGGCAGGAAGCGCGCAACCTGCGCCTGGCCGCCCGGCTGGGCGAAGCCAATCCGCAGCCGCCATCGCTGGCGCTGGCACGCGAGGGCGTGCTGCGCCGCGCGGTCGGGCTGACGCTGGAAGCCTCCGGCTGCAGCGCGCCACTGGGCTCGCGCTGCAAGGTGGAAACCTCCGGTGGACGCTGGGTCGATACCGAAGTCGTCGGTTTCGCCGGCGACCGCACCTACCTGATGCCGACCGCCGACCTGGAAGGCCTATTGCCCAACGCGCGCGTGGTGGCCACCCGCCGCCGCGGCGAAGTGGCCGTGGGCGAAGGCCTGCTGGGCCGCGTGATCGACAGCGACGGCGTGCCCCTGGACGGCCGTGGCGCAATCCGCCCCGAGGGCTGGATGGGCCTGGCCGGCACCGCCATCAACCCGCTGATGCGCGAGCCGATCAGCCAATCGCTGGACGTGGGCGTGCGCGCGATCAACGCGCTGCTGCCGATCGGCCGTGGCCAGCGCATCGGCCTGTTCGCAGGCTCGGGTGTCGGCAAGTCGACGCTGCTGGGCATGATGACCCGCTACACCGCCGCCGACGTGATCGTCGTGGGCCTGATCGGTGAACGAGGCCGCGAAGTGCGCGACTTCGTCGAGAGCACGCTGGGCGTGGAAGGCCTGCGCCGCTCCGTCGTTGTCGCCACCCCCGCCGACCGCCCTCCGCTGGCGCGCCTGCACGGCGCCCTGCGCGCGACCGCCATCGCCGAGTGGTTCCGGGACCAGGGCTTGCATGTCCTGCTGCTGATGGACTCGCTCACCCGCTTCGCCCACGCCCAGCGCGAGATCGGCCTGTCGGTCGGCGAACCGCCGACCACGCGCGGCTACCCGCCGTCCGTGTTCGCCAAGCTTCCCGCTCTGGTGGAGCGTGCCGGCAACGGTGCGGACGGGCGCGGCTCGATCACCGCCTTCTACACCGTGCTGACCGAGGGCGACGACCAGCAGGAACCCATCGCCGACGCCGCACGCGCGATCCTCGACGGCCACATCGTGCTGACGCGCCGCATCGCCGATGCCGGCCAGTACCCGGCCATCGACGTCGAGGTGTCCGTCAGCCGCGTGATGCAGGAGATCACCGACCCGGCGTGGCGCGCGCGCATCCGCAAGCTCAAGCAGCTGATGGCCGCCTACAACGCCCAGCGCGACCTGATCGCCATCGGTGCCTACCAGCGCGGCAGCGACCCGCTGGTCGACGAGGCGCTGGCGCGGTGGCCGGCCATCATGCAGTTCCTCGGCCAGGACGTGACCGAGGCTTCCGATGTCGAAGCCAGCCGCGCGGCGCTTGCGCGGCTGCTGGACGATGACACGCTCCAGAACAACAGCCGCCAGGAGACCGCCCCGTGACCCGATCCGAGCGCCTGGACCCGCTGTTGCGGGTCAAGCAGCAACGCCAGGACGACGTCGCCCGCGAGGTCGCCCAACGCGACCGCGTCGTCGCCGAGCAGGAAGAGCGGCTGGACGCACTGCGCCGGTACGCGGCCGAGTACGCCTCGCCCGAGGCGCTGGCCGGCGCGACCCTCAACCCGGCGCTGCTGGCCAACCGGCTGGCGTTCCGCGAGAAGCTCGAGCAGGCGGTGGACCAGCAGCGCAAGGTGGTCGACAGCACCCGCGAGCGCGCCGATGTCGAGCGCGCCCGCCTGATGTTGGCCAGCCGCGAGACCCACGTGCTGGAGAAGCTCAAGTCCAGCTACCGCGCCGAGGAGGCGCGCAGCGCCGACCGGCTGGTGCAGCGCGAGATGGACGACATCGGCGGCCGCCGTGCCCGTGCCGCGCAGGTCGCCCGCGACCCGGAGACCTCGACGTGATGCCCGCCCTGCCCGCCACGCCCGCACCGCCGACGGCCGCCAACGCCAGCGGCGCCGGAAAAGCGACGTCGCAGCAGGAAGCAGCGGCCCAGAGCCCGTTCTCGCTGCTGCTTGGCGGCGCGAACGCACCGGCCGAGGCGTCCACGCCCGCCCCATTGCTCCCCGGCATCGGAGCGGAGACGGCCGGTGACGGCACGTCATCTGAACCCGATGCCGATACAACCGACGAGGCATTGCCCGACCACCTGCTGGGCCTGCTCGGCGGGTCCTGGCTGACGCCGGCAACACCGGCTTCGGCACCCGTTGCCGCAGCCCCGGGCGTGTCGCTACTGCCCGGCGCGCACGCGCCCGGCCTGGCGATGCCTACGCTGCACGCCGGCGCCGATGCACCGCCCCTGCCCGCCTCGGCCTCGTTGGCGATGGCCATCCAGAATGCGGCCTCCGGTGTGGACGCCGCGCTGGCCACCGAGGGCGACGCGCCGGCCACCGCGCTCACGCAGGCACTGCCGCAATCGGCCATTCCCCAGCAAACCGCCGCGCAAGCCGCGGCAGCCGGTGCGACATTCGAAACCCTCATCCGCGATGCGGCCGGCCCCGCCCCGGCCGACGCCGGCGGCATCGAACCCGCCCCGCTGACCTCCACCACGGGCGCCTCCATCACCAGCCTGTCGGCGGTGCGCGCGTCCCCGTTGGCGCAGCCGCTGCCGATGCCCGCCGACCCTTCGGCCGGCTTCGATGACGGCCTGTCGACGCGCATCGCGTGGATGGCCGAACAGGGCATCGGCCGCGCAGAGCTGCGCGTGAATCCCGACCACGCCGGCCCGATCGAGGTCCGCCTGCAGATGGAGGGCACGCGTCTGGTCGCCGAGTTCAGCGCGGTCAACGCCGATACCCGCCAGGCGCTGGAAGCCGGCATGCACCGCCTGCGCGACATGCTGGGCCAGCAGGGCCTGCAACTGGCGCAGTCGCACGTGGGCAGCGGCGGTGGCCAGGGGCGGCAGGACGGATCCAACAACGGCATGGGCGGCAGCCCGGGCCAGGCCGACGGCGGCGACATCGCAGCCGGCGACACCGCACCGGCGCGCTGGGTCAGCCGCGGGCTGCTGGACGAGTACGCCTGAGTTGCGGCCCCGGGAGCCAACCACGGCTCCCTGTAGGAGCGACGTAAGTCGCGACCGCGCAGCTTCGGACAGCGACGGGTCGCGACTTACGTTGCTCCTACAACGGAGATGACAGGGCAGTCCCCAACACCTGGCGGTCCACCGGAACCCTGTAGGAGCGGCTTCAGCCGCGAACCGGAATCGTCGGCGCGTGGGGTGCCCGGTCGCGACTCACGTCGCTCCTACAAAGGTGATGCAGGCGGCGCGGCGATCGGGCTTCGCGGCTGAAGCCGCTCCTACAGGGGGCGTCGCAACCGACGACACCGCGCCGGAAACCCGGCACGACGACCACCGACCCGTTCAGGTCGCCTCCGTCAAAACCCCGTCACCGCACCCGGCCATCCGCCGGCACGCCGCTTGCACAGCTGGGGCATTCCTCATGGAGAGTCCTGCGTGTCCGCCCAGCCGACCCCCGCCAAGTCCAAGACCAAGTTGATCCTCGCCATCGTCGCCGTGCTGGTGCTGGCCGCCGCCGCGGGCGGTGGCTGGTTCTGGTGGTCAGGGCAGGCCCAGGCCGGTGAGGGCGAGGACGCCGCCGCGGCCGCCAAGGCGCCGGCCCTCTACTACGCGATGGAACCGGCCTTCGTGGTCAACCTGGTCGATTCCGACGTGGTGCGCTACCTGCAGGCCGACGTCCAGCTGATGACCCGCGACGCGGAAACCGCCACCGCGCTGGAAGCCCACGCCCCGGCCGTGCGCAACAAGCTGCTGCTGCTGTTCGGACAGCAGTCGGCCACCCAGCTGGCCCAGCGCGCCGCCAAGGAACAGCTGCAGAAGCAGGCCCTGGCCGAAGTGCAGAACGTGCTGAAAGCCGAAGGCGCGCCCGCCAAGGTCGAGGCCGTCTACTTCACCAGCCTGGTCACGCAGTGACCACGGCCGCGACCCACACCGAGACGACGGAAACCGCATGAGCGCCGACCTGCTCTCGCAAGACGAAATCGATGCCCTGTTGCATGGCGTCGACAGTGGCGCGGTCGATACCGAGGACGCGCCCGCCGAACCCGGCGAGGCGCGCACCTACGATTTCGCCAGCCAGGACCGCATCGTCCGCGGCCGCCTGCCGACGCTGGAGATGATCAACGAGCGCTTCGCGCGCACCTGGCGCATCGGCCTGTTCAACCTGCTGCGCCGCTCGGCCGACCTGTCGGTGCGCGGTGTGGACCTGATGCGCTTCGGCGAGTACATGCACTCGCTGCAGGTGCCGACCAACCTCAACCTGGTGAAGATGAAGCCGCTGCGCGGCACCGCGCTGGTGGTGTACGAACCGCGCCTGGTCTTCACCGTGGTGGACAACTTCTTCGGCGGCAACGGCAAGTACCACACCCGCATCGAGGGCCGCGAGTTCACGCCGACCGAGATGCGCGTGATCCAGCTGCTGCTCAAGCAGACCTTCGCCGACCTGGTGGAGGCGTGGGCGCCCGTCATGCCCGTCGAGTTCGAGTACATGAACTCCGAGGTCAACCCGCACTTCGCCAACATCATCAGCCCGCGCGAGTACATCGTCGTCAGCCGCTTCCATGTCGAACTGGAAGGCGGCGGCGGCGAGTTCCACGTCTCGTTCCCGTACTCGATGCTCGAGCCGATCCGCGAGCAGCTCGATGCCGGCGTGCAGTCGGACCGCATCGAGAAGGACGAGGGCTGGACCAACGCCATGCGCCGCCAGCTGCAGGACGCGCCGGTGGAGCTGAGCAGCGCGATCGCCCAGCGCACGATCAGCCTGCGCGAGCTGAGCCGGCTCAAGGTCGGCGACGTGATCCCGATCGAACTGCCCGAAACCGTCGTGCTCAACGTCGAACAGGTGCCGTTGTTCTCCGGCGAGTTCGGCACCCACAACGGCAAGAACGCCATCAAGGTCACGCAGGTGCATGCCGCGCGGCCGACTCCCTCTCTCGCCACCCTCGTGCCCACGCCATGAACACAGCCGTTTCCGCCGACGACCGCGCCGCCTTCGACGCGCTGACCCCCGACGCCGACGCCGGCGCCGACATGAACCTGGACGTGATCCTGGACGTGTCGGTGTCGCTGTCGCTGGAGGTCGGCCGCACCCGCATCCCGATCCGCAACCTGCTGCAGCTCAACCAGGGCTCGGTGGTCGAACTCGAGCGCGCCGCGGGCGAACCGCTCGACGTGTTCGTCAACGGCACACTGATCGCCCAGGGCGAGGTGGTGGTGGTGAACGACCGCTTCGGCGTGCGCCTGACCGACGTGGTCAGCCCGTCCGAACGCATCAAGCGCCTGCGCTGATGCAGCGCGCGCACGCCCGCGCCGTGGTGCGTTGCCTGCTGGTGGGCGGGACAATGGCAATCGCCGTCGGTGGCAGCGCGTGCGCGAGCGTGCCGGATGCGTCGGCCACCTCGGCCGCGCCGACGCCGGTCGCGCCGATGGCGCCGGTCGAGACTTCGACGACCACGTCCGCCGCCGTCGCGATGCCGTCGACCGCCGCGGCCGTCTCGACGTCCCCGCTCGTGGACGCTCCGGCCGCGACCGATGCGCCGCAGCCGACCGACGGCGAGCCGGCGAACGCGATGGACGACAACGCGAGCGTGCCGCCTGCCGCATCAGCACAGACCCAACCCGCGACCGGCGATGTCGTTGCCGACCCCGCGACGGTTGAGGCAACCCCGGCCGCTGGCACGCCAGCCGCCGCACCGCGCACCGCCACCCCCACACCTGCAACGCCGCGCAGCGCCGCCGCGCCGATGCCCGCCCCGACCTCCACCGCCGGAAGCGTTGCCGGCAGCCTGTTCGCGCTGCTGCTGGTGCTCGGCCTGATCCTGGGCATGGCGTGGCTGGCCAAGCGCCTGCCCGGCGCCGCACGTGGCGGCGCGGCCAACAGCGCGCTGCGCGTGGTCGCCTCCGTCCCGCTGGGCCAGCGCGAACGCGCGGTCGTGGTCGACGTCGGCGGCACGCAACTGCTGCTGGGCGTCGGCCCGGGCGGCACCCGCACCCTGCACACACTGGCGCAACCGTTGCCGCAGGCGGATGCACCGCCGGCGTTCGCGCAACTGCTGTCCCAGCACTTCGGCAAGAAGCCATGAGCCGTCATTTCTCATCGATCCGCGGCCTGCTGGCCGGCCTGCTGCTGGCCTTCACCCTGCTGGCCGCCGCGCCCGTGCTGGCACAGACCGCGCCGGCACCGGCCGACCCGGCCGCCGCGCAGTCCTCGCCCTCGTTGCCGGCGGTGAACGTCGGCGAGATCGGCGGCGAGCCGGTCAGCCTGCAGCTGCAGGTGCTGCTGCTGATGACCGGCATCACGCTGTTGCCGGCCGCGCTGCTGGGCCTGACCGCCTTCACCCGGATCATCATCGTGCTGGCGCTGCTGCGGCAGGCGCTGGGCACCGGGCAGACGCCGAGCAACCAGATCCTGCTGGCGCTGGCGCTGTTCCTCACCGCGATGGTGATGATGCCGGTGTTCGACCAGGCCTGGGTCGCGGGCATCTCGCCGTACCTCAACGACCAGATGGACTTCAAGGCGGCATGGGACGCCGCGTCGGCGCCGTTCCGCGGCTTCATGCTGGCGCAGGTGCGCGAGACCGACCTGATGACCTTCGCCGGTCTGTCCAACTCGGGCCCGTACGCGACGCCGCAGGACGTGCCGTTCGGCGTACTGGCCGCGTCGTTCCTGACCAGCGAGCTCAAGACCGCGTTCGAGATCGCGTTCCTGATCTATATCCCGTTCGTGATCATCGACCTGGTGGTCGCCAGCGTGCTGATGTCGATGGGCATGATGATGCTCTCGCCGATGATGATCTCCGCCCCGTTCAAGATCCTGCTGTTCGTGCTGGTGGACGGCTGGGTGCTGGTCGTCGGATCGCTGGCCGCCAGCTTCAACCCTGTTTGACCGGCACCGCGAGGCCGCGACCATGACCCCCGAAACCGCCCTCACCGAGATTGGCCGCGGCCTGCAGATGGCCCTGCTCATGGGCGCCCCGCCACTGCTGGCCGTGCTGGTGGTCGGCGTGGTGGTCGGCATCATTCAGGCCGCCACCCAGATCAACGAACAGACCATCGCCTTCGTGGTCAAGGCGATCGCGCTGGCGGCCACGCTGGCGATCACCGGCCACTTCCTGCTGGGCAAGCTGGTGAGCTTCACCATCGACCTGTTCCAGCGGATTCCGCACCTGATCGGCTAGTCGCGCCCGACTGCGTCCATGGACCCCGTCACCCTCACCACCGCGACCGGCGTCAACCTGTTCGCCCTGCTCGGCACGGTGCTGTGGACGGCGTTGCGCATCGGCGCGGCGATCATGGTGCTGCCGATGCTCAGCGGGCGCGGCATGCCGGTGCGGGCGCGGATGATGGTCACGTTGGCATTGGCCGGCGCGCTGTCGACGCTGCTGCCGACGCCGCCGGCCGCGGCGGTGGATGCGACCACCTTCATCACCGTGCTGCGCGAGATCACCGTGGGCGTGGCCATCGGCATGATGCTGCGGCTGGCGTTCGAGGCCGGGCGCTTTGCCGGCGAACTGGTCAGCCAGGGCATGGGCCTGTCGTTCGCGACCATGGCCGACCCCTTGAGCGGCGCGTCCTCGCCGGTGCTGGCGCAGTGGTTCTACCTCGCCTTCGGTCTGCTGTTCTTCGCGCTGGACGCGCACCTGGCGCTGGTGGAACTGCTGATGGGCAGCTACCAGACGCTGCCGATCGGCCAGCCCCTGGTCGACCGCCACGAGCTGCTGGCGGCAGTGCCCGGCTTTTTCGGCACCTGCCTGCAGGCCGGGCTGCTGTTGGCGCTGCCGGTGATGATGGCGCTGCTGGCGGTCAACCTGGCCTTCGGCGTGCTGTCGCGCGCGGCCTCCGCGCTCAATCCCATCGCCATTGGCCTGCCGGTGGCCCTGCTGGTCGGCCTGCTGCTGATCGCCCTGCTGATGCGGCACGTGCAGGCGCCGGTGGAGCAGCTGTTTGGCGATGCGTTCATGGCGGCCAGGGGCCTGACGCCGTAACCGCATCTGTGGATCGGCGTAGCCCGGGTAAGCGCAGCGCACCCGGGACGCGACACTGCGCCGATGGACGTACGCACCCGGGTGCGCTGCGCTTACCCGGGCTACGGCGGCCCATACAAGCACCACGTGCTGGAACAGCCCTTGCAGCGGTAGCGGCATCGCCCGCCCCGGGCCACGCAGACCCCGCGCGCCATGGCCGAGCAGGACCAGGAAGACCGCACCGAAGAACCTACCGAAAAACGCCTTCGCGAAGCGCGCGAAAAGGGCGACGTCCCGCGATCGCGCGAATTGGGCAACGTCGCCGTGCTGGGCGTCACCGCGCTGGCGCTGATGGCGCTGGCGTCCGGCCTGGGCGATGCGTCCCAGGGCTGGCTGCGGCAGGCGCTGATCGTGGACCCGGCGGCGTTGGGGCGCCCGGACCGGCTGATTCCCCACGCCGCCTCGCTGATGGCGGGTCTCATGGTGCCCATCCTGCCGGTGATCGCCGCTGCCCTGGCGGCCTGCTTCATCGCACCGGCGCTGATGGGCGGGCTGCGCTTCTCCAACAAGGCGCTGCAGCCGGACTTCAAGCGGCTCAACCCGCTTTCGGGCCTGAAGCGGATCTATGGAAAGGAAGGCTTTGCCGAGCTGCTGCGCTCGCTGCTGCGCGTGGTGCTGATCATCGGCGTTGGCGGCTGGGTGGTGTGGTCGGCATTCGACGACATGCTGGCGATGCCGCGCATGTCGCTGCATTCGGCTGTCGGCACCGGGCTGGACACCGCGGTCACCGCGCTGCTGGCGATGGCGGGCTCGCTGGCGCTGCTGGCGGCGATCGACGTGCCGTGGCAGCGCTGGCAGCACCGCAGCAAGCTGAAGATGACCAAGCAGGAAATCCGCGACGAGCTCAAGCAGACCGAAGGCAACCCGGAGATCAAGGCGCGCGTGCGCCAGGTGGCCCGCCAGATGTCGCAGCGCCGGATGATGGAGGCCGTCCCCACCGCCGACGTGGTGGTGATGAACCCGACCCACTACGCGGTGGCGCTCAAGTACGACCCGGCCAACATGCGCGCGCCGAAGGTCGTGGCCAAGGGCGTGGACGAATTGGCCCTGCTGATCCGCGACGCCGCCCAGCGCCACCGCATCGCCGTGCTGGAGGCCCCGCCGCTGGCACGCGCCTTGTATCGGACCGCGCAGGTCGACCAGGAAATCCCGGTGAAACTCTACGCCGCCGTTGCACAGGTGCTGTCCTACGTGTTCCAGCTGCGCCGTTGGCACCCCGCACACGGCCCCGCGCCGTCGCTGGCGGACGTCCAGCTGGGCGAGGCCGAGGCCGACGGCCGCCCGGACGATGACGCCGGGGTGCCGGCTCTATGACGGCGCCTCGCATCGGCTCCCTCCCCTTCAAGGGGAGGGCTGGGGTGGGGATGGGTTTGACGCCCGCTCTCCGGACCCGCTCCGAAAACACCCCATCCCCACCCAACCCTCCCCTTGAAGGGGAGGGCTTCAAGAACGAGTGCGTGCCATGAGCGCGATGCAGGGACGGTTCGCCGGCGTCGGCTCGGCGGTGCGCAGTGGCGCGGCCGCGCCGCTGGTGGTGATGGCGATGCTGGCAATGGTCATCGTGCCGCTGTCGCCGCTGATGCTGGACATGCTGTTCACCATCAACATCGCGCTGTCGCTCGTGGTGATGCTGGCGGTGGTCTACGTCAAGCGCCCGCTCGAGTTCTCGATCTTCCCCAGCGTGCTGTTGCTGGTCACGCTGCTGCGGCTGGCGCTGAACGTCGCCTCCACCCGCGTGGTGCTGCTCAACGGCCACCAGGGCGAGGCCGCCGCCGGCCACGTCATCGAATCCTTCGGCCAGTTCGTGATCGGCGGCAGCTACGCCGTCGGCATCGTGGTGTTCGCGATCCTGACCATCGTCAACTTCGTGGTGGTCACCAAGGGCGCGGGGCGCATCTCCGAGGTGTCGGCGCGCTTCATCCTCGACGCCCTGCCCGGCAAGCAGATGGCCATCGACGCCGACCTCAACGCCGGCCTGCTGACCCGCGAGGACGCCAAGGCCCGCCGCCAGGAAGTGCGCGAGGAAGCCGACTTCTACGGCTCGATGGACGGTGCCAGCAAGTTCGTCCGCGGCGATGCCATCGCCGGCATCCTGATCCTGGTCATCAACCTGGTCGGCGGCCTGCTGATCGGCATGCTCCAGCACGACATGGCCTTCAGCGACGCGGCCCGCGTGTACACGCTGCTGGCGATTGGTGATGGCCTGGTCGCGCAGATCCCGGCGCTGCTGGTGGCCACCGCAGTGGCGATGCTGGTCACGCGCTCCACCTCCGAGCAGGAGATGGGCGAGGCCGTGCAGGGCCAGATGTTCGGCCACGGCCGCGCTCTGACCGTGGCGGCGCTGCTGATGGGCATCATCGGCGTGATCCCGGGCATGCCCAACCTGCCGTTCCTGATCCTGGCCGCGGCGCTGGGTTACGCCGCGTGGCGGCTGCACAAGCGCAAGGCGGCCGAGGCCGAGGCACCGACGCCGGAGGCCACCGCCGCCGCGCAGGCCAATTCACCCATGGCCGAGCTGAGCTGGGACGAGGTGCGCCCGGTCGAGCCGCTGGGGCTGGAGGTCGGCTACCGGCTGATCCCGATGGTCGACAAGACCCAGGGCGGCGAGCTGCTGGCCCGGCTCAAGGGCGTGCGCCGCAAGCTGACGCAGGACCTGGGCTTCCTGATCCCGGCCGTGCACGTGCGCGACAACCTGGAGCTGGCCCCGGGCCAGTACCGCGTGCTGGTGCATGGCGTGCCGGTCGCCACCGGCGAGCTGCACCCGGACCGCGAACTGGCGCTGGACCCGGGCCGCGTGTTCGGCCCGCTGGAAGGCCTTCCCGGCAAGGACCCTGCGTTCGGGCTGGACGCGGTGTGGATCCCCTCGGCCCAGCGCGCGCACGCCGAATCGCTCGGCTACACGGTGGTGGACGCCTCCACGGTCGTCGCCACCCATCTCTCGCACCTGGTACGCGAGCGTGCGTCCGAGCTGCTGGGCCACGACGAAGTGCAGCAGCTGCTGTCGAGTGTCGGAAAGTCCACGCCCAAGCTCGTCGAGGATTTGACGCCCAAGCTGCTCCCCCTTTCGGTGGTGGTCCGGGTGCTGCAGTCGCTGCTGGTCGAGCGCGTGCCGCTGCGGCAGATGCGCCAGATCGTGGAGGCGCTGCTGGAGCACGGCGCCCACAGCCAGGATCCGGCGGTTCTGACGGCCGCGGTGCGCACCGCGCTGGGCCGCTTCATCGTCCAGGAAATCAACGGCCTGGCGCCGGAACTGCCGGTCTACACGCTGGCGCCGGCGCTGGAACGGGTGTTGCAGGACTCGGTCAGCGGGCAAGGCGCCGCGATGGAACCGGGACTGGCCGAACGGCTGCACCAGAACCTGAGCGATTGCGTCACCCGGCAGGAAGGCCGCGGCGAACCCGCGGTGCTGCTGGTCCCCGGCGGCATCCGCGCCACGATCGCCCGCCTCGTCCGCCACAGCGTGCCGGCCCTGTCGGTGCTGGCCTACGGCGAAGTGCCGGAGGACAAGAAGCTGCGGCTGGTGGGGAATGTGGGGTGAACCCGACAGGGTCTAGGGGCTAGAGGTTGGGGACTGGTTTGGGAGCGCAGGCACATGAGTTGCAGGAGAGACATCGAGCATCCACCGGACGGCGCGCCGCCCACCCGCGACCCCCGCGACACCCGCCCTGCCAGCCCCTGGCCCCTAGCCCCTAGCCCCTTCAAACCCGGTCACTGACATGCGAATCAAACGCTTCATCGCCCCCGACATGCGCGCCGCGCTGAAGATGGTCCGCGACGAGCAGGGCCCGGATGCGGTCATCCTCTCCAACCGCCCGACCGAGGGTGGGATCGAGGTGGTCGCGGCCACCGATTACGACGAGGCGCTGGTGCAGCAGGCGCTGCGCACCGCGGCCCCGACGCTCAAGCCGCTGCAGGCCAAGGTGATCGACAAGGCAAGCGAGCCCGCACAGGCACCGGCCGAACGCGCACCGGCCGCCGCGGCTGCGGCGCCGTCCTTCGCCACCGAAACCGCCGGCCCCGCATCGCAGGCCGCCGCCGCGACCGCCTCGCGCAACAGCCTGGCCAGCCGCGCCCGCGCCGTGTTCCGCCTGGGTGGGGAGACGGTGCGCGAACGCGGGTCCGAGGGCGAGGCCGAACCGACGCTGGCCGAGCTGGTGGGTGATGCGAACACGACGCCCGCAGCCTCCGAGGCATCGCCCGCCCCGACTCGCACGCAGCGCTTCGACGACATGATGGCCGCGCTGGCACCGATGGCCGACGAGGCGCCGACGCGCCGGCATTCCACGCTGGCGACGCCGGTGGCCGGGGCCGCCGTCGCTGCCGCGGCCGATTCGATGGTTGCCAGCGACGCTTTCAACTCCGAAGACGTGACGGTGTCGCTGTCGAAGCAGCCGGCTGCGGTCAGCGGCTGCGAAAAGCAGCCCTCCCCGGCACTCGCCTGCGAGCAGGGACAGGAGCACAGC
>Ga0156347_1031_pt5 | contig 14509 bp, 16 predicted proteins | sample RifOxyA1_FD_107994 | JGI IMG/M metagenome (GOLD analysis project Ga0156347, IMG submission 107994) | Xanthomonadales bacterium RIFOXYA1_FULL_69_10 | reverse complement strand
CGTTCCGCGGCGCCATCGCGGAAATGGCGGCGACCAATACCCGCATGCGCGACCAGCTGCGGCGTCTGGAAATCGAAACCGAGGCCCAGATCGTCGCGCGCTACCAGCGCGAAGGCGACAGCGGCGAGCAGGCGTTCGACCCGCTGGAGCTCGATCGCTTCTCCAACCTGCAGCAGCTCTCTCGCGCGCTGTCGGAATCGGCGGCCGACCAGAACAGCCTGCAGCTGACGCTGGACGACCTGACCCGCCAGTACGAGAAGCTGCTGCTGCAGCAGTCGCGCGTCAGCTCGGACCTGCAGGAAGGCCTCATGCGCACGCGCATGGTGCCCTTCGATTCGCTGTTGCCGCGCCTGCGCCGCGTGATCCGCCAGGCGTCGGGCGAGCTGGGCAAGCAGGTCCAGCTCAAGCTGGACGGCGCGCAGGGCGAACTCGACCGCAACGTGCTGGAGCGCATGACCGCGCCGCTGGAGCACATGCTCCGCAACTCGGTCGCCCACGGCCTGGAGACGCCCGAGCAGCGCAAGCAGGCGGGCAAGGGCGAGGAAGGCGCGATCCGGATTGCCGTGCGCCGCGAAGGTTCGGAAGTGGTGCTGGAGGTCGGCGACGACGGCCGCGGTCTGGACCGCGACGCGATCCGTCGCCGCGGCGAGGAGCGCGGGCTGATCCGCGAGGACGCGATCCTCACCGACCACGACCTCGACGCCCTGATCCTGGAGCCGGGGTTCTCCACCGCCAACGAGGTCAGCCGCCTGGCCGGCCGCGGCGTGGGCATGGACGTGGTGGCCAGCGAAGTCCGCCAGCTCGGCGGCACGCTGGACATCCAGTCGCGTCCGGGCAAGGGCGTCACGTTCACCCTGCGCCTGCCGCAGACGCTGGCCGTCACACAGGCGGTATTCGTCAAGATCGGCGAGACCACGTTCGCGGTGCCGATCGCTTCGGTGCGCGGCGTCGGCCGCATCGCCCGCGACGAGCTCGAGGGCGACAGTCCGGTCTACAACTACGGTGGCGAGGAGTACGCGGTCCACGACCTCGGCCGACTCGTCGGCCATGCGCAGGCCAAGGCCGAAGGCCACCTGCAGATGCCGCTGCTGCTGATCCGTTCCGGCGACCTGCGGGCCGCGGTCAGCGTCGACCAGGTGGTCGGCAACCGCGAAATCGTGGTCAAGCCGGTCGGGCCGCAGGTGGCGTCGGTGCCGGGCATCTTCGGCGCGACCATCATGGGTGACGGCCGCGTGGTCGTGATCCTTGACGTCGCCCCGCTGGTGCGCCGCCAGGCCGCCCTGCCGCGCGACCAGCTGGGCCTGCAGGCGCCGGTGGTCGAACAGCGCAAGGTGCCGCTGGTGATGGTGGTCGACGATTCCGTCACCATGCGCAAGGTCACCGGCCGCGTGCTGGAACGACACAACTTCGAGGTAGCCACCGCGAAGGACGGCGTGGATGCGCTGGAGCGCATGACCGACGTCGTACCCGACCTGATGCTGTTGGACATCGAGATGCCACGCATGGATGGCTACGAGCTCGCGACCCACATGAAGGCCGACGCGCGCCTGCGCGGAGTGCCGATCGTGATGATCACCTCGCGTACCGGCGAGAAGCACCGCCAGCGCGCGTTCGAGATCGGCGTGGAGCGTTACCTCGGCAAGCCGTACCAGGAGCCGGAACTGATGCGCAACGTCTTCGAGCTGCTGGGCATCGAGCGTCGCCATGACGGATAACGCCCGCCGCGTCGCCCTGCTGGCCCGGCCCGGTGTAGCCGCCGACCGCCTGCGGGAAATGATCGACGAGGCCGGCGTCGAGCGAGTGCTGCACGCCGATCCGACCCAGCTCGACACGCCCGAACTGATCGCGGCCGAGCCGCAGGTCGTGGTGATCGCATTGGACCCCGCGACCGAGGACGTGCTGGAGCGTTTCGACGCCGTGCTCGGCGACCCGATGATCGACGTGATCTACGAGGAAGCCGAGCTCGCGGCCGCGCGCGAGGGCTGGGACGCGGCGCGCTGGAAGCGGCACCTCGTCGCCAAGCTCCTCGGGCACCGCGACGTGCTGCCTCCCGGTACCGAGCCCGAAGGCGAGGCCGGGGTCGTGGCGGCACCCCTGCAGTCGTTGCATGCCAGCTTCGATCCGGTGGAGGCCGAAGCCGGCGATTACGGCAATGCGCGCGGTGATGCGGCCTCGGTCGACCTGATCGACTTCGACCTTGCCTTTGGGATGCCCGCCCAGGAGGGCGCTGAGCCCGCGCCGGAGCGGGCAGCCGATGATTCTATCCCGGATGATGCGGGTGGACACCACGCGTCCCAGCAGTCGCCTTCGGCGTCTGCTGCGGGCCTGGGCATTGGCAGCGGCAACCTGAGCCTGGTTGACGACGACGACGCCGCCGTGCCGACCAGCTCGTCGAGAAAGGCCGGCGACCGGTTCCAGCACGACATGGCCGACCTGGAGCGACGCATCTCGACGCTCGAGCTCGTGGACGACACGCCGGTGCGCGGCCCCGAGCAGGCCAACGGCGCGGTGCTGGTCATGGCCGGTATCGGCGGTCCCGATGCGGTCCGCCAGTTCCTGGGCGCGCTGCCCGGAGATTTCCCGCGCCCCGTGCTGGTGCAGCAGCGCCTGGATGGCGGTCGCCACGACCGCCTCGTCGCGCAGATGCAGCGCGCGACGCAGCTTCCGGTGCGTCTGGCAGAGGTCGGCCACGCCGTGCTGCCGGCGCATGTGTATGTCCTGCCAACCGAGGTAGGTTTGAAGTCCGGCAGCGACGGGATGTCCTTTGTCGAAGGTGGCTCGCTGCTGGACGCCCTGCCATCGGCCGATAGCGCAGTGCTGATGCTGAGCGGCAGTGATGCCGAACTCGTCGATGCTGTGGTCAAGCACGGCTATGGCGGCGCACTGATCGCAGGCCAGGCGCCGGAGGGGTGCTACGACGCCGCCGCGCCGGCCGAACTGGCCGCACGGGGTGGCCAGACCGGCCAGCCGGCCGAACTCGCGTCGCGACTGGCCGAGCGCTGGCCGGGCTGAGGAATTCGCAATGTCCAAGAACAAGCACAAGCACCATCAACGACACGGCCATGATGCGTCGGCAGTTGCGCCGTCCGAGCGCACGGCTCCCGCGGCGGAGACCACCCAAGGTCCGGTCGATGACCCGGTAACGGGCGACATCCGGGGCGTCCTGATCCAGGTCGCGGGTGCACGCCTGCTGCTGCCGAACGCCACCATCGCCGAGGTGCTGTCCTACGCCGAGCCCGAGCCGATCGCTCCGGCGCCGGAGTGGTTGCTGGGTCGCACGCGCTGGCGTGGTTGGCAGTTGCCGCTGGTCGCGTTCTCCCGGCTGGCCGGGCTGGGCGTGGACCAACCCGGCCTGGGCAGCAAGGTCGCCGTGTTGAAGGCCTTGGCCGGCAATTCGAGGACGCCGTTCTTCGCGGTTGTGACGCAAGGCTTCCCGCGCCTGGTCACCGTGGCGCGCGACAGTCTTTCGACATTGGGCGAGGACGGCGACGTGCTGCCCACCGGGGTGCTGGCGCGCGTGCAGCTCAACGAGGACGAGGCCCTGATCCCGGACCTCGAAGCGCTCGAGGGGCTGGTGGCCGAAGCGGTCGCGCAGGCGGCTTGAGAGCGTCGCAGGGCGTCACGCGGCGCACCGTGGCCCCATCGGCCCGGTGATCCGCTAGGCATGAAGATCCCCGAATCGCGCCTGCAACGCGGCAATCGCCGCCAGCCCGGCCGTTTCGGTGCGCAGGATGCGCGGCCCGAGTCGCAGGCCTGCGAAGCCGGCCGCCACCAGCTGCTCGCGGTCCAATGGTGACCAGCCACCCTCCGGGCCGACCGCAAGATGCATGGCGTGCGTGGCGTCCGGCTCAAGCCCGTTGAAGGTGACTGGACCTTCCGGGTCCAGTAGCAGCCGGGTCCCGCCCGGCCGCAGCGCATCCAACGCCGCCTGCAGCGAAACCGGGGCCGATACGCCCGGCACGCGCGCGCGGCCGCTCTGCTCGCAGGCCGATGCCACGACGCTGCGCCAGTGGGCGAGGCGCTTCTCTGCGCGGGCCTCGTCGAGCTTCACCTCGCTGCGCTGCGACAGCACAGGGACAATGCCGGCAACACCCAGCTCGGTGGCCTTCTGCAGTACGAGGTCCATCTTCTCGCCGCGCGCCACGCCCTGGATCAGCACGATCGACAGCGGCGACTCGCGATCGACGCGGGTCGCCTCACCCAGCCGGACGCGCACTTCGCGCTTGCCCAGGGCCGTGATCGTCGCAGGCCAGTCGCGGCCGTCGCCGTTGAACAGCACGCAGGCGTCGCCTTCGCGCATCCGCAACACCCGGGTCAGGTGCGCGGCCGCGGCGTCCGGCAGCGATACCTCGGCCGCATCGGACAGCGGCAGGTCGACGTGGACGCGGGTCACGCGCATGCCGTGGCCTCCTCGACGGCTTCGGTGGTGACCTGCGCGAGGTGGTCCAGCGTCGCCTCGTCGACGCAGTAGGGCGGCATCCAGTAGAGCGTGTCGCCCAGCGGCCGCAGCAACACGCCGCGGTCCAAGGCCGCGCGATAAGCCCGGAGGCCGATGCGTAGACCGGCATCGAACGGCATGTCGTGCTGGCCATCGCGGGTCAGCTCGAACGCGACGATCATCCCGGCCTGCCGCGCCTGCGCCACGTGGCGGTGACTGCCCACGCCCGACGCGAGCTCAGCCATGCGCGCCGAGAGGGAACGATTGCGGACCAGAACGTCATCGGCCTCGAAGATATCCAGGGTCGCCAGCGCGGCGGCGCAGGCCAGCGGGTTGCCGGTGTAGCTGTGCGAATGCAGGAACGCGCGCTCGCGCGAATCGTCGAGGAAGCCGTCGTATAGCGCCTGCGTCGCAAGCACCGCCGCCAGCGGCAGCGACCCCCCGGTCAGACCCTTGGACAGGCACATCAGGTCGGGCGCGATGCCGGCCTGCTCGCAGGCGAACATCGTCCCGGTGCGACCGAAGCCAACGGCGATCTCGTCGGCGATCAGGAACACGCCGTGCGCGTTGCACAGCTCGCGCGCCCGGCTGAGGTAGGCCGGGTGGTGCATGCGCATGCCGCCCGCGCACTGGACGCGGGGCTCCAGGATCATTGCGCAGACCTCGCCCCTGTGGCGCTCCAGTGTGGCTGCGAGCGCCTCAGCGGCCCGCAGCGCGCAGGCCTCTTCGGATTCGTCCGGCCGTGCATTCCACGCATCCGGCGACGGCACGAAGACCGCCTCGGCCAGCAGCGGCGCATACACGCGCCGGTACAACGGGATGTCGCCGACGGCCAGCGCACCCAGGGTTTCGCCGTGGTACCCGCCCTCCAGCGCGATGAAGCGCGTGCGGCCGTCCTCGCCCCGATTGCGGAACCAGTGGAACGCCATCTTCAGCGCCACCTCGACACCGGCCGAGCCATTGTCGGCGTAGAACACCTTCGCCAGCGGCGCGCGTCCGGGTTGTCGCGGTGCCAGCTCCAGCAGCCGTTCTGCCAGCTCGACCGCAGGCATGTGCGAGCAGCCGGCGAGGATCACGTGCTCCAGCGTGCGCGCCTGCCGCGAAATCGCCTCGGCGATGCGCGGCTCGGCGTGGCCGAAGAGGTTGGTCCACCAGCTGGAGATGGCATCCAGGTAACGCCGCCCATCGTGGTCGACGAGGAACGCGCCCTCGCCCCGGGCGATCGGCAGCAAGGGAAGGGTGTGCGGGTGCTCGCGCATCTGCGTGCACGGGTGCCACAGCACGGCGAGGTCGCGGTCGCGCCAGTGCGACGCCGCGTCGCCGGGCTCTGCTAGCATCCCGGCATCGTCTGTCTTGGTTCGCATCCGGTGATTATCGCCCCTTCGACCGACTCGTGCCCCGACGCCGGGAGCCGGTGGTGAGTCGCCCGCTGCCCACGATCCACGGCATCACCGAGCACGATGCGGGGCCGTACCGGCTGGAGCGGCTGGACCTGGAGTTCAGCAACGGTGAGCGCCGCCAGTTCCAGCGCCTGCACGGCCGTGGCCATGGCGCGGTGGTGGTCGTGCCGATGCTTGATGCCGACACCGTTCTGCTGGTGCGCGAGTACGCGGCCGGCATGCACCGCTACGAACTCGGACTGGTCAAGGGTCGCATCGATGCGGGCGAGACCGCACTGGAAGCGGCCAATCGCGAGCTCAAGGAGGAGGCCGGCTACGGCGCCGCGCGGCTCGACCACCTGCGCGCGCTCACGCTGGCGCCCACCTACATGAGCCATGAGGCGCAGCTCGTGGTCGCACGCGACCTCTATCCCGAGCGCCTGCCGGGGGATGAGCCCGAGCCGCTCGAGCCGGTGCCGTGGAAACTCGACGACCTGCACCAGCTGATCCTGCGCGAGGACTTTTCCGAAGGCCGCAGCATCGCCGCCCTTTTCATCGCCCGGGAGTGGCTCCGCCAACACGCATGACGCATACCGATTCGATCCTCGACACCCGCGTCCGCGACGGGGTCATCGCGGTGGCACGCGCCGCCGCCGCTGAAATCCTCAAGGTCTACGAGAGCGACTTCGACGTGGTCCGCAAGGACGACGCCTCGCCGCTGACCGCGGCCGATCTCGCCTCCCACCGCTGCATCCTCGAGGGCCTGCATGCGTTGACGCCCGACGTGCCGGTGCTGTCGGAGGAGTCCACGGGCATTGCCGCCGCCGAACGCCGGGGCTGGCGGCGGCTGTGGATCGTCGACCCGCTCGACGGCACGCGCGAGTTCGTCAAGCGCAATGGCGAGTTCACAGTGAACATCGCGCTGGTCGAAGACGGGGTGGCGACGTTCGGCGTCGTGCTGGCGCCGGTGACCGGCGTGCTATGGCATGGCGGTGCCCGGTGGGGGGCGTGCCGGCAGGAGCGGGATGGGACCGAAAGCGCCACGCGGGTAAGGACGCCGGCATTCGCGCCGTTGCGCGTCGCGGCCAGCCGATCGCATCGCGATGCCCGTACCGCTACTTTCATCGAGCGCATGGGCGAGGTGGAGCCGGTCGGGCTGGGCTCCTCGTTGAAATTCTGCGCCGTCGCCGACGGCGGTATCGACGTGTACCCGCGCTTCGGACCCACCAGCGAATGGGACACGGCGGCCGCCCAGGCGGTGCTCGAAGGCGCCGGCGGTGCGGTGCTGGACCTGCGGGGACGCCCGTTCCGCTACAACCAGCGCGAGACGATCCTCAACGGCGAGTTCGTGGCGCTGGGCGACGTATCGCTGCCGTGGCGCGAGTGGGCGGCGACCTGAACGTGGAGGCGTGCATGTCCGGCCACCCGTGCATGTCCCCGGCAACGATGGAAGCCTCCCCATGACATCCACCGACATCCAGCGCCTGCTCGACATCATGGCCCGCCTGCGCGATCCGGAACGCGGTTGCCCATGGGACGTGCAGCAGGACTTCGCGTCCATTGCGCCCTACACCATCGAGGAGGCGTACGAGGTCGCCGATGCGATCGACCGCGGCGACATGGACGACCTGCGCGACGAACTCGGCGACCTGCTGCTGCAGGTGGTGTTCCATGCCCGCATGGCCGAGGAGGCCGACGCGTTCGGGTTCGGGGACGTAGTGGCGTCGATAAGCGACAAGATGGTGCGCCGGCATCCACACGTCTTCGGCGACGAGGCCGTGGCCGATGCGGAAGGCCAGTCGGTGGCCTGGGACGAGCACAAGCGTCGCGAGCGCGAGGCGGCAGGCGCGCAGGACTCGTCGGTCTTGGCCGGGATCCCGCGGGGCCTGCCCGAGTGGCAGCGCGCGGTGAAGCTGCAGAAGCGCGCGGCGCGCACCGGTTTCGAATGGCCACACGCCGGGCCGGTGCTGGACAAGCTGGACGAGGAACTCGCCGAGGTCCGGGTCGAGCTGGACGCGCTCCAGGCCGGGGATGACGATGCCCATGACCGCCTGGTGGACGAGATCGGCGACGTGCTGTTTGTCGCCGCCAACCTGGCGCGCCACGCCGGCGTAGACGTCGGCACCGCGCTTCGCCGCGCGAACGCGAAGTTCGAACGCCGCTTCCGCGCCATGGAAGCGCTGGCGCAGGCTGATGGCACGGCGCTTGCCGCATTGCCGCTGGACGCGCAGGATCGTTACTGGAAACGCGTCAAGGAAGGCGAATAGGGCCGGACGACCCGGGCTCCATCGATACCGCCTTCGCAGGAGACAGGCCGTGCGCCGCATCGCCAGCTTCCGCGAGTTCTACCCGTTCTATCTCGACGAACACCGGCATCCGGTCAGTCGTCGGCTGCACTTTGTCGGCAGTTGCGGTGTGCTCGTCCTGCTCCTGGTCGCGGTATTGACGATGAACGCGTGGTGGCTGCTCGTCGCCCTGGCGTGCGGCTACGGGTGCGCATGGATCGGCCACTTCTTCTTCGAGAAGAACCGGCCGGCCACGTTCACCCACCCGGTGTATTCGTTCATGGGCGACTGGGTGATGTTCAAGGACATCCTGACCGGCCGCATCCGGCTCTGATCACGCGGGCCGTGTGGTTCCGGGCTCAAGGAAGATCAGCCAGGCCGCGACCGCGATCAGCGCGAACCCTGCCCAGTGGTTCCACCGCAGCGGCTGCTCCAGGTACCACGACGAAAACCACGCGAACACCACCAGCGTGATCACTTCCTGCATGCCCTTGAGCTGCGGCGCGGAATAGACCGCGCTGCCGAGACGGTTGGCCGGCACCATCAGGGCGTACTCGAACAACGCGATGCCCCAACTGGCGACGATGGCCAGCAAGAGCGGCGACGACTTGTACTTGAGGTGGCCGTACCAGGCGAACGTCATGAACACGTTGGAGCCGAGCAGCATCAGGACGGGCAGGAAGCGTTCGACGAACATGGCCTGAACCGCAGGTGAGGGCCGCGCAGCGTACCGTGCAGTTCTTCACGGTGCCTCGACCTGCAAACCGGCAGCCTTCACAAAACTGAAGGCACGGAGACCGGTGTATGCAAGGTTCGCGGGACGGGGGCTTGGTCCTCATCGTAGAGGACAACCGCAATATTTCGGAGATGGTGGGTGAATACCTCGAAAGCCGCGGCTTCGAGGTGGACTACGCCGCCGATGGTCTGGACGGCTACCGCCTGGCGGCGGAAAACAGCTACGACGTGATCGTGCTCGACCTGATGCTGCCGCGGCTGGACGGCATCGAGGTCTGCAAGCGCCTGCGCGAGGAAGCGCGCAAGTCGACGCCGGTGCTGATGCTGACGGCGCGCGACACGCTGGACGAGAAGCTGACCGGTCTGTCGGTCGGTGCCGACGACTACCTGGTCAAGCCGTTCGCGATCCAGGAGCTTGAGGCTCGCCTGCGCGCGCTGATCCGCCGCGAGCGCCGACAGGTGGGTGGCGAAGTGCTCAAGGTCGCCGACCTGGTGCTCGACCCGGCCAGCCTGCGGGTGACCCGCGGTGGCAGCGAGCTGCAGCTTTCGCCGATCGGCCTGCGCCTGTTGACCATCCTGATGCGCGAATCGCCGCGCGTGGTCAGCCGCCAGGAGATCGAGCGCGAGATCTGGGGCAATGGCCTGCCCGATTCGGACACGCTGCGCAGCCACCTGTACAACCTGCGCAAGACCATCGACAAGCCGTTCGAGAAGCAATTGCTGCATACGGTGCAGAGCGCGGGTTACCGCGTTGCCGACATCTCGCAGCCGCCGGATTGATGTAGCGGTCCGGCCATGCCAAGCGGGCTTCCCCGGAAGATCAAGCTTGCGTTCATCACGCAGGCGGCGATCGGCAGCATCCTGATCTCGCTGGGTATCCTCCTGGCGGGATTGGTGGTGCGCGAGGCGGTACTGACCGAGCGCATGCAGCGGGAAGTCGACGAGTACTGGGAAAAGGTGCAGGTCGACCCGGGTTATCCGTTGCCCCTGACGTCCTCGATGACCGGCTATGTCGACCTGCCGGAGGCACCCAGCGCCGAGCTTCCGAAGGGCCTGCGTGAACTGCCGCCGGGGTTGCATCCGTGGCCGGAGCAGGGGCGCATGGTCTACATCGACGATCGCGCCCAGGGGCGGTTCTACCTGACGTTCGCTTCGTCGCTGGTCGACCGCGCCATCCTCTATACCGGGCTGTTGTCGCTGCTGCTGTCGCTGCTGGCGACGTACCTGATCTCCTGGCATACGTACCGCATTTCCAAGCGACTCGTGGTTCCGGTGAGCTGGCTGGCGGGCGTCGTGCGCGACTGGGATCCGCGTGTCCCCGATGCGCAGATGGTGGCGCCCAGCAAACTGCCGGGTGATGCCGGGCTGGAGGTCAGGCGCCTGTCGCGGGCCCTGGCGGAACTGGCCGACCGTGTCGGCGAGTTCGTGGCGCGCGAGCGGGACTTCACCCGCGACGCCAGCCACGAACTGCGCACGCCACTCACGGTCATCCGGGTCGCCACGGACCTGTTGCTGTCCGACCCGGACATGTCGGCCCGGTCGCAGCGGTCGTTGTTGCGCGTGCAACGCGCCGGCCGGGACATGGAGGCCGTGATCGACGCCTTCCTGATCCTGGCTCGCGAGGCGGATGTCGCCCTGCAGAGCGAGGCGGTCGACGTGGCCGAGATCGTGCACGACGAGGTCGACCGGGTCCGGCCGATGCTGGTTGGCAAGCCGGTCGAAGTGGAAGTGATCGACGAGGGCGCGCCGCGCCTGGTCGCGCCCCCCAAGGTGCTCAACGTGATGGTCGGGAACCTGGTCAGCAACGCGGCGCGCTTCACCGACCGGGGCCGCATCGAAGTCCGGATGGCGCCCGACCGGATCGAGATCCGCGACACCGGCATCGGCATGGGGGAGGACGCCCTGCGTAACGCCTTCAAGCCCTTCTACCGCCATGACTTCTCGCGCGAGGAGGGCAAGGGCATGGGCTTGTCGATCGTGCACCGGCTGGGTGAACGCTTCGGGTGGCCGGTGACGCTGGAGAGCCGGGTGGACAGCGGCACCGTGGCCACGATCCGCTTCGTGCAGCCGCAAGGCGACAACTGAACCGGCGACTCCGCTCCGCGCCGTCCACGTCAACCTGCGAGTGACCCGCGCGTTCACCGTGCGTCCCCCGTCGACCAGGTCCGCCCATGCCACGTCCTTCCACGCGCCCGCCCGTGTCCCGCGGCCGGATTCCCCGCCGTGCCGTCTGGCTCGGCCTCGCGGTCATCGCCGTCGTCGCGGGTGGCGCGTATTTCATGCGCGAGCAACGGGCCGAAGCCGCCGGCAGTGGCTACCGCACCGAGACGGTGGAGCGCGGCGACGTGCGGGTATCGATTTCGGCCACCGGCACGCTCGCGGCGATTTCCACGGTCGACATCGGCAGCCAGGTGTCAGGCCAGGTGACGGAGGTGCTGGCCGACTTCAACGACCGCGTCGCGCGCGACCAGGTCATTGCGCGGATCGATCCCAGTACGTTCGATGCGCAGATCGCCCAGGGCGACGCCGGTGTCCGCAGCGCCCGCGCAAGCCTGGCCACGGCGCAGGCGACGCTGCGTAACGCGCAGGCCGACTACACCCGCAAGGCGGCGCTGGCCGACGACCAGTTGGTGGCGCGTGCCGATGCCGACCTCGCACGCGCGGCGCTGGACCAGGCCCGCGCACAGGTGGGTGCGGCGCAGGCGGAGATCACGCGCCAGCTGGCTTCCACGCAGACGTCGCGGCTCAACCTCCAGCGCACCGTGATCCGCTCGCCCGTGGACGGCGTGGTGCTCACGCGCACGGTCGAGCCGGGCATGACCGTCGCCGCCAGCCTGCAGTCGCCGGTGCTGTTCCAGATTGCCGAAGACCTGTCGAAGATGGAGATCGTGCTGGCCATCGACGAGGCCGACATCGGCCAGGTGCGCGTGGGGCAGGGCGTGGGGTTCAGTGTCGACGCGTTTCCCGACCGCCAGTTCCGGGGCGAGGTGCAGCAGGTGCGCCTGGCGGCCACCAACACCAACAACGTCATCACCTATCCGGTGGTCGTGGCCGTCGACAACCGTGACGAGGTGCTGTTGCCGGGCATGACCGCCAACGCCGAGATCGAGGTGAGCCGGCGCGACGACGTGCTGCGGGTCAGCAACGCGGCGCTGCGCTGGAAGCCGGCCGAGGACGGCGACGCGCCGGCCGCGGAGGCCGGAGCCATGCGCGGCCGCGGCGACATGTCGGGCGATCTGTCGAACATTGCCGACGGGCTTTCGCTGACCGCCGAGCAGCGCGCGGTGTTCGACCGCGAGATTGAGGCGATGCGAGAGCGCCAGGCGGCGCAGGCGGCGCAGGCGGCCGCGCGCGCCGGGGCGTCGGGATCGACCTCGACGCCCAACCTGTTCGGCGGCGGGCGCGGTGGCAACCGCCGTGCAGGTGGCGGGACGGGCGCGTCCGCGGCGATGCGCCAGCGCATGCTGGAGCGCATCCAGGCGCAGTTCTCCGGTTTCGCCGCCAGCCTGTCGGACGCACAGCGGGAGCGATGGCAGGCCGAACTCCTCGCCTTGGCCGGCGCCCGGCGTGCGCCGCTGTACCGGCTGGTGGACGGACAGCCGCAACGGGTCATGGTCCGTGTCGGTGCCAGCGACGGCGCCAGCACCGAAGTGACCGGCGTCGAGGACGGCGACCGCGTGATCGTCGGCATCGAGCGCGACGCCGGATGAGCGCAGCCGTCGGCACCAGCGACAGCCGCGCCGTGATCCATGCACAAGGACTGGGCAAGGTCTATTCGCCTGGCACCCAGGCGGAAGTGGTCGCGCTGGATGGCGTCGACCTGGACATCCGGGCCGGCGAGTTCGTCGCCATCATGGGGCCGTCGGGCTCGGGCAAGTCGACGTTGATGAACCTCATCGGCTGCCTCGACACGCCGTCGTCCGGCCGCTACCTCTGCGATGGCGAGGACGTCGCCACGCTGGATGCCGAGGCCCGTGCGCGGCTGCGCCGCGACAAGATCGGCTTCGTCTTCCAGGGCTTCCACCTGCTGCCGCGCATGAGTGCGCTGGACAACGTCGCGCTGCCGATGGGGTACGTGGGCGTGTCGCCCGACGAGCGCCAGTCGCGGGCGCAGGCCGCCCTTGAGTCGGTCGGCCTGGGCGAACGCGCCGGCCACCGCCCGAACGAGCTGTCGGGTGGCCAGCAACAGCGCGTCGCCATTGCGCGGGCGTTGATCAACGAGCCGCCCATCCTGCTGGCCGACGAACCCACCGGGGCGCTCGACAGCCGCACCGGTGAGGAAATCCTGGCGCTTTTCAAGCAGCTCCAGCGGCGTGGCCACACCGTGGTGCTGATCACGCATGACGCGGACGTGGCCGCCCATTGCGACCGCGTGTTCGTGATGCGCGACGGGCGCATGCACGAGGAGGAGGCCGCATGAGCGCATGGGAGGTGATGCGCACCGCCGTGTTCGCCCTGCGCGGTAACTGGTTGCGCAGCGCGCTGACCTCGCTGGGCGTGATCATCGGCATCGCCGCGGTGATCGTTATGGTTTCGGTGGGACAGGGCACGCAGGCGGAGATCGACAAGCTGGTCTCGGGGCTGGGCTCCAACCGGCTGGACGTCGGCCCGGGTTCGCGCCGCGGCCCCGGCGGCGCGCGCCTCAGCGCGAGCAGCTATTACACGCTCGACGAGGACGCCGCCGAGGCGATCCGCAACGAGATCCCCGAGGTGCAGTACGTCGCCGGCTCCCTGCGCGGCAGCGCGCAGGTGGTGTTCGCCGAAAACAACTGGGCGACGAGCTGGGAAGGCGTGCAGCCGGATTTCTTCGCACTGGAAGGCTGGGAGATCGCGGAGGGCGCCGTTTTCGACGCACGCGACTACGGCGGTGCCAGCAAGCCGGTGATCCTGGGCGACAGCGTGCGCCGGGAACTGTTCGGCGATGCACCGGCAGTCGGGCAGTCCGTGCGCATCGGGCGGGTGCCGTTCACAGTGGTCGGCACCCTGGCCGCGAAGGGCCAGGGTGGCTGGGGCCAGGACCAGGACGACGTGGTGCTGGTGCCGCTGGAAACCGGCCGGCGCCGCCTGCAGGGCAGCACCGGCCTGCCGCCGGGCGCGGTCCAGCAGATCGCGGTCGGCGTGGCCGTGGCCGACGACCTGGCCTACGTGCAGGGGCAGATCGAGGCGCTGCTGCGCCAGCGCCACCGCATCCAGCCCGGCGACGAGGACGACTTCCGCGTGCGCAACATCGCCGAGATCGTCGCCACCCGGACGCAGACCACCCGGCTGATGTCGCTTCTGCTGGGCGCGGTGGCCTCGATCTCTCTGATCGTGGGCGGCATCGGCATCATGAACATCATGCTGGTGTCGGTGACCGAGCGGATCCGCGAGATCGGGCTGCGCATGGCCGTGGGCGCCGGGCCGACCGACATCCGGCGGCAGTTCCTTGCCGAGGCCATGCTGATCTCGCTGGTCGGCGGCATCGTCGGCATCGCGATCGGTATCGTCGGCGCGCTGCTGGTGGGCCGTCTCGGGACGCTGCCGGTGGCGCTCAACGGGCAGGTGATCGCCATGGCGGCCGGCTTCTCCATCGCCACGGGGCTGTTCTTCGGCTACTACCCGGCGCGCAAGGCCTCGCAGCTGGACCCGATCGAGGCGCTGCGGCAGCAGTGACGCGGCGCTATCCTCGCCGG
>Ga0156347_1013_pt5 | contig 14783 bp, 18 predicted proteins | sample RifOxyA1_FD_107994 | JGI IMG/M metagenome (GOLD analysis project Ga0156347, IMG submission 107994) | Xanthomonadales bacterium RIFOXYA1_FULL_69_10 | reverse complement strand
CGGCGTGCGCCGTGCGCTCCCGCCACGTCCGGCAAGGCCTGGTTGGCCCCCGGTCATTACAACTGCTGCTTCGCCCCCGGCTTCCTTGCTAGGATTATGGGTCTGCGTCCCGGTCTGGTCCCGGGTCGGCCCTGGAGAAACCTGAATGACCCGTTTGATCGAGATCCTGATTTCGCTGGCCATCGTGGTCGCGCTGTTCCTGCTGGTAGGCGTGCTGCTGCCTGGCAGCCGCCACCACCGCGAAAGCGTTGAAACCAATCGCAAGCTGACCATCGTGTACGACACGATCAACAGCCTGCGTCGCTTCGAGGATTGGAACCCGCTGGTGCTGCGCGACCCCAACATCCAGATCGAGAAGTCCGGTCCGGATTCGGGCGTCGGTGCGCGCCTGGAGTACAGCTCCGACACCAACCTGGGCGAGGGCAGCTGGGAGATCGTCGCCAACGAGCCGCGCAAGAGCGTGAGCTACGCGCTGACCGACCCGGAGCCCGGCAACAACAAGCGCACCACATACAGCCTCAAGCCGACCGGCCGCGCCGGCCGCAACGTCGAGATCACCCAGACCTACGACGTGGACTACGGCTGGAACCTGCTGGGCCGCTACGCGGGCATGTACGTCAGCAGCAACGTCGGTGCTGACATGCGGCTGGGCCTGCAGCGCATGAGCAACATGCTGGCCGCCGTGCCCAACTACGACTATGCCGACCTGAGCAAGGACGACCCGGAGATGGCGCCGCGCCTGCAGGACCGCCCCGCGGAGAACCTGCTGTTCGTCAGCGCCGCCGTGCCGCGTGACAACGAGGCCGTGGCCAAGCAGATGCTCTCCAACCTGGAGTGGATCCGCCGCGTGATGGCCTCCAACAACCTCGAGGCAGCGGGCCCGGTGCGCATCATCACCAACGAGTTCGGAGCCGAGAGCTACTCCTTCGACGTCGCCATGCCGGTGCGCAAGCGCTCGGGCGGTTCGAGCGACGACGAGCAGGACGGGAACGCCGACGCCGCCGATGAAGGCGACGAGTCCGAGCAGGCCGCGGAAACCGAAGTGGCCGCCGTGGAGTACCCGGAGCTCACCGGCCTGAAGCTGGACGGCCCGGTCGAGTACGTGCGTTCGCCGGCCAGCCAGGTGGCGGTGGTTCCCTTCACCGGCCACATGGCCAACCTGGCGGTGGTGCGCGACGCGCTGCGCGCCTGGGCCCTGACCCAGGGCTTCGAGACCGCCGAGCGTCCGTACGAGCTGTGGAAGTCGGGCATCGAAGGCGGCTTCGAGGAAGACGGCGAGTTCGAGGTCGTCTGGTCCGTTCGCTGATCCGCGCCTCGAGTCAGCAGGACCCAAGAACGCCGCGCAGCAATGCGCGGCGTTTTCTTTTGCGGTCTGCGCCCCTGTAGGAGCGTCTTCAGCCTCGATCAGGAACTCGCTGCGACCGCATCGCAGCAACCGGGCCGATCCCGCGCCGCTGCTATCGTGAGCGCCCGCCACCCGGCCTGCTTCCATGTCCGACATACCGATCCCGCCGCAGCGCGGGTCCTCATGGCACCGACTCATTCCTGCTGCCGGCGCGCTGCTCGCCGCCTTGGCGGTCGCGCTGTCCGCCTACGCCGCGCATGCCAGCGACGGTGAGGTGCAGGCCCGACTGCAGCAGGCCGCGCTGATGGCGTTCGGGCATGGCATTGCATTGGCGGCGCTCGGCCTGCTGCCCGTGGGGCCGATCACACGTTGGATGCTCGCAGCAATGCTGCTCGGCGCGCTGCTGTTCTCGGGCAGCCTGGTCATGTCGCAGCTGCTGGGTTGGCCGACCCGGCTCGCGCCGCTCGGCGGGGGGCTGATGATCGTGTCGTGGGTCGGCATCTCGGTCGTCATTGCCATCGGTCGGTGGCGGGGCTGACATGGCGCGCGGGTTCGATACCGATGCCGCGCATGCATACCTCGTCCGCCGGGACCGTCGCCTCGCCACGTGGATGCGCCGGATCGGACCGATCGCGGCGGATCCGCGATGGCGGGCGCGCTTCGACCCGGTGGATGCGCTGGCGCGCGCGATCCTGTTCCAGCAGCTGAGCGGCAAGGCGGCCTCCACCATCGTCGGCCGCGTCGAAACCGCGATCGGCAGCCGGCGCCTGCACGCGGACACCCTGGCCACCGTCGACGATGCCGGCCTGCGCGCATGTGGCGTCTCCGGCAACAAGGCGCGCGCGCTGCGCGACCTGACGGCGCGCGAGGCGGCCGGTGAGATCCCGACGCTGCGCCGGATGGCGCGCATGGACGAGGAGGCGATCATCGCCGCGCTGGTGCCCACCCGCGGGATCGGCCGCTGGACGGTGGAGATGATGCTGATGTTCCGCCTCGGCCGCCCGGACGTGTTGCCGCTGGACGACCTGGGCATCCGCAAGGGCGCGCAGGTGGTCGATGGCCTCGAGGCACTGCCCACGCCGCGGGAGCTGGCCGAACGCGGCGAACGCTGGGGGCCATACCGGACCTACGCCAGCTTCTATCTCTGGCGCATCGCCGATGCCCGCGTTGCGAAAGCCACGCCGACGCCGCGTTCGCAGGAGTAGCCGGCGCCCGCGATCGAAACGATCGCCGGCGCCGCGTCACACGTCCGGCGGCTGCCAGCACCAGTGCCACGGCTCGTAGACGATGCCGTGCGGGTTGTTGCGCGGGTAGCTCAAGCCGAAGCCGTGGGCCGGGGCGTTGCCGGTCAGCCAGTCGAACGCCGGCGTGGACTCGAACGATTCTTCCGCGGCCGGCTCACCCGGCGCGCTGATGTCGAGCGCGCGCCCGGAGTGGTGCTCGCTGTAGCCCGGCGCGGCATTGACCGCGAGGATTTCCTCGACCGTCAGTCCGCGCGCCAGCTTGCGTTCGAAAATGCCCAATTGGTAATCGTGGCTGCGGTAGCCGGAGATAGCTTCCAGCACGATGCCGTCGCGGCGGGCGGCCGCCTGCAGGTGGACCCATGCGCGCGCGGCGGGCTCGACCAGCCAGAGCGGGCGGCGGTAGCGGTCGAACCCCGCCAGCGCCAGCCAGTCGGGTTCGGCGACTAGCTCAAGGCCGGTGCGCTGCGCGTATCCGTCGTCCAGGCCGAGCGCATCGAGCCGGGATTCCAGCGCGTCCAGTGGCAGTTCGCGGATGCGTTCGATGCCGGGTCTGCGATGCGGCTGGTGGACTTCGATGGCGTCCAGCGCCTCGTCCAGCCCGGGTTCGTGCTGCAGGCGCGGCACCAGCGGCATCAGGCCTTCAGGCAGGTCGGCCGCGAGAAAGCGGCCGTCGCGCTTGCGCCGCAGCACGTGGCGCGCACGCGACAGCAGGCGGGCGTCGTGGTTGCTACGCGCGCGCAGCAGGCCGCCCGGCCAGACCTCGATCCGGGGCGTGTTGATGAGATGGAGCGGCTGGCCTCGCATCGGGGCAGGGTAGCGCCCGGTTGCCTGCGTCGCCACGGGCGGCCACCGGTGCGCGGATGGCTCAGGCCGGCTTCTTGAACACCGCCAGCGCCGGCATCATCGGGCCGGTCAGCACCACGTTGACCAGCTCCCAGCCCTGGCGCCCCATGCGGTTGAGGGTCTCCTGCATCACCTCGGTCTTGAAGCCGCCCATGATCCCGGGCTTGACCTCGACTACCTCGTACATCCAGCGCTCGCTCATCGTTCCTGTCCTTTGTCCTGGTTCTCGTCGTTACCGTCGTCGGCCGGCGTGGGCAGCCGTCCCGCCTTGCGCAGCGCGTCGCGCAGCACGTACTCGATCTGCGCGTTGAGGCTGCGCAGCTCATCGTCGGCCCAGCGCTGGGCGGCCTCCAGCACCTGGGCATTGATCCGTAGCGGGTAGGCCTTCTTCTGGCTCATCGCCTGCCTGATCGCGTCCCGGTCCTGCGATCGTCCCCGTCCACGCGCGGGGCGCGGGCCACCGTCAGGATCAGTGCCACCGCCAGCCCGTTGACCGCCAGCAGCAGCGCCACGACGACGCCGGTGATGCGCGCTTCGTCGCTCCCCGCCCATGCCAGGCCAGTGGCGCCGAGCAGCATGCTGAATCCGACCGCGGCCAGTAGTGCGCCCAGCCGGCGCGCGAGGCGGTCGGGATCGCGGACACGGCTGGCATCCAGGCCATTGACCAGGTGCAGGCGCCCGCCGCGCACCAGCCCGGCGATCAGGAAGACCGGCATCGCGCTGAGCGCCATGGCGGCCGGGGCGATGTAGCGTTCCCAGTCCATCGCCGCGGCCTCAGTACAGGCTGCCGGTGTTGACGATCGGCTGCGTGCTGCGGTCGCTGCACAGCACCACCAGCAGGTTGCTGACCATCGCCGCCTTGCGCTCCTCGTCGAGCTGCACGACATCGTTCTTCTGCAGCTCGGCCAGTGCCATCTCCACCATGCCGACGGCGCCGGCGACGATCCGGGTACGCGCGGCGATCACCGCGTTGGCCTGCTGGCGCTGCAGCATGGCGTGCGCGATTTCCGGCGCGTAGGCCAGGTGGCTGATGCGCGCGTCGATCACGTCCACGCCGGCCTCGGTCAGGCGCTCGTCCAGCTGTTCCTTGAGCCGCTCGCTGATCTCGACCGGATGGCTGCGCAGCGAGACCTGGTCTTCCTCGTGCTGGTCGTAGGGATAGCTGGTGGCCATGGCGCGCAGCGCGGCCTCGGACTGGATGTGCACGAAGCTCTCGTAGTCGTCGACGTTGAACACGGCCTCGGCCGAGTCGACCACCTTCCAGACGATCACCGCGGCGATCTCGATCGGGCTGCCGTCCAGTTCGTTGACCTTGAGCTTGCCGCTCTCGAAGTTGCGCACGCGCAGTGACACCTTGCGCTTGGAGAAGAAGGGGTTGTTCCAGCGCAGGCCGTTGTCGTGCACGGTGCCCACGTACTTGCCGAACAGGCTGAGCACGGCCGACTGGTTGGGCTCGACCATGTACAGGCCGAACAGCAGGAAGAACGCCACGATGCCGCCAAGCACCGACCCGATGGCGGTCGCCGGGCTGTCGCCGGCCACGCCGTTGAACAGCATCACGGCCGCGGCGACCAGGGCCAGCAGCAGTACGAGCAGCACCGGGATGCCGGGCAGGGAGCGGGTAGGGTTCTCTTTCATGGCCGGTCTCGTCCGTTGGGATGCGTCAAGAGTGATATCAAATTGATATCACGTCAATGGCCGTTCGTCGGATCGTGTCGGGGCGATTCGAAGGGCGTAGCCCGGGTAAGGCCGCAGGCCGCACCCGGGAGACTCCACGACACCCACGGCTGGCACTGCGTGCGGTGTCACCTGGATGCCGGTTGGCAGGAACCCGGGTGCGCTGCGCTTACCCGGGCTACGGCGTAATCCGGTACATCGGCGCGGGGATGAACTCGCCCGTCGCATACAGCTCGGAGCCGTCCGCGGACCAGCCCAGCGCCTCGGCCTGCGGCAGGGGCGGGAGGTCGCTGACCTGCGGTGCCCCGGTGACCGCATCGGCCCACGTGCCTTCGCCGCGCGGGTAGAGCAGCAGGTACCGGTAGGTCAGGACCGCCAGGGTGGCTCCGTCGGGGGACACGTCCGCAGCCGTCACATGGCGGTCGTACTGGGCGCGGCCGGCGTCCTTCTGCTCGGCCTGCGACGGTGGCGGCATGCCGGCCAGTTCGCCGAGGAATGTCGCCGTCTGCATGTCGTCGCCTTCCGGCCGCAGCGGCAGGGAGAACAGCTGGGGGGGGTCCCGCTTCTTCGACACGAGCAGGATCTCGCCCCGGTCGACGTCCACGGCAACGGCCTCGCAGTCGCGCGGGCCATCGGGCCAGCGGAAGGCGATCGACCACGCCGGTTTCAGGCGTGCGTTCTCCAGCACGTCTGGCTCCTCGATGACATGCAACTGCAGGCTGCGCCGCAGGCCGCCGTTGTCGCCGGTGTCGGCCAGCATCAGGTAGCGCTTGCCTTCCAGCTCGAACGACGCGATGTCCTCCCAATCCGTCTTGGTCAGGCCTTCCACATGGAAGGTCGCCAGGCGCCGCCCGCCGGTGCTGGTCGCGAACAGCCGGGCCGGGTTGCCGCCATCGTCGTGCAGCCACAACACGTCTTCGTGGCGTCGCGATGCGGCCAGCCCGCTGATCTCGTCCATCTGCGGGTCCAGCAGCAGGCCAGCGAGCGTGGCGCCGGGGCCGCCATCGTCGGAGCGCGCGCAGGCCGTCGCCAGCAACAGCGCGGCGATGGCGCAGGCGGTGCGCAACCGGACAGGCCGGTGTTGGCGATGGTGGGGTCCCCGTGGCATCGGCGGAAGCATCGCACGCCGCCCGCGCGGACCAAAGGGTGGTGGTGGCGACGGTAGACTGTGCGGCCCATTTCACGCCCCCGAACCGGAGCCCCGATGACCACCCTCGGCACCCCGCTGTCCCCGCATGCCTTCCGTGTCCTGCTGCTGGGATCGGGCGAACTGGGCAAGGAGGTGGCGATCGAGTTGCAGCGCTTCGGCGTCGAGGTGATCGCCGCCGACCGCTATGCCGATGCGCCGGCAATGCAGGTCGCCCATCGCAGCCACGTGCTGGACATGCTGGACGGTGCCGCGGTGCGCGCGCTGGTGGAGGCCGAACGGCCACACCTGGTGGTGCCGGAAATCGAGGCCATCCACACCGACACGCTGGTCGCCCTGGAGCAGGAGTTCGAACGCGAGGCGCACGACACGCGCGTCATCCCGACCGCCCGCGCCGCGCGGCTGACGATGGATCGCGAGGGCATCCGCCGCCTGGCGGCGGAAACGCTGGGGCTGCCCACCTCGACGTACCGGTTCGTCGACACCGTCGACGAGTACCGCGCTGCCGTGGCGGCCATCGGCGTGCCCTGCGTGGTCAAGCCGGTGATGTCGTCCTCGGGCAAGGGCCAGAGCCTGGTGCGAACCGAGGCTGAGATCGACCGGGCGTGGGAGTACGCGCAGACCGGCGGCCGCGCCGGGGCGGGGCGCGTGATCGTCGAGGGCTTCGTCGACTTCGACTACGAGATCACCCTGCTGACCGTGCGCCATGCCGGGGGGACCGCGTTCTGCCCGCCGATTGGCCACCTGCAGCGCGACGGCGACTACCGCGAGAGCTGGCAGCCGCAGCCGATGTCGGCGCTGGCCCTGGAGCGCGCGCAGGCGGTGGCGCGCGCGATCACCGACGACCTCGGCGGCTGGGGCGTGTTCGGGGTCGAGCTGTTCGTGAAGGGCGACGCGGTGTGGTTCTCGGAAGTGTCGCCGCGCCCGCACGACACCGGGCTGGTGACGCTGGCGTCGCAGGAGCTGAGCGAGTTCGCGCTGCATGCGCGCGCCATCCTCGGCCTGCCGCTTTCGGTGGACGCCGACGGCAACGTGCCGCTCAAGACCGTCGCCGCCTCGTGCGCGGTGCTGGCCGAGGGCCGCGGCGTGCCGGTGTTCTCCGGTGTCGACGTGGCGCTCGCGCGGCCGGGGTCACACTTGCGGTTGTTCGGCAAGCCGCGCGTGGACGGCCAGCGCCGGGTCGCGGTGACGCTGGCGCCCGGCGAGGACGTCGACGCGGCCCGCGCCGATGCACGGGACGCGGCGCAGGCCCTGCACGTCGAACTGCGCTGAGCCGCATGCCCCCTTTCCAGGAGTCACGATGAACGACCTCAACGGCTATGCCGTGTTCTTTTTCCCGCAGGCGCTCGAAGCACTGGGCGACGCCATCAAGCCCTACCTGCAGGAGGGCAAGGCCGGCCCCCACCTGCTGTGCCGCGAGATCGACACCGGTGGCGCGCTGGTCGAGATGACCCTGGACGGCCGCACGCCCAATGGCCAGCAGGTCGACCTGGAGTTGATGGTGCCTACCAGCATGGTGCGCATGATCGTGTCCGCGCGCGGGGAGGAGGCCTTCGGCTTCGGGCCGCGCACCGCAGCGGTCGCGCCGGTCGTTGAAGAGGCGCATGGCAAGGCCGGGCAGGCGGCAACAGACGACGCCGCTTCACCGGCGGATGCCGCGTCGGCGCCTGCGGGAGTGGCGGCGGGGGCGAAGCCCGCGAAAGCGCCCGCCGCCGCCGGCGCGCCGGACAGCCCCGGCACCGCCGGCAAGGACGCCGGCGAAGAGAAAGCCGACGGGCAGAAGATCGAAAAGCAGGCCACCAGCGGCGCGAAGTAGGTCGGTGCATGCCGCGCAGCTGTCCCTTCTCCCTTCGGGAAAAGGTGGCGCGGAGCGACGGATGAGGGTTCGGCGAAGCCGGCGTCCCGTGGCCGTCCATCAGCTCCGGTACGCGGCTCGATCTCGAAGCGAGTCCCAACCCGAAACAGCGGTCCATGCCTTCAGAGTCACGCGCTCCATGCGCGAGCAGACCGCGCAGCGTGCCGCCGCGGGCGAGCGCTTCTACGGCAGTTCGAGGTCCACCCACACGAGGCGGTGGTCGCTGGCCCCCGTGACCGCCGCACCCGTGGAGTCCGGCGCCGGCCAGAAGACCCCCGAGTCCACCACTTGCAGGCTGCGGGAAGGCAGCACGTAGTCCAGCCGCAGCGTACCCACCCGCGGGCCGAAGTCGCCGGTGTGGGTCGACGCATCGCCCGTGCGCGCCACGCCGTACTCAGCGGCCACGGTGCGCCCACCTTCACTGCGCGGCGCGACGGCACCATTGACCCGCGGATGCGACAGCAGCCCCCTGATCGCGGCGTGGTGGCCATCGCCGTCGTGCGGGTCGTTGTTGAGGTCGCCGGCGATCACGAAATGCGCTTCGCCCGGCAGGCCGCCGCAGGTGCCGCGGTCGTCGCACAACCAGTCCGCAGCTTCGTTGGAGAGGTACTCGCTCCACAGCCGGATCTCGTCGTGGTTGCGCGCGCCGTTGCGGTCCTCGGGCCCGTCGAACACCGGCGGCGTGGGATGCGAGGCCAGCACGTGCAACGTTCCGCGCGGCGTGCGCACCGGCACGTCCCAGTGCGACTTGGACGACAGGCGAAGCTGCGACCACACCTCCGGCGGATACCACGGCCGGTTCGTGGCGGGATCGCGCGGCTGACGGGCGTCCGGCATGGCGCTCCACTTGAGTCTCTGGAACGTGCGTGCGCCATCCGTATCGATCGGATGGCGCGACAGCACCAGCATTCCGTACTGCCCGGGATGCAGGCCGTAGCCCCACGCATCGTTGCCGCGTGCGCGGTCGCCCGTCGCGCCGCCACGCGCCTGGCCGTCGCGGTCAAGGTCCAGGCCGCTGGGCACGCCGGTGTTGACCGGCGCCAGGTAGCGGTAGGGGTAGTGCAGCGCCTCGCCGCCACCGGGTTGCGGCTGTTCGAGGTAGCGGCGCTGGAAGAGGTCGGCGGCGCGCTGGCCCGCGTCGTAATCGAACTCGTTGAGCAGCACGATGTCGGGCCGTACGCGCTGCAGCACCGCCGCGACCGCGGAGGCCTTCGCATCACCCGATTCCAGACGTCCGATCAGGCCGCCGGCGGATTCTTCATAGAGGGACGTGTTGTAGGTCGCCACCCGCAGCGGCGTCATGGAGCGCAGGTATGCATCGGGGTCGCCATGGACATTGACGCGCACGCAGCCCGACAGGGCGAGTGCCGCGCACAGGCCGACCAGTGCCGGCCGAAAACGGAATTTCATGGAAAGTCTGCCTCGTCGAAATCGCGCCAGCTGCGACCGTCGAACCGCTCCAGCGGACGGAAGCGGCGCTTGTAGTCCATCTTGCCGTGCCCGTCGATCCAGTAACCCAGGTACAGGTGCGGGCGCTGGTCGCGTCGGGCCCACTCGATCTGCCGCAGGATCGCCAGCGTGCCCAGTCCGCGCGCTGCCAGTTCCGGATCGGGGTCGAAGAAGGTGTAGACCGCCGACAGCGCGTCGTCGACCAGGTCGGTCACCGCCACGGCCAGCAGGCGGCCGCCCTCGCGCATCTCGAGGAACCGGCTGTCGCTCCAGCGTCCGATCAGGAACTGCTCGAACTCGACCGCGCCGTGCCCATCCATGCCACCGCCGGCGTGGCGCGCGGCGAGGTAGCGCCGATACAGCGCGAGGTGTTCCTCGCTGCGCTGCGCCGGCTGCACGCGGGTGGTGACATCGCGGTTGCGCGCCATGCAGCGGCGCTGCGCGCGGTCAGGCGCAAAGCGCTCGACGGGAATGCGAACCGCGGTGCAGGCCCGGCAGCGCCGGCAATGCGGCCGGTACACGATGTCGCCGGAGCGTCGGAAGCCCCAGCCCAGGGCCATCGGGTACCACTGCGGGAGCCGCGGGTCGCGCGGGTCCAGCACCAGATCGCGGGCATACCGGTCGGGCCAGTAGCCGCACGGGTGTTCGCCGGTGTGGAACAGGCGCAGGTCGTCGGTGTCCGGCGTGTTGCCCATGGCGGGCAGCATAGCGCCGGCGACGCCCGCGCTGTCGCCCGGCTGAACGTGGTCGGGGCCATGTCAACCGCGCCGCGTCGCATGCGTTGACTCCACCATCGGCGCAACGCCGCGCCACACACCGGAGACGTGCATGAACCGTTACACCTTCCTGACCGCGGCCATTGCCGCCGCACTGGTCGGCGTGGCCGTGGCTGCCCCGCAGGACGCCATGCAGGACAGCCCGCGTGGCAACGCGGAGCGCGGCCAGCGCATGGCCAAGATCGACACCAATGGCGATGGCGCCATCGACCGTGCCGAGGCCGCCGCGCATCCGCGCATGGCCGAGCACTTCGACAAGATGGACAAGAACGGCGATGGCCGCATCGACGCCAGCGAGCGCCCGCAGTGGAAGAAGGGCCGCCGTGGCGGCCACCGCGGCGGCATGGGCCACGTGCTGAAGCTCGACACGGACGGCGATGGCCGCATCAGCAAGGTCGAGGCTGCCGGCAACGAGCGCTTCGCCGCCCGGTTCGACGCGACCGACACCAACCGCGATGGCTATCTGGTCCGCAGCGAGCTGATGGCCGCGGCCGAAGCCCTTCGGGCCGAGTGGAAGGCCAAGCACACCGAGCGCATGCAGCAGAAGTTTGCCGAGGCCGATGCCGACAACGACGGCCGCCTCAGCCGCGCCGAGGTCGAGACGGGCATGCCGCGCATGGCGAAGATGTTCGCCTTCATGGACGAGGACCGCGATGGCTACCTGACCCAGGCCGACCTGCAGCGCCCGCGTCGCTGACGCCTGATCGCATGAAACCGAAAGCCCGCGTCGCCACCCGGCGGCGCGGGTTTTTTCATGTCTCGTTGCGAGGTGCAGGATGGATCCCGGCTTTCGCCGGGATGACGGGGTGGAAGGGTGCCGCGGGCTGGCTCCTGCTCAGATCCGCCCGGAGGACACCAAGCCCAGCAACAAGCCGCCGATGCCGCAGGTGAAGCCGACCACCGCACCAATCCATGCGATCGCCTTCTCGCGCCGCCGGCGCCGCGCGGCCCCGGCCGGGTCCAGTGCGGCCTCGCGTGCATGCCGCCGCTGCAGGGCGCGCGGCTGCACCACCATCGACTGGGAGAACACCGTCGCCATGAACACGGCGGTGGCCAGCACCGGCCACAGCCAGCCCTCGCTTTCGGCCGCCAGGAACGTGATGGCGACGACGAAACCCACCGACGCGAGTGCGCACACCACCGCACTGCGGATCAGTGCATGCCGCTCGGCCGCGTCGATCGCGCCCTTCAGCTGTCGCCTCAGGCCGAGATACAGCCCAGCCAGTGCCGCGACCAGGGCAAAGGCAATCGTCCCGGCCGCGCCCAGCAGCACCTTGCCGAACGTCTTCGCGCCGGCGGCCGCACCGATCGACAGGATGCCGGCGGTCGCCGCGGGCGGACTGGCCAGCACCAGCGCGCTGGTGACGACGCCGGCGAACGCCGCGCCGGGTGCGGAACTGCGCGCGAACTCGCCGAAGCGCGCCATCAGTTCATCGCGCACCGTGGCCCGGGCGCGCGACAGCCGCTTGCGCACCGCGGCGTCGCTCAGCCCCAGCAAGGCAGCCACCTGCTGCGAGCGTTGGCCCTCGCGGTAGTACAGCAGTAGGACCTCGCGGCTGTCGTCGGGCAGGGCGGAGATCAGCTCGGCGGCCATCGCCTGGCGTTCGTCCTCCAGTGCCTGGTGCAACGGGTCGAGTCCGGGATCCGCAGCGGCTTCGATCACGGCATCGGCACCGTCGACCGGCACACCGCTCCGCCCGCGCGCACGCAGGTGGTCGCGTGCCAAGTTGCGGGTGATCTGTCGCAGCCATGGCAGGAAGCTGGCGGGGTTCTGCAGCCGCTGCAGGTGGCGCCAGGCGCTGATGAAGGCGTCCTGGGCGATGTCCTGGCTGGCCGGCACGTCGCGCACGATGGCCAGGGCGATGGCCGTGACGGGGTTCTGGCAGGCGGCGACGATCCGCCCGTAGGCATCGGTGTCGCCCTGGGCGGCGGCCGGCAGGTGCGCGCGGATGACCGCCTCGACATCGGTCGTGGGTGCCAGGGCGGCGGGCGAGGGGGCGAAGGCGCTGGGCATGGCGGGCTCCATCATGGCGCGGACGGGATGCCTTCAGGGCGCTCCGCGCCCGCCAATGTGACCGGGTCGGATCAGACCGGGCCGCCATCGCGCGTCGACCTCAGCTGGAGACGTGGCGCACGACCTCGACGACTTCCCAGCGGCCGTCCACGCGCCGCACCCGCAGCGTCTTGTAGTCGCCGAACATCCGGTGGTGGTAGGCCGTGTATTCGACCTCGCCTTCGTCGGGGGCAGTGGGGCGGAAGCGCGCCACGTCCAGCAGCAAGGCCTCGCGGCCGCTGCGGTGCTGGCTGCCCACGTCCTCGTCGGGGTTGCGCACGCACGTCGAACCGGGCGCGACCACCATCCCCTGCCGGTACAGCGCTTCCAGCATCGCCTGCGGCGCGTCCTTGCCGTCGATGCTCAGGCACACCGTGGGCAGGCGCGCGGACGGCAGTTCGTGCTCGAACACAGCACGCGCCACCGGCAGCAGCACCGGCGAGATGCTGCCGTCGAACGGCCCGGCGGCCTCCTGCTGGGGCGGCCGATTGGTCAGCATGTGGTGGACCATGAAGGCCACGCCGATGGCGATCCCGCCGAGCAGCACCAGCTTGATGCGCGCCGCGCGGCTCTGGACGCCGGACTTGCGCGGGCCAGCCGCCGGCTCGGTGCGGAAGGTCGGGGCCAGGTAGCTGTCGGTGGGGCGGGTCGAATCGATCAGCCCCGCATCGCGCAGCAGCGTACGGGCGCGGACCTGGTCGTCCGATCGCACCACCCACACGGCGGGCTTGGCGTCGACATCGGCGCTGCCGTAGCTGAAGTTGCGGCGGCGGTTGCCCTTGTAGGAGCGCCCGTCGGTGATGCGGGTCTCGATGCCCGCGTCCTCCAGCAACCGGGCGACCTGCTCGACATTTTCCAGCCGCGGGCTGCTGAAGACCTGGCGCATCGTCGTCCTCAGTCCTTCGCCGGCACGTGCGAGGCGGCCTTGGCGTCCTCGACCACGCGGATCAGGCCTTCCTGCGCGGTGCTGGCGACCAGCCGGCCCTGGCGGTCGAAGATCTGCCCGCGTGCCAGCCCGCGTCCGCCCTGCGCGCTCGGACTGTCGATCGAATACAGCAGCCACTCATCGGCGCGGAACGGGCGGTGGAACCACAGCGCGTGGTCCAAGGACGCCATCTGCACGTTGGGCTGGTAGTAGCTGATGCCGTGCGGAAACGTCGCCGTGCCCAGCAGGTGGAAATCGCTTGCGTAAGCCAGCAGCGCGCGGTGCAGCTCCGGGGCGTCGCCGACGCGCTCGCTCAGGCGGAACCAGACCTGCTGGTAGGGCGGGCGCTTGGGCGGCTTGAGTTCGTCGCGCGGGTAGACGTGGCGGAACTCGAACGGCCCCTGCCGCGACAGCCAGCGCTGGATCTTGGTCGGCAGCGTCGCCATCACCTTGTCCGGCACCGCCGGGGCCGGGTCGATGTCCTCGGGACCGGGCACCTCGGGCATGGACAGCTGGTGCTCGCCGCCGCCTTCCTCGCGCTGGAACGATGCAGCGAGGAAGAAGATCGGCTGGCCGTGCTGGATCGCCGTCACCCGGCGCACCGAGAAGCTGCCGCCGTCGCGCGTGCGGTCGACCTGGTAGACGATCGGCGCTTCGATGTCGCCGGCCTTGAGGAAGTAGGCGTGCAGCGAGTGCGCGCCGCGTGGCGTGGTCATCGTCGCCTGCGCGGCCGACAACGCCTGGCCCAGGACCTGCCCGCCGAACACGTACTTGGTACCGATGTCGCGGCTCTGGCCGCGGAACAGGTTGTCCTCCAGCCGCTCCAGCGAGAGCAGCGCGACCAGCTCGTGGACGACCGGCTCGTGCAAGGGCAGTCCGGGCTCGGAGGGCGGTGGGGTCATTGGGTCGCACGGGGAAGCCGGGCGCGCAAGTATAGCCAGCGCAAAGGGTGGGTTACCCCCGCTGTACTGGAAGAAACCCACCCTCACCATGCAACTGGGGCCCTGTCCGAGACAGGGCCCCGCGAACCTCAAAGCGCCGAATAGCTAAGGTCGCCATTGGGTTGCCGGATCAGTAACCCAACCATGTTGCCGCCCGAGTAAACACCCCAGACGGCAGACCCGTCCGAGCCTGTATGCAGCAGCACCAAACCGTCGGTGGGGCCGCTTGAGGCCGTGATGGGCGTAGCGCCAGTCAAGTCATGGCGGTCCGTGGCGACGATCTGCCCCCTTCTCATCCTTGATGAGCAGGATCCGCTGTTTTCCGCTGTCGATGTAAGTAATCGAGGCGACGCCCGGGATACGGGCTTTCGCCACAGGCAAACCTTCCGAGTTCACGCCGTGGGATTGAGCCTGCACTGTCCTTTGGCTTGCGCATGCGGAGGCAGAAGCGACTGCAAGTACGAAAGCAAGTGCAATTCCGATCATCTTCATGGTTCGGTCCTCTCCTTGGGATCAAGCATTTAGAGC
>Ga0156347_1144_pt2 | contig 14890 bp, 9 predicted proteins | sample RifOxyA1_FD_107994 | JGI IMG/M metagenome (GOLD analysis project Ga0156347, IMG submission 107994) | Xanthomonadales bacterium RIFOXYA1_FULL_69_10 | reverse complement strand
GCGCGCGGTGTTGCGTGCGCCCAGCCATGGGCGCGCCAGTGTCGAACACCCGCGCGCGGCCGCCCCCTGCCGGAAGGCGGCCTGCCGAATAGCAGGCCGAGCCCAGGCAAGTGAACTTGCCCCCGTTGCTGGTTGCGCTTCAGTCAAAGGCTGGCTTCGAACGAGCGCGAGTCTAGGCAGGTGAAACTGATTCCGTAGCTCTCCGCCCATTGCTTCCAGCACGTACCCGTCCGTCTCGGGCCACCTATAACGGTCGCATTGACGCGCGGATCCTCCGCGCGGCGCCTGAAGGACAAAGCCCCCATGCACGGACGTACCGCCCCTGATCGGCTCCACGCGCGTGCACCCACCACGCTTCGGATCGGCTTCACTGCGCTTATCGCCGTGGCCGAGACCGCGCACCTCGCGTGGGAGCACCTGCACGGCGGGATCGTCAGCCACCACCTGCTCAACGACCCGACGCTGCCGGCGCTCTGGAACGGCTGGGGCATCGTGGTGCTGCCCGTGCTGGCGTGGGTCGCCTCGAGCCGCGCGTTCCAGCGGACGGGCACCGCATGGCGCCTGCACCGGCCGTTCGCGCTGCGCCTGCTGTCGGCGCTGCTGGCGGGGCTGGCCCTGTCGGTTGCCTTTGCCTACGGACGGGAGGACATCGCCGGGATGGTGCTGGTCGGACTGCTGCTGTCGGCGCTGGCGGTACGCGTCTATCGCGTCGAGTACCTGCTCGGGTTCGTGCTCGGCATGGCGTTTACGTTCGGCGCGCTGCTGCCGACGTTGATCGGCGGGTGCATCGCCCTGCTATCTGCAGCGGTCTGGCTGGGGGCGTGGCCACTCCTGCGGCGGGCGCTTCGGAAAGCACCCGCCTGAGGAACGCAGCCGGGGTCAGTGTCGAACGTCGACGCTGACCCCGGTTTCTCGCGGTCAGAAATCCCAGCGCGCCAACAGCGATACCGGGACCGACACGCGGCTGCCGGTGTCGTTGATCGACCCCAGGCCCAGGCCGCCGATCGCGCTGTCGTCGCCGTCCAGGTCGTCGACGTAGCGCACGCCGGTCTGCGCGACCAGGCTGAAGCGCTCGCCCACGGGGATCAGCACGCCGACGTCCACGCCGCCGCTCACCACCCAGCCCTTGTCGGTAAACGGCACGTCGTTGATGGCGATGCCGGCGTCCGGGATCACGAAGGTCGCGCGGATCTCTTCGGTTTCGGTGGCGCCCACGCGGCCGGCGACGAACGGACGCGCGCCGCCGGGCTGCATGAAGTAGTAGCGGTAGCCGACCTCGGCGCTCCAGGCCTCGTAGTCGCTGAAGGTGCCGAAGACGGGCAGCTCGGTGTTGAGTGCCGGCACGAATGCGCCGCCGACCTGCACCGTGCCCTCGTCGGCATGCGTCTCACGCAGGTGGCCGAACACCTCGGCGCGGTCGCTCAGGCCATAGCCGAACTCCAGCCCGTACGTGCTGGCCATGTCGTAGATGCGGTCGTGGCCGCGCGCGCCGATGCGCAGCTCCGCGTCGACGCCGGCCAGCGCCGGGTTCAGCGGGCCCAGGTCCGGGACCACGGCGACGGCGCCGTCGTGCACGTCACCGGAGACCGGCGTGTCGATGCCGCCCAGCAGCGAGAACGACCAGCGGCCCTGCTCGGGCCCGGCGGCGGACGCGGGGGCGGAGAACGCAAGCGAGAGGCCGGTCAGCGAAAGGCCGGCAGCGAGCAGCAGATTGCACTTCATGGGGGGTGCTCCTCTTTGGTTGGGTGGGCACGTTGCGGGGGCAACGTCGCCGACCAGTTACGCCGCCGGGGCGGGGATGGATGCAGCCCGCTGGCCGCGCCTGCCGGTGTGGTGGGGCGTGTCCGGCAGAGGCCCGGCACACAACCCCTGCAGGTCAGCGTGGCCCAGGGCATGCAGTCGGCGGCCGAGCACAGCGCGATCCGCGGTTTGATGAACACCGTCGGCGCGCATGAACCAGGCGTTGACCCACCGCGGTGGACACTCGTGGCACGGGAGCGCATTCCTGCGCCCGGCCGCTATGAGAGGAGACACCTGTCCATGATCCGTTCGCTGATGAAACTCGCCATTGGATACGCCGTGACCCGAGCGCTCGCCAAGTCCGGGGGCCCCGCAGGCCTCCTGAAGTCCGTGTTCTCGTCCGGCAGCAACTCAAGCGGCTACGACCGACGCACCAACCGGGGAATCCTTCGCACCCCTCGCCAGAAGCGCGCGGACGCACGCGGCCGGCATTAAGCCAGGCCTCGCACGATGGCTCCCGCCCCATCGGGAGTCCTGCCCAACATCGGGGTTCGGTTCACGGTTGCATTCAGTGAACCGGACCCTTGTCATTTGCGCAGGCTCCGGACCCTGCCTGGAGCCGCCACACGCGCAAACATGTCCCATAACTCGGCATGCCGTTAGGGGCCCTTACGTTTCAAACGCGAATGTTCTCTGACCCCTTGTTCCGGTCAGGCTTTTGCTTCAGGCGCGAACACGGGTCCAGTGTCGAACTTCTCAGCGTGCAGCGAGAAAGATCACTCTGACCCCGGTTTCTCAACCTGTCCCGACAACTCCATTCGTCACGCAAAGCCGTGATCCAGCGCCCTCGCGTAGGCTTCCCGAAGTTTCGTCAGGCGGAATCCTTTCGGCGCGAATGACCCGGCCACGGACGCCCATCTAACCAAGTCGCTCTCATCGGGCGTGAGCACCTGCTGACTTGAGTTCCACTCGCTCAGGCGCTTCCACTTCCCATCGCGCCAAAGCTGCTGTGCCCGCACGGGCCACGGTGTTTCACGATTCTTGCCCGACGCGGCGACTGGAACCAACGTTTGCGCGAACGTCACGTCCAGTTGCGCCGGACATGATTGCACCCGTGCCCAGCACCCCTCGCGCTTCACCCATTCGGTGATCAGGCGATTACGAACCTGCTCTTCCGGAATTTCCTGCAGAAGCGGCTGGACGATCTCAGCAAGGCGCATGACCTCGTCGAGAAAAGTAGTGGGCGCCTTCTGTGCCCGCCAGATGGCTTCGTAGTCAGGCTCCAAGTGCAGCTCGCCCATACGATGGCTCATCAGCGAGAGCGTATAGGTGGATAAAGGACGCAGAATCGACCCTGCATACCAGCTCTGCTTGGGGATCAGACCATCGACCGCGCGGGTGAGAATGGCGCGTCCCACAAGGCGCTTGAAGTAGGCGGCATTGAAATACTCCGGATCCTTCTCCCAGTTTTCGCGAATGAGCTTGCCGAATGCCGTGATGTTCTTCTGCGCACCCGCGCTGACCTGGTGCGGCTGGCCGGCAAAGGTCATCTCATAGCGCGCGACGTCAGTTTTCGACAGCAACTGCGATTTGGGATTAAGCGTTTGCCAGACCTTGAGCGCGGGGCCCGACCGCCGACGCTGCTCCACACGATAACCACCGGTGGTGCGCTCGAAATACCAGTAGCCGTTGACGCCTGTGGTCGGGCTTTGCGGCGCAAGGGTCTCCCGCGACAGCGTCTCCAAGCGCTTGAAATATGGGTGCCCCGCGAACAGATCCGAGGCTGACACCGCGTTCTGCGCATTCGCGTAGCGCGCGATGTTATGCACCGCGTCGTCAAAGCCCTCCTCTGCTAAGCGCGAAAGCTTCATCTGCACACGCACCTTGGCCAGATCCACTCCTGCCTTGTGCGCCCAGAACAGCGACGCGGTTGTCTGTCCACCGTTGACGATCTGCAGACCTGTTGCCCCGACTATTTCGAAGCCACCATCTTCCTTTCTGGCTAACTCAATGTCCGACGCGGTCGCCGTCAATCCGTTATTGAAGGCGAAGAACATCTCTGGCTCGGTGCGAAGGGTCTCGCGAATGCCCTTGTTGACCTTTCGGCCCTCGCCAAGAAATGCGCGAACGTTCTGTTCGAGAATGCGGCCGCCAAAGGTGTCGTATAGCCCGGCCAGTACGCGTCCCGGAATTACGCACATGTAGGACGTATAGCGACCGTGGGCATCAGAACCGGCGGCGAGCGCCGGAATGCCTCGTCCAAAGTCCGCGGGGAAATCAATGCGTATTTCCTCCCGTCCGCGAGTTGAAGCTTCCACGCGTGCCAGCCGGGTGATGTCCCAGAGCTGTACATCCACGGCCGTGGTTCCCAGTTGCAGATCGAAGCTTTTGCTGGTCTGCGCGCCCAGAGGTCGGTCGGACACAAGGTAGATGCAAACCTTAGCGATGTCCCCGCCCGTTGCAAACGTAAACAACTCGCGCGAGAACGAGTGCGCGTCGCTGCTCTCGTCCCATCGATCGGCAAGGCGGTCATGCACGCTGCCTTCGAGGAAGCGATAAGCACCGTCGACCAGACGGCGCGCTTCATCGGTAAGGACGGGATCCGGATTCTCCGCACCCGACCAGTTCGCCACGATCAGGTTGACCACTCCATCGCTCGGGGAGAATGAATAGGCGTCCACCTGCACCAGGCCGCCGCGGGCCGTCTTGGTGTGCGCCCGGCATAGGTGGTATTCGGTCAGCTCCTCCGCGCTTTCCAGGATCGAGCACGCCCGATCGATGAAGCGCGTGCGCAGGTAGTCTCCTTCAGCAAGCTGTTCGGCATGCAATTCACCGAGCAGGGCCTCGCGGTAACGGAAGGTTTCCTCATCCATCTACGTGTCTCGACAGGGTCGCAAGGGCTGGCAGGGCATCGACTTCAAACTCGGCTAGGCTCGTCAGGTCAAGGCAATAGGTCGCGGACCGGACGCGCATGTCAGTCGTGGAACGCGTCAGGCGTGGGAAACTGGGGCCGACGGCAAAGGCCCGAGTGCCGGAAATTCTGTAGCGCTGAGTTTCGTAGCGAGCGGAATACTCATAGCCGCGACGAAGCAGCGCCAGATCGAGGCGGTCCATCCAGCCGCCTCCGGCTGCGGCGGCGCGCTCAACCAGCGCGCCGGCCAAGGCATTCAACGACGGCGCCTGTTCGTCCGGGGCGCATTCTATTGCGACCAGCAGCAGCGGCTGATCCGTCGATTCAAGCTGCTCAAGTGATGAGATCGTGGCTACCTGCCGACTTCCCGCCAAGCGCGACTTCACCTCGACCAGTCCCAGCGGAAGCGCAAAGTCCTGGGGGTGGTCATCCGGCGCCACCCACGCTTGGATCGCGCCCTCGATGCCGAGGTGCAAACTCACCCGATCCAAGACCGTTAGTTCGCCGACCAGCCCACGGACCTCCTGTTCCGTTAGGTCATTGGCGCGACCGGCCGCGAGCATCGCCTGCCAATGGTCGAGCCGCCGCAACACCGCGGCAATGGATCGAGCGGGATCTGGCGCGCGAGCCGACGCGTCGAGGATGTCGCGACACAGGAGGTGAAAGACCTCCTTGTGTGTCTCGTCGTCGAGAATCAGCGAGAACGATGCAGGCTCGGCGTCGTGCCACTCAAGCGTAACCTCTCGAAGCCGCGGCATCTCGCCCGGCAATGCACCCACCGGGAACCCCTTGAAAAGCACGCCACACGCCCCGTCCTGCCGCTTCATCCAATACGCGTGGAGCGGGTGACGACCTTCGACGCGCAACCCAACGGCCTGAGGCGCTGGCTCGATTCTCGACCACGGGTCCTCACGCATCGGCCAGTGTCTCCTCTTCATCCTCCTCGTCGATGCTGCTGCCATACAGCTCGCGATACGCGATGAGGTTGGCGGAGTAGCTGACCAGCTGCTCCTTTACCCCCTCAGGCAAAGGGGGAACGCTTAACCCGTAGGCTGCGTGGATCTCACCCGGAACTTCGATCTCCGTTTCCGGGTTCTTGTGGCTCACCCGCAGGAGATGAAGCATCAATAGCGGGCGCGACCGATTCCTGCGATAGGCGTGGTCAGGCACGTTGACGTCCGAGCCATGCCACTCGATGGCAGCCGATATTTGACCTTCCGTCAGTCCAAGCCTTTCTGCGCCTCGCGAGGCGACGCGTCGCTTGGTGCCCGACACCAGAAGCGCATTCTTGCGCTCGTGCACGAAACGCTTCTGCGCGCCTACTGCCAGCCCAGCGACATCGAGCACGTCATCTCCAATCGAACGGGAGCTGGACAGAAGCGCAACGTCCCATTCTGCGAAGTCCCGCTTGCGAACGTAGTCGATCAGCGGGATGCGCTGCATTTCCAGAAGCCCAGCATGGACACTGAACGACTCGATGAACTCGACCACACGTTCAGCTCGAACGCGTTTGAACAATCGTGTCGGCTGGTTGGCGTCGCCATTGACGTGTTCTGGCTTGGATCCATCGGCCATGATCGCTGCCACGGTCGTCTTCACGACTGCAATGTTGTGCTCGCGGGCCTGATCGCCCGACAGCAACACCGAAGTCTCGACCATGGAATTGGCCAATCCGATCTGACGGACCATGTCTTTCGCCGTTCGCATCTTGTCGCGCGCGGTGATCATTAGCGTGCCAGGATGGTTTCTCACCGCGAACCCGAAGTCCATGGGCGTGAGATTGGCCCGCTCCATGCGCTTGATCTCGTCGCGCAACTCTTCAGTGGCACCGGCGATGAAGCCATACCAATCCTTGGCATCTGACCGTAGGAACAGGCGGCATAGGTCCTTGAAGCCGTCGCGGTAGCCGAACCATCGCCCCATCTGCAGCAACGTGTCATACATCTGCGTGTTACGCAGGAAGTAGCTGATCGTCAGGCCTTCTAGCGTAAAGCCGCGGGAGAGCGAATTTCCGCCTACGGCAATGACGTTAAGGCCCGTCTCGGCGTGTGCGCGGTAGTCGAGTTTGCCGGCGCTCCTTGAGGCGTTAACCTCTACTACGACCATCGCTGCCGCGGCACGATGCAGCTCACGCTGGATGTCGACCCAGGCCTCCCCAGCGCCTGCGTAATGTTTTCCCCAAGTGTCATGCAGGGATCGCATCATGGGATCGCGCAGCGCCGCTTCTTCCGACATCGCGTGGCGGTTCTGGATCGCGGACTTTAAAGCTCCAAGGTGTCGGGAGACTTCTTGGGCGACGTCGCTTTGGATACGGGTGAACCGCGACACATTGACAAGCATCGAATGATGCTTGTGGCCTTGGCGGCGAAGGATGCGAATGGCCTTTGACAGCACAAAGCAGTCGACGGCCTCAATCAGACTGTCATCGAGCCCGTCCACGAACCAATCGATCTTGTGGGTGGTGGGCAGCCAGTCCTCTGTCTTTTCCAGATCGACCGTAAGGGCATCTGCGTCGTCGGAAAGAAAATACTCGTTCGCACCGACGTAGTTGGATGGCGCGTCCAGCCCTACGATGAAGTCACGCGGGAATAGATCTTTGCCCTGAGCACCTGTCTCCGTATCCGGGTCGATAAAGATGTTGGCAAAGGGGGTAGCCGTGTAGCCGATGTAGGCGTTGCGCGTAGAGAGGCTGAGCAGCTCGCGGATCAGTCGGTTTATGGTGCGCGGCGCGTCCGGATCCCTTGAGGTGTCCACTGAGGCGTTGTCGGCCTCGTCATCGATCACCAGCATAGGAAGCGTTAGGCCACCGCGTTCGGCGCTCGTGCCCCGGATCCACTCGATGAGATTCTTTAGAATGGACGGGTTCTTCTTGATGACAAGAATGACCGGTTCGCTGCTGTTCTGGATAGGAACGCCGAGTCCTTCCGCTCGGGGCCGGCTGAAATCAGAGGCGCGGCTGGTGTAGGCGGTTGCAGTGAAGCCAGGCGAGAGGCTCCCAACGCCGATTTTCTCGGCGTTGGTCTGGCGGCTGAGGATCTGGTCGCTGTCACGCCCGACAAAGCCAAAATCCACCCGTTCCTGTGTCTGCGAGCGGAGGTTGTTGTGAACGCCTGCAATGAGAATGATCACACGGTAACCAGCGTCGGCGGCCTTATTGATCACACCCAAGTAATTGGCCGTCTTGCCGCTTTGCACATGACCTACAACCAGCCCGCGGCGCGACCATGAACCTTCAAGCTTGGGATCACCTGCCAAGTCGACAATCGTCTCGGTGATCTCGCTGATCCTCTGGACCACCGCCTCGCCCATTCCTTCCTTGATCAGGTAGCGGCGATAGCGGTCCCAGTACCGGAAGTCGATCTCATGTAGACGCGCACGAAGCCAGGGCTTGTGGCCTGGATTCTTAATCGTGTGCGAGGCCCCGAGGACCACCCGGAATTCGCGCTCGATTTGCTCGGCCGTGTCGCAGATATCCTCTTCCGTCGGAACCGGGTCGAGGAAGGGAAGCGCAGCGAGGGTTCGCACACGATCTTCGATCTGTTCGGACGTCTGGGCCACTTGCTGGGCCATCGCGGTGCGCGCGAAATCGAGAAGTTGCGGGTGCAGCATCGGGTTTGATCTCTTATCTAGTCTTCGATGCGTCGCAGGCGCTCAAGCACACTGCGCGCAGATGGTTGGGCGGCAAAAACAGGCGTGGAGAGCACGGTGTTGGCGATTGCGGCAGGCAAAGTGTCCTTGCCAGGTGCCATCGCCTCCACAAACGCTGCGAGCATCTGTTCAAGCTCCGCCGCATCCATCTCGTGCTGCCGGACTATCTGAGGGTTGCCCGCAACGTCGGCGAACAAGGCCTCGATGGGCAGTGTTGTTTCCATCGCCAATAACAGCGGCTCGACTGCGGCGTGCGTGCCGACGGACTCCTGCAACGTGGAAATCAGAGGATGCTCGCGTCGGATTTGATAGCGCACGGCGCCCCGCTCCTCGACGCGCTCCCACAGGGGCAGCCCGGCAGCTGCAGCCTGCTTGGTGCCGCGATAGGTGTAAGGGCGCTTGGCCGATTCGGTCATACGCCGGATCAGGGGTCGCAGACGATCGCGGATCACCGCTGGTGTGCGGACCCGGGACTTTCGAACGTCGATGCTCCATTCGGCATCAAGTGAAGTGGGGACATCGACGCGGACACGCAGAAGCTTTGTCAACTCGGCCTTGCGCGCCAGCCCCAGCCACGTGCCGCCCGCAATTAACCGCCGGGCCCGGTATACATACAGACCTTGGGTCTGCACGAGGCTATCGCCCAGTTCCAGCTGTTCAAGTTGTTCAAGTGTGAGGCGCTTGTGGTGCGGCAACGTAAAGGCCTGCACCACAATGTCGCTGCCACCGTGCCCGACCACTTCGACCTCGTGGGCGTCCGATTGCGGGTGCATTAGTCGTGCAAACGGATCCAGCGCTTCAATCGGTGCCCCGTTAATCGACATGGCAATCCGTTCGACGCCATCGGACGATTCCGGAGCGATGAAGCGGTGGAACGTCAGGGCCAAGTGCGCGCGGGCGGTATCAAATAACTCGTTGATCGCCGCGTAGGCCTGCTCGGGAGCGGGTCCGACCGCGTCAAGGCGATCCAAGTGCTCCCAAAGTACCAAGGTGCCATCACCACGCAATTGATCGACTAGCGGCATGCGCTGCAGCTCGTCGCCATCGGGCTTCTGCAGGAGCCACTCGTCGTTGTCGATAACGTAGTCAAGGTCCCACCGGCGGGCAACAAGCCTTCCCCCCTTTCGCGAGACCACCGTAAGCCGCCGAGCTTGGGAAAACGAGGCTGTTTTCATCCCCAGACCAAACCGGCCGAGGTCGCCCTCCGCTCTCACTTCGCTCGGGCTTCGACTGCCGTGGCGCATGGCCTCGGTCAGTTCGTCGGGGTCCATTCCCCGCCCATCATCGAGAATGCCTAGGTAGGGCCGCCCTAGGCCATCCAGATCGTTGACGATGGCGATGTGCGTGGCACCAGCCGAGATGCTGTTATCCACAATGTCAGCCAAGGCGCTTTCAAAGGAGTACCCGATATCGCGCATCGACTCCAGAAGCCGTGCCGCGCTTGGCCGAAGCACCTCTTCGGCCAGTTCCCTTACCGCCATGCCTCCCCCCGGTGCAGTGGCAAATGTGCAATCGTCCCGACTGTAGAGCATTCCTGGGCGCAGCGGGAGCGGGCTTGGTCAGCGCCCCTTTTGACGTCAGAATGCGCATCGCTTTTTGACAACAGGTATGGCGCCTTGCCATCCTGGCGGCCTTGCTCAACGGCCGCTCTGGCCCGGGATTTCGTGCTGTGCCTGCAATTCCTGTCGTGGACATCTTCGCCGGCGCCGGCGGACTGGGTGAGGGATTCGCTGCGTATCGTCCACGAGGGGCCACCCAAGGACCCTTCCGTGTCGCGCTATCCGCGGAAATGGATGCCAACGCTGTGCGTACCCTGCGCACGCGCGCGTTCTTCCACCAGTTCCCCCAGGGAGAAGCGCCGGAAAGCTACTACGCTTACGCCGCCGGGAAGATTGATTCGCCTTGGACCGAAGCCACCCGTGACAAATGGACTGCCGCGCAACCGGAAGCCATTCAGGTCGAGCTGGGAAAGAAGCACGACGACGCGCTCCTCGATGCCCGCATCGCTGACGTCGCTGAACAGGCCGGGCGAAACGGCACACCTTGGGTGTTGGTCGGCGGACCGCCGTGCCAAGCGTTCTCGCTGGCCGGCCGCGCCCGAAACCTTGGGAACGAGGGCTATATCGCCGAACATGACGAGCGGCATTTCCTCTACCGCCATTACCTCCGGCTTCTGTCCCGCTACCGCCCCGCGGCATTCGTGCTGGAGAACGTGCGCGGCATGCTTTCCTCGCGCATTTGGGGCGAACTCCTGTTCGATGACATTTTCCAGCAACTGCAGCGCCCGGGTGGCCCGAAGGGGCCGCGCTATCGCATCGAGCCACTGGTGGTGCGCGAGGCCGCTGGCCGGGTGCCCGAGCCCAGCGATTTCCTCGTTTTCAGCGAGGTCTTGGGCGTGCCGCAGACGCGCCACCGCGTCATTCTCATCGGCGTACTGGAGCCAGACTTTCCGCGCATCAAGCCGCTGATGCCCTCAACCAAATCGGCGACGGTGGGCGAGATGATTGGCGGGCTGCCTCCGCTGCGCAGCTCACTCACCGACAGGGAAACGCAGGACTGGCCTTCCTTCGCGTCGAAACTGCTGACGAGGACCGCAAAAGCGGCGTGCAAGACCGATGCAGCCACGGCTCAACTGCTCGCCGAATTGGCCGAGCGTGGAGCGTCGGCCCCGGATGCCGGGGTCGGCGGGCGCTGGGTGTCTTGGAACCCGTCCGCGGCCCTGCCTGCCCATTTGAAGTGCCTAATGCACGACCCACGTCTCAAGGGCGTGCTGCAACACTTTACCCGTGGGCAGATGCAGTCGGACCTCATGCGCTATGCCTACGCGGCAGCCTACGCCCGCGTGCATGGTCGATCGCCACGTGGCGCGGCCGAGTTCCCGGTGGCGCTTCACCCTAACCACGAGAGCTGGAAAAAGAGCAGCCACTTCGTCGATCGATTTAAGGTGCAGCGCGCGGATGCGCCCTCCTCCACGATCACCAGCCATCTTGCGAAAGACGGGCACTACTTCATCCACCCCGACCCATCGCAGCTGCGTAGCCTGAGCGTCCGCGAGGCAGCGCGCCTGCAGACGTTCCCGGACAATTATCTGTTCGAAGGCCCGCCGGTGAGTCAGCGCAAGCAGGTGGGCAACGCCGTCCCGCCCTATCTGGCCCAGCAGATCGCCTCGGTCATCCATGAGACTCTGGCCTAGTACCGCTTTCGGTGAACTCTGCCGATGGTTCGTCGCTTCGAATGAACTCCACAAGTCGAGAGAGCGTCTCGTCGGGATCGGCCCGTAGAGCGCACTCCCACACCACTGCCACACGCCAGCCGGACTCGCGCAGCTGGGCTTCGGCGCGGATATCGCGCGCAACATTTCCTTCGATCTTGGCTTTCCACCAATCCGTACGGGTCTTGGGAAGCCGGAAGTAGCGACAGCCCTTGTGGCCATGCCAGAAACAGCCATGGACCAGCACCACTGTTCCCCACTTGGGAAGAACAACGTCCGGCCGCCCGGGAAGATCCTTGGCAAAGAGCCGAAATCGTAAACCGGCCCGATGCAGATGGCGCCGCACCAGAAGTTCCGGCTTGGTGTTGGCGCCACGAATGCCACACATCATCCGTGAACGAACTTCGGGGCTGATCTTTTCGGCCATAAGGAACAGCCTGCTCTAGACCGCGTCGTAACGGTGTTCCGATCACCCCCTTCGTCAAAAAAAGCCCCCTCCTGCGGGAGCTTCTGGTATCAAACCCCAATCGGATTCGGCTTCTCCGAATCAATCCTGTACTGCTTCACCGCCCGCGCCACGTCCTTCGCGCTCATCTTCCCCTCCGCCGCCAGCGCCTCGATCGCCGCCAGGGCGATGTAATGGCGATCCACCTCGAAGTGCCGGCGCAGGTTGGCACGCGTGTCGGAGCGGCCGAAGCCGTCGGTGCCCAGCACGGTGTAGCGCATCGGCACGAACTCGCGGATCTGGTCCGCATACACACGGATGTAGTCGGTGGCGGCGATGGCCGGGCCCTGCTGCTTTTCCAGCAGCTGGGTGACGTACGGCTTGCGCGGTGACTTGGCTTCCGGGTGCAGGCGGTTGTGGCGGATGGCATCGACGCCGTCGCGGGCCAGCTCGTTGAAGCTGGGGCAGGACCAGATGTCGGCGGTGACGCCGAAGTCCTTGTCGAGCAGCTCGGCGGCGGCGATGACTTCGCGCAGGATGGTGCCGGAGCCGAGGAGTTGGACGTGGGGGCCTTTGCTGGTCTTCTTCCTGGTGGAGCTATCCGACTTCCCCGAACCCTCACCCGAAGCGGCTGCGCCGCTTCGACCTCTCCCGGAGGGAGAGGTGGAGTCGAGCAGGTACATGCCCTTGATGATCCCCTCGGCGCTGCCTTCGGGCATGTCGGGGTGGGCGTAGTTCTCGTTCATCAGGGTGACGTAGTAGTACTCGTCCACCTGCTCGGCCAGCATGCGCTGCATGCCGTGCTGGATGATGGTCACCACTTCGTAGCTGAAGGTGGGGTCGTAGCTGCGGCAGTTGGGGATGAGGCCGGCCTGCACCATGCCGTGGCCGTCCTCGTGCTGCAGGCCTTCGCCGTTGAGCGTGGTGCGCCCGGCGGTGGCGCCCAGCAGGAAGCCGCGCGCGCGCATGTCGGCGGCCTGCCAGGCGGAGTCGCCGATGCGCTGGAAGCCGAACATCGAGTAGTAGATGTAGAACGGCAGCATCTGCAGGTCGTTGGTGCTGTAGCTGGTGCCGGCGGCCATCCAGCTGGCGAACGCGCCCGCCTCGGTGATGCCCTCCTCCAGCACTTGGCCGGCCGCGTCCTCGCGGTAGTACATCAGCTGGTCGCGGTCGACCGGCTTGTACTGCTGGCCCTTGGGCGAGTAGATGCCCAGCTGGCGGAACAGGCCTTCCATGCCGAAGGTGCGGGCTTCATCCGCCACGATCGGCACGCAGCGCGGGCCGACCTGCTTGTCGCGCAGGGTGATGTTGAGCATCTGCACGAAGGCCATCGTGGTGCTGATCTCGCGCTCGCCGGTGGACTTGAGCAGGCGCTCGTAGGTTTCGAGCTTGGGCACCTCCAGCGACTGGCTGGCCTTGCGGCGGCGCTGCGGCAGGAAGCCACCGAGGGCCTTGCGGCGCTCGAGCATGTACTGGACTTCGTCCGAGTCCTTGCCCGGGTGGTAGAACGGCACGGCGCCGCCGGCGAGCTGCTCGTCGGTCACCGGGATGCGGAAGCGGTCGCGGAAGAGGCGCACGGCCTCGTCGTCCATCTTCTTGGTGCCGTGGGTGGGGTTGAGCGACTCGCCCGAGGCGCCCATGCCGTAGCCCTTGACCGTCTTGGCCAGCACGACGGTGGGCATGCCCTTGGTGTTGGCGGCCTCGTGGTACGCCGCATACACCTTGTGCGGGTCGTGGCCGCCGCGGTTGAGGCGCCAGATGTCCTCGTCCGACAGGTTGGCGACCAGCTGCGCGGTCTCGGGGTATTTGCCGAAGAAATGCTCGCGCGTGTAGGCGCCGCCGAAGGCCTTGCAGTTCTGGTACTCGCCGTCGACGGTTTCCATCATCAGCTGGCGCAGCTTGCCGGTGGTGTCGCGCGCCAGCAGCGGGTCCCAGTAGCTGCCCCAGATGGTCTTGATGACGTTCCAGCCGGCGCCGCGGAACTGGCCTTCCAGCTCCTGGATGATCTTGCCGTTGCCGCGCACCGGGCCGTCCAGGCGCTGCAGGTTGCAGTTGACGACGAAGATCAGGTTGTCGAGGCCTTCGCGCCCCGCCACGGAGATGGCGCCGAGGGACTCGGGCTCGTCGGTCTCGCCGTCGCCCAGGAAGCACCACACCTTGCGGTCGGACTTGGGCATCAGGCCGCGCGCTTCCAGGTACTTCCAGTTGCGGGCCTGGTAGATGGCGGCGATCGGGCCCAGGCCCATCGACACGGTGGGCAGCTGCCAGTAGTCGGGCATCAGCCAGGGGTGCGGGTAGGAGCTGATGCCGCGGCCGTCGACCTCCATGCGGAAGTTGTCGAGCTGGTCCTCGGTCATGCGCCCTTCCAGGAAGCTGCGCGCGTAGATGCCGGGCGAGGAGTGGCCCTGGATGCCGATGAGGTCGCCCGGGTGCTCATCCGAGGGCGCGCGCCAGAAGTGGTTGAAGCCGACGTCGTACAGCGTGGCCGCCGACGCGAAGCTGGCGATGTGGCCGCCCAGGTCGCCGGGCTTGCGGTTGGCGCGCACGACCATGGCCATGGCGTTCCAGCGGATCAGCGAGCGGATGCGCCACTCCATCGTGCGGTCGCCGGGGCTCTTGGGCTCCAGGTGCGGCGGGATGGTGTTGATGTATTCGGTGGTCGGCGAGAACGGCAGGTGCGCACCGGCGCGGCGCGTGACCTCGACCATGCCCTGCAGCAGCTGGTGGGCGCGCTCGGCACCGTCACGGGCGATGACGGCCTGGACCGACTCGACCCATTCCTGGGTCTCGGTGGGGTCCGGATCGTTCTGCATCAGGTCGTCGAAGGGGCTCTGGTACGTCGTCGTCATGCGCCTCGCGGCCCCGTGGCCGCGCCTCGTTGTCGATGGGGGAAATAGGGGTGGGATTCTAGCAGTGGGGGTGGGGGTGGCTTTGG
>Ga0156347_1012_pt2 | contig 15002 bp, 15 predicted proteins | sample RifOxyA1_FD_107994 | JGI IMG/M metagenome (GOLD analysis project Ga0156347, IMG submission 107994) | Xanthomonadales bacterium RIFOXYA1_FULL_69_10 | reverse complement strand
GCGCGGACAGCCAATCGGTGCCTTCGGGGGGCAGGTGCTCGATGTACTCGCGCACCGCCTCGACGAACAGCAGTTCCGACAGCCGCGCCAGCACGTCCTGCGCCCCCGGCTGGTGCGCCACGTGCGTGCGCGCCGCAAACCGGAACGAGCTTTCGACCCACTCGGCGCACGGCCGCTCGCGCACGTTGGCGACCAGCAGGTCCGGCAGCGCGTCCAGCAGCGGGTGCGACTTCACCGAGGTGCCGAGGTACCCGCAGACGAACCGGCTGATGACGTCGTCGCCTTCGCCGGTGTCCAGCTGGGCCACGTCGTCCTGGCTGGCCTCGCGGAGGATCGAGTCGACGTGCATCGGCGGCAGCGACAGGTCGCTGCCGAACCGGTGCACATCGTTGCGCACGACCACGATCAGGTCCCCGCCGCGGCAGGTGCGGGGCGGCGCATCGCCGATGCTGATCTGGACGTGGCCGTCCAGCACGTAGTGGAACGCCACCAGGCTCGCGCTGGGGGTGTCGGGCGTGCAGTCCTCGCGCGTGACCTGCGAATACACGCACCAGGGCGTGCGGAAGGTGGCGTCGAGGAAGACCCCGCCGGTGAAGCGCAGCACCCTCAGCAGGTCAGACAGGGCATCCATGGCGGCCGATGGGCGCTTGGCGGCGGCACGGCACAGCGAGCCGGCGGCGCGGCCATTCCGCGACGCCTGCGGCAGCGCGAAAGTGTGTCCCATGCCGGAGGGTCCGGCACTCCACGGGAGTACGAGCCATGACCATGCCCGATTATGCGAACCATGCTGTCAGCGGCGCAACCGCCGACAGCCTGGCGGCCTTCGAGCAGGCCAGCCACGAGCTGCGCTGCTACGTCGATGACCCTGTCGCCACCGTCGAGCACGCCCTCGCCGCCAGCCCGGCGATGACGATGGCACACGTGCTCAAGGCGTGGCTGCACCTGCTCGGCACCGAGCCCGCCGGCCTGCCCGTCGCGCGCGACTGCCTGCGCGCCGCCGCCCGGCTGCCGTCCAACGACCGTGAGCGCGGCCACCTGCGCGCCATCGAGCTGCTTCTGGACGGCCATTGGCGCGCGGCGGCGCGGGTGCTGGAGGACGTCAGCGCCGACCATCCGCGCGATGCACTCGCGCTGCAGGCCGGCCACTTGCTGGATTTCTTCACCGGCGACGCGCGCACGCTGCGCGACCGCATCGCGCGCGCCCTGCCGGCATGGAGCAGCGACCAGCCGGGCTACCACGCGGTGCTGGGCATGCATGCCTTCGGACTGGAGGAGTGCGGGCAGTACGCGCAGGCCGAACGCTTCGGCCGCATGAGCGTGCAGCACGAACCCCGCGATGGCTGGGGCTGGCACGCCGTCACCCACGTGATGGAAATGCAGGGCCGCACCGATGAGGGCATCGCGTGGCTGCAGGCGGACACCGATGCCTGGTCGCGCGAGAACTTCTTCGCCGTGCACAACTGGTGGCACCTGGCGCTGTTTCAGCTTGAGCTTGGCCATATCGACGAGGCGTTGCGCCTGTTCGACGCGCCGGTCCACGGCGCGCGGTCCGGCGTGGTCATGGACCTGATCGACGCCACCGCGCTGCTGTGGCGCCTCCACCTGCGCGGCGTGGACGTGGGCGAGCGATGGGAATCCGTCGCCGACGGCTGGGCGCCGGTGGCCGGCGCCGGCAACTACGCCTTCAACGACTGGCACGCGATGATGGCCTTCGTCGGCAGCGGCCGCGCTACCGCGCAACGTGCGGTGCTCGAATCGCTGCAGGTCGTGGCCGCCACGGGCACCGGCGATACCGCCGCGTTCGCCCGCGACGTCGGCCTGGATGCCGCGCTCGCGGTGCAGGCCTTCGGTGAGGCGCGCTACGCCGATGCGGTCGCCCTGCTACATCCCCTCCGCGGCAACGCGGCGCGCTTCGGCGGCAGCCACGCCCAGCGCGACCTGCTCGACCTCACGCTGCTGGAGGCCGCGATTCGCGCCGGCCAGCCCTCGCTGGCCACGTCCCTGGCATCGGCCCGCGCGGCGCAACGGCCGAAAAGCCCGCTCAACCAGCTGTTCCTCGTCCGCACCTCGGACGTCAAGCGAAACCCGTCGCGGTCATGCGTCGCGTGACCACCCCGGCCCGAGCCCCTGCCGTACCCCGCAATGATGATGGGAGCACCACCATGAAAACCCCCACGCAATCCTCGAACTGCCTGAACTGCAACGTCGAGAACCCGATCGACGCCATTCCGGACCGACTCCCGCACATGGTCGAGTACGCCACCAGCGCAGGCGTATCGGGTGTCAATGACAGCGCCTTCGACCGACCCGCCCGACGCGAACTGCGCGGCCGCTACAGCCCCGCAATGATGTCGCTGCCGCTGTTCCGGGTGCACGGCTGACCCTGCGCGTCCCGGGCGACCGGCGTCCGGGACCCGGATGCGGGTCCGGGCGCCACGCGCGCCGTCCGATTTCAGGGACAATCCCGGCGCGGCCGCCCCGTGCCGCGCCGGACGGACCTGCGACGACCCGCATGCGAACCTTTGTACTGAGAGCGCGCGCCGCGCCGACCGACAGCACGAAGCTGCTGGCGGGCGTCGGCCAGGAGGCGCACACCGAGATCCTGGCGCACACGCTGATGAACGCCATCTTCGTGGCTCAGTCGCACCGCCCCGACGTGGTCGTCCATCTGGTGCTCGAGAGCACGCAGGACTTCTCGCGCACGATCCGCTTCGAAGCCAGCGCCATGCACGACATCGGCGGCTTCAACGAGCAGGCATTGCTGGGCAAGGTCGCCATGGCGCTGGATGCCTCGCGGGGGATGGGCAAGGAAGAGGAGCGGCCGGTGGAATCGGGCGTCACCGTGCGCACGATCAGCTTCGAACGGCTGGTCCAGCAGCTTGCGCAGGATCACCAGCTGTTCGTGATGGACCGCAAGGGCACGCCGATCCGCGAGCAGGCCTTCGAAGGCAACCCCTGCTTCCTGCTGACCGACCACATCCCGATGCCCAAGAAGACCTTCGGCAGCCTCGACCGCCTGGGCGCCACCCGCATCACCCTGGGCCGGACAATGCTGTTCGCCTCGCAGTGCGTGGTGCTGATCCACCACGAGCTCGACCAGCGGTAGCTGCGCACGGCCTTTCGCCCTCCGCGACCGGGCCACCCGGGGCGCGCGCAGCCACGGCGCCTGGCCCGCTGCGCCGGCGCCCCGTGGAGACGACGCTTCAGCGGTTGATGCGCGCCAGGATGTCGTCCAGCGGGTTGCCCTCGCCGTCGGCATCGAGCAACCCGACCAGGCCGCCCAGCCCTCCCCCCGCGCCCGCCGCTCCACCACCGCCCATGAGGCCACCCAGCAGCCCACCGACCCCGCCGCTCGAGCCGCCGGCCCCGCCCTGCCGCGCGAGGTAACCCGCGGCGAGCATGGCCAGCATCGGCAGCATCTTCTTGAGTACGCTGCTGTCCAGGCCCGTCCGCGCCGAGGCGTGGCCGGCCACCGCGCGGCTGACGTCCTTGGACCCGAAAATCTCGCCCAAGACAGTGTTGCCGTGCGCAACGGGCGTGGGCCGGGGCGAGAGCACCTCGTCCATCAGGCCGCCGCCGCCGAGCTGCTCGAGCAGCCCCCCCAGCCCGGCGGTGCCTTGTGGCGATGCCTGCGCGCGCTTGCGCATGCCGCCCAGGATCGCCGGCAACAGGGCCGACGCCCCGGTGGTGGCCTGCTGCTCGCTGAGTCCCAGTTCGCGCGCCATCGACGACAGGCCACCGCTCTGGCGCAGAAGGTCCGTGATCTGCATGTCGCACCTCGATTCGTGGGGGCCCCGAGCTTACTTTCACCGCGTTCGCGCCCGGTGAGCGTGCGCCCCGCGCGTCCCGGGCCGCTTGGCCTGCGATGGCGCCCGTCGTTCAGCGGAAGTCGAAGGATTCGAAACGGATATTGGCTGGCGGTACCTGGTGCAACGCCATTGCCTGGCGGACGCCATCGAGAAGCCCGCGTGGGCCACAGAAGCAGACCTGGAGACCCGCAGGCCCAGCCCGTTCGACCAGCGCCGCGAACAACTGCCGGAATGCCGGCGCGTCGACGGCGGTGGACATCGGCACATAATCCACGCCCCGCCGCTGCGCCATGGCGGCCACGTCCTCGTTCGCCGGAAACCCGCGGCCCGGCGTCTGGAAGTTGAACAGAGTGACGCGGTCGAAGTGGCCTGCAGCCGGATCGTCGAGCCAGGCGATGAACGGCGAAAGGCCCACGCCCCCCGCGACCCACACTTCGCGCACGGCGTGCCTGGGCCGCTCGAAGCGCCCGAACGGGGCATGCACCTCGGCCGTCATGCCGGGGCGGACTTCGCGTACCAGGCGGTCGGTGTAATCCCCCAATGCCCGGATGACGAACTGCACCGGCCCCGTGGCCGCGCCGGCCGACGCGATGGTGAACGGGTGCGGCTCGCGCAGGCCGTGCGCGCTGAACGATATGAACGCGAACTGGCCCGCGCGATGGGGGATCCCCCCTCCAACCGGGGACATCACCAACCGCACCGCGGACGGGCCCGGCACGACGTCCGTAACCCGGTACGCCGCGTGCCGCGACACGAATGGGTAGAGCACCAGCTTGTAGAGCGCGCCCGCGATTCCCAGCGCCGATGCGCCGGCCAGCCACACGCCAGCCGGCGACCCTAGGGGGATGGGCGTCTTGAAACTGAGCCAGTGCAGCACGACGACCAGGAACAGCGGCCCTGACAGCTTGTGCCACCAGCGCCAGTTGCGGTAGGGGATCCTGCGGTTGAGCGCCAGCACTACGATGACGACGAGGCCCACGTACGACATCTGCCGGACCAGGCGCGTCGTGGAAGCAGGCAGCTCGATGATCGCCGCGGTTTCCCAGTCCGGCATGCCGGCCTTGAACAGCAGGTGCACCGACGCGAACACCAGCGCCCAGACGCCCAGCCACTTGTGCGTCTCGTAGACCCGGTCCAACCCGCCAAAGCCGGACTCCACCACCGGCCAGCGCGCGCCCAGTACCGATGCAGCGGCCATCATCACCAGCGCCACGGCCCCGGAACCCAGGCTCAACGCCGCCATGCTGAGTCGCGTGTCCGGCGGCAGGGCATACGCGACCAGCAGGAAGCCCAGTGCGACCAGGGCAGCGAGCAGTGGAGCGGTCTTGATGTGCATGTCGGATTGCCTGCTCGACGCGCCACTCGGCCCCCCGGCGCACCGGCAGTCTGGACGGACGGCACGGTCCCCGGCTTGATCCGGGTCAATAACCGGCTGGCCGCACTAGAGCCACGCTGGACGTGCGCCGTGTCCCGCGCTGGACCGCGGCCACGCGGACCGGCCGGTTCAATCCCTGCCGGGTGCGGCCGACCCCAGCAGGCGGGCCATGTCGGCGTCTTTCTCCCGCCACAGACCGTTCAACCATTGCTGGAAGCGGGCACGGAAGGCCGGGTCGTTCTCATAATCGCCACCCAGCAGTCCCTCGGGAATCGGGCGCAGGCGCACCTGCATGCGGACCTCGGGAACGCGATCGGCCAGCAGGTCCACCAGCGACGGCCGACGGCCGGGGTAGGCGATGGTCACGTCCAGGATGGCATGCAACCCGTCGCCCATGGCATCCAGCACGAACGCCACGCCGCCCGCCCGGGGCTTGAGCAGGTGCCGGTACGGCGACCCTTGGCCCTCATGCTTGGCCGGCGTGAAGCGCGTGCCCTCGACGAAGTTCATGATGGCGACCGGGATGGCGCGGAACTTCTCGCAGGCGCGGCGGGTGGCGTCGATGTCGCGGCCGGCCAGTTCCGGGCGCCGCTGGATCTGCTCGCGCGTGTGCCGGGCCATGAACGGGAAATCCAGCGCCCACCACGCCACGCCCAGCAGCGGCACCCAGATCAGCTGCCGCTTGAGGAAGAAACGCATCAGTGGGATTCGCCGATTGAACACCCGCTGCAGGACCACGATGTCCACCCAGCTCTGGTGGTTGGCCAGCACCAGGTAGTGGCCGTCCGGCTCCAGTACGGCGTCCTCCACCACGTGGACCCGGGTGCGCGAGAACCGGTCCAGCATCCAGCCGTTCACCCCGATCCAGCTTTCCGCGATGCCGGTGAGCCATCGGCTGCTGGCCGCGCGCAGCCGCTCGATCGGCAGCAACGCCTTGACCACAGCCACGACCAGCAACGGCACCACGTGCAGCACCGTGTTGGCGGCGAGCAGCAGGGCAATCAGGAACACGCGAAGTGCGGACATGGGGTTCGGCGATGGGGCGGGCCGCGCATTGTCCGGCATTCCGGGTGAGGGCCGTCTCGCCGACCTGGGCTCCGCCCGGCGGGGGGGGGGAACGCGGAGCCAGCCCCTCCCCCAGCCGGTCGGTGACCCCGCAGGGATCCCCGACGCCGCGTCCTGGGCCTCAGGCAGGCCGGGCGTCGGACACCGGCACCGCACGACGCGGCGCTGCCGCATGCGCCCCGGGCCGGTAATGGCCGCCGATGGACCGCGCGGCGATATTGATGCGGTTGAAGCCGTTGATCGCCACCACCAGCATCGTCAGGTCGACCAGCTCGGCCTCCTCGAACAGCTCGCGCGCCTTTTCGTACAGCGCATCGGACACCGCCTCGTGCGAGGCCAGTTCGGTCAACTCCTCGGCCCACGCAAGTGCGATCTGCTCGCGCTCGCTGTACACCCTGGTCTCGCGCCAGGCCGGCAGCATGTACAGGCGCTGCTCGGTCTCGCCGGCGGCGCGGGCATCCTTGCTGTGCATGTCCAGGCAATACGCGCAGCCGTTGATCTGCGACACGCGCATCAGCACCAGTTCGATCAGCGCGGGCTCCAGTCGTCCGGCGGCGTGGATCCCCTCGTTGAGGGCGATCAACGGCTGCAGGGCGGCGTAGTGGCGTTGGACGGAAAAACGGGTCATCGAAACACTCCTTGCGTCAGCGGCCGGGTCTGGCCGTTTCAATGCAAGGACGCGGTGCCTTCCGGTTTCGTGACAGCCAGCAGCCGCGCGAGCTTGCCCGGATGGCGCAAGGCGTGGATGGCGGTAATGCGCTCGCCGTCGGACGCGATCCATATCGCCGCCAGCAACTTGTCGCCATCGCGCATGAACAGCGCCGGTGCGCCGTTGAGCGTGGCCGGCTCGTAGCGCACGCCGGGGCCAGTGATGTTGCGACCCAGCTGCAGGTAGAGCCGCGCGATCCGGTCGGCGCCGTGCAGGGGGCGCAGGGTGGCGCGCGCGATACCACCACCATCGCTGAGATGCAGCGCGTCCTCGGCAAACAGCGCGCGCAAGGTGTCGAGCGTGGGTGCTTCCATCGCCTCGACGAACCGCTGCAGCAACCGACGCTGCGCCGCCTGGTCGATGTCGAAGCGCGGCCGCCCCTGTCGCAGGCGGGCCTTGGCCCGGTGAACGCGCTGGCGGCAGGCGTCCTCGGTGATCTCCAGGATCGCCGCCGCCTCGGCGTGGCTGTAGTCGAACACCTCGCGCAGCAGGAACGCCGCGCGCTCGTCCGGGCTCAACCGCTCCAGCAGCAGCAGGAACGACAACGTCAGCGTTTCCCCGCGCTCGAGCGTGGCATCCGGGTGCTCCGCCTCCGGCACCAGCGGCTCGGGCAGCCACGGGCCTATGTAGTGCTCGCGCTCGGTTCTGGCACGGCGCAGCCGGTCCAGCGCCAGCCGCGTGGTCACCGTGACCAGCCAGGCCTCCGGGTCGTCCAGCGCGGCCATGTCCTGCGCGTGCAGCCGCAGCCACGCGTCGTGCAGCACGTCCTCGGCGTCGGCGGGCGTGCCGAGCATGCGGTACGCCAGCCCGAACAGGCGCGATCGGTGGTGCTCGAACAGGTCGGTGGCGGGGTCCATGGCGGATCGGTTTCCAGTCAACACAGGGCCAGGACGCGCGGACGGATCGATCCGTGACAGCGTGCCCTATGCGCCGCCGTCGCGCGGCTCAGGCAAGAGCGGCCGCATGAAGGTGCGCTCGTAACGCAGCACGCAGCCCGATTCGTCGCGGATCCGGTCTGCGGCGATGAAGTCCGGGTCGCGCCCGAACCGCGCGCGGTACTGCTCGTAGCGCGCCAGGTTGTCGAAGCTGAAGAGGGCCAACGCCAGGTCGCTAGCGCCTTCCGCGGGCAGGAAATAGCCGTGGTGGTGCCCGCCGTGCTTGGCGACCAGTCGCATCCACTCTTGCGCGAATCGCTCGAAAGCCCCGGTCTGCGCGGGGTCGATCGTGTAGTGCACGACGCAGGTGATCATTGCGGGCTCCTGTGCGGTGGGGCGTCGTCGGCTGCATCCCGCGTCCAATTGAACACGGGCGCCGGCGCGATACCACCCGTGGCACGTCCGCAATGACGCTCCCGGCACGTCCCGTCCCGGCGGCCTGCCACCTGTCTACACTCGCGCCATGCACGACAGGACCGGGGCGGACAACGCAGGGGAGCGCCGCGGCGGACTGCAGCCGATTGCGGTGCCGGACGACGGCGCGCTGCTGCGCGGCCTGCTGGTACACGACATGCGGCGCGACCTGCGCCGGCACCTGCGGCCGATGCTCGCCTGGTACCTCCTGTTCACCGCGTTCGCGACGGTGGCCGCGGCGCCGCTGACGACGTGGTCGCTCGCCGCACTGCTGCACTGGATCGAGCGGCCGCTGGCGGGCGAGTTCGACGGGCTGCTCGGCACCGTGCTTGCGCTGGCCTGGCTGATGGTGGCCGGCGCACTGTCGTGGTGGGTGGTGATGCTGCAACAGGCCGGCATGCTGCTGGTGTCGGCCAGCCACGGCTGCCGCTACCGCACGGCGGCGATGGCGCTGCTGGGGGTGCTGCGGCGTGCGGCGCCCCTGGCCGCGCTCGCCGCCGCGCAGGTGCTCGCGCACGCGCTGGTGGCGCTGCCCTGGCTGGCGGTGGGTGGCGTGCTCTATACCGGGCTGCTGGGCGGTTACGACCCCTACTACGTGGTCGCCGCGCGGCCGCCGGAGCTGCGGGAGTTCCTCGCCGGCTTCCTCCCGGTACTGGCCGTCGGCCTGGTGCTTCACGCGACGCTCTACTTCCGGTGGCTGCTTGCCACGCCCGCGCTGGTGCTGGAAGGCCTGTCGCCGACGGCCGCGCTCGCCCGCAGTCGCGTGCTCACGCGCGGCCGGCACCTGCGCATCGCACTGCTCGTGGCAAGCGTCGCGCTGTGCGTTGCGGCGCTGCCGCTGCTGGTCACCGAACTCTATGCCCGCGCCGCCACGCCCCTGCTCGAGGGCCTGCCCGCGCATCGCCTGCTGGCCAGCGCGGGCATGGCCGGCTACCTGACGTTCTATGCCGCCACCGTGCTCGGGGCGCTGTTCCTGGGCACCACGGTCAACGCGCTGCTCGTGCGCGCGTTGTTCCACCGCCTCGGCGGCGCGCGGTGCGCCCGCACGGCCGACGCCGTGCCGGCGCACCCGGCGCGCTTCGTGTGGGGCGCCGAGGCGGCCTTGCTGGCGGTGGCGCTGGTGCAGGCGACGGTCGCGGTGTCGCGCATGGACCTGCGCCGCGACGTCACGATCACCGCTCACCGCGGCGCATCGATGGTGGCGCCGGAAAACACGCTGGCCGCGTTCCAGGCGGCCATCGACGCGGGCGCGGACGCCATCGAGTTCGACGTCCGGCTGAGTAGCGACGGCGCCGTGGTGGTCTTCCACGACAGCGATTTACGGCGCGTCTCCGGCGACCCGCGGCGCGTTGCCGACACGCCGTTGCCGGCCCTGCGCGAGGTCGACGTCGGCACCTGGTTCGACCCGGCATTCGCGGACCAGCGCATCACCACGCTCGCCGAGGCGCTGGCCTTCATCGACCGCCGTGCGCTGGCGCTGGTCGAGCTCAAGCCCGACGCGCACAACGCCGGGGCGTTGCTGGACGCCACCCTGCGCGAGGTCGAGCGCGGTGGTTACCAGGACGTGGTGACGCTCGCCTCGCTGTCACCGCACCTGGTGCGCGCCGCGCGTGCCACCGCACCGGCGGCGCAGCTGGCCCTGTTCGCGAACGCCGCACTGCCCGGCACCGCACGGCGCACCGACTTCGACATGCTGGGCCTCAACCACCTGCAACTCGACACCGCATCCGTCGCCCAGGCGCGCCGCCGCGGGTACCGGCTGCAGGCGTGGACGGTCAACGACCCGGCGCGCATGGCGCGCTACATGGACCTGGGCGTGGACGACATCTCCACCGACCTGCCGGGCGAGGCGGTCAGGGTGCGCGCCGAGCGTGCCGAGCTGTCGGACGTGGAGCTGCTGCTGGCGACACTGCGCAGCTGGTTCCGGGCGACGTGACGGGACTGCGGGACGGGGACGCCGCCGCGCGCCCACCCGGCCCCACGGTGTACAGCTGGGCGGCACTACCATGGGCGCCCCGCCCTCCCTGAATTGGCACGACGCTTGACCTACTCCCCGGAACTGCTCTTTTTCGTCGTCGGCCTTCTGCTCGTTCTCACCGTGCTGGCGGGCAGCTTCTCCAGCCGGTTCGGCCTGCCTGCACTGCTCGGGTTCCTGGCACTGGGCATGCTGGCCGGTGTCGACGGTCCGGGCGGCATCGAGTTCGATGACCACGCCATCGCCCAGGGCGTGGGCGTGCTGTGCCTGGTCTTCATCCTGTTCTCCGGCGGGCTGGACACGCACTGGCAGACGGTGCGCCGCGCCACGCTGCCGGCGCTGCTGCTCGCCACCGTAGGGGTCATGATCAGCGCGGGCGTGGTGTCGATCGCGGCGATGTGGCTGCTGGGTTTCACACCGCTGCAGGGGTTCCTGCTGGGGTCGGTCATCGCATCGACGGACGCGGCCGCGGTCTTCGCCATCCTGCGCTCCAGCGGGCTGCCGCTGCGGGCGGAGGTGCAGAGCCTGATCGAGCTGGAATCGGGTTCCAACGACCCGATGGCGATCTTCCTGGTCGGCGCCGCACTGCTGCTGATCGCGGTACCCGGGACCTCGCTGATTTCGCTCGCACCAGAGTTCCTTACACAGATGACGCTGGGCACGGTGGTGGGCTTCATCATCGGCGTGGGCATGCCGTGGCTGCTGCGTCGCGCCCAGTTGCACGTCGGGGGACTGTCGCTGGTGGTGTCGATCGCCGCCGCCCTGCTGGGCTACGGGCTGGCGGGCGTGGTAGGCGGCAACGGCTTCCTCGCGTCGTACGTCGCCGGCATCGTGGCCGGCCATCGCACCTTCCCCGACAAGGAGACGGTCTCGCTGTTCCAGGACGGGCTGGCCTGGCTGGCGCAGGTGGTGATGTTCCTTACGCTGGGCCTGCTGGTGGCGCCCAACGACCTGCTGAACGTCGCCGCCCCCGGGCTGGCGGTCACCGCGGTGCTGATGCTGCTGGCCCGTCCGCTCAGCGTCTTCATCTGCCTTGCGCCATTCAAGGCGTACGGCTGGCGGGCCAAGCTGTTCGTGTCGTGGGCGGGGCTGCGCGGCGCAGTGCCCATCGTGGCGGCCACCTTCCCCATCGTCGCCGGCGTGCCCGGCGCGCAGTCGATCTTCAACATCGTGTTCTTCGTGGTGCTGATCTCCAGCATCGTGCAGGGGCCGACGCTGGGATGGGTGGCGCGCAGGCTGTCGCTGGACCGCCCCTGATCAGGACCACGGACACGCAACATCGGCTCACATGCCGGCTGACGCGTCCTCGTCCTCCTGGTTCTCCTGCATCTGCCGGCGCGTCCACAGCTTGAACGTGTGCTGCCGGCTCGCGCTGTCGACGATCAGCTCGACCACGCCGTCCACCAGGTGCACGAACACGCCCGGAACATCGCCCGACAGCGCCCGCAATTGCCTGACCAGCTCGCGGTCCGGCTGCGGGTCGACGTACGACACGGCGATAAGGCGGATGGCGTGGACACGGGTGGCGTACGCCGCGTCATATTCGTCAGCGCCCAGCGCTTCGACATCGAGCCGCGCGATGGCCTGCGCGTGCTCCAGGATGGACTCGGCGACTTCGGTGTAGATCCCTGTCTCGCTCATTGATGCGTAGGTCAGTGGCAGGCAGCGGGCAGGATACGGAACCGGCGCCGTGTGGGCTTTGCGGAATGGATGTGCTCCGCCGGCTGCCGTAGCCCGGGTAAGGCCATCGGCCGCACCCGGGTGTGTGATCCCAACGCAGCTGGACCGCAATCCCGCGTGCGCTGCTCTTGCCCGGGCTACTTCACGCGCTCACCCGAGGCCAGCCGGACACCGGCCACGTCCGCCGGCACGGGCCGGATCCTCAAGCGCAGCCGTCCGTCGTGCCGGGTCAGGTGCAGGTCGCGGTGGCGCACGAGGTAATGCACCGCCACCGCGGCCGCGGCGATCCCCGACAGCGCCGCCACGCCCAGTGCCCAGCGCGCGCCAAACCGGTCGACCACCCACCCCACCAGCGGCGCGCCCAGCGGGGTGCCGCCCATCACGACGGCAATGCGCAGCGCCAGCACGCGCCCGCGCATCGCGCGCTCGGTGGTCAGCTGCATCATCGAGTTGCTGGCCGTCATGAAGGTCAGCGCCGCCAGTCCGACAAAGAACAGAACCACCGCGAACGACACCGGGCCCGGCATCAACGCCGCCACCGCCACGCTCAGCCCGAACGCCGCGGACGAAACGGCCATCAGCTCCATGCCGGGCTCCGGCCGGCGCGCCGACAGCAGCGCCCCACCCAGGGTGCCGACCGCCATCGCCGAGGTCAGCAGGCCGTACTGGCTGGCATCGCCCTGGAACACGGTGACCGACATGGTCGAAATGAAGATCGCGAAGTTGAAGCCGAACGTCCCGATCAGGGCCAGCATCACCATCACCGCCATCAGGTCGGGACGGCGGGCGACGTACCCGAACCCCGCCAGCACGCTGCCGCGCGTGTGCTCGGGAGCGGCCTCGGCGTGCAACTCGTGCACCCGCAGGAACGCCAGCGATACCAGCACCGCCGCGTACGAGGCCGCGTTGACCATGAACAGCCAGCCCTCGCCCACCGCGGCGATCAACAGGCCCGCCACCGCCGGCCCGACCATGCGCGCGGCATTGAACGACGCCGAATTCAACGCCACCGCATTGGCGAGGTCGGCGTCGCTGACCAGGTCCGACACGAATGTCTGCCGCACCGGCGCGTCGAATGCGGTCACGCACCCCAGCAACAGGGCGAACCCGTACACGTGCCACAGCTGCACCGCACCACTGAGCACCAGCAGGCCGAGGCCCAGCGCCAATACTCCCGAAACGGCCTGGGTGGCCATCAGCAGCTTGCGGCGGTCCCAGTGGTCGGCGGCGTAGCCGGTCAGCGGCAACAGCAACAGCGGCGGCCCGAACTGCATCGCCATCACCGTGCCCACCGCGGTGGCGCTGTGGTCGGTCAGCACCGTCAGCACCAGCCAGTCCTGGCCGATGCGCTGCATCCACGTGCCGACGTTGGACACCAGCGCACCGGCGGCCCACAGCCGATAGTTGAAGCTGCGAAGCGAGGCGAACATGCCGCTCAATACGTGCTCCCCGGGGCGAAAGTCCGCACGGTAGACGTACCGACGTAAAACCGGGGTCAGAGTGCAGCCCTGACCCCGTCGTACCGGCTATCGCAGGCGTGCGGCGAGCCCGTTCAACGCCGCCGACAGCGCCGACACGCGTTTGGCGTGCTGGTCGTCAGCGCCGGATTCGACCACCCGGCTGGACAACGCCTCCAGGCGGCGGGCCAGAGCGGCATCCTTGCTCGCCGGGTCTGCCCCTTCCAGCGCAGCCTTGGCGGACCCCAGCGCTGCACGCAACTCCGACTCCAGCGCGGCATCGAGCGTACCGTCGCGCGCCAGCTGGTCGACGTAGGCCGCGGCCACCACCGGCGTGTGCGGCCACGTGATCGGGAACTGCTGCTGCGGATTGAACACCGCGTCGTCGGCGGCCTGCGCCGCCGCGGCGATCTCGTTTTCCGTCAGGTGCTCGCTCGGCTCGAGCGCCAGCACGTCCAGCCCGCGGGTGATCTCCGAACCGTAGATGCGGCCGTCGTAGTAGTACGCCGACCAGAAACCGCCGGTCACCAGTTCCTCATCGCTCACCGGGCCGCGGTCAAAGTACGCGATCTCTACCGGGTTGGCCGAGTCGGTGAAGTCGATCACCGACAGCCCGCCCTGGTACCAGGCCTGCACGAACACATCGCGCCCCGGCACCGGCACGACCGACCCGTTGTGCGCGACGCAGTTCTCCGTCACTGACTGCGGCGCGGGGATCTTGAAGTAGCTGCGGAACACCAGCTTGCCGTCGACGATGTCGTAGATGGCGTTGGCGCCGAAGTTGCGCGGGTCCGAGGCCCGGCAGCGCGGACGACCGCCACCACCCCATTCGTCGGTGAACAGCACCTTGGTGCCATCGTTGTTGAACGTGGCCGAATGCCAGTAGGCGAAGCCCGGATCGGTGACCGCGTCGATACGAGTGGGCTTCAGCGGATCGCTGATGTCGAACAGGATACCGTTGCCCGAGCACGCCCCGGCGGCGATCCGGCTCTCGGGGAACACCGTGATGTCGTGGCAGTGGTCGGTCTTGTTGGTCTCCTGCGTCATCTCGCCGTGGTCGCCACCGCGCCACAGGCCGGCCAGCGCGCCGGTCTCGTCGTCGGCGAACACCGCGGGGCTGTCGACGATGCGGGCCTTGGAAGGGTCCGCGACGGGGATCTCGATGACGTCGATGCGGAACAGCGCCGTGCGCTCGTCGCCCGGCAGTTCGTCGACGCAGCGTTCCAACTCGTCCTGCTCGCGGACCGAGCTGGTGCCGGAGTTGTAGACCACGATGCGCTTGTCGTCGCTGGACACCACCGAGTGGGTGTGCGAGCCGCGGCAGGTCTGCACCGCGCCCACCTGGCGGGGACGCGCCAGGTCGCTGATGTCGAACACGCGCAGGCCGCGGAAGCGTTCGGCCGACACGTCCTCGATCACCCCCTGGAGGCCGCAATCCAGGCGCCCGCGGGTTTCCTCAACCGACATCAGCAGCAGGTCGCCGACGATCGACACGTCGCCCTGCCCGCCCGGGCACACCGCCGAGCTGACCAGCGCGGGCACGCCATCGTCGCCGAGGCGATAAGCGTTGAAACCGTGGTAGT
>Ga0156347_1028_pt4 | contig 15126 bp, 15 predicted proteins | sample RifOxyA1_FD_107994 | JGI IMG/M metagenome (GOLD analysis project Ga0156347, IMG submission 107994) | Xanthomonadales bacterium RIFOXYA1_FULL_69_10 | reverse complement strand
TCGCGCCTTTGCACGTGCAAGGGCGGCAGCGGCGGCCGGTGGTAGTGCCGGTTGGGCGGCGGGACCTGCCGGCGTTCCGGGCACGGCCGGCGGGGCTGCGCGGCGCGCGGCGCGCTCCTGCGCCCGACGCTGCAGCCGGGCCTCGCGCGCGCGGTACCGCCCGCGCGCCGCCAATGCGGCGAGGCGCTCGGTACGAGCGGCGTCCACCAGGCGATTGCAGTCCGCGCTGCAGCCGGGGCAGGGCGCAGCGTCTTCCAGCAGGCCGGCCTCGATCGCGGCATCGACGTCGTCGATGCGCAGTGCCGCGACGATGAAGTGCTGCCGCGCACCGGCATGCCGGCACCCACACCCGCTGCACGGCCGTGCGTCGTTGGAAGCCATGGGGTTGTCGATCAGCGCCCGTTGAACGCCGGCTTGCGGCGCTCCAGGAACGCGCCGGTGCCCTCGCGCATGTCGTCGGTGGAGAACATCAGCCCGAACTGCGCGGTCTCGTAGGCCAGGCCTTCCTCGATGGACGACTCGCCGCCGAAATTGACGCAGTCCAGCACGCCGCGCATCGCCAGCGGCGCGGACGCAGCCAGCTGCTCAGCCAGCTTCATCGTCTCGGCCTCGAGGTCCGCCGCGGGCACGACGCGGTTGACGATGCCCAGCTCACGCGCGCGGTTCGCGTCGATCGGAGCGCCGACCAGGCACAGCTCCAGCGTCGCGGCACGACCGGCCAATCGCAGCAGGCGCTGCGTGCCGCCGAAGCCGGGAATGAGGCCGAGGTTGATCTCGGGCTGACCGACCTTGGCGCTGTCGGCCGCCACGCGCAGATGGCAGCACATCGCCAGCTCCAGCCCGCCGCCCAGCGCGAATCCGTTGATCATCGCCACTACCGGCTTGGACAGCGTTTCCACCGCGCGCATCATCCGCTGCCCGCGCAGCGAGAAGTCGCGGCCCTGGACCGGGGTGAGCGTGTTCATTTCGGCGATGTCGGCGCCGGCAACGAAGGCCTTGGGCCCGGCGCCGGTCAGCACGATGGCGCGCACGGCAGCGTCGCTGTCGGCGTCGCGGAACGCTTCGGCCAGCGCGTCAAGCGTTGCCAGGTTGAGGGCGTTCAGCTTGTCGGGGCGGTTGACGGTGATGCGGCGCACGGCGCCGACGTCTTCGATCAGCAGGGGCGATTCGGACATGGATGACCCGTTCAGAGAGGAGAAGGAGGGCGTGGCCGGACGCGTGGAACTCCAGCGCAGGCGCGAGGTCAGACGGTCGGCGTCAGTGGCAGTTAAGCCGTGCCGCCGTTATCCTAGCCCGTCAAGTCGGGGTCTTGTGACCCGGTTTGCGCACTCATCTCCGGGCATGATGCCCCGGACAAGCGGGACGGCCCAGGCCGTCCCGAGCCATTATCGGAGGTTCCACCGAATGAAGTTGCGTTTGATCGCGGCCGCCGTCGCCGCAGTCGCCATGGCCGCCGGCAGCGCTGCCGCACAGGACATTTCCTCGGAGAAGGGCAAGCTGAGCTACGCGCTCGGGTACGACCTGGGCCGCAACGCCGTCGAAAGCGGCGAGCAGGTCGACGTCAACAGCGTCATCAAGGGCCTGCAGGACGGGTTCGGCAAGAAGGAGCCGGCCGTGCCGGTCGACCAGCTGCGCACCGCCGTGCAGAACATGCAGCAGCGCCAGCAGGCGAAGGCCAAGGCCGAGTGGGACCAGGCTGCCGCGACCAACAAGACCAAGAGCGATGGCTTCCTGGCGCAGAACAAGGCCAAGTCGGGTGTGCAGTCGCTGCCCAGCGGCGTGCAGTACCGCGTGATGGAAGCCGGCAACGGCGCCAAGCCGACCCAGGCCAGCACGGTCGAGCTGCAGATCGCCGGCCCGTACGCCTGGGGCGAGCGTCCGCAGCCGGCGCGTCCGGCGCAGAACGTCCCGGCCATGAAGATCAGCGAGATCGAAATGCCGGCGATGCGTGAGGTGCTGCTGCAGATGCCGGCCGGCGCCAAGTGGGAAGTCACCCTGCCGCCGGATCGCGCGTACGGTGCCAACCCGAACACGCCGTTCCCGCCGAACGTCGCCGTCCAGTTCGAAATCAAGCTCGTCAGCGTCAAGTGACGTCGTGGCGCGGCTGCGCACAGCGCAGCCGCCTTTGCCACAACGTCATCCCGCGAAGGCGGGGATCCAGTGACCTAAGCGTTGCCAGCTATCCTGAAAGACCATTGCGCCGGCCCACGCCGGCGCAATGCATTTCTGCAACCAGCGATTCCAGCGACCGCATTTCCAGCATCCGTGAATCCCGAGTCCGCATGAACAGCTCCACCTTCCGCGCCGTCCTCAGCCCATGCATCGGGGTCTGCACCCTCGACGAGGAGGGCCTGTGCGAGGGCTGCCACCGAACCACGGGCGAGATCGCCCGCTGGTCGCAGATGGGCGATGACGAACGCCTGCGCTGGATGGAGACGGTGCTCCCGGAGCGCGAGGCCAAGCGCGCCTGATGTAGCCTTCCGGGATGGCTGTACTCCGCTTCAAGCCGCATCCGCAACCCCTGCACGACTGTCCGCGCCTGGGCGATGCGCTGCATGCGCTGGCCGCGCCGCCTACCGACGGTGGCTGGAACAGGCATGAGCTCCACGACCTCATCCCCAACGATGCCGTGCTGGTCGAGGCGGCGGTGCTGGTCGGCCTGGTGCCGCGCACAAGCGGCACTGGCGTCATCCTGACCCGGCGCACCGATGCGCTGCGGCACCACGCCGGGCAGGTCAGCTTTCCCGGCGGCCGACTGGAAGCTGATGACGCCGACGCCGTCGCCGCGGCGGTGCGCGAAGCCGGCGAAGAAATCGGACTGCCCCCGTCGCAGGTGGCACCGCTGGGCTTCCTGGACCCGCTGGCGACGATCACCGGCTTCCGCGTCATGCCGGTGGTCGCGATCGTCGACGCTGGGTTCGAGCCGGTGCCCGACCCCAACGAGGTCGCCGACGTGTTCGAGGTGCCGCTCTCGTTCCTGCTCGATCCCCGTAACCTCGCGTCGCACGTGCTCGACTACCGTGGCCGGCCGCGCGAAGTGCACGAGTACCGTTACCCCGCCCAGCGCATCTGGGGCGCGACCGCCTCGATGCTGCTCAACCTGCGGACCCGACTGGAGGCGATCCGATGACGCGAGCCGAGCGACCGGACTGGACCACGGTGGTCGAACCCGCCGACCTGCTGGCGGCACTGGACGACGGCGATGTCGTGGTCATCGATGCGCGATTTTCGCCGGCGCTGCACGAGGACCCGGATGCGGGTGAGTCCGCCTACCGCGCATCGCACATACCCGGTGCGCATTACGCACACCTGGAGCGCGACCTGTCGGGACCGCCCGGCAGCGGCGAGGGTCGGCATCCGTGGCCTTCGGCCAAAGCCTTCGAGCGCGTGCTCGCGCGTTGGGGCGTGACCCCTGACACCCGGGTGGTGGCCTATGACGACGCCGGCGGCGCGCTGGCGGCGGCCCGCGTCTGGTGCCTGCTGCGCATGGCCGGCCACCGGCATGTCGCGGTACTGGATGGTGGCTGGGCGGCGTGGCGCGAACGTGGCTTCCCGGTGGACGCCGCCGTCCCGCCCGAGGGCGCATCGACGTATCCGGTGCGCTTTGACAGGCGATCGCTGCTCGACAGCGACGAGGTGGGGCGACACCTCGCGGCGGGCGGTGGAGTGGTCGACGCCCGCGCGCCGGCGCGTTTTCGTGGCGAGGTCGAACCGATCGACCGCGTGGCCGGCCATGTCCCCGGCGCGGTCAACCGGCCGTTCGCCGACAACCTGGAAGACGGGCGCTTCAAGTCGCCCGAACGACTGGCGAGCGAGTTCAAGGCGATGCTCGGCGACACACCGGCCAGCGGCTGGGTCGCGATGTGCGGCTCGGGCGTCACCGCGTGCCACCACCTGCTGGCGCTGGCCCATGCGGGCCTGCCGGGTGCACGACTGGCGACGGGGTCGTGGAGCGGCTGGATCGAAGACCCGGCACGCCCCGTCGCGAAAGGGCCGATGTAGGAGCGGCTTCAGCCGCGATCAGTGACGGCGCGCTTGTGAGTGAAGTCCCAGGTGGTTCTGTAGGAGCGACGTAAGTCGCGAGCGTCGCATCACGGAACTTCGCGGTCGCGACTCACGTCGCTCCTGCAGGAGGCCTGCCCCAGTAGCCCGACGTTACTTCCCCAGCCGCGCCACCAGCGCCTGCAGCGCCTGCTGGCAGTCCGGCCGGTACCACGCCTCGATGAACCGCTCCAGCTGGATGTGCTGCGGCTGCAGCGCCTCCACCAGATCGGTGCGTGCCATCGCACGCGTGGCCAGCATCGCCTCGCGGGGCAGCGCCAGCAGGTGTTCCAGCCAGACCGCCGAGCGCTGCACGACGCTGTCGATGTCGACCACTTCGTCCACCAGGCCGATGCGCAGTGCGTGTTCGGCGTCGACCATCTCGCCCGACACCAGCATGCGCTCTGCGCGGTAGGGGCCGACCACGCGGCGCAGCAGCCGCTGGATGCCTTCCGGTGCGGCAAGGCCGACCTGGGTTTCGTTGAGGCCGATCCGGTACGGGCCCGATGCCATCACCCGGTAGTCGCAGCACAGGGCAAGCACGCAGCCACCGGCAGGCGCATGCCCGGCGATGGCGGCCACCACCGGCACGGGCGCGCCGGCCAGTGTGCGTGCCGCGCCGAAGAAGGATTCCCATGCGCGCATCAGCGCGGCGCGGTCATCGCCCAATGACAGCAGGTGCGGCACGTCCAGCCCGGCGGAGAACACCTTGGCGGCGCTGGACAGCACCAGTCCGCGCGCACCGCCGTCGACCGCGGCCTGCACCGCATCGCGCAGCCCGCCGCACAGGTCCGGGTCCAGCGCGTTCACCGGCGGCCGCGCCATGCGCAGTTCGACGATACCGCCTGCGTGCGGAACGGTTTCGATGCAGGCGGTCACGGCGCCACGTCCCGGGCCCAGCGGTAACGCACGGTGTAGGTCAGGCGTGTTTCGCCGCCGGCGGGTACCGGCACCTCGAACACCGCATGCCGGGCGTCCTGGCGTTCGCCAGGCACACTGCTTTCGATGATTTCCCAGTCGCTCCAGCGCGGCAGCGGCTCGACGACCCGGACGGTGGCGTCGGCGGCCTTGGCGTTGCGCAGCGTCAGCGCGAACGATTCGGTGATCGTGCGGCCGCTGCGGTCGACGTTGAACGCGGTGTTCTCGCGCTCGGCCGACAGGTCGAAGGCCTCGCCTACTTCCACGCGCACCTCGCCGCCGGATGCGATGTGGTCGAGCCGTGACTCGCCCAGAAAGTCGGCGCCTTCGAACACGCGCACGCGCCCGGCGGGCAGCGGCTGGCCGAGGCCCGCTTCCTTGGTGTTGTCCAGCGACACCGCGACGGATACAGGCAGGGTGCCCGTCGCGCCGCGGAAGCCGGGGTCCAGCATCGGCTGCGGCGGCTGCCAGTCCTGGGCGTCCGCCTCCACCACGTAGGCTCGCTCGCAGGCCACGTTGCTGCGCGAGGGGAACAGCGGGATGCGTTCGGTCGCGCCCTGGCTGATGCGCACCGCGCGCGGCAGTTCGTAGGCGTGGTACTCGGCCGAACGCCGTTGGGTCGGCATGTTGCCGGCCGCTGCATCCATCGCCATCGGTGCGGCTGCGGCCCGCGCATACATCTCCGGCTGGTCGCGGCGCACGCGGGAGGGGTCGCCCGCCACCAGCGTTACGCGTGCATCGGCGAAGGTGACGCCGGAGCGGTTGGCCACCAGCGCAGCGCCGTCCAGCGACATCGCGCAGCCATCGCCCGACGAAATGGTCGCGGTGTACTCCGCGCGCCAGGCCATGCCCCCCATCGGGTAGTGCAGGGTGAAGCCTGCGTCGCCTGCGGACGCGGCATCGACCGTCCACTGCAGCGACGGCTGGCCCGGGAAGGATTCCGCACCGTCGATCACGCTGAAGTTGTCGTAGTCGCGGATCACCTTGATGCGGCCATCGTTCAAGGCGAGGGCAAGGCTGGTGCCGGAGGACGAGACCAGCGTGCCGTTGTCGGTCTGCTTGGCGCCGCCGGAGGTGTGTTCGACCGCCACGCGCCGGCCCACGGCCTGCGCCAGCACGTCGCCGCCACCCGACAGGCCCGCAACGAAGCGCTGCGACTGCACGCTGGCGCCTTCACCGGCCGGCCTCAGCACGGCGGCCTCCACATCCATGGCGGGCGGCACGCTGACGGCCGAGATCGCATTGGGTCCGCGCTTGAGCGAGTAGCTCAGCGGCCGCTCCACCAGTGCATAGCCGGGCATGCCCGCCGCGGGCGCGCCGGCGTCGCCGAGCGCGTCGTAGTCGCCGCTGTAGATCGTCAGGCGTGTTTCGGCTGCTGCATCGGCGGGACGGTCCTGCGTGTCCGATTCGGCGGGGGATGGCTTGACGGTCGGCTGCACGACGGTTGCGTCGTCATCCTGCCGGCCTTCCGGCGAACACGCCGCCATGGCCAGTGCCGCGGCGAGGAGGGTAATAGGACGATGCATCGCGGACTCCGTTCATGGCCTCCCGGTATCATAGGGCGATGAACATGACCCGTGCTTTGACGCTGTCGGTCGCACTGTCCTTGGGCGCCGTTCCGGCTGCAATTGCCGCGCAGAAGGGCGCCGACGGCGCCTCCAGCGAGGCCTGTGCCGTGCGGATGACCGGGGGGTGGGTGCGACTGCCACCCGTCGCCATGCCGATGATGGCCGGCTTCGGACGGATCGAGAACGCGTGTGGCGACGCCGTGGCGGTGGTGGGCGTGCACAGCAATGCGTTTGCCGAGGTGTCGCTGCACGAGACGCGTATCGTCGACGGTGTCAGCCGCATGCGCGCCGTGCCGCGGCTGGCCGTGCCGGCCGGCGGAAGCGTCGAACTCAAGCCTGGCGGCCTGCACTTGATGCTGATGCAGCCGCGGGACACATTGACGCCCGGAGATTCGGTCGAGGTCATGCTGGAGCTGGAGGGCGGCCAGACCCGCACCGTGGAACTTGCAGTCCGGGCGCCGACCGGCCGTTGATCGTCTTGAAAGATCGGCGGCGGTCGTGGCCACCCCGGTCGCCACGCGGCGGCGCAACGCGAACAACGCCGGTCGGTTGACCGGCGTTTTGCGTTCTTAGGCCTCGCAGGCCTCCCGGACGGCAGGGGGCAGCGGCGCGGCCTGTCCGGTCTGGCGGTCGATCCACACCATCACCACATGGCCGTCGCAATACAGCGTATCGGCGTCCCCGGCATCGACGATGCGGTGGCCGACGGTGAGGCTGGTGTTGCCCAGGCGCTCCACGAACAGCGTGATGCGGACCTGCTTCGGCCACTCGATTGGCCGTCGGTAATTGAGGTGCGCTGCTGCGACGACCGGCGCGACGTCGTCGTCCAGTCCCTGGCCGGGCACGCCCAGCATCCAGTGCAGCCGCGCCTCTTCCAGGTAGCTGAGGTACTTGGAATTGTTGACGTGGTTGAAGGCGTCCAGGTCGCGCCATCGCACCGGCATCGGCACTTCGATCAGCACATGCGGTGCAGGTGGGGCGATGGCCGGCGCCGGTGCTTCAGGCGCTGGAGACGGCGCGGCTACCGCCTGCTTTCGCACCGGCGCCTTGCGCTTGCGGGCCGCGCTCTTGCGCGGCTTAGGCTTGGTTGCGGCATCGGCGGGGGTGCTGTCGTCGCTCATGCGGCGGACTTCTTCTTCGTTGTCTTCTTGCGGGCGGGCGCCTTGGCGGCAGCTTCAGTGGATTTCACCTTGGCGGCGGGCAGCAGCGGTGCGAGGAACCGGCCGGTGTGCGAGTGCGCCAGGCCGGCGATGTGCTCGGGGGAACCCGTGGCCAGGATGGTGCCACCGCGGTGGCCGCCTTCAGGGCCGAGATCGACGATCCAGTCGGCGGTCTTGATCACGTCGAGGTTGTGTTCGATGACCACCACTGTGTTGCCGTCGTCGCGCAGGCGGTGCAGCACTGCCAGCAGGTGCTCGATATCGTGGAAGTGCAGGCCGGTCGTCGGCTCGTCGAGGATGTACAGCGTGCGGCCGGTATCGCGGCGCGAGAGTTCCTTGGAGAGCTTGACGCGCTGGGCCTCGCCGCCCGACAGCGTGGTCGCGCTCTGGCCCAGCTTGATGTAGCTCAGGCCGACGTCGATCAGCGTCTCGAGTTTCCGCGAGATCGACGGGATCGCCTCGAACAGGTTCAGCGCATCCTCGACGGTCATCTCCAGCACGTCGTTGATGTTGTAGCCCTTGTAGAGGATCTCCAGCGTCTCGCGGTTGTAGCGCTTGCCGCCGCAGACATCGCACGGCACGTACACGTCGGGCAGGAAGTGCATCTCGACCTTGATCAGGCCGTCGCCCTGGCAGGCCTCGCAACGGCCGCCGCGCACGTTGAAGCTGAAGCGCCCCGGCGCATACCCGCGTGCACGTGACTCGGGTACCTGCGCGAACAACTCGCGCAGCGGCGTGAACAGGCCGGTGTAGGTCGCCGGGTTGGATCGCGGCGTGCGGCCGATCGGCGACTGGTCGATGTCCACGACCTTGTCGAACAGGTCCACGTTCTCGACCGACACGTACGGCGCGACCGTCTGCGACGCACCGTTGAGCTCGTTGGCGGTGATCGGGTACAGCGTGTCGTTGATCAGCGTCGACTTGCCGGAACCCGAGACGCCGGTGACGCAGGTGAACAGGCCGGCCGGGATATCCAGGTCGACGTTCTTGAGGTTGTTGCCGCTGGCGCCGCGCAGGTGCAGCGTGGTCTTGGGATCCGGCTTGCGGCGCTGCTTCGGCACCTCGATGCGGCGCTTGCCGCTCAGGTACTGGCCCGTCAGCGAGCGTGGCGCCTTCAGCACGTCCTTGTAGGAGCCCTGCGCCACGACTTCGCCACCGTGCACGCCGGCACCCGGTCCGATGTCGACGATATGGTCGGCCAGCCGGATCGCGTCCTCGTCGTGCTCGACCACGATCACCGTGTTGCCGAGATCGCGCAGGCGGGTGAGGGTGCCCAACAGGCGTTCGTTGTCGCGCTGGTGCAGGCCGATGGACGGCTCGTCGAGCACGTACATCACGCCGACCAGGCCGGCGCCGATCTGCGAGGCCAGGCGGATGCGCTGCGCCTCGCCTCCGGACAGCGAGTCGGCCTTGCGCTCAAGGGTGAGGTAGTCGAGCCCGACGTCGACCAGGAAGCGCAGGCGGTCGCCGATCTCCTTGACGATCTTGACCGCAATCTCGCCGCGCCAGCCGGGCAGTTCCAGGTGCCGGAAGAACGACAGCGCCTCGTCGACGGGCATCACCACGATGTCCGGCAGCGGCCGGTCGTCGACGAACACGTTGCGGGCGGAGCGGTTGAGGCGCGCGCCGCCACACTCGGTGCAGGCGCGTTCGCTGATGTACTTGGACAGCTCCTCGCGCACCGCGGCCGATTCGGTCTCGCGGTAACGGCGTTCCAGGTTGGGGACGATGCCCTCGAACCGGTGCCGGCGCTGGCTGCGGCTCCCGCCATCGGTCAGGTAGTTGAAGTTGATCAGCTCCGTGCCGCTGCCGAACAGCACCGCGTTGCGGATGTCCTCGGGCAGCGACTGCCAGGGCGCATCCACGTCGAACCGGTAGTGCTTGGCCAGCGACTGGATCAGCTGGAAGTAGTAGGCGTTGCGGCGGTCCCAGCCGCGCACGGCACCGGCCGACAGCGCCAGCTCCGGGTGCACCACGACGCGTGCCGGGTCGAAGAACTGCGCCACGCCCAGGCCGTCGCAGGTCGGGCAGGCGCCGACCGGCGAGTTGAACGAGAACAGCCGCGGCTCCAGCTCCGGCAACGCGTAGTCGCAGACCGGGCAACTGTACTTGGAGGAGAACAGCAGCGGCTCGGCCGCGGCATCGTCCAAAGACACCACCGACGCCATGCCTTCGCCGAGCTTGAGCGCGGTTTCGAAGGATTCGGCCAGGCGCTGCTTCATGTCCTCGCGCGGCCGGAAACGGTCGACCACGGCTTCGATGGTGTGCTTGACGCGCAGCGCCAGCGGCGGCACGGCGTCGATCTCGTGCAATTCGCCGTCCACGCGCACGCGCACGAAGCCCTGCGCGCGCAACTGCTCGAACACCTGCGCATGCTCGCCCTTGCGCTCGCGCACCACCGGCGCCAGCAGCATGTAGCGCTGCTCGGCCGTGGCCGGCTTGTCGGCCAGCGCGATGACCTGGTCGACCATCTGGCTGACGGTCTGCGCCTCCAGCGGGTAGTGGTGGTCCGGGCAGCGCGGCGTTCCCACGCGTGCGTACAGCAGGCGCAGGTAGTCGTAGATCTCGGTGATGGTGCCGACGGTCGAGCGCGGGTTGTGCGAGGTCGACTTCTGCTCGATGGAGATCGCCGGGCTCAGGCCCTCGATGTGGTCGACATCGGGCTTCTCCATCACCGAGAGGAACTGGCGCGCGTACGCCGACAGCGACTCGACGTAGCGGCGCTGGCCTTCGGCGTAGATGGTGTCGAACGCCAGCGAGGACTTGCCCGAACCGGACAGGCCGGTGATCACGATCAGCTTGTCGCGGGGCAGGTCGAGGTCGACGTTCTTGAGGTTGTGCGTCCGCGCGCCGCGGATGCGGATGGTATCCATGCGTCGGTGGGGGCCTTCGATGGGGAGGCCGGCTGGCAAACCGCCGGCGAACAGGAGAGCGTAGCGACTGGCCTAGGTGGGGGCAAACCGGGGCAATGAAAAGGCGACCCGGCGCAGTGGCGTTCAGCCGGGAGGGCGGCAGGGGCCGGTTTGAACGCTTTCACCATTTGGTTCGGACCTGTTTTGGTCTCGGCCGGAGCGGCTCCGACACGGCGGGCCTGGGATGGATGGGCCCGGTTGCCCTAACCTGCTGAATCCCCTACAATTCCGCTTCTGTCCGCCCGCCAAGGGTGGCAGTGCATCAAAAAATAACTACAGAGGAATTCCGGTCATGTACGCAGTTCTGGTCACTGGCGGTAAGCAATACCGCGTGATGAAGGGCGAGACGCTCCGCGTCGAGAAGCTCGAAGTCGAAGAAGGCAACGAGATCAAGTTCGACAACGTCCTGATGCTGGGCGACGGCGAGGGCGTGAAGCTCGGCGACGCGCTCAAGGGCGCCACCGTCACCGCCAAGGTCGTCGGCCACGGCCGTGCCGACAAGGTGCGCATCGTCAAGTTCCGCCGCCGCAAGCACCATCGCAAGCAGATGGGCCACCGGCAGCACTACACCGAAATCGAGATCACCGGCATCGCCGGTGGCGACAAGAAGTAAGGAGAAGCCGCCATGGCACAGAAAAAAGGCGTAGGTTCCACCCGCAACGGCCGCGACTCCAACCCGAAGTACCTGGGCGTGAAGATGTACGGCGGCCAGGCCATCGAGGCCGGCAACATCATCGTCCGCCAGCGTGGCACCCAGTTCCATCCGGGCGCCGGCGTCGGCCTGGGCCGCGACCACACGCTGTTCGCGCTGGTTGACGGCAAGGTCGAGTTTTCGACCAAGGGCCCGAAGCGCCGCCGCACCGTGAGCGTGGTCGGCGAGTAATCGCCCGTCATGTTCCGATCGAGGGGCCCCGCTTCGGCGGGGCTTCTTGTTTAAAGGGCAGGGACTAGGGGCTGGGGCCTGGGAATTGGGGGCTGGTTGTAGCCTGCTTTTTCATCTCTGCCATGTCCGTGCTGTTGTCCCTGTCTTTCCAGTTCCAACTTCCTGTTTCGGCCATTAGCCTCTAATCCCTAGCCCCCAGTCCCTACCCATGAAACTCGTCGACGAAGCTGAAATCCAGGTCATTGCCGGCAACGGCGGCAACGGCTGCGTCGGTTTCCGGCGCGAGAAGTTCATCCCGCTGGGTGGCCCGGACGGCGGCGACGGCGGCGACGGCGGCAGCGTGTGGCTGGTCGCCGACGAGAACCTCAACACGCTGGTCGACTTCCGCCACCAGCGCCAGTTCCGCGCCCAGCGCGGCGAGAACGGCATGGGCCGCCAGATGTACGGCAAGGCGGGCCAGGACCTGGTCATACCGGTTCCGATCGGCACCGTGATCACCAACGTCGAAACCGACGAGGTGATCGGCGACCTGACCCGTCATGGTGAGCGCCTGCTGGTGGCCCGCGGTGGCAAGGGCGGTCTGGGCAACATGCATTTCAAGAGCTCGACCAACCGCACGCCGCGCAAGGCGCTGCCGGGCCTTCCGGGCGAGGAGCGCGAGCTGCGGATGGAGTTGAAGCTGTTGGCCGACGTCGGCCTGCTGGGCTTCCCCAATGCGGGCAAGAGCACCCTGATCCGCGCGGTGTCGGCGGCGACGCCGAAGGTGGCGGACTACCCGTTCACCACGCTGTACCCGAACCTCGGCGTGGTCAGCGTCGAGGCGTACCGCAGCTTCGTCATCGCCGACATTCCCGGCCTGATCGAAGGCGCGGCGGACGGCGCGGGGCTGGGCGCGCAGTTCCTGCGCCACCTGCAGCGCACGCGGTTGTTGCTGCACCTGGTCGACATCGCGCCGATGGAGGGCGGGGTGGAGATCAGCGCCGCCGAGCAGGTGCGCGCGATCGAGCGCGAACTGGAGCGGCACGACCCCGAGCTGCTCGCCAAGCCGCGCTGGCTGGTGCTCAACAAGGCCGACCTGCTGCCGGAAGACGAGCGGCAGGCTGCCGCGCAGGCGGTCATCGACGAGCTGGGCTGGAAGGACCGCTGGTTCCTGGTCTCGGCCATCGGCCGCGATGGCACGTGGCCGGTCATGCTGGAAGTGCAGGCGTTCTTCGACCGCCAGCGCGAGGATGCACTGGAGGCGGCGGCGAACGAAGCGGCCGCGAACGGCGAGGGCGGCTGAGCGCTCGCAGCCGGCCCCGCTTTTCATCCCGGGCGTAGTGCGGGATCCGCTTCCATGCTCCCCATCGGCCCGTTGCCGCAGCAGAGCGAACAGGGAGTTCCCCGGACGATGCCCCGGAATAACACGGGTCGATGCAAGCACCAACCCGTAGCCACAAAAAAAAACCCGGCCGAAGCCGGGTTTTTCGATAGCAGCGTCGGCGCCGGATCAGGCGGCCTTGAGCGCCTTGATGCGGGCGTTCAGGCGGGCCTTGTGACGGGCGGCCTTGTTCTTGTGGATCAGGCCACGGGCGCTGAACCGATCGAGGATCGGCTGGGCGGTGGCGAAAGCGGCTTCGGCACCGGCGGCGTCGTTCTCGTTCAGCGCCTTGAGGACCTTCTTGACGGAGGTGCGCAGCATCGAACGCTGGCTGCCATTACGGGCGTTGCGCACGACGGCCTGCTTGGCGCGCTTCTTGGCGGACTTGATGTTTGCCACGGCGAATTCCTGAAAAATGGGTGGTACGGTAAAGAGGGGTGGGGTGTGCGCAAAGGCAGACAGGAAATTATGGGCGATTCAGTGGCTTGCGTCAACTTGACCCCCTCGCGGGGTCCCGTTTGAGCGCCCCGGCCCCGGATCCCGCGGCCGCCACCCCGGACCCTGGACCTCGTCGAGGCGGGGGCATGCTCCGCTCCACCGCCGTCTTCAGCGCGATGACGTTCCTCTCGCGCATCGCCGGCTACGTGCGCGATGCGGTGCAGGCCCACCTGTTCGGCGCCAGCGCGGCGATGAGCGCGTTCGTGGTCGCCTACCGCATCCCCAACTACTTGCGGCGGATCTTCGCCGAGGGGTCGTTCTCGTCGGCCTTCGTCCCGGTGCTGTCGGAACTCAAGCAGCGCGGCGACCAGGAGGCGCTCCAGGATTTCCTCGACCACGTCGCCGGCGCGCTGTTGGCCGTCGTGATCGTGGTCAGCGGCCTGGGCATGCTGGCCGCGCCCTGGATCGCCGAGCTGTTCCTGCTGTTCGCCGCGCCCGACGCCGTCACGGTGCCGCTTGCGGCCGACATGCTGCGGGTGACCTTTCCGTACCTGACTTTCATCTCAATGACCGCGCTGGCCGGTGCGGTGCTCAACAGCTTCCGGCATTTCGGCCTGCCGGCGCTGACGCCGGTGCTGCACAACCTGGTGCTGATCGCAGCCATGTTGCTGGTGGCGGGTTACTTCGACGTGCCCGAAAAGGTGCTCGCATGGGGTGTACTGGCAGCGGGCATCCTGCAGATGCTGGTGCTGTGGCCGGCGATGGGACGGCTGGGCATCCGCCCGCGCTTCCGCTTCAACCTCCGCCACGAGGGCGTGCGCCGGGTCGGGCGGCTGATGCTGCCGACCATCTTTTCCTCCTCGGTGTCGCAGGTGAACCTGCTGGTCGGCACGGTGTTCGCATCGCTGCTGGTACCGGCCGCGCAGTCCTGGCTGTACTACTCCGACCGCCTGACCGAACTGCCGCTGGGCCTGTTCGGCGTGGCGATCGGCACCGTCATCCTGCCGCAGCTGTCGCGCCACCACGCCGATGACGATGCCGACGGCTACTCGCGCTCGCTCGACTGGGGCCTGCGTACGGTGATGCTGATCGGCATGCCCGCCGCGCTCGGGCTGGCGCTGCTGGCCGAACCGTTGACCGCGTCCCTGTTCCGGCGCGGTGCGTTCACCGACGAGGACACGCGGATGGTGGGCTACGCGCTGATGGCGATGAGCGTGGGCATCCCCACCTTCATGCTGAGCAAGGTACTGCTGCCGGCGTTCTACGCGCGGCAGGACACCCGCACGCCGATGCGCGCCGCGGTCATCACCGTCGTCGCCAACGTGGTGCTGACGGTCGCGCTGGTCACGCCGCTGTGGATGGCTGGCTTCGAAGCCGCGCACGTGGGCATCGCGGGCGCCACCGCGTTGGCCGGTGTGCTCAATGCGGGTTTGCTCTGGCGCTACCTTCGGCGGGACGGTGTGTACCGGGCTTCGCCAGGCTGGACGGGCTGGATGCTGCGCATCGTGGCCGGGTTGGTGGCGATGACGGCGGCGGTACTCGCGGTGCGCGGATACGTCGGGGAGTGGACGGCGCTGAGCATGACGTGGCGCTGGGCCTGGCTGCTGGCCGCCGTGTCGGCCGGCGCGGCGGCCTACGGCGTGGTGCTGGTCGCGTTGGGCCTGCGCCCCCGCCACCTGCGGCACTGACCGAGTCTGCAGGAGCGGTTTCAGCCGCGATGGCGTGCTCGATCGCCTGCACCTGGTCCCGATCGCGGCTGAAGCCGCTCCTACAGGAATGCGAGTTCACCTGAGGCGGCCAAACCCCGGCCAAACCCGCACCCCGGCTATACTTCCCGCGATGAGCA
>Ga0156347_1053_pt3 | contig 15788 bp, 11 predicted proteins | sample RifOxyA1_FD_107994 | JGI IMG/M metagenome (GOLD analysis project Ga0156347, IMG submission 107994) | Xanthomonadales bacterium RIFOXYA1_FULL_69_10 | reverse complement strand
AGTCACGTGAGGTCGAACCGCGCTGACCGCCGGTCGGAAACTGGGGTGCCGGTCGCTTGCGTTGCCGGCCCGCCGGTCGCAATCTACGGCCACTGACCGGATGCGTCGCATTCCGACCCATCCGGCAGGTCAGCGTCACCTGCCACCCGCAAGCGTCCATGTCGGCGCCCGGCGAGGAATCCACGGATCCCCCCTGTTCCGTCCTTGTCGGGCGTCGGCGCCTTGCCGGCCCGGCCATTTCTCAGCCCTTCCTGGCCTGCTGCGGCACCGTCGCGGCGGGCATTCGTGTGTGGGGATCCCGGGACCCGATGCGGCCGCAGCCTGACGGCGCAGTCCCGCGCTCATCAACGCGCATAAAAAAGGGGCCGAGCGTCCCCCGACACTCGGCCCCCGGCTTCCCCTGTGGACACGTGACCAGCCCCTGTTCCAATTCCGGCCAGCGCAAAGCGCCTGTTCCACTGGGTGCTCCAAAGGTGACGCATGAAGCGTGCCAACCCTGGCGACAGCCTCCCCTTATGTTTTTCAGTACTGGACCGTAACCGTGACCGTGTCCTCGTACCGGCCCGGCAGCGGCACGGCCTGGGGCAGCACGCGGCCATAGACCGGAAGCGTCTGCGAACCGCCCGTGCCGGTGCCCGAGAGCGTCGACGTGCCCGACGTACCGTCACCCCACAGTGGTCCATTGGGTCCGCTATGCCGCAGCTGGTAGGCGACGCCTTGCGCCGCCGGGCCCGTGCCGTTCAATCCCATGCGCCGGTCGGCGACGTCGTTGGCTGTGGTGCCGCCGTCCATCCGCACGGTGTAGGCGGTATCGCGCGTGCACGTCACTCCAATGCTCGTTGTCGCTGGCACGGCGCCCGACAGTTGGCTGTGGGATCCGAACGCCAAGTCCTGAGCGACCACGGTGCAACTGCCGTCGAGTACGGCGACCGCGTATGTCTGGTCCATCGCCCTAACGGGCGCGTCGCCACAGCTCTCCCCGAGATTCGTGGTCGATCGGACCTCCAGCCCGATGTTGCTTTCCCGGTACGTGCCTGCCGGCAAGCCGTTCTGGCCAGGCTCTATGACGCCGTGCAAGGTGATGAGGGCTTCGCCGTAAGGTGCATTGGTGGGTCCCTGATCGAGCGTGAGGTAGCCCACCGCACTCGCATTGCCCAGGCCGGCGACCGGGCCCGACGCAGAGTCACGGTAGATCTGGTGCTGCAGGAAATCTCCAAAGAAGATCGAACCGCGAGTCATGTAGCGCACGGGGCCTAGCCAACCCAGAAACCACGGATCTACGCCCACGCACACTTTCACAGTGTCGCCCCGCTGCGGCGGATTGCCCTCGCATCGCACTCGCACATCGGCAGTCGTAGTCACCGCGGACGTTGGGTTCGCGCCGGGATGACCAAAGTCGAACTGGCTTGCCGACTGGACCGTGCAGCCCCGCTGTTGCGCCTCGACGCGGGGTGACAGGCCGGATGCGAGCAGCACGAAGAACAGCAACCAGGCGAGTCTCATCATTGTTCACTCCGTAGGCACTCGGCTTCGGCCCGCGTGGATGTACCGGCGATCCTTTCCGGGACGATGGCGGCGCAGGACATTCCCGAACGGAGCCACGACAAGCTTTCACCCGCTGCGTACCCTTCCAGCCACAACGCTCCCTCGAACCCCACGATCGCCTCCGACCCATCCGCGCGCTGCACGCGCGTACCGGGGGCGACGTGCTCGCCGTCGGCATCCAGCAGCGTCACCGTGGCGCTGCGCACGCGCTCCAGTTCGAACGGCACGCGGATGCCGCTGGCGTTGGGCGGGGTGACGAGGCGCTCGATCGCCGGCACGCGCAGGTCGGCGGCCAGGCCGTCGGGGTCGATGGCGATGCGGTTGCGCTCCCAGCCGCGCAGGTCCGAGAGCAGCAGGTAACCGCGGTCGTTGGTGCGGCCGGCGGTGCGGTTCTCGTAGAGGATCGGCACGCCACCGATGCCGTTGGTCGACACCACGGCGAAGGCATCGGAGATGCGGCGGCTGGCGAAGGCCTGGCCGTCCATCAGCACCACGCTGCCCATGCCCTGCGCGAACAGGCCGTGCTCGCCGTTGAAGCGGTCAACGCCCGCCCAGAACTCGCCACCATTGCCGCGGTACTGCGCCGCCAGCTGGCCGTCGCCGTCATCGCTGGCCTGCGCCTGCCAGCCCCAGCCACCTTCGTACGGCGCGCGGCGGCGCAGGTTGGCGGTGAGTCCGGTGTCGCTGCGGCGGTGGTCGGCGGTCAGCGAGCCGTCCAGGCCGTCGCCGAGCGGCAGGCTCAGCGTCAAGGACACGCCGGAGCCCGCGCGGTCGTCATGGAAGGCATTGGCGAACACCGACAGCGAGCGACCCCACGTCTGGCTGAGGCCAAGGCTCACGGTGCGGCCGGTGAGGTCCTCGCCATCGCGGTAGCGCAGCCACGTCACCGACAGCGAGCCGCGCGGCACGGTCATCCACGCCGAGGCGCGGTCCTGCGCGCGCAACGGCGCGCCGCCGCCATCGAGCGTGCCCAGGTCGCGGTAGCCGGCATCGGCGCGCTGCACGTTGACGTCGAAGCCCGCGCGCTGGCCGAACCACTGGTAGCCGCCGCTCCACTGCGTGCCGGCGCTGTCGCCCTCGCTGCGCGAGACGCTGCCGGTGGCGACGCCGAAGCGGGCCAGCGGCGACCAGGCCACGCCGGCACCGGCCAGCTGCAGCCCGGGGCCGGCCTCGCCGTGCAGCTCCAGCGTGAGGTCGTCGCGCATGCCGCGGCGCCAGCTGCCGCTGGCCACCACGTTGCTGCCGTAGTCGTCGGAGTCGATGCCGAAGCCGCGGCGCAGCACCCCGGCTTCGAACGAGAAATCGGTCAGCCCGCGCGCCAGCCGCTGGTAATCGACGTACAGCGGCACGCTGGTCTGGGTGGTGCGGCCGAGCGCGTCGGTCACCACGACCACCGCCTGGCCGGCGCCGCTGACGCGCGGGAAGTCGCTCAGCACGAACGGGCCGGGCGCGACCTCCTCGCCGTACTGGCGGATGTTGTTGACGTACAGCTCCACCGACGAAGGCAGCGTGGCGTCGGCGGAGAACTGCGGCAGCGGGTGGACGATCAGGTCCGGCCGCACGCCGAAATCGCGCCGCAGCTGCACGCCACCCATGCGCACCGGGCGCGACCACGCCAGGCCGCCCGAGACGATGTCGCCGGCCGACCACGTCCACATGCGCCGGGGGTCGGAATAGGTCCAGCGGGTGTCGAGCCGCGCGTAGCCGTCGCTGCCGGCATCGCCGGTGCGGCTGACGCCGTTGACCTCCAGCGTGCCCCAGCGCCCGAACCAGCGCGCGCCGGTGCCCAGCGACAGCGTGTCCTGGCCGTCGAGGTGGCGGCCGTAGGCGTCCCAGTCCAGCACCAGGCCGTGGTCGCGGTCGACCTGGACCGGCGCGGGGATGCGGTAGCCCAGCAGGCGGGTCGGTCGCAGCTCGGTGCCGGGCAGCAGGGTGACGCGCTGCATCGTCGGCTGGTAGTCCACGCCCAGGCCCGGGATGTCAGCCAGCGCGACCTCACCGGCCGCGTTGAGCGGCAGGCCGTCGGGCAGCTGCAGGCCGACATCGGTCAGCACCGACGGCAGCACCGACAGCTCGCCGTCGACCACCGTGAAGCGCACCAGCGTCGCGACGACGCGCCCGTCGAGCGAGATGTCCAGGTACATCACCTGCGGCGCGCGTACGGCGCTGACCTGGGCCAGCGGTTCGGCATCGAGGGTCGCCATGGCGCCGCCGGTGGCGGTGGCCGCCCACGCCGGGCCCGGCCCCGCCAACGCGGCCGCCAGGGCCAGCGCGAGCGCGGTCGGCCTAGCGGCCGCGGGTGATCGGCAGGGTGGCCGGCTGGCCATCGAGGAGAACTTCCAGTTGCGTCGCCGAACTGGCGACGGCCATCACCGGCGCGTCCAGCTCGAACCGGCGCGTACTGCCGGCCAGCACGTAGCCCAGCAGGCCGGGCGACAGCTCGACCTTGCGGCCGCCCGCGCCCAGCAGGTGGCTGCGCCCGAGTTGCGCCGCGCGGCCGCCGGTGTTGTGGCAGACCATGGCGCCGGGTTCGATGCGGCAGTCCAGCGACGCGGGCGCGGGGTCGGGCGCGCGCACGAACGCCGGCAGCACGTAGCGCATCCGCACCTTGATGGCGCTGCCGGCTTCGGTTTCGCCCTGGCCCGGCAGTTCGTCGACGACGATGCGGAACGCCTGCTCGCGCTCGACGGGCGCCGCGGTCGGCCGCACCACGCGGACCAGCTGCTCGCCGCCTGCGGCGATCTCCATGATCGGCGGGCTGGCGACCATCGCGTCGGTCGGCTCGAGCACGTCCTGGCCGTCGACCTGGGTCCACGCATACACGCGCACCTGCGCCGCCACGGGCGCATCGCCCGTATTGGCAAGCACGATGCGTCCGGCGCGGTCGCCCGCGTCGAGGTCGACACCGGTCTGCCGGGTCTGGAGCTGGCCGCGCGCGGACGCCGCCCCGGCCACGAGGGCCAGGGTGATCGCCGCCGCCGCCGCAAGGCGGCGCGGGGACATCAGTAGGTCAGCGTCGCGGTGATCGCGTCGGAGTAGTTACCGACCGGCTTGGCACCCTGGCCGCCCGGCACTTCGCCGTAGACCGTGAACGTCTGTGCGCCACCAGTGCTGGTGCCAGCGAACGTGGTGGTGGTGCCGGAACCGTCACCCAGCACGGCACCACCGGTGGCGGCGTTGTACAGCTGGTAATCGATCGTCACGCCGTCGGCGTTTTCCATGGTGCGGTTGGTGAAGTCGCTGCTGCCGCCAGCGCTGAACGCGACCTCGATCGAACCCTGGTTGGTGCAGTCCACGGTGACGTCCGCGGTGGAGGTGATGTCAGCCGACAGGTCGGTCTGGGTGCCGAACGACATGTCTTCGGCAGCCACGGAGCATTCGTTCTCGATCTGGATCGACACGTTCATGGTGTCGGTATCGGTGGCGGCAAACGCCATCGGAGCGGCGGCCAGCAGGGCGGCGGCCAGGGCGGTACGGGTGAAGACGGACATGTGAATCACTCCCCAAGGAATTCGGATATGTGTCGCTTTCAATCTGTGACCGGGGTCCCAGAGCGGGCGCAGTATGGGGTATCGCAAGTGCCGTGCCAACTTTCCGGCAAACTGCAAGTGCCAGTTGCTTGACGGCCGGCCAAAATGAACGGGGCCGGCGCGCAAGCGATTGATTGGACGTAGAATTCCCGCCCCGCATGCGGTTTTCCTCCGCCTCCCGGCCCGCCATGTCCATGCATTCCGACTTCCACCGCCATGACGTGATCGTCGTGGGCGGCGGCCATGCCGGCACCGAAGCCGCGCTGGCGGCCGCCCGGGCCGGCGCGCGCACGCTGCTGCTGACGCACAGCGTCGAAACCGTGGGCGCGATGAGCTGCAACCCGGCCATCGGGGGCATCGGCAAGGGGCACCTGGTCAAGGAGATCGATGCACTGGGCGGCGTGATGGCGCGGGCCGCCGACGCCGCCGGCATCCAGTGGCGCCGGCTCAATGCCAGCAAGGGCCCGGCGGTGCGGGCCACGCGCTGCCAGGCCGACCGCAGCCTGTACCGCGCCTTCATCCGCCGCGCGGTCGAGGCCCAGCCCGGGCTGACGCTGTTCCAGGCGGCCGTGGACGACCTGGTGTTCGAGAACGGCCGTGTCACCGGCGTGGTCACCCAGACCGGCCTGACCTTCCATGCCCCGGCGGTGGTGCTGACCGCGGGCACGTTCCTGGCGGGCAAGGTCCACGTCGGCCAGACCACGTATGCCGCCGGCCGCGCCGGCGACCCCCCGGCCACCGCACTGGCCGCGCGCCTGCGCGAGGGCCCGTTCGTGGTCGACCGGCTCAAGACCGGCACGCCGCCGCGGATCGACGGCCGCAGCCTCGACTACACGGTGATGGAGGAGCAGCCGGGCGACGATCCGCGTCCGGTGTTCTCGTTTACCGGGCAACAAAGTGACCTCCCGCGTCAGGTGTCGTGCTGGATCACCCACACCACCGCGCGCACCCACGACACCATCCGCGCCGCGCTGGACCGCAGCCCGCTCTACACCGGGCAGATCGAAGGCATCGGCCCGCGCTACTGTCCGTCCATCGAGGACAAGGTGGTGCGCTTTGCCGAGAAGGAGAGCCACCAGATCTTCGTCGAGCCCGAAGGGCTGGACGTCGCCGAGATCTACCCCAACGGCATCTCCACCTCACTGCCCTTCGACGTGCAGCTGGAGCTGGTGCGCAGCATCCGCGGCTTCGAGCGCGCCCACATCACCCGCCCGGGTTACGCGATCGAATACGACTTCTTCGACCCGCGCGGGTTGAAGCCGACGCTGGAAACGCGCGCGATCGAGGGGCTGTACTTCGCCGGCCAGATCAACGGCACCACCGGCTACGAGGAGGCCGCCGCGCAGGGCCTGCTCGCCGGCGTCAACGCCGCCCGCCAGGTGCGCGGGCTGGGCGGCTGGTGCCCGCGCCGCGACCAGGCCTACCTGGGCGTGCTGGTCGACGACCTGATCACCCACGGCACCACCGAGCCGTACCGCATGTTCACCAGCCGCGCCGAGTACCGGCTGCAGCTGCGCGAAGACAACGCCGACCTGCGCCTGACCCCGGTCGGCCGCGACCTCGGCCTCGTCGACGACACCCGTTTCGCCGCGCTGGAGGCCAAGCGCGAGGCGATCGAACGCGAACACGCGCGCCTGTCCGGCATCTGGGCGGCACCGGCCAATGCGCTGGGACGCGAGATCGGCGAGACGCTGGGCCTGGCCATCAGCCGCGAAACCCACGCGGCCGACCTGCTCAAGCGGCCGGAACTGGACTACGCAAAGCTGATGCAGGTGCCGTCGCTCGGCCCCGGCGTGGACGATGCGGCCGTGGCCGAGCAGGTGGAGATCGGCATCAAGTACGCGGGGTACCTGGACCGACAGCGCGAGGAGATCGAGCGCGCGCGCCGCCACGAGGACACCCCGATCCCGGCCGACTTCGACTACGCGCAGGTGCGCGGGCTGTCGGCGGAGGTTGCGGGCAAGCTCGAACGCGTGCGTCCGCTGAGCATCGGCCAGGCGCAGCGGATCGCGGGCATGACCCCTGCGGCGATTTCGCTGCTGCTGGTGCACCTCACGCGCTTGCGGCGGGGGCAGGCCGCCTGACCCGTAGCCCGGGTAAGGCCAGCGGCCGCACCCGGGAGGGTGGTGCCACGGGCATTGGCACAGCGCTGCGGCGTATTGCAGTACCCGGAATGCCGTGCCGCACAGTCGCGATGTGACCCGGGTGCGCTGCGCTTACCCGGGCTACGAAGCTACGGCTGTCTGCGGCCCCACCCGCCTGACCCGTAGCCCGGGTAAGGCCAGCGGCCACACCCGGGAGGGTGGTGGCACGGGCATTGGCACAGCGCTGCGGCGCATTGCAGTACCCGGAATGCCGTGCCGCTCAGTCGCGATGTGACCCGGGTGCGCTGTGCTTACCCGGGCTACGGTCGTCAGCGGCCTCCACCCGCCAGCCGGAACCCGATCCACACCGCTGCCAGCCCCAGCAGCACGCTGCCCGCGACGTAGGCCGCGGCTACGCCGGTCTCTCCGCGGCGCAGCAGGTACAGCGTCTCCAGGCCGAACGCCGAGAACGTGGTGAAGCCGCCGAGCACGCCGGTGAACAGGAACACCCGCATCGACGGCGAGAACATCGTGTGGCGCTCGGCCAGCCCCGCCAGCGCCCCGATCACCAGGCAGCCCAGCACGTTGACCGCGAAGGTGCCCGCCGGGAACCGCCCCTGCGCGGTGTGGTGCAGTACCCAGCCGCCCAGCAGGTGACGCGACATCGCGCCGAGCGCGCCACCGAGGCCGACGTAGAGCAGGTGCAGGTTCATCGGCGTGCGCCGTGCAGTGAGGACGCGGGCACCTTACCCTGCGTCCCATCCTCTTGCCCGGAGCCGCCATGCCGACGTCCCGTTCCGCCTCCGCAGGCGCGAACGCCCGCGCGAATCCACACGCGGCATTCGCATGCGCGTTGTTGCTGCCACTCGCGCTGGCCGCATGCGGCGCGCAGGACAACCCTGCGGTGGCCATGCCGGAAGAGGCCGGCCGCGACTGGTCGATGCACGAGTGGGCATTGCCGACGGCCGCCGCGCGTGCCGCCCAGCCGGACCTGGTCACGGCGGGCGACGGCCTGCTGCTGTCGTGGATCGAACCCCGGGGCGATGGCCATGCGCTGCGCTTCGCGCGCCACGACACGGCGGGCTGGGGCGCGCCGCGCGATATCGCGCGCGGCGACGACTGGTTCGTCAACTGGGCCGACACCCCGCACCTGCTGGCCACCGATGACGGCGCGCTTTGGGCGCACTGGTTGCAGAAATCGGCTGCCGCGACCTACGCCTACGACGTGGCGCTGGTGCGCTCGGACGATGGCGGCGCGACGTGGTCGGCACCGGTCACCGTCAACGACGACGGCACGCCGACGGAGCACGGTTTCGTGTCGTTGTGGCCCGCCTCCTCCGACGCGCTGGGCATCGCGTGGCTGGACGGCCGCGAGACCGGCGGCGGCCACGAGGCGCACGAGGGCCACGGCGGTGGCGCCATGACGCTGCGCACCGCACGCATCGACGGGGCACTGCAGCGCTCGGACGAGCAGCGCCTGGACGCGATGACCTGCGACTGCTGCCAGACCGACGCCGCGCTGACCGGCCGTGGCCCGCTGCTGGTCTACCGCGACCGCACCCGCGAGGAGATCCGCGACGTCGCCGTGGCGCGTTGGGAGGGTGGCCGCTGGACGGCGCCGGCACTGGTGCACGCGGACAACTGGACGATGCCCGCGTGCCCGGTCAACGGCCCGGCGGTCGCCGCGCACGGCACGGATGCGATCGTGGCCTGGTACACCGCCGCCGGCGACGTGCCGACGCTGAAACTCGCACGCAGCACGGATGCCGGCGACACGTTCGCCGCGCCGGTGGTGTTCGACCGCGGCGAGCATGTGCAGGGCCGCGTCGATGTCGCGCTGGGCGCGGACGACGCGTGGGTGGTGTGGGTGCGCGAGGACCGCGGCGGGCAGTCGCTGCACCTGGCGCGCTGGGCGCCGGACCTCTCGGAAGAACGCCAGCGCATCGAGGTCGCGAAGCTGCAGGGCCGCGGGCGCGGCACCGGCTTCCCGCAGATGGCGCTGCAGGGCGATGCGCTGCACGTGGTGTGGACCGACGTGGTCGAGGGCGCGCCGCGGTTGCAGGGTCGGGTCGTGCGTCCGACGGCCGACGCCGCGCTGTAGGAGCGGCTTCAGCCGCGATGCCATCCGGGCGCGATGCCAATGGGAGCAGTCCTGTAGGAGCGACGTGAGTCGCGACCTCGGCGCCCCACCGGATCGACGCATCGCGACTTACGTCGCTCCTACAGAAGGCTGGTCAAGAAAAGATGGGCCGCGATCGGAATCGCGGCCCATCCGTTTTTGCAAGCACGCGCAGTCGTGATCGCGGCTGAAGCCGCTCCTACAGGAGCGCCGCGCCTCGGCATCAGGCGCGCGCGACCTAGCCGCAACGCACGTTGGTGATGACGTTGGCCTCGTCGACGTCGATGTTCAGGCGGCCGGCACGGAATTCCATCGTCACCATCATCCCGGGCTTGAGCACGCGCGCCATCTCGGCGTTGGCCTCGATGCGGGCACGTTCGACCACTTCGGCAGTGGCGACCTGGCCGATCGCGTTGGGCTTGGCGGTTTCGGCGTCGCACGGGTCGGTGGGCATCGGCGGGTTGGGGTCGCTCATGGGCGGGGCCTCGGCGGTGGCGGGCGGCAGGGGGTCGCTGGCCGGCGGTGCGGCAGGCGTGGCACAGGCGGCCAGGGCGACCAGCGCGGTGCAGGCGGCGGACAACGAAGCGATACGCAGGACCATCGGCGACTCCATGCAGGGACCGGGGACGGGCAGGGTGCCGCGCCCCGGGTGTGCACGAGGTTAACGGCGCGCGTCACGACACCCGGGCGCGCTCAGCGCTCCAGCCGCCAGTTGAGCGAGGCGCGATTCTCGATCGTGCTCGACTCGATCTCGATATCGAAGCCGCGCCGCAGCAGGTACTTCAGCGTCAGCACCTGCCCGGTACCCAGCAACGAGACACCGTAGCCGACGTACAGCCGCGGCGAGAGGTACTTGCCGACACCGAACACCGACCCGCCCAGCGCGCGGCTCTGCATCACGCCGGCGTCGTCCAGGCCGATGCGCGCGCCCAGCTGCGACGCCAGCAGGCTGCCGCCGGCGGTCAGGGCGGCGCTGGCGGCGTTGAGCTGGCGGCCCTCGTCGCCGCTGACGCTCGACAGCGGGCGCCCCAGTGCCAGGTACGCGAGCGCCTCGGACTGGGAGCTGGCCGGGTTGGACCAGACCTCCGCCTGCGGCGCGCTGGCGCGGCCGCTGATGTCGACGCCGGCGGTGACCTCGCCGACCTCGCGCTCGGCGCGCACGTCCAGCAGCGGGTCCGACACCGGGCCGTTCGACCACGTCAGGTAGCCGCGGGTGATTTCCAGCTCCTGGCCATAGGCCGCGTACTGGCCCCCGACCTCCAGCCGCCCGGTGGCGGTCATCTCGCGCCCCGGCACCGCGCGCACGCGAAGGCGGCCGTCGAGGCTGCCGTCCAAGCCGAAGCCGTTGAGCGTGACGTCCTCGCCCAGTGCGAGCGTCAGGTCCATGTCCAGCGGCAGGCCGCCGGTGTCCTCCGGGTTGGCCGGGTCCAGCACGACCACGTCCGGCGACGCCGAAACGCCCTGGTCCAGCCGCTCCAGGTCGAGGCGCGCCTCGGGCACGCCGACCGTGCCGGTCAACTGCAGCGGCGCGCCCGCGGTGTAGCGCACCTCGACGTCGGGGCTGGCGACCGCGTAAAGGTCGCGGGTGTCGGATACCCGCACGTCCTGCCCGCGGATCGCCAGCACCAGCGGCGTGTCGCCGCCGCGCCATCCCAGCGTGCCGTCGATCGACAGCGTGCCGTCGCCGGTGCCGACCCGGCCGTCGATGCGCGCGCTGCCGTCGGCCTGCGCCACCAGCGCCATGCGGCCGTCCTGCAGGGTGATGCCCAGCGACGGCACTTCCGCGGTGAAGCCGGTCAGCTGCGCCTGGCCCGACAGCAGCGGCTCGCCGCGCGTGCCCGCCAGGCCGAGACGACCGGCCAGTCGTCCCTGCGGCTCCACGATGTCCGGCGAGAACAGCTCCATCCACGTGAGCTCGTCGACGTCGATGGCGATGTCGCCGTCAAGCGGCGCGTACGCGTCCCAACCGGTCTGCACGCGCGCGTCCAGGCGGCCGTCGCCGAGCACGTCCGCGCCCAGCGTCGCGTCGATCCGCGAGGGGTCGAACTCGGCGACCAGCGACAGGTTGCGGTAGCTCAGTACGTCGCGCCGTGCGCGCTCGCTGAAGCGCAGGCCGGCGGCCGAAGAGGTGATCGTGGCCTGGCCCTGCCACGCGTTGCCGGCCGGGCGCAGTTGCGCGTCGATGGCGACTTCGCCGCTGAGCAGCCACGGCCGGCCGTCGCTGCGTTCGGGCAGGTAGGGCACCAGCAGCGCCAACGGCAGGCCCTGGCCTTCGACCTGCAGGCCCCGTCGTGGCCAGTCGGCGCTGGCGCACAGCGAGCCGCCGTCGCTGGCGGCCAGGCATGCGGGTTCGAGCGTGCCGGCGCGGCCCGTCCAGCTGAAACCGGCCGGACCCTGCAGGCGCCAGTTCGCACCGCGCGCCGGATCAAGTTGCAGCGACGCCAGCGTGCCGCGCCACGTCGTGCCCTGCTTGCGCGCGCTGCCGGCCAGGGCGAGCGCGCCGACCTCACCGCGCGCCTGCGCATCGAGTTGCAGCGCCTCCACCGCGCCGCGCGCATCCACGTCCAGCGTGTCGAACGGCAGCCCCGCCTGCAGGCCGGTGGCGTTGAGCGTCAGCGCACCGCCGCTGCCGCGCCACGGCAGGCGGCCGTCGAGCGCCAGCGTGTCGGCCTGCATGTCGCCCCAGCGCAGGCCGCTGCCGGCCAGGTCGGCCTGCACGTCGGGCGCGGTGCGCGTGCCGTTGAGGGCCACGGTGCCGCGCAGCGTGCCCGCGGCGTCCGGGAACAGGTCCGCCAGCTGCAGCGGTGCGAAGCGCGCGTCGATGTCGAGCGTGTCGGCGATGCGGCCGGAGGCCTCCACCCGGCTGCCGCCGAGCGACAGCGCGACCTCGCCGTCGAACGACGGGCCACGCGCATCGCCCGGTGGCAGCGCGATCGCCACGCGCGCGCGGCCGTCCAGCGCGCGGCCGCGCAGGCGACCGGTCAGGCGTGGGGCGTCGACGTCGATGTCGAGCGTGCCGTCATCGCGCGTGGCGCCCTGGCTGTCGAGCGCACCGTCGATGGCGCCGTCCCATCCGGCGATGAAGTAGCCCGGGTCGAACCCGGCCAGCGTCGCGTCCACGTCCCAGCCCAGCGACGGTGCCCAGCGCACGTCGCCGGTGGCGTCGAGGCGGCCGCCGGGCATGGTCGCGCGCAGCGAGCGCAATGCCACGCCTTCGCCGGTGCCGCGGCCATCGAACCGGACTTGTGCCTGTTCGCCGTCGCGCGCCAGGCCCGCGGTGCCGATCGCCGCCCAGTCCTCCACCGAGCCGGCCAGCCCGAGGTCCGCATCCAGGCGGATCACCGGCGTGTCAGCGGCTGCCTGCGCGGGCGTGGCCGGGGTGGTGGCCGCGCCGCCCCAGGTCAGGCCGCGCGCGTTGATGGCGAACTTGAAGCGGCGCACGGCCGGGTCGCGGAAGTCGGCGCGGCCGCGCAGGGTCGCGGTGCCGTCGAGCAGCTCCAGCGCCAGCGGCTGCACGTCCAGCACCTGGTCCTCCAGCGCGACGCGCGAGGGGCGGATCACCGCCGCCAGGTCGCCGCGCGCGATGCGTCCCTGCACATCGGCCCGCCCGCCGACGCCGTCGGCCGCGAGGTCCAGCACCAGCGGCTGGTCGTCGGGCGTGCCACGGGCCAGCAGGCCGAGATCGAGCGCATCGCTGGCGGCGCGCAGCTGCCAGCGCGGGTCGTCCTCGCCGCGCAGCACGAGCGTCGCGCGCGTCGGGCCGGGTGCCCGCCCGGATACGGCCACGTCCATGCGCGCGATGTCACCGCGCGCCACCAGCCCCAGCCGCGGCGGCGTCGTGCCGGCGTCGGCGGGCAGCACAGCGGTCACGGTGAGGTCGGTGCGGTAGTCGTCGCGCGGCGCGTATTCGCCATCCGCGGTGAAGCGGCCGCGGTCGCTGTCGACGACGAGGCCGTCGACGGCGAGATGGCCGTCGCGCGCGTCCAGCGCGCCGCGCAGGCGGTGCACGTCGATCACCGGCACGCGCGCGGCGCGGTCGGCCTGCAGCACGCGCAGGCCATCGATGCGCAGCTCGCGCGCCTGCAGGTGCAGTGGCGGGGCGATGTCGGGCAGCACGTCGGGCCAGCGCGGCAGCTCGAACGGCTCGTCGCTTTCGGCCAGCAGCAGGGTGGCGTTCTCGACCTCCAGCGTCCTGAGTCGCAACGTGCGCCCCAGCAGCGGCCGCAGCGCAGTGTCGAGCATCACCCGCTCGGCCTCGAACACCGTGCCCTCGTACTCGAAGCGCACGCCGCGCAGGGTCAGCGGGCCCGACGCCGGGCCTTCGGCTTCGCGCCATTCCAGCGTGGCGCCGGCGGGCAGGCGTTGTTGCACCTGCGCCAGCAGCACGTCGCGCCCACCCACCGTCATCAGCAGCCAGTACGCCAGCAGCGCCAGTGCGATGGTGAGCGCGCCCGCGGTCAGGCTGCCGCGGACCGCCAGCCATCGCAGGCGCTTGCGGCGGCGCTCGCGCAGCTCGGCGATGCGCGCCTCGCGTTGCTCCGGCGTCAGCGACGGGTCGATGCGCCGGCGGAACGGCGAGCGCGGCAGCGATGGACTCATGTGCGCGGCCTCACAGGGCGGTTCCGATGCTCAGGTACAGCTGGAAGTCGGAATCCGGGTCGTCCAGGCCGTGTGCCACGTCCAGCCGCAACGGCCCGACCGGCGATCGCCAGCGCACGCCCACGCCCACGCCGGTACGCCAGTCGGGCGTCTCGTCGAACGCGCTGCCGCTGTCGACGAAGCCGGCCGCGCCCCAGGTGTCGTTGAAGTAGTGCTCGAACTCGACGCTGGCGGTGGCCACGTTGCGCGCGCCCACCGAGTAGGGGCCGAAGTCCGTGTCCACGCGCGGGCTGACCTCTTGGTAGGCGTAGCCGCGGATGCTGCGGTCGCCGCCGGCGAAGAAACGCAGGCTGGGTGGGATGTCGACGACCGTGTCGGTGAAGGTATGCCCCAGCTCGCCGCGGACGATCAGCCGGTTGTTATCGCCCAGCCCGCGATACCAGTGGGCGGTCGCGCGGGCCTGGGCGAAGTCGGCGTCGGACCCGGCGCCTTCCACGCCGCCGCGCAGCATGAGCGTGCCGGCCAGCGCATCGCGCGGGAACAGCAGGTCATCGGCGTCGACGTATTCGGCGCGCAGCGAAGGGTAGGTAAAGGTCGCGTAGCGGTAGTCCGGAACCGCCAGCGCGCCTTCGCCGTCGTCGGCCACGCGGTACAGCCAGCGCTCGCGCAACGCGTGGATCGACGCGACCGCGGTGAGGTGTTCGTTGATCTCACCGCTGCGGCTGCCGACGAACTCGATGCGGCGGCTGTCCTGGTAGTCGGTCTGTTCGTCCGCGGCCTGCGCGCTGAAGGTGTACCAGCCGTCCAGCCACGCGAACGCCGGGATCCGGTACTGCAGCGTGAGCGTCTTGCGCTGCTGCGCGTAGTCCAGTTGCGCCAGCGCCTTGTGGCCGCGCTGGTTGAGGTAGCGGCGCTCCAGCCCCAGCCGGACGCCCGCGCCGCTGTCGGTGCCGTAGCTCAGGCCGGCGGTGTAGATGCTGCGCTTGGCCGGCGTCAGCTCGACGGTGACCGGCACCAGCGTGCCCTGCGCGTCTTCCGGGCGTGGCTGGATGTCGATGCTGGCGAAGTAGTCCAGCCGCGCCAACGACTGCCGCAGCCGGTCCAGCTTGCCCTGGTGGTAGTAGCTGCCGGTGTCCCAGTAGACCAGCTGCTCGAGCAGCTGCGGACGGATGATCCGCGGGTCCTGGCTGAAGGTGACCTCGCCCATGTCGTAGCGCACGCCGCTCTCCCACACCAGGTCGATGTCGGCGGCGTTCTCCGCGCGCGTGACTTCGACCCGCCGGCTGGCGAAGCCGGCATCGAAGTAGCCGCGCTCGGCCAACCGGCGCGTGATGCGCGTCTTGCCGGCTTCGTAGGTGGGGTGGTCGAGCACATCGCCCTGTTGCGGACGGAAGTCGGCCAGCTCCTCGCGCAGGTAGCGGTCGCGCGCGCCCTCGCCGAGGATCGCCACGTCCGCTCGGCGCACGCGCACCGGCGCGCCGGGGACGACCGTGACCGTCACGGCGACCAGGCCTTCGCCGCGGGTGCGGTCGACGGTGATGGTCGGGTCGTAGTAGCCGAAGGGCTCCAGCGCCTCGCGCGTTTCATCCTCGGCCTCGCGCACCAGGTAAGCCAGGCGCCGGCCGGACAGCTCGTCGCCGATGGCATCCACCAGCGACAGCGACACGCGCACGTTCTCGGTCATCGCCTCGTCCAGGCCGACGATGTCGACCCGCGACACCTGCGCCGCCCGGGCCGGGCCGGTTGCAGCGAGCATCAACACGGCGGCGGCGAGGGCGGTGGCGGGAAGGCGCATCGCGGCAGGATACGCAGCGCGTGTCAAAACGCGATTAACCCGCCGTGGCGGGTGAAGCCCCGCGCCGTTCGGGTATCGGCGTTAGCATCCGGCGGGTCCGTGTCCGCGACACCGCC
>Ga0156347_1053_pt6 | contig 15842 bp, 11 predicted proteins | sample RifOxyA1_FD_107994 | JGI IMG/M metagenome (GOLD analysis project Ga0156347, IMG submission 107994) | Xanthomonadales bacterium RIFOXYA1_FULL_69_10 | reverse complement strand
GCGGAGCTCGGCCAGGCCGGCGGGTTCGCCCAGCACGTCCACGCCATCGCATCGCCCCGCCAGCTCCGCCAGCAGCGCAAGGCCTGCGCTGTCGATGCGATCCACCGCGCGCAGGTCGAACGTGTCCACGTCGGCACCGAGCATCGATTGCGCCTGCTTCCACGCCTGCGCGCACGCCTCACGCGACAACGCGCCGGTGAACACCAGCGCGTTGCCGTTGCGGACCACGGTGGCCGTGGGTGCGGCCACTCAGTTGGCGCTGGCGTTGAGCTTGCCGGCCTTGAGCTCGGCGGCGACCTGCGGGATCGACTTCTGCCGCAGCGGTGTGTCGAACTGGTTGCGGAAGGTCTGCACGAAACTCACGCCTTCCACCATCACGTCGAACACCTTCCAGTCGTTGCCGGACTTGCGCATCAGGTAGTCGACCGGGATCGGCTCGCCACCCTGGCGCAGCATCTCGGTGGACACGCGCATGATGGCGCCGCCGCGCAGCGGGGTCTCGGACTTCACCCGCACCTGCAGGCGCGTGTTGAAGTCCAGCAACGAGGAGCCGTAGCGCTGCATCAGGTTGTCGGCCAGCGCGTCGGAAAACAGCTTGACGTCGGCATCCGACGCACCGCGGCCGTGCACGCCCAGCACCAGCCGGCCGGCGTAGTCGCGGTCGAACATCTGGTTGAACTCGCCCGAGACGAACTGGCTCAGCGCGGCGCGATCGCGGGTGAACTCGGCGCGGCGCGACTCGAGCGTGCTCAGGATGCGGGTGCTGTTGTCCAGCACCAGCTTGCTCGGCGAACCGGCCTGGCGCGTCTGGGCGGACTGGTTGGGCGCGGGCTGCTGGGCCAGCGCGGGGGTGGCGGCCAGCAGGGCGCTGGCGATCACGAGGGAAATGGCGGTCTGCTTCATGCGGTGTGCTCCTGGGGGAGGGGCGGGCCTTCGCCGCGGGGAAAAGGGCTTACTGGAGGTACGGCGGGAGGTCCTCGTCGGACCCGCCTTCGGCCGGGGCGGCCGGATCGGCCGCAGCGTCGTCACCGGCGGCATTGTCCGCACCCCCGCTGAACATGTACTTGCCGACCAGCTGCATCAGGTCCACCGACGGCTGGGTCAGGAAGATCTCGTCGCCGTCCTTCAGCGGATCGGGGTCGCCGCCCGGCGCCAGGCCGACATAGCTCTCGCCCAGCAGCCCGCTGGTGAGGATGGCGGCGCTGGTGTCGGCCGGGAGGTCGGAATAGCGGTTGTCGATGGCCAGCGTCACCACCGAGTCCAGCTTGACCGGGTCCAGCGTGATGTCGCTGACCTGGCCGATGGTCACGCCGCCGACCTTGACCGGCGCGTTGTCGCGCAACGGGCCCAGGTTGGTGAAGCGCGCGGTGACCTCGTAGCGGTCGCCGCCGAAACCGAAGTTGCCGTTGGTGGAGGCGATGGCCAGCACCAGCAGCGATGCCAGCGCTAGCAACAGGAAGGCACCGACGGCGAATTCGATGCGGGGGGCTCGGGAGGACATGGAGGTCACCTCAACCCGCCACCGGGCGGGTATTGCATTGGGAAGTCCGCACAGGGGCGTGCGGGGTTTTGCGAACGAATCGCATCAACGGAACAGCAGCGCCGACATCACGAAGTTGAACATCAGCACCAGCAGCGAGGCGTTCACCACCGCCTTGGTGGTGGCCACCGACGTGCCCTCGATGGTCGGCTCGGCGTGGAAGCCGACGTAGGCCGCCACCAGCGCCGCGACCGCACCGAACACCGCGGCCTTGGCGAAGGCCATGGCGAAGTCCTTGCCGAAATCGACGCTGTCCTTGAGCACCTGCCAGAACACGCCCGACTCCACGCCGATCACGTGCACGGCCTCGAAATAGCTGGCGCTGATCGCCAGGCTGCAGAAGAACGCCGTCAGCAGCGGCACGCACAGCACCGCCGCCCAGAAGCGCGGCGCCACCGCCTTGCCGACCGGGTCGATCGCCATCAGCCCGAGCGCGGTGATCTGGTCGGTGGCGCGCATCAGGCCCAGTTCCGCGGCGATCGAGCTGCCGGCGCGGCCGATGAACAGCAGCGCCGTCAGCACCGGGCCCAGTTCGCGGTACAGGCCCAGCCCCAGCATCGCGCTGACCTGGTTGGCGGCGCCGTAGGTGTCGAGCGCGCGGTAGCCCAGCAGCGTCACCGACAGCCCCACGAACGCACCGCCGACGGCAATGATGGGCAGCGAGCGCGCACCGATCTTGTAGATCTCGCGGACCAGTTCGCGCAGGAAGTCGGCGGTCGGCTTCGATGCGCGCAACACCGAGAGCGTGAACAGCCCGGCGCGTCCGACCGAGCGGGTGGCGGCAACGAAGGGCATCAGGCGGCCTCGGGCACGGTGGCGCCGCGCGGGGCGGCATCGAACGGAATCGGCCCGTCGGGCTGGCCGTCCAGGAACTGCCGCACCAGCGGGTCGGTGCTGGCCTGCAGCTGCGCGGACGTGCCGGAAAACACGATGCCGCCGTTGGCGATCACGATGGCGTGGTCGGCCACCGGCAGCGTCTCATGCACGTGGTGGGTCACCACGATGCTGGTCAGGCCGAGCGTGTCATTGAGGCGGCGCACCAGGTCCATCACCACGCCGGACGCAATGGGGTCCAACCCGGTCAGCGGCTCGTCGTAGAGCATCAGCGGCGGGTCCAGCGCCAGCGCGCGCGCCAGCGCCACGCGGCGGGCCATGCCGCCGGACAGCTCGCGCGGGAAGGCGTCGGCCGCGGCGCGGAGGCCGACCGCGTGCAGTTTCATCCGCACCAGACGGTCGATCACCGGCCGGGGCAGCTTCGTGTGCGTGCGCAGCGGCAGCGCGACATTCTCGGCGGCGCTCAGGTCGGTCAGCAGGCCGTTGCCCTGCAGCAGCACGCCGATGCCCTTGCGCAGTTCCAGCAGGTCGCGCATGCGGCGCGGCACCGGCCGGCCCAGCACCTCGACGGTGCCGGCCGCGGGCTCGAGCTCACCGGTGAGCGCGGCCAGCAGCGTCGACTTGCCGCTGCCCGACGGCCCGAGCACGGCCACCACCTGCCCGCGCGGGACGGTCAGGTCGATGTCACGCAGCACGGTGCGTCCGCCGCGATCGAGGCGGACGCCGGCCAGGCGGACGATGGGGGCGTTGGGATCCATGGGCACCGGTAATGGGGTCGCGGGGCGCGCGACGACACCGCCGCGCGCGGGCAAAACACGCGCAGCTTGGCCGGGGCCGGCTGAACCGCGCTTGTCGACGCATTGTCGCAGAGGCGGCGAGCAGGGCATCGAGACGGCGCAACCATCCAGTACGAGTGCCGCTTTTCTCCTTTCCCTTCGGGGAAGGGCGGGATGGGGATGGGTCCGCCCCTCGCGCTTCCACCCATCCCCACCCAACCTCCCCTTGAAGGGGAGGGCTCTGAGTGCGCGCACCCATCCCCATCCACATACACCGCGTCTCGCGGCCTGCGACCGCGCTGCGGCAAGATGCACGCCATGCCGATCGCGCCCGACTTCCGCCTGTACCACTCCAATTCACTGGAGGTGCTGGCGGGGCTGCTGGCGGCGGAGCTGCGCACGCCGGCGCCGGGGCAGCCGCTGCTGGCGCCCGACACGGTGCTGATCCCGCAGGTGGCGATGCGCCGCTGGCTGCAGGCCACGCTGGCGGCCGAGTACGGCATCGCCGCCAACCTGGAGTTCCTCACCCCCGGCGAGTTCGTCGCCCGCGCGCTGCAGGCGAACGTTCCGGGTGAGCGCGACGACCTCGACGCCGCGGCGCTGCGCTGGCGCCTGTACGACGCGCTGACCGACGACGCGGTGCTCGCCGCGCCCGCCATGGCCGCGCTGCGGTCCTACCTGTCCGATGCCGACCCGGTGAAACCCTGGGCGCTGGCCGGCGAGCTGGGCGGCATCTTCGAGAAGTACCAGGCCTGGCGCCGCGACTGGCTGCTGCGCTGGGAGGCCGGCGCCGACCCGGACGACCCGCAGGCGGTGCTGTGGCGGCGCGTCGCGACCGGGCAGGCGCATCGGGCGCGGCGTATCCAGCAGTACCTGGACCGTTTCGACGGTGCCGGTGACGCACTGCCGGCCGGCCTGCCGACGCGGCTGTTCGCCTTCGCCACGCTCAACGTGTCGCCCGACGTGCTGCGCGTGCTGGCCACGCAGGCGCGCGTGGGCACGCTGCATTTCTACGTGCCCTCGCCCAGCCGCGACTACTGGGGCGATCTGCAGCGCGTGCGTGCGTCCGGTGCCGATGCGGTGGCCAGCGAGAATCCGTTGCTGCAGGCGTGGGGCGCGGCCGGTCGCGACTTCATGGCCCTGCTGGGCAGCTACGAGGTGGTGCACCCGAGCGCGGAGATCCGCGGCGATGTCGACCCCGGCCAAGGCGGCGGGGCGCTGCACGCCAGCCTGTTGCGACGGCTGCAGTCGGACCTGTTCCACCGCCGGCCCTCGCCACCGCTGGCGCCCACCGACGGCGATCCGCGCACGCGCCTGCCCGCCGTGCGCCGCGACGACCCCAGCCTGCAGGTGCATGCCTGCCACACGCGCCTGCGCGAACTGCAGGTGCTGCACGACCAGCTGCGCGCGCTGTTCGAGGACCCCCGTTTCGACCCGCCGCTGCAGCCGCGCGAGGTGGCCGTGCTGGCGCCGGACATCGATCCCTACCTGCCGTACTTCGAAGCGGTGTTCGGCAGCCGCGGCCGCGACGACGCCATCCCGTACGCGCTGGCCGACGCCAGCCCGTTGGCCGGCGAGCCGCTGGCCGAGGTGTTCATGCGGCTGCTGGCGTTGCCGGTGTCGCGCTTCGGGCTGGAGGAAACGCTCGACCTGCTCGCCAGCCCGCCGCTGGCCGACGCCGCGGGCCTGGACGCAGCCGCGTTCGCGCGCCTGCGCGACTGGCTGCAGGCCGCCGGCGCGCGCTGGGGCCTGGACGCCACGCACCGCGCGCGCCTGGATGCGCCGGCCGACGACGCCTACACCTGGGCCTTCGCGCTGGACCGGCTGCTGCTGGGCCATGCCAGCGGCAGCGACGCGCCGATCGTGACGGCCTCCGGGCAGGTGGTGGCGCCATTGCCGGAGCTGGAAGGCAGCGCGCTCGATGCGCTCGACACGCTGATCCGGCTGCTGCGCGTCCTCGCCCGCCAGACCACCGCGCTGGCCGAGGCGATCACGCCCGACGCGTGGCGCGACCGTCTGATCGGCCTGCTCGACACCCTGTTGCCGCGCCCGCCATCGCTGCCAGAAACCCAACGCGCGCTGGACCGTCTGCGGCAGCTGATCGATGCCTTCGCCGCCGACGCGCGCCGCGCCGGGTTCGATGCACCGGTGCCGGCCGAGGCCGTGCGCGCGCACTTCGCGGGCGTGCTGGGCGAGGCCGACACGCGCGCACCGCTGCTGACCGGTGGCGTGAGCATCGGCCGCATGGTGCCGATGCGGCTGCTGCCGTTCCGCGTGATCTGCCTGCTGGGCATGGACGACGGCGAATTTCCGCGCCGCGACCCGGCCGCCGGCCTCAACCGCCTCACCGCGGAGCTGGGCAGCGATCAACGTCGCATCGGCGACCGCTCCACGCGCGACGACGACCGCTTCCTGTTCCTGCAATTGTTCGCCGCCGCGCAGGACGTGTTCTACGTCAGTTATCGCGGCGCCGACCCGCGCGACGGCAGCGTGCGCGAGCCGTCGGTGCTGGTGGCCGACCTGCTGGCCGCCGCGGCGGCGCAGCACGCGTCCGATGTGGAGGCGCAGATCCAGCTGGTGGTGCGGCACCCGTTGCAGCCGTTCGCACCGGCCGCGTTCGGCGCCGGCGACGAGCCGCGCCGGTTCTCCTACCGCCAGGCGTGGTGGCCGGCCGCCGCGCAGCCGGCGCAGCGGCGCGTGCCGCTGCCGGCGTGGTTCGACGATGCGCTGGCCCCCATGCAGGCGGACGCGGAGCAACGCCTGCCACTCGATGCGCTGCGACGCTTCCTGCAGGCACCGGCCGAGGCATTCCTTCAGCACCGCCTCGGCCTGCGCCTGCCTGAAATCGAAGCGCCGGAAGGCGATGTCGAACCGCTGCTCGTGCCCGGCCGCGGATTGGCGCGCCAGGCATTGCAACGGGCGGTGTTCGAGGCCTGCCTGCGTGGTGACGACGACGCCACCACCCACGCGCTGCTGCGCGCCCGCGGCCTGCTGCCGTCGGGGCCGCTCGGACGGCGCACGCTGGAGCAGGTGCGTGGCGACGTCGCCCGCTACGCCGATGCCTTTCGCGACTGGCGCGGCGAGGCCACGGCTGACGTGCCCCGGCTCGAGGTCGACATCGACGGCACCGTGCTGCACGGCCGCGTGTCCGACGTGTATCCGCACGGTATCGCCCGCATCCGGTTCGACACGCCCAACGGCCCGACGTCGATCCGCAACGGCCTGGACTGGCTGTTCGCGCGGGCGGCGGGTCTGGACGTGTCGCTGGTCGAGTTCCACGATGGCGGCGAAGCCGGTCCGGGGCCGCATCCACGGCCCGACCTCGACCCGGACACCGCGCGCGGTCTGTTGCGCTCGTTGGTGGCGCTGCGCGGGAAGGGCCTGCGCGAGCCGCTCCCCTTCGCGCCCTACGCCGGGTGGGAACTGTTCAACGCGCCCACGCTGGAGAAAGGCCTGGACGCCGCCGCCAGGAAGTGGCGCGGCAGCGAACGCAGCTGGAGCGAGCGCGACGGCGATGCGCTGCGGCTGGCGCTGCGGGGCCGCGATCCGTTCAACGATGGCGCCACCCAGGTTGCGTTCGTCGACCTCGCGCTGACGATCTACCTCGCGGTGGTCTCAGGGGCGGCGTACGAGGGCACCGACGTGGACGCCATGCACGCGCTGGCCACGAACCTGGACACGGAGGACGCGGAGTGAACGACGCCACCGCGCCCGACCCCTACCTCACGCTGCCGCTGGACGGCGTGCGCGCCATCGAGGCGTCCGCCGGCACCGGTAAGACGTTCACGCTGGCGACGCTGGTGGTGCGGCTGGTGGTGGAGCGCGACCTGCGCATCGGCCAGATCCTCGCCGTCACCTTCACCGAAGCGGCGACGCAGGAGCTGCGCACCCGCATCCGCGCGCGCCTGTTGCTGGCGGCCGAACTCGTCGACGCGCCCCCACCGGACGATGCGCCACCGGAAGCCGCTCTGACCCATGCCGTGCTGGCCGCGCACCTGGACGGCGGTACGGAGTCGGCCGACGCGCTGCGCCGCCGGCTGCAGGTGGCCGCCAACGAGATCGACCTGGCGGCGATCTTCACCATCCATGGCTTCTGCGCGCGCGTGCTGCGCGAGCACGCGCTGGAGGCGGGGCAGGGATTCGATGCCCCCGAACTGCTGGCCAACGACGCGACGCTGCGCGAGGCGATCGCCGCCGACCTGTGGCGCGCGCACGGCACCGGGGACGGCGCGGCCGACGACCTGCTGGCGATGTGGACCGGCGGCCCCCTGGCGCTGGCCGGCGACCTGCCGCCGCTGGTGCGCGAACGCGCGCTGCGTCCGGCGCTGGCCGGGCTACCGATCGACCCCGCGCCGCGCCTGCGCGCGACCGGCGCCGCGCTGGCGGATGCGTTCCGCGCGCACGGCGACGACTTCCGCGCCTCGCTGCTGTCGGCCGTCGAGGGCAAGGTGCTGCACGGTGGCAGCTACAAGGCCGACTGGATCGCCGCGCTGTTCGACACGCTGCATGCCTGGTGCGAGGCGGGTGATCCCGACACGCCGTTCCAGCACGCGAAGCTTGGCAACCTCAGACGCGAAACGCTTGTCGACAAGACGAACAAGACCGCCAAGGGTCCCACGCCGGACTCGCCGGTCTGCGATGCCGTGCCGGCGTACCTGGACGCGCTCACCGCCGTGGCCGAATGGCAGGACGCCCGCCGCGTCGAGCTGCTGCATGCACTGCGCGACGACGCTCGAGCCCGCTTCGCCCGCTTCAAGCGGCAGCAGCGCGTGCAGACCTATGACGATCTGATCGACCGCGTCGCCGATGCGCTGGACGGCGCGCACGCCGAGACCCTGGTCGACCGGCTGCGCGCGCAATACGCGGTCGCGCTGGTGGACGAGTTCCAGGACACCGACCCGCGCCAATGGCGCATCTTCGAACGCGTGTTCGGCGCGGCCAGCGTCGCGCCGGCGCTGTTCGTGATCGGCGATCCCAAGCAGGCGATCTACGGCTTCCGCGGCGGCGACGTCGACACCTACCTCGCTGCGCGCGACACCGCGGACGAGGCACCGCCGCTGTCGACCAACTTCCGTTCGCGCCCCGGTGTGCTGCGTGCAATTTCCGCGCTGTACGCACAGGCCGAGCATGCGGGCACGCCGCCGTTCGTGGACCCGCGCATCCGCTTCCAGGATCTGCGGCCCGGCGGCACGCGCAGCGACGACGATTACCTGCGCGACGGCCAGCCGGCGCCTGCGTTGACGCTGTGGCAGGCGCCGGCGCCCGAGCCCGACGACAAAGGCAAGGCCAAGCCCTACAGCGCGGGCCGCTCGCGCGATCTGGCGACCCGCGCCTGCGTGGCCGCGATCCACGGCGTGCTCGCCGACGGCCGCGCCGGCATCGCCACGATCGACGGCCGCGCCGTGCAGCCGGGCGATATCGCGGTGCTGGTGCGTTCGCACAGCGAGGCCACGCGCATCCGCCAGGCGCTGGCGCTTGCCGGCATCCCCGCGGTGGCGGCCGGCAAGCAGAGCCTGTTTGCCACCGACGAGGCACGCGAGCTGCACACGCTGCTGCTGGCGGTGCTGCACGGTGCCGACGACGGCCGCCTGCGCACGGCGCTGTCCACCGTGCTGATCGGCCTGGACGCGTCGCAGGTCGCTGCGCTCGACACGCCGGCGGAGGGCGGGGATGGAGTCGGCAATCGCGATGCATTGAATCGCTGGCGGCTGGCCGCCATCGGTTGGCGCGAACGCCTGCAGCGCGGCGGCCCGCTGGCGCTGGTCAATGACCTGTGCGCACAGCACGCGGAGCGCCTGCTGGGCCTGCTCGACGGCGAGCGGCGCCTCACCAACTACCTGCAACTGGCCGAACTGCTGCAGGAGGCGCAGTCGCGCGCGCTGGGCCTGCACGGGCTGGTCGACTGGCTGGCGCGGTCGATCGCCGAGGCCAGCAGCGATGACGACAGCCAGCTGCTGCGGCTGGAGTCGGACGCGCGCCGGGTGCAGGTGGTGACGCTGCACAAGAGCAAGGGCCTGGAGTACCCGCTGGTGTTCCTGCCGTTCGCCGCCGTCGGCGGCAAGGCCCGCGACGCCGGCCGCCACGTCACCGTGTCGCGCGACGGGACGCGCACGCTGCACTGGAAGCTGTTGCCATCGCAGTCGGGGTGGGAGGAGGCCAGGGCGCAGCGGCAGACGGCGCAGCAGGCCGAGGACGCGCGCCTGCTCTACGTCGGCCTGACGCGTGCGCGCCACGCGTTGTGGCTGGCGGGCGGCGCGTTCTACAACCACGGCAAGGCCGCGATCGCTGCGATGATCGCCGACCCGGACGCGCTGGTAGCCGCCACCGATGGCGCGATCGCCATCGACCGCAGCACGCCGCCCGACACGCTGCCCTGGCTGCCGCCGGAATCGGAGGACGCCGTGCCGCCCGCGCGCATCGCCACCCGCGCGCTCGCCAGCGACTGGTGGGTCTACAGCTTCACCCAGCTGGCCAACGCGGACGGTGCGGGCGACGCCTCCAGCGCCGCCACGCAACCGGCCGCCGGCGGGCAGGACGAAGCCGCCACGGAACCCGGCGCCGACCAAGGCGTGGCCAATGCGGACGACGCGGACGCGTTCGATCCGCGCTTCGCCGGCGCGCGCTTCGGCGTAGTGCTGCACGACGTGCTTGAGCGTGTCGACTTCGCCGGCTGGGCGGCGTGGATCCCGGGCGATCCGGCGCCGGGCGGCGATGTCGACATCCTCGTCGAACGCCTGCGCGCGGCCGGCTATGCCGACGACGACATCGACGACGGCGTGGCTGTGCTCACACCGCTGGTGGGCCAGACATTGACCGCGCCATTGCCCGAGGGCGTGCGGCTGGCCGACGTTCCGGATGATGCGCGCCGCGCCGAAATGGAATTCCAGTTCGCGCTCGCGCCGACCCGCGTCGACGCGCTGGTCGCGCTGCTGCACCGCCACGACCTGCTGCGCGCGCGCCAGGGCTTCGGCGTGCGCCGCCGGCTGGAAGGCCTGATGACCGGCCTGATCGACCTGACCTACCTGCACGACGGCCGCTGGTACGTGCTCGACTACAAGTCCAACCGCCTGCCCGGCTACGGCCCCGCGCAGCTTCACGAGGCCATGGCGCACAGCGAGTACGACCTGCAGGCGCTGATCTACACGCTGGCGCTGCACCGCTGGCTGCGCTTCCGGCTGGGCGAGCGCTACGACTACGCGCGCGACTTCGGTGGCGTGCGTTACCTGTTCTGCCGCGGGCTGGATGCCACGCGCGAGGATGCGCCCGGCGTGCAGGCGTGGCGGTTCGAGCCGGCACTGGTCGACGCGCTGGACGCGCTGTTCGCCGGCCGCGCCACGGAGGTGGCGGCATGAGCCTGCTGCAGGCGCTCACGCAGGCCGGCGCGTTGCGCACGCTCGACCACGCCTTCGCGCAGAGCCTGCGCCGGCTCGACCCCGCGACCCCGGATGCCGTCCTGGCCGGCGCGGCACTCGCCTCGCTCGCGGTTTCGCACGGCCACGCGGCGTTAGACCCCGCGCAGCCGGCGCTGCTGGTCGAAGACGACATCGACTGGCCTGCCGCCGACGCCTGGCGTGACGCGCTGGTTCAATCGCCGTGGGTGGCACGGCCCGACGCAGACGGCGCTGCGACGGCGGCACCACTCGTGCTTGAAGACGGGCTGCTCTACCTGCGCCGCTACCGCGAGTACGAGCATCGCCTCGCGCAGCGACTGGCCCACATCGCCGCCACGGCACCCGCCACGTTCGACGACGCCATACTCGCGCCGGTGCGTGAAGCGCTGTTCCCCGCGGCGACCGCCGACAGCCTGCAGGCGCGCGCGGCCACCCGGGCCCTTGCCACCTCGCTGCTGCTGGTGACCGGCGGCCCGGGCACCGGCAAGACCACCACCATCGCGCGGCTGCTGGTGCTGCTGGTCGCCCAAGCGGCGTTGTCGGGCCGGCCGGTGCCCCGCATCGCGCTGGCCGCCCCGACCGGCCGCGCCGCCGAGCGCATGGCCGAAAGCCTGCGCGCCGCGACCGGACGGTTGCGCGGCATCGACGGCATCGACCCGGCGTGGCTGGACGCGCTGCCCGATGGTGCCTCCACGCTGCACCGGCTGCTCGGCACCATCCCGGGCAGCCCGCGCTTCCGCTTCGACGCCGACACCCCGCTGCCGTTCGACCTGGTCGTGGTGGACGAGGCCTCGATGGTCGACCTGCCGCTGATGTGCAAGCTGGCCGATGCCGTGCCCGACGGTGCGCGGCTGGTGCTGCTGGGCGATCCCGACCAGCTGCCGTCGGTGGAAGCCGGCGACGTGCTGGCGTCGATCTGCGAGGCGGCCGGCGACGACGAGCATGCCGATGCCGATGCGGCGCCGCCCGCAACGGTGCCGGCACCGCCCGGCGAGACCGCCGACCTGTTCGCCTCACCGGCCGCGACAGCGGCGAGCGCGGACACCCGGCCGCGTGGCGTCGCCGCGTTGCAGGGCCATCGCGTCCACCTGCGCCGCGGTTTCCGGCAGTCGGCACATCTCGATCTCGCACCCTTGGCCGATGCCGTTCGCGCCGGCGATGCCGATGGCGCGCTGGCGCTGCTGCGCGGCAGCACGCTGCAGGGCGTGCATTTCCACGAAGGCACCACCGATCCGCTCGCCGCGGGCGCCGCGGACCTGCTGCCGCACTGGCGCGCGCTTGCCGGAGCGGAGGATCCTGCGCAGGCGCTGGCCGCTGCGGCGCGCCTGCGGTTGCTGACGGCGCTGCGCCGCGGGCCACAGGGCGCGCAGGCGCTGAACGCACGCATCGAGGCCGCGCTCGGCGGCTCGCGTGCCACGCCGCACTTCGATGGTCGGCTGCTGCAGGTCACCGAGAACAGCTACCGCCACCGCCTGTTCAATGGCGACCTTGGTGTGTGTCTTCGCGACGACCAGGGCGTGCCGGTGGCGTGGTTCGCCGATACCGATGGCGGCGTGCGCGCGTTCCACCCCTCGACATTGCCGATGCACGAGAGCGCCTTCGCCACCACCGTGCACAAGGCGCAGGGTTCGGAGTTCGACACCGTGTGGCTGCTGCTGCCCCAGCACGACGCGCGCCCGCTGTCGCGCGAGCTGGTCTACACCGCGCTGACCCGGGCGCGCAGCGAGGTGCACGTCTGCGCCAGCGAGCCGGTGCTGCGCGCGGCGTTGGCGCGCCGGGTCGCGCGCATCTCCCACTTGGCCGCGCGCCTAGGCGCCATGCGCTGACGGCATCACCTGCCGATCCACGCGAGCCGCTAGACTCGCGCGGCGACAGGGGGACGGACCGATGACTGGACGATGGCGCAGGCCATGGCGCGCACTGTGCGTGGCGGTGCTGCTGATGGCGGGCGTGCTGCCCGCGGCGGCGCAGCAATTGCGCGTGGACGTGCTGCAGACGCGCGAGGAGATGGACGGCCCGCCGGCGGCCGCGGCCGTGGCGATGCGCGCCGATGCCACGCCGGACACGCCGGCCGTGTTGACCCTGCCGCGTCGCGAGGCCGGCTACTGGCTGCGGTTGACGGTGGACGGCGCGATGCCTGCCGACGGCGACATGCACCTGCTGCTGCGCGGGCCGCGTGCCATCGGCCCGGTGCGCTTCTACCCGCCGTTGGCCGAGCCGCGCACCGTGCGCGACGCCGCCAACGGCGGCTCCACCCTGCTGCGCCGCGGCTGGGTGCTGGCCCTGCCCAACGGCTGGCCCATCGGCGCGGTCGCCTACCTGCGCATCAATGGCGCGGTCACCGAACCGATCCGCCTGCAGCTCGACACCGTGCCCGGGCTGGTGCGCGCCGAGCGCCACGATACCCGGCTAACGATGGCGGTGTTCACCACGCTGATGCTCATGGCGCTGGCGATGTTCGCGGTATGGCTGGTGTTCCGCGACGGGCTGTACCTGAGCTACGCCGGCTACGTCACCTGCGTGGCGGTGTACGCCCTGATGGTGTCGGGCGATGCCGCCGAGATGTGGGGACTGGCGTGGCTCGACGGGTTAGGCGCGCCCGCGCGCTGGTTTGCTGCGACGCTGGCGGTGCTGCTGCAACTGGTGTTCACGCTGCGCTTCCTGGAGCTGCCGCGTCGGCTGCCCTGGGGCGCCAAGGCCGTGCAGACGATGGTGGCGGTGCACGCGGCCTTGCTCGTGGTGTTGCTGCTCGGGCGCGAACACGTCGCCGGCTGGTACCACGTCGCCGGCAACGTGCTGTTGCTGCTGTCGATCCCGCTGGTGCTGGCGTGCGCAGCGCTGGCCTGGCGCCGCGGCGCCGCGTATGCGGGCTACTACCTGCTGGGCTGGAGCCCGATGATCGTGCTGGCCGCCTCCGGCGCCGGCCGCCAGCTTGGGCTGCTGCCACCGGGCTGGAGCGTGGGTGGGCTGCCGATGGTCGCGCTGGTGCAGTCGGGGGTCCTCGCGCTGGCCTTGAGCCGGCACGCCGCCAACCGCCACCGCATCACGCTGCTGGCGCGGCAGTCGCTGGAACGCGACCCGCTCACCGGCGCGCTCAACCGGCGCGTGGTCGAACAGATGCTCGATGCCTGGGCCGAACTGGGCGGCCTGGGTGCGCGCCGCTACGGCGTGCTGATGCTGGACATCGATCGCCTGCGGGTGATCAACAACACGCACGGCCGCGCCATCGGCGACGCGGTACTGCAGCAGGCGCTCGCACGGATCCGCAGCCTGGTCGCGGCCGAGGACACCGTCGCGCGCATGGAGGCGGACAGTTTCGCCGTCGTCAGCGAGGGCCGCCGCGAGGATTGCGAACTGCTGGCGCAGCGCTTGGCCGACGGCTTCTCGCGGCGCCCGTTCCGCATCGACGGCCACCAGATCGACGTCAGCATCAGCATCGGGCTGGCGATGTCGCGGCGCGGCGAGTCGTCGGTCTCGCTGCTGGCACGCGCGCGCCACGCGCTCGACCACGCACGCATGGCGGGCGACAACGCGGTCAGCATCGCGCCTGGCAGCAGCACCGGCGAGCACCCCGCCGTCACGCCGGAACTGCTTGCACGTGCCAGCGCCGCGCGCGCGGAAACGACGCCGTCGTGACATCGCTGAGCGGGGCGCAAACCCTTTATGAACAAGGGTTTCAGCGCGCTCTGTCCTTCACCTGCAACGAACGCGGACGCGCCTAGTTTCTGTCGGACCGGGCCGCACAACGGCGCGGCCCCCACAGGACATCAGGAGCACGAAATGAGCGACGTCAAGAAAGACCACAACATCGGTTCGGGTACCGGCGCGGTTGCCGGCGCGGTCACGGGTGCGGCAGTCGGTTCCGCCGGCGGCCCGGTGGGCAGCGTGGTCGGTGCAGTGGTCGGCGGCGTGGTCGGTGCGAAGGCCGGCGACTCGATCGCCGAGGCCGTGAACCCCACCGAGTACCACGACCACTTCAAGACCGAGTACAAGAACACCCCGTACTACACGGCAGGCCGCGAGTGGAACGACTACGAGCCGGCGTACCAGTACGGCTACGACACCTACGGCCAGTACCGCGGCCAGCGCTTCGAGGACGTCGAGTCCGACCTGGAGCGCAACTGGGACAAGACCCGCGCCAAGTCGAGCCTGGAGTGGAACGAGGCCAAGCAGGCCGTGCGCGATGGTTGGCACCACATCGAGCGCCGCATCCCGGGCGATTTCGACCGCGACGGTCGCTGATCGAAGCGAGTTGCCGTCCCCCTTCTCTCCGGGGCGCAATTCAAGGCAAACGGAGCCGCATGTCGGCTCCGTTTCTTTTGTGGCGCCGGGCCGCTTCGGGGGCCGCGGCTGGCGTGGAGTAGGATGCACACCCTCCGAGACCACCGCGACCCCGCCATGGCCGAGCGTTCCAAGCCCACCCGAGAAGAAGCCGAAGCCGCTGTGCGCACGCTGCTGAGCTGGGCCGGCGACGACCCCGCGCGCGAGGGCCTGGTCGATACGCCCAAGCGCGTGGCCAAGGCCTACCAGGACTGGTTCAGCGGCTACGGCGACGACCCGGCCGAGTACCTCAAGCGCACCTTCGAGGAAGTCGAGGGCTACGACGAGCTGATCGTCCTGCGCGACATCGAGTTCGAAAGCCACTGCGAACACCACATGGCGCCGATCATCGGCAAGGCCCATGTCGGCTACCTGCCGTCGGGCAAGGTGGTGGGCATCAGCAAGCTGGCGCGCGTGGTGGAAACCTATGCCCGCCGCCTGCAGGTGCAGGAGAAGATGACCGCGCAGGTCGCCCAGGTGATCCAGGACGTGCTGCAACCGCGTGGCGTCGGCGTGGTGATCGAGGGCGCGCACGAGTGCATGACCACCCGTGGCGTGCACAAGCGCGGCGTCAGCATGATCACCTCCAAGATGCTCGGCACCTTCCGCGACGATGCCCGCACGCGCGCGGAGTTCCTGCGGTTCATCGACGTCGGCATCGGCCGCTGACGGCAGGGCCCGGTTCTACGGGAGGAGCCGGGTCCGGGGTTTTGTAGGAGCGACGTAAGTCGCGACCCGCGCAACTCTCATTGGCTACTTGCCTGGCCCGGTCGCGACGTACGTCGCGCCGGCACGACGCGATCAGCCGCGAACCGCCGCCGCGATCGTCTCCGCCACGTGTGCCATGTCCGCCTCGTCCACGTGCAGGTGCGGTGCGATCCGCAGCAGGCCATGCCGTCGCGTGCAGACGATACCGGCCCCGTCCAGTGCCGCGCCGACCGCATCCATCCGCCCTGTCGGCACACGCACGCCGGTGAAGTG
>Ga0156347_1092_pt1 | contig 16523 bp, 15 predicted proteins | sample RifOxyA1_FD_107994 | JGI IMG/M metagenome (GOLD analysis project Ga0156347, IMG submission 107994) | Xanthomonadales bacterium RIFOXYA1_FULL_69_10 | reverse complement strand
CGGTTGGTTGGCGGCCACGCGCGGCAGCCGGCAGCCGCCCCGCGACGAGCTGCGCTGGCTGGCGACCGTGCGCCGCGCATTGGACGACAAGCGAGACCCGGCGACGCACGTGGTCGCGATCCGCAGCTGGGATGCCAGCACCGTGGCAGTCGGACAGGCGCCGTTGCGGCCGGCGCAGCGCCGCGCGTTGCGTGTGTTCCTGGAGGACGCGGGCTTCGACGCCGTTGCCTTCGACGGGATGCGCGACGACGAGGCCAACCGCCGCCATCTGCTGGCGCACGACGGCCTGCACGAGGGTGCGCATGCGTTGCTGCGAGGCGACGCGGAGGCATTCGTTCGCGACTACAAGTTCGCCGTCGGGCCGACGTCGGATGACCGCCCGTACTTCGGCGACAGCCTGCGGTGGCGCAGCCTGCCGGAGCTGTGGCGGTTGCGCGAGCAGGGTGGCGCGGTGCTGCTGGAGTCCGGCCACCTGCTGCTGGTGGCCAGCCTGCTGCAGGCGCTGTTGTTCTCGCTGGTGCTGGTGTTGCTGCCGCTGCGCGTGTTGCCGGCCCCCGCACCCGTGCACGGGTTCAGCCGCGGGCGCGCAGCGATGTATTTCCTGGCGCTGGGGCTGGCGTTCCTCGCCGTCGAGATCGCCACGTTGTCGCGGTTGACCCTGCTGGTGGGTCATCCGTTGCTGGCGATCGGGGTCGGCCTGGCGGGCTTCCTGGTGTTCGCCGGCATCGGCAGCGCGGTGGCGCAACGTGGCCTGGCGCACGCAACGGCACGCGGCGCCCCGGGCGCCGACGCCCGGCTTGCGCGCCTGATCCGCCGGGCGGTGGTCGGCGTGCTGCTTGGGCTGGCATGGCAGTTCGCGGTGTTCGCCGCGGCGATGGCGTGGGGTGCCGGCTGGCCGGTGGCGGCGCGTGCGGCGGCGGCGCTTGTGGGCATCGCGCCGCTGGCCGTGGCGATGGGCATGCCGTTCCCGCTCGGGCTGGCGCGTTTGTCGCGGGTCGCCCCGGGCTGGGTGCCATGGGCGTGGGGCCTGAATGGTTGCGCCTCGGTGCTGGCGGCGGTGGGCGCGTTGCTGCTGGCCATGGCGATCGGCCTGCGCGCGACCCTGCTGTGCGCGGCGGCGCTGTATGTCGTCGCCGCGTTCGCGTGGCCGCCGTCGCGCGCCGCGGTGGCGCGCTGAGGCTCAGTACAGGTCGACCGGGTCGACATCCAGCGACCAGCGCACCCGGCGTGCGTCGGGCAGCGCGTGGATCGCGGGGAGTGCGGCATCGAGCGCGGCATGCAGCGGGCCGCGCGTCGGGCAAGACAGCAGCAGCTGGGCGCGCTGGTAGCCGGCGCGGCGCGGCATGGGCGCTGGCAGCGGGCCGCTGAGTTCGACCGCCCCGGCCGCCGCGTCGGCCAGCGCGTCGCGCGCCGCACGCAGGAAGGCATGAGCGACGTCGAGTTGTTTCGCCTCTGCGCGCATCAGCGCGAGGTGCGCGAACGGCGGGAAGCCGGCAGCCTCGCGCTGCTCCAGCTCTTCCGCGGCGAACGCCGGGTAGCCGCCCGACAGCAGCGTCGCCAGCAACGGATGCTCGGGGTGGTGCGTCTGCAGCAGCACCTCGCCCGGCTTCTCGGCGCGGCCCGCGCGGCCGGCCACCTGGATCAGCAGCTGCGCGAGTTTTTCCGGCGCGCGGAAGTCAGCCGAGAACAGGCCTTCGTCGATGCCGACCACCGCCACGCGCGTGAGGTGGGGCAGGTCGTGGCCCTTGGCCAGCATCTGCGTGCCGACCAGGACGCCGGGCCCGTCGCCGAACCCGGCCAGCGCCTGTTCCAGCGCGTCGCGGCGCTGGGTGGTGCCGCGGTCGATGCGCAGTACCGGCACGTCCGGGAATCGTTCGGCGAGCGCCTCCTCGATGCGCTCGGTGCCCGCGCCCTGCGCCTGCAGCGCCAGGCCGCCGCAGTCGGGGCAGGCATTGGGCACCGGCCGCCGCGCGCCGCAGTGGTGGCACTGCAGGCGCCGCCCGCCGCCGTGCACGGTCATGGGCGTGCCGCGCTCGGGCGTGCTGCATCGCGTGCAGTGCGCGGCCCAGCCGCAGTCGTGGCACAGCAACACCGGCGCATAGCCGCGCCGGTTCTTGAACACCAGCGCCTGGCCGCCGGCCTGCAGCACCTGTTCGAGGTCGGCCAGCAGTTCCGGCGACAGGCCGGCGGTGAGGGGACGCTTGCGCACGTCGACCACGCGCACGCGCGGCGGCCGTGCGCGGCCGGCGCGGCGGGTCAGGCGCAGGTGCGCGTAGCGACCGCCGGTGGCGTTGTGCAGCGACTCCAGCGAGGGCGTCGCACTGCCCAGCACCACCGGCACGCCCAGCGCCTTGCCGCGCACCAGCGCGAAGTCGCGCGCGTGGTAGCGGATGCCGTCGAGCTGCTTGAAGCTGCCGTCGTGCTCCTCGTCGATGACGATCAGCCCCGCGTCGGGCAGCGGCAGGAACACCGCCGAGCGCGTTCCCACCACGACCCGCGCCTGCCCGCGCAGGCAGGCCGCCCAGGTGCGGGCGCGCTCGCCGTCGGACAGGCCCGAGTGCAGCGCATGCACCGGCACGCCGAGGCGCGCGCGGAAGCGCGCCAGCGTCTGCGGGGTCAGGCCGATCTCCGGCACCAGCACCAGCGCCTGCTTGCCGCGCGCGAGGCAATCGGCGATCGCCTGCAGGTAGACCTCGGTCTTGCCGCTGCCGGTGACGCCGTCCAGCAGCAGCGCGGCGAACCCGCCGCCGGCGTCGCGGATGGCGTCGATGGCGACCTGCTGCTCGTCGTTGGGCGTCGGCCCGGGGGTAGAGGCCGGAGTGGCGGTCGCGATATGCCGCGCGCCGTCGTCCAGTGCGAAGCGCTCGACCCGTCCGCGCCCCTGCAGGCTGCGCGCCGCGGCGCGCCATCCTTCGTGCACGGCGTCCAGCAAGGCCTCGTCGAGGGGGGCGGCCCGCAGCGCCTGCGCCAGCTGGCGTGGCCGGCCCGCGCGCATCCCGTCCAGCGCGGTGGCGCCCGCTTCGGTCAGGCGCCAGGCCCAGGTGCGGGTGTCGGGCAGCGGCTCGCCATGGCGCAGCGGGCCGGGCAGGGCGGTGGCCAGGACCTCCCCCAGCGGGGCGTGCGTGTAGCGCGCCAGCCAGCGCAGGGAGTCGAGCAGCTCGCCGCGCAGCAGCGGGGCGTCGTCGAGAAGTGCCGAGACCGGCTTGAGCGCGACGCCGTCAACGGGCATCGGTGCCGACCCGACCACCACGCCGATTCGCTCCCCCGAGGCACCGAACGGCACCCGCACGCGGCTGCCGACCGGGGCCGGCCCGGCTGCATCGGCGGGGGGGCGGTAATCGAACAGCCACGGCAGCGGCACCGGCAGGGCCACCTGCCAGGCGGCCGGTGGGTGGGCAGTGGAGGGGGTGTCGTCGCGGGCCGGCGGCATCGCGCCAGTCTAGCGGCCGCGGCGGCTGCGACCCTTGCCGGCGAGTGGGACGGGCTCATCGGCGGCGCCCGCTCGCCGGCCCGGTGCAGTTGCACGCCATAGCTGCCGGTTGCGTGACGAAGTTCACGCAAGTGCGTGTCGGGAAAGGGAAACCGCCGTTATCCACATCGCATGTGGATATCTCTGTGGACCGAACCCGCCGAGGGGGGTCAAAGACCGGTTGCACAAGCGATGCGGCCATCTTGGTGAAAAAAGCGCCACCGCGACTATTTCGATATTAATCAGTCAGTTAGCCGTGAAACATAGCGGACACATGGCAGCCGCGACCGGGGGCGGCATGCCATGTGACGACGGCGTTACTGCTGTGCACAACCGCTTTTTTCACGAAACCCGCACCAAACCTGAAGGAGCAGGTCTTCGGGAGATGTCAAGCACCGCACGGCGGTTTCCTGCGGTGCCCCACCGGGCGGCGCGGCGAAGCCGGTCGTTATGATGCGGGGATTGCGAATGCCGTCCCGATGACCCACACCCCACCGCGTCCGCCCCCTGCCGACCCCGTCCGCTCCGCGCCCGCCCAGGGTGCGTCGCCGGCGCTGGGCGCGTTCTTGCGCGGGGTGGAGCGCCGCGGTGCGGTGCTGGCCGAGCTCCAAGCCGGCGATGCCCGGGCGGGCGACGGTGCGCTGGGTGCGGCCATGCGCGGGTTTGCCCGCGACGCGCAGGCGATGCCAATGGCCGACTGGCCGGTACGGTTCTGGCAGCGGCTGCTGTCCGAGCCCGGCCTGGCGCGGCGCACGCCGGTGGCCATCGAGCTGGACGCCGCCGACGGCCTGGCCGGGCTGGGCAGCGGACCGCGCGCGGCCCTGCTGCTGAGGCTGGCCGCGGGCCTGTCGGAGGCGGACGCGGCACGCACCCTCGGCGTCGCCCTGCCCAGCTACCGGCTGGCGCTGCAGCGCGCCCTGCCGCGCCACCGCGACGGCCGCGCCGACCCCCAGGCCTGGGCGCGCCTGCGAGAGGCGGTGCACCGTCGCATCAAGACCCTCGACCCGGAGCGGCTGGCGCGCCTGGGCCGGCTGCGCGAGGCCGCGCTGGCCGGCGGCCCCATGCCCGCCTTCGCCCCCGTGGCCGCCGATGACGGCCCGCGCGCTCGCGCGCCATGGCCGCGCTGGGTGTGGGCGCTGCCAGCGGCCTGCCTGCTGGCGTGGGCCGCCACGTACTGGCCGCCAATGGAGACCTGGCTGGCCGGCCGCCTCAACCCGCTGGACGCCGGGGAGATCCGCACCGGCCCGTTGCCCGAGGAAGCACCGCGCGCGCGCTTCGGCGACACCGCCGGGCTGCTGGCGCACCGCGACTACGACCTGCTGGCCGACCCGGATGGCCTGGCGGCGGCGCAGGACGTCGCGTTCCTCAGCTGGCTGGCGGCGCAGGACGCGGCCGATGCCCCGGTGGAGCTGGCGCCGATGCCCGACGCGGCGACCGCCGCGCTGGAGCCGGCGGTGCCATCGCCCGACCCGCTCGCCACGGAGAGCCTCGATGCGCCGCGCTGACCCCGATGTCCGCCGCGTGCTGCATGCAGTGCTGGCCCTGCTGGTGGCGATGGCTGCGGCCGGGGCTGCCGCCACGCCGGCGGTGCTGGACGACTTCCGCGAGGTGTTGCCGCAGTTGCAGCCCGCCCGGCGCGCGCAACTGCTGGAACGGGCGACGGAGTGGCAGGGGCTCACGGCCGCCCAGCGCGAAGCCTTCACCCGCCGCGCTGCCGAATGGGATGCGCTGCCGCGGGCCGAACGCGATGCGCGCCGGGTGAACTACCGCGCCTGGCAGGCGCTGACCCCGGACGAGCGTGCGCGCCTGCAGGCCCTGTCGGCGCGCGTGCGCGCGTTGCGGGCCGACGAGCGCGCGTCGCTGCGGGCGCAGTTCGATGCGCTGGACGGCAGCGAGCGCCGCGGCTGGCGGCTGGGCCCGACGCTGGGTGCCGACTACCCCGATCTGCAGCCGCTGCTGGCGCAACTGCCCGCCGCGCAACACGCGCCGCTGCTGCAGGTGTTGCGCGAGCTCACCCCGGTACAGCGCCGCGACCTGGGCATGCTGGTGTACCGGACGCCGCCGCAACAGCGCGATGCGCTGCGGCGCGAACTGCTGTTCACGGCCGCCGGCCAGCGCGACCGCTGGCTGTGGGAGCGGCTGGGGCGGGAGTTCGAATTGGGGGCGGGGGGTTGGGGGCGAGGGGCTGGGAGTTCGAAGCTCGAAGCGACCACGGAAGATTCCCCGTTGCCCACTCATCCCGGCGCCACCCGCATGATCCGGCGCGTCGCCGTGAAACGGCCGCCGAAGCGCGCCATGCCGTCGCCGCGCAGGCGCGGGGCGTGTTCGCGCAGGTAGGCGTCCAGCGCATCGGCATCGACCAGCCGGTACTGCACGCTCAGTGCCACGCGGCCATCGCCGGCCGGCGGGTCCAGCACCTCGCAGACCTGCGCACCGGTGAAGCCTGGCAGCGCCAGGATCTCGCGCACGTGGTCGTCCAGCCAGGCGCGGTAGTCGTCGGCGATGGCCGCATCGACGTCGAGGTTGACCTCGTACACCACGCTCATGCCGACACCACGCCCGCCAGCACCGCGTACAGCGCGGCGAACGCGACCAGGACGAAGTACAGGTTGCCCAGCGCGAAGTACTTCACCAGCGTCATCAGCCAGCCCTGGCCGTAGATGCGCTTCTGCATCAGCAGCAGGTACACCGGCAGCCAGCACCACAGTGCGAACTCCAGCAGGCCGATGCCGCGGCTGGCCCACGCCGAATGCGCGGCCACCGCGCCGTCCAGCGCCACCAGCAGGAACTGCACCAGGATGGTCAGCACCAGGAAGACGTGGCTGTACAGCGCGACCACCAGGTGCTCAAGGTACAGCCGGCGGCTGAAGAGGTAGAACACCTTGAGCAGCAGCGCGAACACGGGCACCAGAAGGAACAGCGCCGTCGGCAGCGCCTGCATCATCGATTCCTTGAGCAGGTCCGGGTTCTGCTGCAGGCGCGGGATGTTGTCCTGCGCGCGGCCGACCTTGCGGTTGAGCCAGTCGTTGGCGAAGTCCGGCCACCACGCCACCGTCAGCGGGTTGTCGACCGGGTGCCAACGCTCGCCGTTGAAGCGCATCACCCACTCGTCGTCGTCCGCCTCGGCGGCGTCATCGGGCGTGGCGTCGGCGGCTGTGGCCTCGTCGGCTGTGACCTCGTCGGCGCCGGCGGCCTCGTCGGCAGCGGAGGGGGCGGGTGGCTCGCCGGCCTTCGCGGCCTCGCGCAGCTGGGCGAGGCGGTTGCCCGCCGCGCCGCGGATGGCGACCTGCGCCGCCAGCAGGCCGCGGTCCACGCCCGGCACCGGCACGCCGTCCACGCTTTCGCGCGCGGCTTCCACCTCGGCCAGCGCCTCATCGCGGATGCGGATGACCTCCTCGCGCGTGGTGGCGGCCTCCAGCTGGCGGGCCAGGCCCGCGTCGACCCCGGCCACCGTCGGCGTGCCGCCGTCGGTGACGATCGGGCTTTCACTGAAGGACACCGCGTACTGGCCGACGAAGAACGTCAGCAGCGTGGCGACCACGAACATCCGCAATGGCGCGATGTAGCGTGCGCGGTGGCCGGCGAGGTAGTCGCGCGCCACGCGCCCGGGCGACAGCAGGTCGCGCAGCGTGCGGAACACGCGGCCGTCCAGGTGCCAGAACGACTCGAACACCTCGACGATCGCGTGGTGCGTGTCGCGGATCGGATTGACCGCCGACTGCCCGCACCGGTGGCAGTAGCCGCCCTGCAGCGGGGTCGCGCAGTTCTCGCATTGCGTCGGCGTGTCGTGTGCGTCCATGTGTTTCCCCGATCCCCTTGCAAACGCGGCGTGGTCGACGCCGCCGGCCGGCGCGGCCCCGGGCCGGCGACGGGCGGCTAAGATAGCGGCCCGCCGCGACCCGGCGCCAGCACGCGACAGCGGTTCGCGCGCGGCCGCAGTCGCCAGGTGCTCCCCATGAGTTCTTCCGACCCGGCGCACGACACGCCGACGCCGCGCCTGCGCCGCGAGTTGCGCAGCACCGCGTGGCTGGCGGCGCCGCTGATCGCCGGGCACGTGTCCACCGGGCTGATCGGCTTCGTCGACAGCGTCATCGCAGGCCACCACGGCACCACCACGCTGGCCTCGGTGGCGGTGGGCACGGCGCTGTTCTGGCTGGCGATGATGGTGCCGATGGGCACGCTGATGGCGCTGCCACCGTCGGTGTCGCAACTGGACGGCGCCAACCGCCGCGGCGAGATCGGCCCGCTGTTCCGCCAGGCGCTGTGGCTGGCCGCGGCGCTGGGCGTGGCGCTGTTCGCGTTGCTCTCATTGCTGGTGCATGCGATGGCCCCGATGGGCATCGCCGAGGAGATCCGGCCCGGTGCGACCGCGTTCCTGCACGGCATCCGCTGGGGCGTGCCAGCGCTGACGCTGTACTACTGCATGCGCTACCTCAGCGATGGCCTGCACTGGACGCTGCCGACGATGGTGCTGGGCTTTGGCGGCCTGCTGCTGCTGGTGCCGCTGGGCTGGGTGTTCACCTTCGGCCGGTTCGGATTGCCGGAGATGGGCGCCGGCGGGCTCGGGCTGGCGTCGGCGATCATGCTGTGGACGCAGGCGATCGTCTTCGCGCTGTACCTGCGGCGCTCGTCTCGCTTCGCCGACCTGCGCCTGTTCGACGGCTTCCTGACCCGTCGTAACCGGCCAGACGCCGCGCGGATCCGCGGCCTGCTGCGTACCGGGCTGCCGATCGGCGTCACGGTGACCATGGAAGGCAGCCTCTTCATCGTCACCGCGCTGCTCATCGGCCGGCTCGGCGAAGTGCCGGTGGCCGCGCACCAGATCGCCATCAATGTCGCCGCGCTGTGCTTCATGGTGCCCTTCGGGCTGGCCGAGGCGACCACCGTCCGTGTCGGCCACGCGCTGGGTCGCGGGCTGGGCTCGACCGGCGTGCGCCGCGCCGCGCTGGCCGGGCTGCTGCTGACGCTGGGCACGCAGGCGCTGTCGGGGCTGGGGCTGCTGCTGGGCCACGACCACCTGGCCGCGCTCTATACCCGCGACGCCGCGGTGGCGGCGCTGGCCGGGACGCTGCTGCTGTACGCGATGGCGTTCCAGTTCCCGGACGGCGTGCAGGTGCTGTCGGCCGGCGCGCTGCGCGGGTTGCGCGACACCCGCGTACCGATGGTGCTGGCCGCGCTGGCGTACTGGGGCATCGGCATGCCGCTCGGCGCGGGCCTGGGGCTGGGCGTGCCCGGCATCGTCGAGCCGATGGGCCCACCCGGCATGTGGATCGGCTTGATCGCGGGCCTGACCGTGGCCGCCGTGCTGCTGGGCCTGCGCTTCGTGCGCGCCAGCGCGCCCGGCCGCTTGCCGCCGCCGGCGACCGCCGACACGCCCGCGGCGCCTGTTGCCGCGATGACCTCTGGCGGATGAAACCCCCGGGGCCAGCGGGTACGCTGGCCACCGCACACGACGCTGTACCGGAGTACCTCCCGACATGAACGACACCCCGCGCCGCGGCCCGATCGCCCGATTCTTCGTGGGCCTGTGGGATGCGATGAACTTCACCCGGCGGCTGGTCTTCAACCTGCTGTTCTTCGCGCTGCTGCTGCTGATCCTGGCCGCCATCGGCGCCGGCGACCGCACCCAGCCGCTGCTGGACCGCACCACGCTGGTGATCGCGCCGGAAGGCGCGCTGGTGGAGCAGTACACCTCCGACCCGGCCAGCCGCGCCTTCGCCCGGGCGATGGGCAGCGATGCCGGCGAGGTGCAGCTGCGCGACCTGCTGCAGGCGCTGGACGCGGCCGCCGACGATGACCGCATCGACCGCGTGCTGCTGCGACTGGACGGCCTCGGCGGCGGCGGCATGGCCTCGCGCCGTGAGCTGGCCGCCGCGGTGGCGCGCCTGCGCGAATCGGGCAAGCAGGTCGTCGCCGCCAGCGAAATGATGGGCCAGGGCCAGTACCTGATCGCCGCGCAGGCCGACGAGGTGTACCTGGACCCGATGGGCGGCCTGCTGCTGGAAGGCCTGGACCGCTACCGCCAGTACTACCGCGAGGGCCTGGAGGACAAGCTCGGCGTCGACGTGCACCTGTTCAAGGTCGGCGAGTACAAGTCCGCCGCCGAGCCGTACGTGCTGGATGCCGCGTCGCCGGAGTCCAAGGAAGCCGACCTGTACTGGATGAATGACCTGTGGGCGCGCTACCTGGGCGACGTGGCCACGGCGCGCGACGTGCCCGCCGCGCAGCTGGTGGCCAACATCCAGCAGCTGCCCGAGCAGATCGAGGCCGTCGGCGGGGACCTGGCGCAGCTGGCGCTGCGACAGAAGCTGGTGGACGGCCTGAAGACGCGCGAGCAGGTCGACGAGCTGATGATCGAACGCGGCACCGCCGACGAGGACGCCGAAGGCGGCTTCCGCCAGGTGTCGCTGGAGGGCTACCTGGCGCACATCAACGGCAAGCCGTCGCCCGCCGACCGCCGCCCCCAGGTGGCCGTGGTCGTCGCCGAGGGCGCGATCACCGGCGGCGAGCAGCCGCGCGGCACGATCGGCGGCGAGTCCACCGCCGCGCTGCTGCGCGAAGCACGCGACGACGGGCAGGTGAAGTCGGTCGTGCTGCGCGTGGATTCGCCCGGCGGCGAGGTGTTCGCCTCCGAGCAGATCCGCCGCGAAGTGGTCGCGCTGAAGGCCGCCGGCAAGCCGGTGGTGGTGTCGATGGGCGACCTCGCCGCGTCGGGCGGTTACTGGATCAGCATGAACGCCGACCGCATCTACGCCGACCCGTCGACGATCACCGGTTCGATCGGCATCTTCGGCCTGATCCCGACGATTCCGCGCACCCTGGAGAAGATCGGCGTGCATACCGACGGCGTCGGCACCACGCCGCTGGCCGGCGCGTTCGACATCACCCGGCCGCTGGACCCGGCCGTGGGCGGCATCATCCAGTCGGTGATCGAGAAGGGCTACCGCGACTTCACCGGCCGCGTCGCGCAGGCGCGCGACCGCAGCGTGTCGCAGGTCGACGCCGTCGCCCGTGGCCGCGTGTGGAGCGGCGCGCAGGCGCTGGAGCGCGGCCTGGTCGACGAGCTGGGCGGCCTGCAGGCGTCGATCGCCGATGCCGCGCGCCGCGCGGAACTGGGGGACGAGGGCGACTACGCGGTGCGTTACGTCGAGAAGGCCGCCACGCCGTTCGAGCGATTCTTCACCGGGTTCGCCGAGAGCCGCATCGGCGGCGCATGGCTGCGCGAGTCCGACTTCGCGCGCGGCCTGCTGGCGCGCTTCATGCCGCAGATGGCCGACGACCTGCGCTTCCTGGAAAGCGCGCTGCAGCCGGTGCCCGGCAAGCCGGTCAAGGCCCTGGCGCATTGCTTCTGCGGGCTGTAGACCACGGCGCCGGCAGCGGTTCGCCCGCAAGCGAAGTGGTAAGAAGCCCGGCATTGGCCGGGCTTCTTTCTTTGCGCGATGGCGCGACGTGCGCGGCGGCGTGGGGTCAGGGCGGGTCGATCGTCGCGCGGGTCCGTCCGGCCGCGTCGCCGACCTTGGTTTCGACGTCGCGCACGCGCTCGAGTGGCGTCTGGTAGGCATCGTCGGCATCGCGTCCGGCATCGCGCGCGTCGAGTGCACGCGAGGCATCGCCGCGCGCATCCCCGGCGGCCACGTCGCTGGCCGCGGTTGCGGTGGAGGGCGATGTCGTGGCGGCGGTGCCGGCCTGCGGCTCGGGTGGGACCTCGGGGTCTGGCGGCTGCGGCTTGCGGCATCCGGCCAGCGCGACCGCCAGTGCCATCGATGTCACCAACACGGTCGTCGTGACCGCGCCGCTGCGGGCGGGTGTCGACGGTCGCGACCGGGACAATGAGCGGGAGCGGGTCGTCATCGGCGTCCTCCTGTGCGGGTGCCCGGCTATGCTACGCCGGGCCGCGTGCAGGCAACCGGATGCGGCGGACGACACGAGGAGCACGGCATGGACCCACGACGCTGGCGGCTTGATGGACACCTGGCGCTGGTCACTGGCGGCAGCGCCGGGATCGGCCGCGCGATCGCGCGCGAACTGCTGGGCTTCGGCGCCGACGTGCTGCTGGCCGCGCGCGATGCAGCCGGGCTGGAGTCGGCGCGCGCCGAACTGCTGGAGGACTTCCCCGAGCGCGAGGTGCAGGTGTTCGCCGCCGACGTCGCCGACGAGGAGCAGCGGCGCGAGCTGCTCGACTGGGTCGAGGATTTCGGCGAAGGCCTGCACATCCTGGTCAACAACGCCGGCAACAACATCAGCCGACCGGCCACCGACTACAGCGACGCCGAGTGGCGCGGCATCTTCGAGACCAACGTGTTCTCGGCCTTCGAGCTGTCGCGCTACCTGCACCCGCTGCTGACCCGGCACGCGGCGTCCAGCATCGTCAACGTCGGCAGCGTGTCGGGCCTGACCCACGTGCGCACCGGCGCGCCCTACGGCATGAGCAAGGCGGCGATGCACCAGATGACGAAGAACCTCGCGGTGGAATGGGCCGAGGACGGCATCCGCGTCAACGCGGTCGCGCCCTGGTACATCCGCACCCGCCGCACCTCCGGCAAGCTGGCCGATCCCGATTACCTGGACGAGGTGCTGCTGCGCACGCCGCTGGCCCGCATCGGCGAGGCCGAGGACGTCGCCGCGGCAGTGGCGTTCCTGTGCCTGCCCGCCGCCGGCTACGTCACCGGCGAATGCATCGCGGTGGACGGCGGGTTCCTGCGCTACGGGTTCTGATCCAGCGGCTCCGCGGGTCACTCACGACTCGCCGTAGCGCAGCCACAGGTCGGCGGTCGCCTCGTCGGCGAATACGCGCGCCTGCAGCCCGACCTCGCGCGCGAAAATCTCGCAATGTTCCACCGCCTGCAGGCCCAGCGGCTTGGCATGGGCGATGCGGACGCGTTCCAGGCCTCGGCCTTTCATCGTGGCCACCAGTGATTCCCACTGTGCAGCGCCCAGCGGGGGGCCGTGCATCTCGTCGACCACCAGCAGGCCGCGCACCGGCTGCGCCCGCAGCCGCGCCACGATGGCCTCCCAGTACCCGACGGTGTTGGCCAGGGTGCCCTCGCCGGTGACACGCGCGCGCAGGCCGGCCGGGTGCGGCGTGAATCGGACTTCGAAATCGGGCATCGGGGTCATCGGGTTGCGCCGGGAGTCCAGCCTCTGGCTTGACGGCCTCGCGACGTTGCGGCCGTAGGCGGAAAGGCGGCGTGACGCACTCGAGTGTGGACCGGAGCCTCAGCCGGATGCGGCGCAGGTGCTCGCCGCGAGCAGTTGTTCGACCCTGCCTACGTCGCGGGCCGATTCGCCTTCGCGCGCGGGCACGCCGAAGCGCTCGGCGCCCTGCGCGTTCTGGAGGCGCTCGCGCCAGCGCTCGCACAGCGCGTCGTCGGCCACGGGTTCGCACCGGTCCTCACGCTCCTCGCAGGCGGCGCCGGCGCCCGCGCCGCCGGCCAGCCCGACCGTGCGCAGCGGGGCGCAGCGGCGCGCCGGCGTGTCGCGCTCGGTCAGGTAGGGCTCGTCGTTCCACGTGCGGCACTGGAACAGTGGCGGAGGCGGCAGAAGTTCGACCGGCGGAGGCTCGGGTGCGGCTTCGACGATGGCTACCGCTGGCACCGGGGCGACGGGCTCGATGGCCGGCGCAGGTGGCGGAGGTGGCGGAGGCGAGACCGGCGCGTCGTCGATCACGCGGCGCTCCTGGCGGCTGCCGGCGGGGCAGCGCTGGTCGTTCTGCACCGTCACCGCGCCGGACGCGTCGGTGCAGCGGTAGATCACCAGGTCGGCCCGCGCGGTGGGGGCCGCGACCACCGCGAGCACACCGATGGACGCCATCGCCAGGAGACAGGTGCGCACCGGTCAGGCCCCGCAGTCGTTGGCCAGGCGCGCATCCAGCCGGCGGCGCTCGGTGTTGATCACGCGGCGCTCGCTCTGCAGCGCGCTGTTGTAGCGCGACGCGATGCCGGCCCGCTCCTCGCGCAGGCGGTCGCACACCTCGGACTGCGGCAGCGGGTGGCAGACATCACGCACCCACGTGCCCGCGCCGGGATAGACCACGGCGCCGTGGTGCGGCCAGCGGTCGGGCGCACGTGGACGGTCGCCCGGCGGCCGCGGCCGTGGCGCACCGACGCGGCGCCCCGGACGCTCGCCGATCACCACCGGGTAGCCGACCGTCCACAGCGGCACCCAGCGCGGGTCGCCCTGGTCGGTGTCGCTGGTGTAGCGCGCGCCATCGGGCGTGACGCATTCGTACATCGGGCGCGGCGGGGTGACCACGACGAAGCGCGTCGGCGCGGGCGGTGGAGCGACGACGGTCGTCGCAACGGGCTGCGGATCGGGCCGCGGCGGCGGGTCCTGCGGACGCTGCATCTCGCGTGATTCCTGCTGCTGGCCGCTCCGGCACGGTGTATCGCGCAGCGTCAGGCGTCCCTGGTCGTCGGTGCAGCGGTAGATCGTCACCGCGCCGGACTGCGCCACGGCGGGAGGGTGCGCGCCAATCGCCACCGCACCGCTGGTGACGGCGAGCGCCAGCATGGCAGCGGTACGGGGGGTGGGGCGGCGCGGGTGCATGGCCGCCATCTTGCACCCGCCGGCGCCGGCCCGGGTGAACCGCGCCGGCGGGTTGTTCAGTCGGCGCGGGTGAACTCGATCTCCATCGTCTTGCGCTCCTGCCCGTCATGCGTTTCGTACATCTCCATGACGTGGCGGTCGTTGTCGAGTACGCGCACCACTTCGCGCACCGGGGTCATGGCGCCGTCGCGCATCGGGTCGGCCATCTCGCCGCGGAAGGTGTAGCTGGAGGTCGCCGCGTCGTACTCGCCTTCGGCCTGGAACGCGCCGGTCGACATGCTGTCCATCCAGGTGCTGACATAGCGCCCCGTGACATTGTCGTGGCTGGTGTAGCCGACCCCTTCGAACGGCTGGCCCATGAACTGGCCGGTGTAGTCCATGCGGATATGGCGGCCGCCGAACACGGGCGTGTTCACCGCTTTGCCGGTGCTGGTCATCGGCGGCGCGGCGGGGTCCATCCAGACCGTCTGCTTCGCGTTCCACGTGCCGGCCATCTGGGTGGCCAGCCGCGCGTGGGCATCGCCCGGGCTCGAGGCCTTTTCCCAGGCGGCCATCATCGCCTGCTGCTCGGGTGACATCGGCGGAGCAGCCTCCTGGGCGCCCGCGGTCGAGCCGACCAACAGCAGCATCGAGAGGGTGGCGATCGCCGGCCCGTGCCTCGTTCTGGTGTTCATCCCTTGCTCCCGACGCCACCCGGCGGGCGGCCGCGGGGCGATGCTACGCCCGGACCGGTGCGGCGGCATGACGCGCCGCCGCAGGGCTCAGGCGCGCAGCACGTCGCCGGTACGCGCGTCGCGAATGGCGGTAGGCGCCGCGAGTCCGCCGGTCTCGCCGGGTGCCACCGCGTCCAGTTGCGACAGCAATGCGGGATCGAGCGCCTCGCGGGTGAAGGCGGGCGGTTGGCCGCTGAGGTTGGCACTGGTCGATACGATCGGCCGGCCGAACGCGGTACACAGCGCCACCACCACCGGATGCGCGCTGACCCGCACCGCGACGCCGGCGTGGCCGCCGCTGATCCATGCGGGCACGCGAGCGGTGCAGGGGACGATCCAGGTGTTCGGCCCCGGCCATCCGGCCTCGACCGCGTCGCGTCGCTCAGGTGGCAAGGTGGCCCAGTCGACGAGGCCATCCAGCTGCGCCACGCTCGCCGCCACGAGGATCAGGCCCTTGTCGACGGTGCGCTGCTTGAGCGCCAGCAGGCGCATCACCGCGGTCTCGTCGAGCGGGTCGCAGCCCAGGCCCCAGACGGCCTCGGTCGGATACGCCACCACGCCGCTACGGCGCAGCGCGGAGACGGTGTGTTCGATGGAATGTGCAGTCATCGCCACAGGATAGCGCCGGCAGGCAACGCCGGCGCCCGGGCACGGTCGCGCCGGATCAGGCGTCGGACGTGCTCTTCTTGGCGGTCTTCTTCACCACTTTCTTGGCGGCTTTCTTGGTGGCCTTCTTCGCGGTTTTCTTGGCCGCCTTCTTCGTGGCCTTCTTCGCAGGCGCCTTCTTGGCCGCCGGCTTCTTCTCGGCCACCTTCTTGGTGGCCTTCTTGCCGAAGCGGCCGCGCGCGGGCTTGCCGGTTTCCTCCAGCAGCTTCGTGACTTCTTCCAGCGTCAGCGAGGCCGGTTCCCGGTCCTTGGGGATCTTGCCGTTGAGCTGGCCGTTGCTGATGTACGGACCGAAGCGGCCGTTGAGCACCTGGATGTCGCTGCCGTCCCACTGCTTGATGATGCGGTTGCGGGCGATCTCCTCCTTCTCCTCGATCAGAGCCACGGCGCGGTCCAGTTCGATGGTGTAGGGGTCGTCCTCCTTCTTGAGCGAGGCGTACACGCTGCCGCGCTTGGCGAAGGCGCCGAAGCGGCCGATGCCGACGGTCACCGTCTCATCGTTGTGCTCGCCCAGCGTGCGCGGCAGCTTGAACAGCTCCAGCGCGTCTTCCAGGCTGATGGAGTAGATGCTCTGCCCCGGCTTGAGCGAGGCGAACTTGGGCTTTTCCTCGTCCTCGACCGTGCCCATCTGCACCAGCGGCCCGAACTTGCCGATGCGCGCGCTGACCTGGCGGCCGCCGGCCGGGTCGTCGCCCAGCACGCGCACGCTGCCGGCATCGACCTTGTCGAGCGACTCCTTCTTGTCCTCGACCAGCTGCTTGAACGGGTCCCAGAACCGCTCCATCAGCGGGATCCATGCCTCCTCGCCGCGGCTGACCGCGTCCAGGTCGTCCTCGAGCTTGGCGGTGAAGTCGTAGTCCACGTACTGGGTGAAGTGCGCCGCCAGGAACTTGCTGACCGCGCGGCCGACGTCGGTCGGGTGGAAGCGGCGGCTCTCCAGTTCGACGTACTTGCGGAACAGCAGCGTGGCGATGATCGAGGCGTACGTGGACGGCCGGCCGATGCCGTACTCCTCCAGCGCCTTCACCAAGGATGCTTCCGAGAACCGCGGCGGCGGCTCGGTGAAGTGCTGGTCGGCGTGGATGCGGTCCAGCGGGATGCGGTCGCCGGTCTTCATCGCCGGCAGCTTG
>Ga0156347_1116_pt4 | contig 16555 bp, 15 predicted proteins | sample RifOxyA1_FD_107994 | JGI IMG/M metagenome (GOLD analysis project Ga0156347, IMG submission 107994) | Xanthomonadales bacterium RIFOXYA1_FULL_69_10 | reverse complement strand
AACGCCAATTGCGCGGCGAACGGCATGCCGCCGTGCATGATCGTCAGGTAGACCGGCACGCTGCCGGCATAGTCGTCGGCGATGCCCTCGGCCATGCGGTCGATGGCCTGCTCGAGCGTGGCGCGGTCGTGAACGACGTCGGCATTGGCGACCGCATCGGCCAGCGACGGCGGGCTGCTTGGCGCGCGCGTCATGCCAGCCCCTCCAGGCGGCCGCGCGATGCGGTGTAGCGCGCGTCGGCCAGCAGGCCGTCCCAGCCCATCGGGCCGCGGCCGATCAGGTTGACCAGCGCCCTCGTGTTCAGCGCCCGGCCTTCGACGGCCTTGAGCGACTCCTCGACCAGCTCCGGATGGCACACCAGCACGACGTCGCAACCGGCGTCCAGGTGCAGGTCGACGCGCTGTTTGATGCCGCCGGCGGAGAACGCCGCGGCCATGCCGATGTCGTCGGAGAACACCACGCCGCGGAAGCCCATCTCCTTGCGCAGGATGCCCTCGATCCAGACCTTCGAATACCCGGCCGGCTCCGGCGCGACTTCGGGATAGACAACGTGCGCCATCATCACCGCGTCGGCGCCAGCGGCGATGCCGGCCTCGAACGGCACCAGGTCCAGCGCGCGGATCTCGTCCAGCGGGCGCGGATCCACGGCGTCATCGAAATGCGTGTCTTCCAGCACCGAGCCGTGGCCCGGGAAGTGCTTGAGCGTGGCGGCCATGCCGGCGCCGTGCATGCCGCGCACGTAGGCGCGGGTGAAGTCGGCTACTACCTGAGGGTCTTCCGAAAACGCACGGTCGCCGATGGCGCGGTTGCCGCGGCCCAGGTCGACCACAGGCGCGAAGCTCAGGTCCACGCCCGTGGCCTTGATCTCGCTGGCCATCACCCAGGCGTGCTCCTCGGCCAGCTTGAGCGCGACCTCCCGGTCCTGCGCGTACTGGCGGCCGAAGCCCTCCAGCGGCGGCAATGCGCTGTAACCCTCGCGGAAGCGCTGCACGCGGCCGCCCTCCTGGTCCACGCAGACCAGCTGCGGGCGCGGCGCGGCTTCGCGGATGGCCTGCGACAGCTCGGCCACCTGCTGGCGCGAGGCGAAGTTGCGGGTGAACAGGATCACGCCGGCGCAGGCGTCGTGCTGCAGCCAGTCGCGCTCCTGCGCGGTGAGTTCGTGTCCGGCGACGCCGATGACGAGCATGCTTGGATCCCTGCGGAAGCGTGGAAATCCGTCCGGTCGGGACGGCCGGCCATTGTGTCAGAAGCCCGGCGGGCGGCGGGCGCGTTCAGGTGTGGCTTCGAGACGGGTTCGCGGCGGAAGCCGTCCTACAGCGCGCTGCCGTCACGCTCGGCCTGCGACCAGTGCGAGTACGGCCGCGTGGCCAGGGCCAGGTTGTAGTAGCGGGCACTGTCCGTGACTTCGCGGCCCAGCCAGTCGGGCCGCTCGAAGGAGGCGTCCGCCGACTCCAGCTCCAGCTCGGCCACCACCAGGCCGGCGCTGTCGCCGAGGAACTCGTCGACCTCCCACTCGCGCCCGCCCACGTCGACGTAGTGGCGGACCTTGTCGACCAGTCCGCCCACGCACAGCGCCAACAGGTCGCGCGCGTCTTTGAGGGGAATCGGGTAGTCGAACTCCTGCCGGGTATGGCCGAGTTCGCGTGACTTGAGGTTGAGGAACGCCGCGTCCCCGGCGATGCGCACACGCACCGACGCCTTCATCGCCACACGCCCGGGCGCGGCGTCCATGGCCGCGAGGTCGTTGAGGTAGCCCTGCGCCATCGCGACGGCCTTGTGGGCGGCGGTGCGCCAGCCGTCACCGATGACGAGGAATTTGCGTTCGATCTCGATGGCCACGATTAACCCGCCATTTGTAGGAGCGCCTTCAGGCGCGATCTGAAGTCCGGTCCCGTCGCATGCCACGCGGTCGCGGCTGAAGCCGCTCCTACAAGGGCCAGGGACCCTATGCGGTCAGCGCGGCTCGAACATCGCGATCGATTCCACGTGCGCGGTGTGCGGGAACATGTCCATCACGCCGGCCGCCTTCAGCGTCCAGCCCTTCTCGCGGACCAGGTAACCGGCGTCACGCGCCAGCGATGCCGGGTGGCAACTGACGTAGACGATCCGCTTGAACTGCTTGAGCGGCAGCTGGGTCAGCGCGAAGTCGGCGCCCGAGCGCGGCGGGTCCAGCAGCAGCTTGTCGAAGCCTTCGCGCATCCACGCATGGCCGGACAGGTCCTGCGCCAGGTCGGCCGCGTGGAACTGCGCGTTGTCCAGCCCGTTGCGCGCGGCATTTTCGCGGGCCCGCAGCACCAGTCCGGCCTCGCCCTCCACGCCCACCACCGAGCGCACGCTGCGCGCCAGCGGCAGGGTGAAGTTGCCCAGGCCGCAGAACAGGTCGAGCACGCGCTCGTCCGGCTGTGCATCCAGCAGGTCCAGCGCGCTTCGGATCATCTTTCCGTTGAGCCCGGCGTTGACCTGGATGAAGTCCAGCGGCTTGAAGCCGTAGACCAGGCCCCACTCGGGCAGCGAGAACGACAGCTCCGGCGTGTCCGGCCACAGCGGCTGCACGCTGTCGACGCCGCCGGACTGCAGGAAGATGGCGAACCGGTGCGCCTGCCCGAAAGCGACCACGGCGGCACGGTCGGCCTCCGACAACGGCTCCAGGTGGCGGATGGTCAGCGCCACGCCGTCGAACGCCTCATTGGGGTCGCCGGCGATGAATTCGATCTGAGGGATCGCACTTCGCGCCTGCAGGCTGTCGACCAGCGCTGCCAGCGCCTCGATGCGGCTGCCGATGGCCGGGATGACCGTGTGGCATTCGTGCAGTTCGGCGACGAAGCGCGGGTCCTGCTCGCGGAATCCCACCAGCGTGCGGCCCTTCTTCTCCACCCGGCGCACCGAGAACCGGCCCTTGCGGCGGTACCCCCACGCCACGTCGGTCAGCGGCGGCAGCACGCGCTCGGGCGTGACGTGGCCGATGCGCTCGAGGTTCTCCATCAGCACGCGCTGCTTGGCGATGATCTGTCGGTCCTCGGCCAGGTGCTGTAGCGCGCAGCCGCCGCAGGTACCGAAGTGCGGGCAGCGTGGCTGCACGCGGTGCTCGGACGCCTCCAGCACCTCGACCGTGCGCGCCTCGTCGAAGTGGCGGTTCTTGGCCGATTGCACGGCCATCACCCGCTCGTCCGGCAGCGCGCCCGACACGAATACCGCCTTGCCGTCCTCGCGGCGCGCGACGCCGCGGCCATCGTGGGTCAGGTCGGTGATGCGGGCTTCAAACGGGGTGGGGTCGATGCGGGAACGGCGTGCCACGTGCGGATACATCCTGAAAACAGCGGGCGCGCATTGTCGCAGAAGGTGGATCGTGGATCCCGGTCGTGGCAGCGGGATGGCGCGGCGTGCGGGCCCGGTGCGCGAGGACGGGCGCTGCGTCCCCAAAAAAAAGCAAAGGCCCGCAAGGCGGGCCTTCGTCAATGCGACCGGGCGCGGACCCCTTACTTCTGCTTCCAGCTCCCGCCCGACTGGTACCACCAGCCCGAACGCGCGCTGTCGACCCACTGCCTGGCGAACACCTCGCGGATGCGGCCTTCCCATTCCGGATGTCCATTGGCGACCGCGACCTCGCGGTACACCGCCTTGCGATCGCGGTTGTCGTCGGCAACGGCCTGGTTGATCGCGACGCGGTCCTTGAGCGGCAGCTTGCCGGCATCGCGCACGACGATGGTGCCGTCGGCGGCGAAGCCCAGCGCGCCTGCATCGAAACCGGCGCGCAGTTGGGCGTCGAAGCGCTGCTTCATGCGCGCCTGGATCGCCTGGATGGCCGGCGTCTTGATGGTGATGTCCGGGCTCTGCGCATGCGCGGTGCCGATGCCGGCCAGCGCCCACAGGTCGATGCGCGGCAGCGACACGGCCGCCAGCCCGCCCGGCGCACCCCCGCCCTCGCCTTCGACGGGCGTGGCCTCGCGCTCGTCGTCGATCACCTTCTCCACGAACTCGCGCGCCGCTTCACGCGCCTCGGCGGCCGGGAAGTAGACGTTGATCGTCACGCACGCGCTCAACACCACGGCGGCCACCGGCAATCCCATCCAACGTCGCATGTCTGTCTCCCTGCTTGTGGATCATTCGTAGTGCCGGTCACTCGACGACCGGCTTGATTTCGCCCGAACCCACGGCGGCCAACCGCTCCACCAGCGTGGGCCAGTCGACCCATCGGTTGTAACCCACCACCGTCAACCGCGGCAGGCCCGAACCCTGTACGATGATAAAGCCTCGATTCTGCATGGCGCCTGCGCCCGCTGAACCGAGCCCGTCCATCTCGCACACCTCGTCGGCCAGGCGGCAGGCGATGCCGATGCGCGCGTAACCGAAGTCGTCGAACAGGCCGATCAGCTGCGCCTGAAGCGTGTTGGCGAAGCTGGGATCGCCGACGCTCGACAGGTCCTGCACGGCGCGCTGACTGATGCGCTGGCGCACGCCGCGCTTGCGGTCGGTGTACAGCGAGGCATCGAACGCGACCGGCTGCCAGTCCACCAGGCGCAGCCCGTCGATGCGTCCGTCCAGTGCGCCGGTGATTTCGCCGAAGCCGAACACGCCGGTCAGCGATTGCAGGTCCAGGTCGTTGATGGCGATGTCGGCCGACAGCGTGGGCGCGGTACCGAACGGGCGCTCCATCGCCAGCGCCGACACCTGCACGGTGCCGTCGAACAGCGACATGGCCAGCCCGCCATCGAATTCCAGCCGGTCGTTGGCATAGCGCGCCTGCGGGATGCGGCCGGTCAGCCTGCCGGTGAACGCCGGCCAGCCCAGTGCCTGCGCCAGCTGGCCGACATCAAGCGAATCCAGGGCGAGCCCGAAGGTGATATCCAATCCGCCGTCGGCGCCGGGTGGCCGCAGTCGCAGCTGCTCGATACGGGCCTCGCCACCCAGCGTTTCCACGCGCACGTCCTGTTCGAGCGCCAACACGCCGTCCCGACTGGTGAACGGCAGCCGCGCCGCGCCGAATTCCAGGCCATACAGCGTGCCGTCCGACCACGCCAGTTCGCTCGACACGGGCGTGGTCGCGGAAAAGCGCACGTCGCCGCGAAGGTCCCTGAAGGCGAAGCGGCCGCGCGGGTCGTCCACACGCACGCCCGTAAGCGCCAGGTGCGCCTGCCGCAGCGCGCCCTCGTGCACCGCGACGTCGGCCTGGGCGCGCCCGCTCAATTGCAGATCGGACAGGCCGGCCAGCCCGAGCCAACCGGTGAGGTAGCCCGCGGCCGCACCCGCCAGGTCGGGCGCGTCGACGCTGAGGTCGGCCTGCTGCAGCGCCAGCTCGGGGGTGAACGCCAGCGAGCCCTCGAAGCGCAGCCGGCCCGGATCATCCCAGCGCAGCCGCGGGATCGCCCAGCCGCTGGAATCAACGTTGCGCGCCTGCAGCGAGAGCTCGACCGGGCGGTCCAGTGCGATGTAGGTCGTGCCGTAGAGCAGCTCCCCCGCCAGCAACCGGCCGTCCAGTTCGACCTCGTCGGTGTCGCCAAAACGGGTATCCAGCTGCAGCCGCGCATCCAGCCCCTCGGCGGCGATGCGGCCATCGGGGGTATCGAGCGCGGCGTCGTGCAGTTCCAGGGGCCCGCGCACGCGAAGCCGTTGCCCGGGCGGGGTCAGCACCTCCAGCCGGGCGTCGCCATGGCCGCGCTGCAGCCGCGCCTCGGGCCAGGCCTGGTCGAGCAGCGCCTGTGTCCATGCCAGCGGCACCCGGGTGAGATCCACGCGCGTGAGGTCGGGCGTGGCGGCGTCGCGCGTCATGGTGACGCCAGCCCCCCCTCGCGTCAGCGCGGCGCGCGTGGTCTCCGGCCCAAGGTTGACCGCCAGTCGGAACGGCGCCCCGCCCCCTCGCACCGGGCCATCGCACTGCCAACCGCCTTCTCCGGCCCGCTGCAGCGGGCATTGCCACTCGACGTTGCGGAAGCGGTATCCGAGGTCGGGGGCGTCAAGCCTCGCAGCCTGCAGCCGCAGCCGGCCCTGGTCCGCGCCCGCGGGCCACTCCAGCCGGACGCGCACGCCCTGCAGGGTCGCCACGGGCGTCTCGACGCGCTCGATGCGCGCCGTCGCTGCGCGGGCCGATGCCGGTCCCGACCACACGGCCAACAGCGAAACTCCCACGGCCCATGCCAGCAGGCGTAGGATCCACGGCACGAAAGGCGCGGGCGGGGGCGGAGACATCCGCGGGAGCATACCCAGTCGCGCTGCCTGTTCACGATGAAAGGTGGGCCGATGACAGCTGAAGCACTGCCACGCGTGCTGCTGGTCGAGGACGATCCCATCAGCCGCGCATTCCTGTCGGCGGCACTGGATGCGGTGCCGTGCGAGGTCGACAGCGCCGACGGCGTAGCCGCCGCGCTGGCGCTGGCACGCAGTCAGCGCTACGACGCCTGGTTGCTGGACGCGCACCTGCCCGACGGTTCGGGCATCGACCTGTTGCAACGCCTGCGCAAACTCCATCCGGACACGCCGGTGCTGGCCCATACCGCGAGCCGTGACGAATCGCTGCACGACTCGCTGCGCCGCGCCGGGTTCGCCGAGGTGGTGGTCAAACCGCTGCCCGCGCCCGCCATGCGGGGACGGGTGCGCGCGCTGCTGGGGCTGCCCGCGACGCCGGAGGCCGGAATGCTGGCGCCGCCACCGCCCGGCGACGAGCCGGTGTGGGACGACGACTCTGCGGCGCGGGCGCTCAATGGCAACCTGGCACACGTGCAGACATTGCGCGGACTGTTCCTGCAGGAGCTGTCGCACATCCACGACGACGTCGGCGCCGCGTTCCATCGGGGCGACCACGAGCACATGCAGCGTAGCCTGCACAAGCTGCGGGCCAGTTGCGGGTTCGTCGGTGCGCGGCGGCTGGCGTGCGCGGTGCAGGCTCTCGAGGCGCATCCCGACAGTTCCACTGCGTGGGCGATGTTTGAATCCGCTATCACCGGGACGCTGGAGACGCCGGCGCAGCCGTGACGGGTCGGCGCGACCCGCCGCAATTCATCCGGGGGCGTTCGACCGCGGACCGACCCGCGCCAGGTCGCCCAGCATCTCCCACGACTTCAGGCCGCGCGGGCCCAAGTGGTGTTCCAGAACCGAGCGCAGCGCCCGTCTGAGGCCGGCCTGGTCCTCGGCCTCGGGTGGAGTGTCGGCGGCCATCGCCAGCAACGCGCGACCCGTGGCGGCACCGGCGCGGTCGGCCTGGCCGCGGTCGCTGAGCAACCGGCGCGCGCCATGTTCCGGGTCGAGGCGGTAGCGGGCGGCCGGATCGATCGCCACCCCATCGCCATCCACGCGCCAGTCGAACCCGACACCCAGTGCCTCCAGCAGGTCGCGCTCATAGCGTCGCAACGTCCAGCCCAGTGGCTCGTCGGCGCGCAGGCGTTCGCGTGCCACCGCGTAGGCGTGGAACAGGTCGGGCTGGGGGTCCTGGCGCGGCGCCAAACGCAGGGTCAACTCGTTGAGGTAGAAGCCGGCCAGCAACGTGTCGCCCACCAGCCGGGGAGCCGCATCGACGGCTTCGGCGGCGACCAGCCTCGCCAGTTCCCCGCGTTGGACGGCCTCCAGGCGGATCCACTGCAGGGGCTGCAATGCGGCGCGCAGCACGTGGCGTTTCGGGCCCTGGACACCGCGCGCCAGCACGCCAAGGCGGCCGTGCGTCGCCGTCAGCACCTCCACCAGCAGGCTGGTTTCGCGCCACGGGCGCGCATGCAGCACGAAGGCGGGTTCGGCAGTGATTCGCATGGGGGTTGGAAGCAGGAGCTTAGAGGCTAGGGGCTAGGGCCAGGGGCTAGGGCGTGCTTCCGGACCTTGATCGCAGTCATGCCGTCACCCGCGCAGCGCTATCCGCCTTGCTCCGCCTCAGTCGTGGTAACCGAACGCCCGCAACGCGGCTTCGTCGTCCGACCAGCCTTCGCGCACGCGCACCCAGGTTTCCAGGAACACTTTCGAATCAAACAGGCGCTCCATCTGCTGGCGCGCCTTGGCGCCGATCTCGCGCAGGCGCTCGCCGCCCTTGCCGATGACGATCGCCTTCTGGCCGTCGCGCTCGACCCAGATCACCGCGCCGATGCGCAGCAGGCGGCCGTCGACCTCGAAACGCTCGATCTCCACGGTCGTGGCGTACGGCAGCTCCTCGCCCAGCTGTCGCATCAGCTGCTCGCGCACCATCTCGCCGGCAAGGAACCGCTGGCTCTTGTCGGTGATCTCGTCTTCGCCATACAACGCGTCCTGCTCGGGCAGGTGCTTCAGCACCGTCTTGACCAGCGCCTCGAGCCCGTTGCGCTTGAGCGCCGAAACCGGGTGCACGCCGGCGAAGTCCCGGCCTTCGCTGACCTGGGCCAGGTACGGCAGCAACGCGGTCTTGTCCTTGAGCCGGTCGACCTGGTTGACCACCAGCACCACCGGCAGGCCCGCGCCCCTGAGTGCCTCGTACGCGAAGCTGTCGGCCTCGTCCCATTGCCCGGCACGTACCACCAGCAGGGCCACGTCCACGCCTTCCAGCGCGCCGCGGGCCGCGCGGTTCATCCAGCGGTGCATGGCGGTGGCGGTCGACTTGCCCTGGTCGCGATGCAGGCCCGGGGTATCGACCAGGACCAGTTGGCCTTCCGGGAACGTGGCGATGCCCAGCAGGCGGTGGCGCGTGGTCTGCGGCCGGGGCGAGACGATGCTGATCTTCGCCCCCACCAGTGCGTTGGTCAGGGTGGACTTGCCGACGTTGGGTCGGCCGATGACGGCGACGTGGCCGGCGCGGTAGGCGTTCTGCATCCGGCAATTGTAGGTCGGCAAACGCCGGCCGGGGCACGGTCAGCCCGCGCGCGCCTCGCGCAGGGCGTCCAGCGCGGCCAATGCCGCTTCCGCCGCGGTCTGCTCGGCCGCCCTGCGCGAGCCGCCCTGCCCCTCGGTCACGACATGCGGCTCGGTCAACGTGCAGCTGACCTGGAACGTCTTGGCATGCTCCTCGCCGCTTTCGGACAGCAGCGCGTAGACCGGCAACGGCTTCTGCCGGCCCTGAAGCCATTCCTGCAGGCGCGTCTTGGCGTCCTTGCCGACCTTGTGCGGTGGCGGCAGCGCGGCCATGGCGGGCTCGAACCACGGCAGCACCGCGGCCCGGCAGGCCTCGAAGCCGGCATCCAGGTAGATCGCCGCCACCAGCGCTTCCAGCGCGTCGGCCAGGATCGAGTCGCGGCGGTGCCCGCCGGATTTCATCTCGCCCGGCCCCAGCGTGAGCCTTGAACCAAGGTCGAGGTCGCGTGCGATCGGCGCCAAGCCGGACTCGCGCACCAGCTCGGCGCGCGCACGCGTCAACGCACCCTCGTCCACCTGCGGCCAGCGCTGGTAGAGGGCTTCGGCAATGATCAGGTTGACGAGCGAGTCACCCAGGAACTCGAGCCGCTCGTTGTGCGGCGCACCCGCACTCCGGTGGGTCAGGGCCTGCGCGAGCAGGCCCGGATCACGGAACGGGTGGCCGATTTCGGTCAAACCGGCCTCAGTCCAGCCCGCCGCCGCGGCGCAACTGCTCCTCGGCGTGGAACTTGCCGACGATGTCCAGGTTGTAGATCAGCGGCTTGCGGATTTCGTACTCGACCGTCATCAGATAGCCCGCGTCGCGGCGCTCGATCTTCAGGTGGTCGCGCTTCACGTTGTCGGCATAGCTGACGTACAGCTTGCGGAAGAAGAAGTCGCGGATGCGCGCCGGGTCCGAGTTGGCCATCGACGGGTCGGACTTCATCGCCGCCAGCGCGCGCTTGACCGCGTAGTACTCCGAATACATCGGGATCAGCTTCATGCCCATGTAGACGAACACGCCGACCACCGCCAGCACGATGATGAAGCTGATCAGGGTCATGCCGCGCTGCGTGCGTTTCATCGTGCCTTTCATGTAAATCCCCCTAGCGATGCGCCGCCTGCCCCGCGGCATGGGTGTTACCTGGCGACCGGCCTCACGGAATGCTGCTGCCGATGCGCGAGAAGTCGAAGCCCCCGTCGAAATGCATCCAGATCAGGAACGCTTTGCCCCTGAGGTTGGACTCCGGGAGGAAGCCCCAGTATCGGCTGTCCTCGCTATTATCACGATTGTCGCCCATCACGAAATAGTGGCCCGGTGGCACGACCCACTCGCCCTCGCCCTGGTCCATGAACGGCAGGTTGGTCCGCTCCAGCACGGTATGGGAGCGACCCTGCAGTTGCTCGCGCAGCTCTTCCGCGCCGGTCATCTCGGTGCCGTTGCCGGTGCCCGAATACACCCCGACACTTTCGTAGGCCAGCGGCTCGCCATTCACGTAGACGGTGTTGTCGCGGTAGGCGATGCGGTCGCCCGGCAAGCCCATCACGCGCTTGATCCAGTCCTGGTCGGGGTGGTGCGGCGGCCGGAACACCACCACGTCGCCGCGGTCGGGCGCGCCCAGCGCCACCACCTTGTGGTTGTTGATCGGCAGGCGCAGCCCGTAGGTGAACTTGTTGACGAGGATGAAGTCGCCCGTCAGCAGCGTCGGCATCATCGAGTTGGACGGGATGCGGAACGGCTCGGCGATGAAGCTGCGCAGCAGCAGCACGACCAGCAGCACCGGGAAGAAGGCCTTGGAGTAATCGACCAGCACCGGTTCCTTGCCGTCGTCCAGCAACGTGGCACCGGCGGCGCGGCGCTTGGCGAAGAACAGGGTGTCCAGCAACCAGATGATGCCGGTGGCGAAGGTGAGCACCACCAGGGCGATTTCAAACCAGCGCATCGGGGGTCCTTTGGATCCGGGAGTGGGGCAACGGGTTGCCGGGGTCGGGTGTGCAGGTGACGCAGACGCAGTATTTCGGTGGCGACGGGGTCTCGGACGTGCTGCAGGTCATGACTGGCGCGGCGCGTCGGCCGCCCTCCAGCGCAAGGTGCCGATCGCGCGGCACCGACGACTCACGAACGTCGGTTCCCCATTTCGTTACTTGTTGTCCACGGTCAGCACGGCCAGGAACGCTTCCTGCGGGATCTCCACGCGACCGACCTGCTTCATCCGCTTCTTGCCCTCTTTCTGCTTCTCGAGGAGCTTCTTCTTGCGGGTGATGTCGCCGCCGTAGCACTTGGCCAGCACGTTCTTGCGCATCGCCTTGACCGTGCTGCGGGCGATGATCTGCGAGCCGATCGCGGCCTGGATGGCCACGTCGAACATCTGCCGCGGGATCAGCTCCTTCATCTTCTCGCACAGGTCGCGCCCTCGCCGGTCGGCATGGCTGCGGTGCGTGATGATGCTCAGCGCATCGACCTTGTCGCCGTTGATCAGCGTGTCCACGCGCACGAACGGGCCGGCCTGGAAACGCAGGAAGTGGTAGTCCAGCGACGCGTAGCCGCGGCTGACGGACTTGAGCCGGTCGAAGAAGTCCAGCACCACTTCGGCCATCGGCAGCTCGTAGCTGATCTGCACCTGGCTGCCCATGTAGGTGATGCCGATCTGGCTGCCGCGCTTCTCCTCGCACAGGGTAATCACGTTGCCGACGTAATCGGGCGGCGTGAGGATGTTGGCCCGGATGACCGGCTCGCGGATCTCCTCGACTTGGTTCACCGGCGGCAGCTTGGCCGGGTTGTCCATCGACACGATGGTGCCGTCGGTCTTGAGTACCTCGTACACCACCGTCGGCGCGGTGGAGATCAGGTTCAGGTCGTACTCGCGCTCGAGGCGCTCCTGCACGATCTCCATGTGCAGCATGCCAAGGAACCCGCAGCGGAAGCCGAAGCCCATCGCCTCGGACGACTCGGGCTCAAAGCGCAGCGCAGCATCGTTGAGGCGCAGCTTCTCCAGTGCTTCGCGCAGGTCCGGGTAGTCGTCGGCATCGACCGGGAACAGCCCGGCGAACACGCGCGGCTGCATTTCCTGGAAGCCGGGCAGCGGCTTCTCGGCCGGGTCGGCGGCCAATGTCAGCGTGTCACCGACGGGGGCGCCGTGGACGTCCTTGATGCTGGCGTTGACCCAGCCCACTTCGCCCGGGCCCAAGCGCTGCAGCTCCTTGCGCTTGGGTGTGAACACGCCGACGTTGTCGACCTGGTGGCTGCGGCCGGTGGACATCACCTTGAGCTTGTCGCCCGGCTTGATCTCTCCCTGCATGATGCGCACCAGCATCACCACGCCCAGGTAGTTGTCGAACCACGAATCAATGATCAGCGCCTGCAGCTTGTCGGTGTCGCGCGGCCTGGGCGGCGGGATGCGGGTGACGATCGCCTCCAGCACATCCTCGACGTTCAGCCCGGTCTTGGCACTGACGGCGACCGCATCGGACGCATCGATGCCGATGACGGCTTCGATCTCGGCCTTGGCGCGCTCGATGTCGGCCGTGGGCAGGTCGATCTTGTTGAGCACCGGCACCACTTCCAGCCCCTGCTCCACCGCGGTGTAGCAGTTGGCGACCGACTGCGCTTCCACACCCTGCGCGGCATCGACCACCAGCAGTGCGCCTTCGCACGCGGCCAGCGAGCGGCTGACCTCGTAGCTGAAGTCGACATGCCCGGGGGTGTCGATGAAGTTGAGGAAGTAGGTCTGCCCGTCGCGCGCGGTGTAGGGCAGCGACACGGACTGGGACTTGATGGTGATGCCGCGCTCGCGCTCGATCGGATTGGAGTCCAGGACCTGCGCCTCCATCTCACGCGCCGTCAGGCCGCCGCACAGGTGGATGATGCGGTCGGCCAGGGTCGACTTGCCGTGGTCGACGTGGGCGATGATGGAAAAATTGCGGATCTGCTGCATGCGGGGACGCGACCGGGGCCCGTTAGGCCAGAAAGGAATGGGCCAGGAAAATCAACGGGCGATTATCGCACACGGCACGCGCCCGCCCCTGTGGCGGGAAGACGCGTGCCGCGTGCCGGCCAGCCTCAGCTGCCGGCCGTCACCGCCACGTACTGCGTGCCCGCGCCCCGCCGCACCAGCAGCATCACGGTTTCACCCGCGTCCAGGCCCGCCAGCTGCCGGTTGAGGTCGGCGGCGCTGGCAACCGAAGTCCGGCCTACCGACAGCACGACATCACCCGGCTGTAGACCCGCGTCGCGTGCCGGCCCGGGCTGCACGGACACGATGCGGACGCCCTCGTCGGTCTCCAGGCCCAGCTGGCGGCGCTGCTGGGCGCTCAGGTCCTGCGGGATGACGCCGATGGCATTGGCCGGCTCGGCATCGGCTTGCTGCCGTGGGGTCCCTCCGTCGTTGGATGCCGCTACCGCGCCGGCCAGCTCGCCCAGTACAACGCCGATGTCCATCTCGCGCCCGTTGCGCAGCACAGTCAACTCGACCCGGTCGCCCGGTGCTTTCAGGCCGATCAGCGGCGGCAGGTCGCTGGACACGCTGACCGCGCGGCCATCGACCGCGGTGATCACGTCCATCCGCTCGATGCCGGCCTTGTCGGCCGCGCTTCCGGGTTCGATGCCCGCCACCAGCGCGCCTTCGGCGACGGGCAGGCCCAGCGCACGCGCGTGTTCGGCGGTCACCTGCTGCACGTTCACGCCCAGCAGGCCGCGGCTGACACGCCCGCTGTCGCGCAGCTGTTCGGCGGCATTCATCGCGACGTCGATCGGGATCGCGAAGCTCACGCCCATGTAGCCGCCGGAGTTGGAGAAGATCTGCGAGTTGATGCCCACCACCTCGCCGCTGGTGTTGAGCAGCGGGCCGCCCGAGTTGCCCCGGTTGATCGCCACATCGGTCTGGATGAAGGGCACGTACCGCTGGCCGGCGTACGGGTTGCTGCGGCCGACCGCACTGACGATGCCGGCGGTCACCGAGTGCTCGAGCCCGAAGGGCGAACCGATCGCGATCACCCACTGGCCGGCCTGGGTCCGGCGCGCGTCGGCCAGCCGCAGGAACGGCAGCCCGTCGGCATCAATCTTGAGCAGCGCCACATCCGACTCCTCGTCGCTGCCAACCACCTCGGCGGTGAATTCGCGACGGTCCGAGAGGCGGACCTGGACGGTATCGGCGCCGTCCACCACGTGGTGGTTGGTCAGCAGGTAGCCGTCATCGGAAATCAGGAAGCCGGTGCCCTGGGACACGCCACCGCGGCCTTCCGGGGCTTCGGGGAACGGCACGCCCGGTCCGAAGAAACGACGGAAGATCTCGGGGATCTGCTCCTGCCCGGGCGCACCACCGCGCGCGGTGCGCGGCGCGATCTCGGCGCTGACGTTCACCACTGCCGGGCCAACGCGCTCAACGAGCGACGTGAAGTCCGGCAAGCCCGTGACCAGCGGTCGTGAGGGCTGGGACGACGGCGGCGGCGCGATCGGCTTTTCGCTGCCCTGTGCCCTGCGGGTTTCGTCGGGCGCCTGGGCGGTGCAGGCCACGGGTATCGCAGCCACCAGCAGCCCGGTCAGGGCAAGGGCACGAAGCGGTCGGTTCATGGAATCGGCCTCCGGAAGGTGTCGATCGAAAAAAGTGAAAACGGGTGCGGCGCCAGACCGTGGCCCGGACGGGCCGGGACGGTTGCATCCTGCTGCAGCGGATGTGGCAAGCGCGTCAGGGTGACGGCGGCGTCGGCGCCGGGGTGTCCGCCTCGCCGGTGTCGGCGGGGGTCGGTGCCACCTGGCGGACGTCGTCATCCGTGCGCGGAACGAACGGATAGAACGACGGCGCAGACGCGGATGCCGAAGTGCCATAGCTGGCCGTCATGGCGCCGCCCGCGCGGTAATCCGTCAGCACGGCACGCGGCCACGGCCGGGCACCGAACTCGGCAGCACGCGGCTGGAAGGGGTCTGCCTGCGGCTCGTCAGCCACCTGCACGGCGGCGACCTGCTGGACATCGCGCCCCTCTGTCGCAGGCACGGCATCGTCGAGGCCGGCCGTTTCGGGCGCGGTGGTGTCACGCGCAGCCGCTGCTGCGAGTTGCCGCTGCGCCGACCGACGGGGTCGCTCGGCGGCGGCGACAACGGCAGCGCCCGCAAGCGCCGCAGCCGGTGCCGCGCCCGCGTCAGTCGCCGTATCGGCCAATTGCGGCGCGCGGACTTCAGCCGGCGCCGCCGCGGCAACCACCACGGGCGGTGCCGTTTCAGCCGGGCCTGCCGGATTCTCCAACGGCCGCGCGACGAGGAACGCGGCAACCGCCACGGACGCCGCCAATGCCGCGCCAGGCATCCATCCCCCCAGCGCGCGACGCGAGGACCCTGTGCCCGACGCCACCGCAGGCGCGGCGTCCACCCCGGCCTCGTCGGCCAGCGCGGCACTGACCCGCTGCGCGAAATCCGCAGGCGCCGATGCCTCTGCCCGGCCGCGCAGGACGTCGCCTGCCAGCTGCCAGCGGCCCACTGCCTGGCCCCATGCACTGTCGTGGTCCAGCCGCTTGAACGCGAAGCGCGCGGCATCGCCACGCAACTCGCCATCGAACAGCGCCGAGAGGGTCTCGCGGTCGTCGTTGGTCTGTTGCGGTGTCATCGGCACGGGAACTCCTGGATCAGCGGCTCGTGGAGGGTTGGGACGTGACGGCGGGTCGCAGCATCGGCTTTCATCGTGTGGCGTCTTCGTTGTCCAGCAACGGGCGCAGGCGCGCATCGATCGCATCGCGGGCACGGAAGATGCGCGAGCGCACCGTGCCGATCGGGCACCCCATGCGCTCGGCGATCTCGTCGTAACTCATGCCATCGACCTCGCGCAGCGTGATGGCGGTGCGCAGGTCCTCGGGCAGGCCATCGACGGTCTCCATCACCGTGCGCTCGATCTCCTGGCGCAGCAACTCGCGCTCGGGGGTGTCGGTATCGCGCAGCCGCATGCCGGCATCGAACTGCTCGGCATCGCCCGCGTCGATGTCCGCCGCGGGTGGACGTCGGTTCTGCGCAACGAGGTAATTCTTGGCGGTGTTCACTGCGATGCGGTGCAACCATGTATAGAACTGGGAATCGCCCCGGAAGTTGCCCATCGCGCGATAGGCGCGGATGAACGTCTCCTGGGCCACGTCTTGGCATTCGCTCCAGTCGGACACGTAGCGCCCGATCAACCCGACGATCCGATGCTGGTAACGGCGAACCAGCGCATCGAAGGCCGTGCTGTCGCCACGCTGGACGCGCCGCACCAACTCCTGGTCGAACTCGTCGGCGGATGCCTGTGCAACGTCTTTTTCGGCCATGCCGTGCCGGCACTCCTGTCTGCTCGGCGTTGGCCGAACGATGTGACCCCCCCGCCGGGGAAAAGTTCCGACCCGCGGGCTCTGCCTGAACACGTGGGGTCGCGCGGGCCGCTCCGCAACTCGTTGCGGCGCCTGCACCCGATTTGACGCCGTCGAAACAACGCCCGGATGATAGCGGCCCTCCCCATACGTGAACGGATGGTGCCGCGATGACCGCAGGGCGCGACGCGCTACCCGCCTTCGACGGGCTCCGTGCCCGGCACTGGCACACCCAGACGCGCGCCGATGGCGTGCTGGTCCTCTCTTTCGACCGCGAAGGCGCCTCGGTCAATACGTTCTCGCAGGACGTGCTGATCGAGCTGGACGCCCTCCTCGAGCGCCTCGCACTGGACCCGCCCAAGGCACTGGTCGTGCGCTCGGGCAAGGACAAGGGTTTCGTGGCCGGCGCCGACATCAAGGAATTCCAGGCCTTCGACCAGAAAGGCACGGTCGGCGA
>Ga0156347_1100_pt6 | contig 16638 bp, 14 predicted proteins | sample RifOxyA1_FD_107994 | JGI IMG/M metagenome (GOLD analysis project Ga0156347, IMG submission 107994) | Xanthomonadales bacterium RIFOXYA1_FULL_69_10 | reverse complement strand
GCACCGACCCCCATGACCGACCGCGACACCATCGCCGCCATCGCGACACCCGCCGGGGCCGGCGGCGTGGGCATCGTGCGGCTGTCGGGGCCGCGCGCGAAGCCGATCGGCGAAGGCATCGCCGGCCGGACGCTCATTGCGCGTCGCGCGGCGTATGCCCGCTTCCGGGATTCCGACGACGCCATCATCGACGACGGCATAGCGCTGTATTTCGCAGCCCCGGCCAGCTACACCGGCGAGGACGTGGTCGAGCTGCAGGCCCACGGCAGCCCGGCCGTCCTGCACCAGCTGGTGGACCGGTGCTGCGCGCTGGGGGCCCGCCGCGCCCGACCCGGCGAATTCAGCGAACGCGCGTTCCTGGAAGGCAAGCTCGACCTGGCCCAGGCCGAGGCGGTGGCCGACCTCATCGCCGCCAGCGACGTGCGGGCCGCCCGCGCCGCCAGGCGCGCACTCGAGGGCGAGTTCTCGCGCCGGGTGGAGGCCATCGCCGACGCGATGCTGCGCGCCCGGGTCCACGTGGAGGCGGCGATCGATTTCGCCGACGAGCCGATCGATACCCTCGGCGGCCCGCAATTGCAGGCCGACCTGTCGGCCATCGCCGATGCACTTGACGTGCTGCTGCGGGATGCCGAGCACGGGCGCCGCCTGCGCGACGGCCTGCACGCGGTGATCGTCGGCCCGCCCAACGCCGGCAAGAGTTCGCTGCTCAATGCGCTGGCCGGCCGCGACCGCGCCATCGTCACCGATGTCGCCGGCACCACTCGAGACCTGCTGCACGAGGCGGTGCGCATCGACGGCGTCGAGCTCACCCTGGTCGACACCGCCGGCCTGCGCGAGGGCGGCGACGCGATCGAGCGAGAGGGCATGCGCCGCGCCCACGCGGAGCTGGAACGTGCGGACCTCGCGATCGTGGTGCTCGATGCGCGCGACCCGGCGGCCGGCCGCGAGGCGGTGGCCGCCGCGGCCCTCGGCGCGCCGGCGCAGCTGTGGCTGCTCAACAAATCCGACCTCCTGCCCGATGCCGGGGGGGAACCGCCGGTTGGCGTGCCGGGCGATGCCCTGGCCGTTTCGGCCCTGACCGGCGAGGGCCTGGAGGCCCTGCATGCCCGGCTGCGGGCGCTGGCAGCGGGCGAGGCCGGCGCGACCGACGGCGCGTTTACCGCGCGTGCGCGCCATGTCGACGCCCTGCGCCGCGCCGCCGCCGGGCTGGCCCAGGCGCGCGGGGAGCTCGTGCGCGACTCCCTCGACCTCGCCGCCGAAGCCCTGCGGCAGTCCCACGACGCCCTGGGCGAGATCACCGGACGGGTGCACGCCGACGACCTGCTGGGGCACATCTTCTCCAGCTTCTGCATCGGCAAGTAGCGCCGCCCCGGGACCGCCGCGCCGGACCGGACGTTCATCGCATTCAGCGGTCCACGCTTGACAAATGCCCCGCGCTGTCGCGTCCTACGCGTCTGTGCGCCGTGCCTGGCGCACTTCAGGGGAGTTTTGCCAATGACCGTAGTTGACCAGCCGGGCCGCCCGTTGCGTCGCCCGTCCACCATCTTGAACCTGTCGCTGATGCTGGCCCTGGGGTTGGGCCTGGCCGCGTGCGGCAAGGACGACACCACGCCCGACGCCGCCGATCCGGCTGCGCGCGGGCCGGCCGCTACCGAGCAGGCCACGCCGGAAACGGCCGTGTCCAGCCGCGTCACCGCGATGAGCGAGGACGAGCTGCGCGATGCCGCTCGCAGCGCCTACGCCGAGAACCGCCTGTACGCGCCGGCCGAGGACAACGCGGTCGAGTACTACCTCGCCCTGCGTGAGAAGTCGCCCGGCGATGCCGGCGTGTCCAGTGCGCTGACCGACCTGTTGCCGATGACGGTGATCGCGATCGAGCAGAGCGTCGGCCGAGAGGACTTCGATGAAGCCCGCCGCCTGGCCGCGCTGCTGGAACGCGCCGACGACAAGCACCCGGCGTTGGCCCGCCTGAAGACCAGCATCGGCGAGCGCGAGCAGGCCGCCGAGGCGCAGGCCGAGCAGGACGCTGTCACCGCCGAGGAGCAGGCCGAGCGCCAGGCCGAGTTGGAGCGCGAGCGCGCCGCCCAGCAGCAGGCCCAGCAGGAGCAGGCCGCCCGCGACCTGGCGGCCCGCCAGGCCGCCGAGCGCGAGGCCGCCGCCGAGCAGGCCGCCGCCGACGAGCAGGCCGCCGAGGAGGCCGCCGCCGAGCAGCGTGCCGCCGAACAGCGCGCCGCCCAGCAGCGCGCGGCCCAACAGGCTGCAGCCGCCACCGCGACGGCGGCCGACCTGCGTCCGATCTCCACGCCGGCCCCCAGCTACCCGCCCGCGGCCCTGCGCGCTGGCCAGTCCGGCGAGGTGCAGGTGGAGTTCACCGTCGGCACCGACGGCTCGGTGACCAATGCGCGCGTGGTGCGCTCCAACCCGGCCCGCGTGTTCGACCGCGAGGCGGTCAGCGCCGTGCGCAGCTGGCGCTTCCAGCCGCTGCCCAACGCGGTCACCACCCGTCGCACGATCGGCTTCAACCCGGGCGGTTGATCCGGCAGCGGTGATACGGCGGGGGGCCATCGGTCTTGGCGCCAAAAGAAAAAGCCCGGCGAATGCCGGGCTTTTTCCGTTTCGTCAGACGCAACGCTCAGCCGGCGATCGCCAGCTTTTCCTGGTGGTAGCGGCGCACCGCCAGGAACCACAGCAGCGCGGCCAGGCCGAAACCCGCCGCCAGGTACACCAGCCACGACAGGGCGTCGATCGGCTCGGCGCGGATCACCTTCAACAGCATCTGGTTCTGCGCCAGGAACGGCACCGCGAACTGCCACAGCTGCGTCTTGATCGGGTTCACGAGCAGCACGAAGGTCGGCACCATCGGCAGCAGCATCAGCCAGGTCATGTGGCTCTGCGCCTCCTTCATGCTCTTGGCCGAGGCCGCCAGGAACGTCAGCAGCGCGGTGCCGATGAACAGCATCGGCAGCAGGATCAGCAGCATCTTGCCGATCGCCGGGAAGCTCACGTCCATCATCTTGGCCATGCCGCCGGCCAGCTGCGCCGACAGCTTGAAGGCGAGCAGCGTGAGCAGCAGCGACAGCAGGCCCAAGGCACACGCGGCGGCGATCTTGCCGCTGACGATGGACCCGCGCGTGGCCGGCGTGGCCAGCAGCGGTTCCAGCGACTGGCGCTCGCGTTCGCCCGCGGTGGCATCGAGGATCAGGTAGGCGCCGCCAATGAACGACGTGAGGATCAGCAGGTACGGCAGCAGCGTCGACAGCAGCACGCCACGCTTGGCCGCCTCCGTCGCCATGTCGCGCGAGCCCACGCTGATGGGACGGGTCACCGTCGGGTCGATGCCGCGCGCCATCAGCCGGAGCATGCCCACCTGGCTGGCGTAGCCGTCCAGCGCGCCGCGCAGCCGCGACACGGGGATCTCGGCATTGCGCCGGGTGCTGTCGTGCACCAGCGACACCGTCGCCGGCCGGCCGGCGTGCCAGTCCTCGGCGAAGTCGGCATCGATCTCCAGCGCCACGTCGATGCGCTGTTCCGCGATCGCCGCATCCAGGTCGGCCGGCGGGTCGGTGGCGGTGATGCCGTGGCCGGCGAGGAACTCCACCAGGTTGGGCGCGTGTTCGGCGCCCACCACCGGCACCTCCAGCACCTTGTCGAGCTGGGTCTTCATCCGGTTTTCCATCAGCGAGCCCATGCCCAGCATCAACACCGGGTAGAAGACCGGGCCCATCAACAGCACCAGCGCGAGGGTGCGACGGTCGCGCGAGATGTCCAGCAGTTCCTTGCGCATCACCGCCCACAACGAGGCGAACATGTTGGTCGGCTTCATGCGTGCAGGCCCTCCTCCGAGCCGATCGCCCTGACGAAGGCGTCTTCCAGGTTGGCCTCGCCAAAGCGCGCGCGCAGTTCGTCGGCGGTGCCGGCGGCCACCACCTGGCCCTTGGCGATGATGACGATGCGGTCACACAGCGCCGCCACCTCCTGCATGATGTGGCTCGAGAAGATCACGCAGCGGCCCTCGGCCTTGAGCTGTTGCAGGAAGCCGCGCATCGCGCGCGTGGTCATCACGTCCAGGCCGTTGGTGGGCTCGTCCAGGATCACGTTGCGGGGGTCGTGCACCAGCGCGCGGGCAATCGCCGTCTTGGTGCGCTGGCCCTGGCTGAAGCCCTCGGTCTGCCGGTCGAGGATGTCGTCCATGTCCAACGCCGCCGACAACGCGCGCGTGCGCTCGGCGATCGCCGCCTTCGACATGCCGTGCAGCTCGCCGAAGTAGGCGATGTTCTCGCGCGCGGTCAGGCGCTTGTAGACGCCGCGTGCGTCGGGCAGCACGCCCAGTGCGCGACGCACCGCGGCCGGCTGCGTGGTGGCGTCGACACCGTCGACCTCCACGCGGCCGCTGTCGGGCGTCATCAGCGTGTACAGCATGCGCAGCGTGGTGGTCTTGCCCGCGCCGTTGGGCCCGAGCAGGCCGGTGATCTGGCCGTCCGGGGCTTGGAAGTCGACGCCGTCGACCGCCTTCACCACGCCGGTCTTGGTCTTGAACGCCTTGTGCAGGTCGTGTGCGGTGATCATGGTTCCCATCCATTGAAACTGGTGAACGGCGGTACACCCGCCAGGCGATCCAGGCACGCGGTGTCCAGCGCGGCGGCATCGGTGGATTCGATGAACTGCCCGACCAGCTTGGGCATGCAGCCCAGCGTCAGCGTGCCGTGGCCTTGGCCGTCGACCACGAGGTGGCGTCCGTTCGACAGGCCCTCGAGCACGGCATCGCCGTAGCGCGGCGGCGTCACCGGGTCGAGCGCGCCCGACAGCAGCAGCGCCGGCACGTCCGAGCGCAGCGGCGCGGTGAAGTCGTCGCCGCGGTCGCCGCGTGGCCACACCGAACACGCCGCGAAGAACAGCTGCGCCACCTCGGGCCCCAGCAGGGTGCCGTCGGTCGCGGCGTCTGCGGCCTGGCGGTCGGCGTCTTCGGCGCACAGCACCGACCACTGCATGCCGCGCGTCATCTGGTCGCCCATGGACCGCGTCATCAGCTCCGACAACGACATCAGCGGCGCGTAGCGCCCCTGCGCCGCTTCATCCAGCACCAGCGGCAGCAGCGCCGATGTCTGCGGCGCGTAAGAGAAGGCGAATGCCAGCCCGGCCACGTGGTCGGGCGTGATCGTGGCCGTGCGGCTCTGGCCGGTGGACGGGTCGCGGTAGTCGACCTCGACGGGCGCCGCCTCCAGTGCCTCCATCACCTGCGACAGGCGGGTGCGGGTGTCGACCGGGAAACGCGCCTTGCACGCGGGCAGGGTGCCGCAGTACTCGGCCTGCAGCCGGATCGCGTCCTCGAAGGTATGCGCGAACTCGCCGCCGACCACCAGGTCGTTGGGCGCCACGCCGTCCAGCACCAGTGCACGGGCGTGCTGCGGGTGCGCCGCGGCGTACTGCTGCGCCACGCGCGTGCCGTAGGAACCGCCGACCAGGTTGACCTGCTCCACGCCCAGCGCCTGGCGCACGGTGTCCAGGTCGGCGACCGCCTCGGTCGTGGTGTAAAGCGCCGGGTCGGCGCGTCCCTCGAGCCCGGCCAGGCAGGCGCGGGCGAAGGCCTGCAACTCCTCCACGCCGGCGCTTTCGGCGTCCTCCATCTGCAGTGGCGAACCGTCGGCACCGACGCAGTCCAGCGGGTTGGAGCCGCCGGTGCCGCGCTGGTCCACCATCAGGATGTCGCGCTGCTTGCGTACCTCGCGCAGCGCGACGTTGACGGTGGCGGCGTGCTCGGTCGCGGCCTGGCCCGGCCCGCCGGCGATGAAGAACACCGGGTCATCCGTGCCGCCGCCGCTGCCCGTGGCCGGCAACCAGGCGATGTTGAGGTCGATCGTGCGGCCGTTGGGTGCGGCAGGGTCCTCGGGGACCGTGTGCGTCGCGCAGAACGCCTCGGTGGCCTGGCCGCCGGTAACACCGGTCAGCGAGCAGGGCTCGAAGGCGAGGGACCCGAAGTGGCGCGTGGCGCCCTCGGTGCCGGCGGCGCCGGGCGGTGCATCGGTGGGCTGGCACCCCGCCAGCAGCACGGCCGAAACCGCGGCCGCCGCAAGCGCGGCCGTCTTCATTCCATGGGAAGGCATGCATCGTCCTGTGGTTCGCGCTGGAACGCGCAGGATGACAGACGGCGTCGCGGGCGGAAACGTGACACAAGTCAGGCGAGTGCGGCCACGGAGCGCGACGCGCGCTGTCCTTGGCCGGGGATCCGCCGCTTCGCCTATTTGCTGCTGACGTACTTCTCGCGGCGGATCTGCTTCACCTCGAGCCCGCACTCCTTCAGCGACTCGAAGCACGCATCGACCATGTTCGGGTTGCCGCACAGGTAGGCGATGTCACCGGCGGCGTCGGGCGCGAACTCGCCCAGGAACTGCTGCACGTAGCCGTGGCGCACATCGACGTGGTCGTGCGCCGAACCCGGTGCCGGCAGTTCGCGCGAGAAGCACGGCACGAAACGGAAGTGGTCGGGATGCTGCGCGGCGAACGCGCGGAACTCGTCGCCGTACAGCAGTTCCTCGGGCGTGCGCGCACCGAACAGCAGCACGACCTGGATGCCGCGCTCGGCGATCGCCTGCGCCAGCTGCGGCAGCATCGACCGGTACGGCGTCACGCCGGTGCCGGTGCCGATCAGCAGGTAGCGCCCGTTGGCGTCGGCCGGCATCAGGCAGAAGCGGCCGAACGGGCCACTGGCATCGACCGTGCCGCCGACTTCCAGGCCCTCGAACAGTGCGGTAGCCGCACCCCCGGGCACGTAGCTGACCGCGATCTCCACCGCCTCGCCCGGACCGATGGCGTGGTCGTGAATGGTGGCCAGCGAGTACGAGCGCTTGGTCGCGGTGCCGTCGGCGTACTGGAAGTGGACCTGGATGAACTGGCCGGGGATGAAGTCCAGCGGCTGGCCGTCGTCGCGGACGAACGCGTAGTGGCCGACCGATGGGGCCAGCATGCGGCGCGAGACGAGCTTGAGGGGGAAGTGCTGGATGGCCACGGACCGGTGCCTGGAACACAGCGTGGCGCGGGGCATGGCCACAGGGCCGCCTATAATACCGGCATTCGCCGCGCGGCCCGGACGCGTGGCTTCCGCAGTACAGGTGAGCGCCCCCATGTCCCAGACCCCGTCGGCCGCACCGGCCGCCGCCGCGCCGACCGTTAGCGCGGCGATCCCCGCGCTGTCCGTGCGCGGCCTGCGCAAGACCTACGACAACCGTGTGCAGGCGCTCAAGGGCGTCTCGCTGGACGTCGCCCAGGGCGACTTCTTCGCGCTGCTCGGCCCCAACGGCGCCGGTAAATCGACGTTGATCGGCATCGTCAGCTCGCTGGTCAACCTGACCGAGGGCAGCGTGTCGATCTTCGGCACCGACCTGGTGCGCGAGCGCGACGCGGCGATGCGCCTGATCGGGCTGGTGCCGCAGGAGCTCAACTTCAACATGTTCGAGAAGCCGCTCGACATCCTGGTCAACTACGCCGGCTTCTACGGCGTGCCGCGCGCGCAGGCGATCGAACGTGCCGAAGTCGAACTGCGCCGCGCGCAGCTGTGGGACAAGGCGCAGATGATGAGCCGCACGCTGTCGGGCGGCATGAAGCGGCGGCTGATGATCGCCCGCGCGATGATGACCCGCCCGCGCCTGCTGATCCTCGACGAGCCCACCGCGGGCGTGGACATCGAGATCCGCCGCGGAATGTGGCAGACGCTGCGCGAGATCAATGCCGCCGGCACCACCATCATCCTCACCACGCATTACCTTGAGGAAGCCGAGCACCTGTGCCGCAACCTCGCCATCATCGACCGTGGCGCGATCGTCGCCTCGGGCCCGATGAAGACGCTGCTGGCGCGCTTGGACGTGGAGGGCTTCCTGCTCGATATCGAAGGCGCCCTGCCCGCGACGCTGCCGGTGATCGAGGGCGCCACGCTGGTGGCCGCCGACGACCACACACTCGACGTCGAGATGCCGCGCGCGATGGACCTCAACCGCGTGTTCGCCGCGCTGGGCGAAGCCGGCATCCGCGTGCGCTCGATGCGCACCAAGTCCAACCGGCTGGAAGAACTCTTTGTGCGCATGACCGGTGAAAACGCACAGGACTCGACCGTGCAGCCATCGCCCGAACCCGTCGCATGACGACTCCCTCCCCTGCGCACAGGGGAGGGTTGGGGAGGGGTGCTTTCCACGCGCCGCTTTCCCCGGAATCCGCAGCACCCCCTCCCAACCTCCCCCTGCAGGCAGGGCGAGGAGAATGAAGAGACCCATGCCGACCGACACCGCAACCGAAACCACGCCGATGCAGCGCAACCTCGTCGCGCTGGGCACCATCGTCCGCCGCGAGATCACCCGCATCCTGCGGATCTGGGGCCAGACGCTGGTGCCGCCGGCCATCACCATGACGCTGTACTTCCTGATCTTCGGCGGCCTGATCGGCTCGCGCATCGGGACCATGGACGGCATCGACTACATGGACTTCATCGTGCCGGGGCTGGTGATGATGTCGATCATCCAGAACAGCTACGGCAACATCTCCTCCAGCTTCTTCGGCGCCAAGTTCGGCCGCCACGTCGAGGAGCTGCTGGTCAGCCCGATGCCCAGCTGGGTGATCCTCACCGGCTACGTCGCTGGCGCCGTCGCGCGCGGGCTGGCGGTCGGCGCGATCGTGCTGATGATCGCGATGCTGTTCACCCGGGTCAGCATCCCGCACCCGCTGGTCACGCTGAGCACCGTCATCCTGGGCGCGACGATCTTCGCGCTGGCCGGCTTCGTCAACGCGGTGTACGCCAAGAAGTTCGACGACATCGCGATCGTGCCGACCTTCATCCTGACCCCGCTGACCTACCTGGGCGGCGTGTTCTATTCCGTCAGCCTGCTGCCCGACTGGGCCGAGGCCGCCACCCACGCCAACCCGATCTTCTACATGGTCAACGCGTTCCGCTACGGCCTGCTGGGCGTGAGCGACGTGCCGCTGTGGATCGCCTATGCGCTGATGCTGGGCTTCGTGGTGGTGCTGGCGGCGGTGGGCCTGACGCTGCTCAAGCGCGGCATCGGCCTGCGCAGCTGACGCCATCGCTTTTGTAGGAGCGGCTTCAGCCGCGAATTTTCATCCGCGACCTTCGAAGGTCGCGACTCACGTCGCTCCTGCAGGAACCCTGCCGTTGCAGGAAGCGACGTGAGTCGCGACCCGCCGCGTGCCGGATATCCGTTCGCGGCCGAAGCCGCTCCTACGGGGGCGGCAACCGGAAGAACGCGGCGGCGGTGGCGGCGGTTGTCGCCGCGGTGGCCTCGACCGCCTCGCCGCGATCGCGCGCCAGCTCCTCGACGATGTGCGGCAGGAACATCGGTTCGTTGCGGCGGTCCTTCGGCGCGGGCTTGAGCGAGCGCGGCAGCAGGTAGGGCGCGTCGGTCTCCACCATCAACCGGTTGGCGGGGATATTGCCGACGATCTCGCGCAGGTGCTGGCCGCGGCGCTCGTCGCACAGCCAGCCGGTGATGCCGATGTGCCAGTCGTGGTCCAGGCAGTCGAACAGCTCCTCGCGGGTGCCGGTGAAGCAGTGCACCACCGCGGGGCCGATGCGGCCCTCGAAGTTGCGCATGATCGCCACGAAGTCGGCATGCGCGTCGCGCTGGTGCAGGAACAGCGGCTTGACCACGCCCTTGGCGGCGAGGTCGACCGCGATCTGCAACTGGCGTTCGAACGCACGGCGCTGCGCCGGGCGCGGCGAGAAGTCGCGGAAGTAGTCCAGGCCGCACTCGCCCACGGCGACCACCTCGTCGTGCGCCAGCAACGCGCGCATTTCCGCGTCGCATTCGTCGGTGTACTCGGTGGCGTGGTGCGGGTGCACGCCGGCGGTGGCGTACAGCACGCCGGGATGCTCGCGCGCCAGTTCCAGTGCCTTCGGCGAGTGCTCGCGACTGGCGCCGGTGACCACCATGCGCGCCACGCCGGCGGCGCGCGCGCGCGCGATCACGTCATCGCGGTCGTGGTCGAAGGATTCGTGGGTGAGGTTGGCGCCGATGTCGATGAGTTGCATCGCGAAATTCTAGCGTGGCGGCCCCGGCCGCCGTTCTCGCGCACCGGTGGCGACGGGTCCGCTGCGAACCGGAGCCAACGCCCGCGTGACGCCACCCGTATCCTTCGCAGGTGAACCGCGCCGCCTTTCCCATCGACGACCTGCTGCCGCGCATCCGCAACAGCCTCGCAACGCACTCGCGCCTGGTGCTGGAGGCGCCGCCGGGGGCCGGCAAGACCACGCAGGTCCCGCCGGCGCTGTTGGATGCGGCGTGGCTGGAAGGCCGCCGGATCCTGCTGTTGGAGCCTCGCCGTGTGGCGGCGCGCGCGGCCGCGCACTTCATGGCCGCGCAGCGCGGCGAGGACGTGGGCGGGACTATCGGCTACCGCATCCGCTTCGAGAACCGGGTGTCGGCGGCCACCCGCATCGAAGTGGTCACCGAGGGCATCCTCACCCGGATGATCCAGGACGACCCGACGCTCGAGGGCGTCGGCGCGATCCTGCTGGACGAGTTCCACGAGCGTCACCTCGCCGCCGACCTCGGACTGGCGCTGGCCCTGGACGTGCAGGCCTCCGTGCGTGAAGACCTGCGCATCGTGGTGATGTCGGCGACGCTCGATGGCGAGCGCCTGGCGGCGTTCCTCGACGCGCCACGCATCGCCAGCGAAGGGCGGGCGTTCCCGGTCGAGGTCGCCCATTTCGCTGCGCGCCGCGAGGAGCGGCTTGAGCACCAGGCCAGGCGCGCCGTCGAACACGCGCTGGCTTCGCACCCGGGCGACGTGCTGGTGTTCCTGCCGGGCAGGCGCGAGATCGCGCGGGTGGAGGCGTTGCTGCAGCCGGTCGCCCGCGTCGGGGGTGCCGATGCCGTCGAGGTGCTCACCCTCCACGGCGACCTGCCCGTCGAACAGCAGTCGCGCGTGCTGCAACCCGCTTCCGACGGCACCCGCCGCGTGGTGCTGGCCACCAACGTCGCCGAGTCCAGCGTGACGCTGCCGGGCGTACGCGTGGTCATCGACAGCGGCCTGGCGCGCGAGCCGCGCTACGACCCCAACTCCGGCTTCCCGCGGCTGGACGTGGTCGCCATCTCGCAGGCGTCGGCCGACCAGCGCGCCGGCCGTGCCGGCCGCGTGGCCGAGGGTTGGGCGTACCGCCTGTGGCCGGCCTCGCAGCGGCTCGAGCCGCAACGCCGCGCCGAGATCGCACAGGTCGAACTCGCCGGTCTGGCGCTGGAGCTCGCAGCATGGGGCGATGCCGGCCTGCGCTTCGTCGACACGCCCCCGCCCGGGCCGATGGCCGCCGCACGCGACCTGTTGCAGCGGCTCGGCGCGATCGACGGCGCCACGATCACCGCGCTGGGCCGGCGCATGCTGGCGCTCGGCACGCATCCGCGGCTGGCGGCGATGCTGCTGGCGTCCGACAGCGATACCGAGCGCGCGCTCGCATGCGACCTGGCCGCGCTGGTCGAAGCCCGCGACCCGTTGCGCGACGGCGGCGATGCGCTCGCGGCACGCTGGCGCGCGCTGGCCGCATTCCGTACCGGACGTGTGCCTGCCACCGCGTCGCGTTCGGCGCTTGCGGCCATCGACCAGGCCGCCCGCCAGTGGCGTCGCCGCGTGCGCGCAGGCACGCCGCCCGACGATGTCGACGCACACCGCCTCGGCGACCTGCTCGCCCATGCCTACCCGGATCGCATCGCCCGGCAGCATCCGGACGACGCCTGGCGCTACCAGCTCGCCAATGGCCGCATCGCGCGCCTGTACGACGACAGTGCACTGATCGGTGAGCCGTGGCTGGTGGTGTCGGACCTGCGCCACGACCGGCGGGAAGCGCGCATCCAGCGGGCGGTGCCCGTCGACGAGCGCGCGCTCCGACGCGACTTCGCCGAACGCTTTGCCACCGAGGACCGCGTGGTCTGGGACGCCGACGCACGCGGCATCGCGGCGGTGCGCGAGTCGCGCTTCGACCGCATCGTGCTGGACCGCCGGCCCTTGGCCCGGCCGGACCCGTCGCGCTACGCCGAGGCGCTGGTCGATGCCGTGCGCCAACTCGGTCTGGCCGCCCTGCCGTGGACGGAAGCCATCATCCAGTGGCGCGCCCGCGTGCAGTGCGCGCGCGAGTGGCAGCCCGAGGCCGGACTTCCGGACATGTCCGATGCCGCACTCATGGCATCGCTCGACACCTGGCTGGCGCCGACTCTGGCAGGGAAGACGCGCCTGGATGCCCTGGGCGAAGTCGCGCTCGCCGACGCGCTGAAGTCGCGGCTCGACTGGCCGCAGCGCAGCCGCGTCGACGCACTTGCGCCGGCGCGCATCCAGGTGCCGTCGGGCCAGGAACGCCGTATCGAGTACGCACTCGACGAAGCGGGAATGCCGCAACCGCCGGTGCTGCCGGTCAAGCTGCAGGAGTTGTTCGGGCTCGCCGACACCCCGCGCATCGCCGACGGCCGCGTCCCGCTGACCCTGCACCTGCTGTCACCCGCGGGCCGCCCGCTGCAGGTCACACAGGACCTGCGCGGGTTCTGGGAACTCACCTACCCCGAAGTGCGCAAGGAAATGAAGGGCCGGTATCCACGGCACCCGTGGCCCGAAGACCCGTGGAGCGCCACAGCCACCCACCGCGCCAAGCCGCGCGGGGCGTGAGTGCACCGCATTGGGGGGAAACCGCGACAGCGCGAGTGCAGCACCACCGGCACTTCTTGCATTCAGCCAACAGCCGGCAAGCCACCGGGTCGATCACGTCCCATCAACGGTGGCGCACCGAGACTGCAAGCCGATTCCCTCCTCTTCTTCCAATGGGTTCAACGATGAGCACGTTCAATTCCATCTCCGACCGCGCGCTGGACCTGGCGAACTCGGTCGGCGACAACCTCAAGCACGCCGTCCCGCACGCCGGGAAGTGGCTGGAAGCCGGCGCCAAGCTCGGCGCGCTCAAGGGCGGCGCGCGTGTCGCCGGCATGTTCGTGCGGCGCAACCCGGCCATCGCCATTGCCACCGCGGCCGGCGCCGGTCTGCTGTGGTACGCCGCCCGCCGCAAGGCGCGCCAGGCCGAGAACGGCAACGGGTCGATCGAAGGTTCGTCCAAGCGGGTCGAGGCCAAGCGCACGACCGCGCGCAAGCGGCCCGCCCGCAAGCGCACCACGCGTCGCGCGAGCACGACCACGTCGGCCAGCTGAGGACGACCCTCCGCAGCAACCGCAACGGCCCAAGCGGTTTGCATCGGACAAAAAAACGCCAGGCTAGTAGCTTGGCGTTTTCATTTGCGCGATCGAACCGCCGGGGGCGTCGCCCCTGGGTCAGCCCTTCGAGGCAGCGGTGCCGGCGACCGGCAGTTCGATGACGAAGCGCGAGCCGCCATTCTTGCGGTCCTCGTACCAGAGCTGGCCGCCGGCATCGGCGATGATCTGGCGCGCCAACGACAGGCCCAGGCCACTGGAAATCCCGTCGTCGCCCTCATGCAGCCGCGTGAACGGCTTGAACAGCTCGCGCTGGCGAGACGCCGGGATGCCGGGCCCGCGGTCGGCGACGACCAGCTGCCAGAACCCCGGCGCGCCGGCGCGGCCCAGCAGCAGCAGCTTGCTGTTGGGGGCGTACTTGATGGCGTTGGTCACCAGGTTCTCGCTGACCTGGCGAAGCACGCGCTCGTCAATGGCGACGGCGGCGTTCTCGGGCGGCATCGCCACCTCGACCTCGATGCCGCGGGCATCGAGCTGGATCTCGTAGCGGTTGCAAAGCCACTGCAGCGTCTCGCCCACCGACGCGCGCATCTCGCTCGACGGCCGCCGGGCACCGGACTGCGTTTCCAGGTAATGACGGATGTAGCCCAGCGCGTCGTCCGCGCTCTCGTGGATCATTTCCAGGTAGCGCGGTACGCGTTCGGGCTTGCAGCCGTCGCTGCGCAACAGGTCGGCGGCGAACAGCACGCTGGTCAGCGGGTTCTTCAGGTCGTGCGCGACCAGGTTGACCAGCTCCTCGCGTTCGCGTGCGACGCGCTCCAGGCGGTCGCGGGTCATCTTCAGTCCGATGTGGGCGTTGACCCGCGCCAGCAGTTCCTCTGGCAGGAACGGCTTGGTGACGTAATCGACCACGCCGGCATCGAACGCGCGCAGCAGCAGGTCGCGGTCCTGCGCCGCGGTCACGAACACCACCGGCACGCGCAACGGCGGCGCCTGCGCGCGCAACGCGGCCAGCACGTCGAAGCCGTCCATGCCGGGCATCATCATGTCCAGCAGGACGAGGTCCGGCGGGTTGGCCTCGAACTGCGCAAGCGCGTCCTCGCCGTTGCCCGACGTCGCGACTTCATAGCCCTGGCGGCTGAGCAGGTTGCTGACCACCCGCAGGTTGGCGGCCTGGTCGTCGACGACCAGGATGCGGCCGGTGCTTGCGGCGATGGCGGTCATTCTTGAGGTGGATCCCCGTTGGCCGGCGCGCCCTCGCAGGGCGGCCTTGGCAATGCTGAACAGGCAAAAGTTAGCAGAAATGCCCGGTGCTGGAGCGTTCCAAAGTGAACTGTTCAGGAAGTGCCAACGCGGCCGGGACGGGCGGGCGGCCTACCACTGCGTTTCGTTTTGCCGGCGCGCGACGCACGTCGCCGCTGGAGGGCGTCAGGGCAGCACGCGCCACGCGCCGGGAGCCAGGTCCTCGAGGCGATGCGCGCCGACCGCGACGCGCACCAGCCGCAGGGTCGGCAGGCCGACGGCGGCGGTCATCCGGCGCACTTGGCGGTTGCGGCCTTCGGTGATCGTGAGCGACAGCCAGGCGTCCGGGACGGTCTTGCGGAAGCGCACCGGCGGGTCGCGCGGCCACAGCGTCGGCGGCTCCAGGTGCGACACCTGCGCCGGCCGCGTCGGGCCGTCCTTCAACGCGACGCCATCGCGCAACTGCGACAACTGGTCGGACGACGGGTCACCTTCGACCTGCACCCAGTAGGTCTTGGGCTGTTTGTGGCGCGGATCGGTGAGGCGATGCGACAGCGCGCCGTCGTCGGTGAGCAGCAGCAGGCCTTCGCTGTCATGGTCCAGCCGGCCCGCGGCGTAGACGCCGGGCGGAAGCCCGAAGCCCGCCAGCGTCGGGCGCGGCGGCACGGAGCGGTCGGTGAACTGGCACAGCACGCCGAACGGTTTGTTGAAGGCGATCAGCACGTCGGACGGCAGGTGGGCGGGTCGGACACTGTAGCGGCTGCCGACCCGCGCGCAGGCCGCCACTACAATGCGCGCGATGAGCACGCCCCCCGACACCGATTTCGACCGCGTCCGCGACTACCTCACCGGCCTGCAGGACCGCATCTGCAGCGCGATCGAAACCGCCGACGGCCGTGCGCACTTCATCGAGGATGCGTGGACGCGGACACCGGCCACGTCGGGCGGGAGCGGGCTGGCCGGTGGTGGCGGCCGCACCCGCATCCTGCGCGACGGCGCGGTGTTCGAGCAGGCCGGCATCGGTTTTTCGGACGTGTCCGGCCACGCGTTGCCGCCGGCGGCGACCGCGGCGCGGCCCGAACTGGTCGGGGCCTCCTGGCGCGCGGTCGGGGTGTCGCTGGTGTTCCATCCGCGCAACCCGTACCTGCCGACGACCCACGCCAATGTCCGCCACTTCCGGGCGGTGCGTGACGGCGAGACTGTCGCCTGGTGGTTCGGCGGCGGCTTCGACCTGACCCCGTTCTACCCGTTCGACGAGGACGTGCGCCATTGGCACGCCACGGCGCGCGCCCTGTGCGAACCGTTCGGTGGCCAGGCGCGCTACGACGCGCACAAGCGCTGGTGCGACGAGTACTTCTTCCTCAAGCACCGCGACGAAACACGCGGTGTCGGCGGCCTGTTCTTCGACGATCTGCACGAGGACTTCGAGCGCGACTTCGCCTACCAGCGCGCGGTGGGTGACGGCTTCATCGACGCCTACCTGCCGATCGTCGAGCGCCGCCGCGACATGCCCTACGGCGAGCGCGAGCGGCAATTCCAGCTCTACCGCCGCGGCCGCTATGTCGAGTTCAACCTGGTGCTGGACCGCGGCACGCTGTTCGGGCTGCAGTCGGGCGGGCGCACCGAGTCGATCCTGATGAGCCTGCCGCCGCTGGTGCGGTGGGAGTACGGATTCCAGCCCGAGCCCGGCAGCGACGAGGCGCGGCTGGCGGACTACCTGCGCCCGCGCGACTGGCTGGCCGGGCTGCAGTCCTGACGGCAGCGCCGTTGCAGGGGCGGCCTCAGCTGCGACTCCTGCGTGGAGCGTTTCGAGGCGATCGCGGCTGAAGCCGCTCCTACAGGGGGCGCAGAGATTGCCACCGCTGGGCGGGTTCGCGGCCGAATCGCAGGCAATAAAAAGCCCCGCAGGCAGGGGGGGCCGGCGGGGCTGGTGGAGCGGGACCTGGGGAGGGGTCTTCGCTCCTGGGGATCACTCCAGGGGAGGGAGAGATCTGCGACAGGCGTTGCACCTGTCGCGAGCTATATGACCACTCCGGACATGGATGGTTCGTGAAGATCCGGGTTAAATTTTCGAAGAATTCAGGACGGATTCATTCAGCCAACTTCGGCAAACGTGTCGTTAACAACTGGCTGGAAGCGGTTTCAGTGGGCCTCCTCCCAATTGGCCCCGACCCCGCTGTCGACGACGAGCGGTACGTGCAGGTCGGCGGCCGCC
>Ga0156347_1004_pt1 | contig 16650 bp, 16 predicted proteins | sample RifOxyA1_FD_107994 | JGI IMG/M metagenome (GOLD analysis project Ga0156347, IMG submission 107994) | Xanthomonadales bacterium RIFOXYA1_FULL_69_10 | reverse complement strand
TGCGCTCGCGTTCGATCGCGCGCCAGCCGATGTCGTGGCGGTGGAACTCGCCATGCCACGAGATGCCGGCAACGGCCGCGTACGCGCGGTGTTGCGCGTCGGCGACCGAGTCCCCGAGCGCGCAGACGCACAGCACGCGGCCGCCCGCGGTGACGGCGTGGCCGTCCACCAGTTTCGTGCCGGCGTGGAAGACCTTCGTACCCTCGACCTCCGGTACGTCCCAGGCGTTGATGGTGTCGCCTACCCGGGGCGTGCCTGGGTAGTTCTCCGCGGCCATCACCACGCCCAATGAGGGTCGCGGGTCCCAGTGTGCTTCGGCCTGTTCCAGCCGACCATCGATGGCGGCCTCGACCAGCTCCAGCAGGTCTGATTGAAGCCGCAGCATCACCGGCTGGGTCTCCGGGTCGCCGAAGCGCACGTTGAACTCGATGACCTTGGGCGCGCCCGCCTCGTCGATCATCAGGCCCGCGTAGAGGAAACCCGTGAACGGGATGCCGTCGGCCGCCATGCCGCGCACGGTGGGCTCGACCACCTCGCGCATCACGCGCGCGTGCACCTCGGGCGTTACCACGGGCGCGGGCGAATACGCGCCCATGCCGCCGGTGTTGGGGCCGGTATCGCCATCACCCACGCGCTTGTGGTCCTGGCTGGTGGCCATCGGCAGCGCGGTGCGGCCGTCCACCATCGAGATGAAGCTGGCTTCCTCGCCGGTGAGGAACTCCTCGACCACCACGCGCGAGCCGGCTTCGCCGAACGCGTTGCCTGACAGCATGTCGGTGACCGCGGCCTCGGCCTCCTCCAGCGTCATCGCCACCACCACGCCCTTGCCGGCGGCCAGGCCATCGGCTTTGATGACGATGGGCGCGCCCTTGTCGCGGACGTGGGCGAGCGCCTGCTCGACGTCCGAATGCACTGCGTAGTGCGCGGTCGGGATCCCGTGGCGGGCCAGGAACGCCTTGGCGAACGCCTTGCTGCCTTCCAGCTGCGCCGCGGCGGCCGACGGCCCGAAGATGCGCAGGCCTTCGCGCCGGAAGCGGTCGACCACGCCGGCCACCAGCGGCGCCTCGGGACCCACCACGGTGACGGCGACGTCCTCGCGTCGGGCCAGGTCCACCAGCGCATCGATGTCGGTCGCCGACACGCCGACGTTGCGGCACTTGCGCTCGGTCGCGGTGCCGGCGTTGCCGGGAGCGACCAGCACTTCGGTGACCCGTTCGGACTGGGCCAGCTTCCAGGCCAGCGCGTGCTCGCGGCCGCCGGCGCCGATGACGAGGATCTTCATTGCGTGTCCTTGGTGGGGGTGTATGCCGATGCCCGTGGCCTGCGCATGCGTGCGGCGGAATCGGTGTGGGTCCGGATTTTACGTGAGCGGCCGTAACGCCGCGGGCGCGCTGCTAGGATCGTCGGCCGCCACCCGACCAATCCAAACGCCATGGATGCAGTGCTGCGCACCATCGAAACCCTACTGGCCCCCGTCATCGGCGGCATCAACGCGGTGCTGTGGGACTACGTGCTGGTCTACGGGCTGCTGGCGGTGGGGCTGTACTTCACCGTGCGCCTGCGCGGGCTGCAGGTGCGGCGCTTCGGCCACATGCTGCATGTCATCGGCCGAGGCACCGACGGGGATGCCGCCGGCATCTCGCCGTTCCAGGCCCTGTGCACTTCACTGGCCTCGCGGGTGGGCACCGGCAACCTGGCGGGCGTGGCAATCGCCCTGTCACTGGGCGGTCCGGGCGCGTTGTTCTGGATGTGGTGCACGGCGGCGCTGGGCATGGCTACGGCCTATGCCGAAAGCGCGCTGGCGCAGCTGTACAAGGTGCGCGACGAGAAAGGCCAGTACCGCGGCGGCCCGGGTTATTACATGGCGCGCGGGCTGAAGGCGCCGTGGCTGGGCGTGGCGTTCTCGGTGTGCCTGGTGTTCTCGTACGGATTGATCTTCAGCAGCGTGCACGCCAATGCAATCGCGCTGTCGATGGAGACCGCCTTTGGCTTCACCGATGCGCAGGTGGCCACCGGCCTGGTGCTGCTGACGGCCGCGATCATCTTCGGCGGGCTGCGCTCGGTGGCGCGCGTCGCCGAGTGGGTCGTGCCGGTGATGGCGGTGGGCTACCTTGGCCTGGCGCTGTGGGTGGTACTGACCAACATCACGGAGGTGCCGGGAGCGCTGGCACTGGTGCTGCGCAGCGCCTTTGGGCTGGAGCCGGCCGTGGGCGGCGTGCTGGGCGGCCTGGCCGCGGCGATGCTCAACGGCGTCAAGCGCGGCCTGTACTCCAACGAGGCCGGCATGGGCAGCGCACCCAACGTCGCCGCTGCGGCCACGCCGGTGCCGCACCACCCGGCCAGCCAGGGGCTGGTGCAGTCGCTGGGCGTGTTCATCGACACCCTGCTGATCTGCACCGCGACCGCGCTGGTGATCCTGCTGTCGGGGGTGCTGGCCGAGGGCAACGCCGACGGCGTGGTCATCACCCAACGCGCGATGACGGTGTTCTTCGGCGAGGCGGGCACGTACTTCGTCGCCATCGCGCTGTTCTTCTTCGCCTTCACCACCATCCTGGGCAACTACTCCTACGCCGAGAGTGGCCTGCTGTACCTGGGAGGGGGGCGCAAGGGACTGTTCGCACTGCGCATCGCCGCGCTGGGCGTGATCACCTGGGGCGTGTACGCACAGGTGCCGCTGGTGTGGAACGCGGCGGACGCGGCGATGGCGATGATGGCCACGCTCAACCTGGTGGCGCTGCTGGGGCTGTCGGGCGTGGTGGTGAAGCTGACCCGCGACTACGAAGGCCAGCTGCGCGCCGGGCGCTCACCGGTGTTCCATGCGGCCGACTATCCGGAGCTGGGCGAGGGCATCGACCGCTCGATCTGGCGCGACCCGGACGCCGGTGTCAGGGCCGCGGATGGCGCGCCCGCCATGCGCGCAGCGTCACCACCGCGAGGGTGATGACCGTCAGCGGCACCACGAACGCCATCATCATCGCGCTGAAGGCGGGCAGCGCGTCGTGGTCGGCCGCGTCCAGCAGCAGGTAGGCGATGTACGCCGCGTAGTAGCCTAGGAACAGGCCGCCTTCCCAGCGCTGGATGCAGTGGCCGGTGAAGAAGATCGGCATGCAGGCCAGCGCGACGGCCGTCATCACCGGCAGGTCGAAGCGCACCGCGGCTGCGCCCACGGCAATCCCGTCGGGTGCGATCGCCGCCGTGGCGCCCAGCACGAACAACAGGTTGAACACGTTGCTGCCGACGATGTTGCCCACGGCCATGTCGCGTTCGCCGCGCACCACCGCCAGCACGCTGGTGGCGATCTCCGGCAAGGAGGTGCCGATGGCGACCACGGTCAGGCCGATGACCAGTTCGCTCACGCCCATGGCCGTGGCGATGCTGACGGCCCCGTCCACCAGCCATTGCGAACCCAGTACGAGGACGGCGAGCCCCGCGACCAGCACCAGCAGGTGCCGCCAGGCCGGCACGTTGGTGCCGGCGTCGGGTACCTCGGGATCCCCGACGTCGCCGCCATTGCCGCGCCTGGCCATCCACAGCAACCCGCCGACGTAGGCCAGGCCGATGGCGACCAGTGCGATGCCTTCGCCCCGCACCAGTTCGCCGTCCAGCGACATCGCCAGCACCCCGGCCGACACCGCCACCATGACCGGCACGTCCAGCCAGATCAGCTGCCGGCGCACCACCAGCGGCGACACCAGCGCGCAGATGCCCAGGATCAGCAGCACGTTGGCGATGTTGCTGCCCACGACGTTGCCCAGCGCGATGTCGGGCTCGCCCTTGAATGCCGCCCCCACGCCGATCGCCAGCTCGGGCGCGCTGGTGCCGAAGGCCACGACCGTCAGCCCCACCACCAGTGGCGCCATGCCCCAGCGCAGCGCCAACCGCGAGGCGCCGCGTACCAGCAGCTCGGCGCCGCCCAGCAGCATCGCCAGGCCCGCCACCAGCTTGAGGACGACGAGGAGGTCCACGTCAGTGGCGGAAGTGGCGCACGCCGGTGAACACCATCGCCAGGCCATGCTCGTCGGCCGCGGCGATCACTTCCTTGTCGCGCATCGAGCCGCCCGGCTGGATCACGGCCTTGATACCGGCGGCGGCGGCGGCGTCGATGCCGTCGCGGAACGGGAAGAACGCGTCGGACGCCATCACCGAACCCGGCACCGACAGCCCGGCCTCCTCGGCCTTGAGCGCGGCGATCTTGGCGCTGACCACGCGGCTCATCTGGCCGGCACCGATGCCGATGCTGCGCTGGTCCTTGGCATAGACAATGGCATTTGACTTCACGAACTTGGCAATGCGCCAGGCGAACAGCAGGTCGTCCATCTGCTTGTCGGTGGGCGCCAGCCGGCTGACCACCTTGAGCTCGTCACGGCCGACCTCGCGGATGTCGCTGGTCTGCATCAGCAGGCCCGAGCCCACGCGCTTGACGTCGAAGTTGTTGCGGCCCTCGCCGTGCGGGATCTGCAGCACGCGAACATTGGCCTTCTTCGTGGCGTAGTCGAGCGCGGCCGGCTCGAAGTCGGGCGCGATCAGCACCTCGACGAACTGGCGGTCGAGGATGACCTTGGTGGTCGCCGCATCGAGCTTCGTGTTGAACGCGATGATGCCGCCGAAGGCGGAGGTCGGGTCGGTGGCGTAGGCCAGCTCGTAGGCATCGCCGCAGGCCACGCCCATCGCCACGCCGCAGGGGTTGGCGTGCTTGACGATCACGCACGCCGGCGCCTCGAACTGGCGCACGCATTCCCACGCCGCGTCGGCGTCAGCCAGGTTGTTGAAGCTCAGCTCCTTGCCCTGCAGCTGGGTGAACGTCGCCAGCGTGCCGGGCACCGGGTACAGGTCGCGGTAGAACGCGCCGTGCTGGTGCGGGTTCTCGCCGTAGCGCAGGTCCATCACCTTGACGAAGTTGCTGTTGGACTGCGCCGGGAACAGGCCACGCCCGCCCTCGTCGGTGATCGACGACAGGTAGTTGCTGATGCAGGCGTCGTACTGGGCGACGCGATCGAACGCGGCGACTGACAGCGAGAAGCGGGTCTTGCCGCTGAGCGCGCCTGCGTTGTCTGCCAGCTCGGCGATCAGTGCCGGGTACTGCGCGGGGTCGGTGGCGACCGCCACGCGTGCGAAGTTCTTGGCCGCCGAGCGCAGCATCGCCGGGCCACCGATGTCGATGTTCTCGACGATCTCGTCCATCGTGCTGTCGGGGTTGGCCGAAACCGACTCGAACGGGTAGAGGTTGAGCACCAGCAGGTCGATCGGCGCAATGCCATGCTCGGCCATCACCGCCTCGTCCGTGCCGGCGCGGCCCAGCAGGCCGCCATGCACCACCGGGTGCAGCGTCTTGACGCGCCCGTCCATCATTTCCGGGAACCCGGTGTGGTCACTGACGTCGGTGACCTCCAGCCCCGCCTCGCGCAGCGCCCTGGCGGTGCCGCCGGTCGACAGCAGCGCGACGCCGTGGCCGGCCAGCGCACGCGCCAGTTCGACCAGGCCGGTCTTGTCGGAGACGGACAGCAGCGCGCGGCGGATCGTCACCGTCGGAAGGGAGGCGGTCATGCGTGTGTTCCGGCTTGGGGGCCGGAAATTATAGCGGGGGCGGTACGGCTCACCCCGGCGGGTCGTCAGTCGAGTGGCCTCGCTTGCAACATGGCCTCAGGAAGGGTCCGCCCGGCGATTCCAGCCCCTAGCCCCTAGCCTCTAGCCTCTAGCCTCTAGCCCCTAGCCCCTAGCCCCTCAACTTCAGGCCAACCCGTACTCGCGCAGCTTCTTGCGCAACGTCGCGCGGTGGATGCCCAGCATCGTCGCGGCACGGCTCTGGTTGCCGTCGCAGTGCTCGAGCACCTCGGCGAACAGCGGGATCTCCAGCTCGCGCAGCGCGATCTCGTAGAGGTTCTCGGTATCGCAGCCGTTGAGGTCGCCCAGGTAGCGGCGGATCGACGTGGCCACGTGGTCGCGCAAGGGCACGCGCGGCCCCGGGCGGGCGGAATCGTGGCGGTCGGCTGCAGCGTTCAAGAGCGGTCCCCGTATGAAACATCCGTCGTCGAGGTGGCCGGCTCACGGTCGGGCGGCGGGACGACGGACCGGGGAGTCTAGCGCGTGGCGGCGGCAGCGGACACCGTCGCCGCGCATTCAGTCGATGCGATCAACGAAAGTCGAAGGTGAAGGCGACGATCGGCGCGGCCGGTTCACGCACGTCGAAGCGCACCGCGGCGCTCTGGCCCGGCGCAAGCAGTGCATCGGCGTTGGTGGAGGTGCGGTACTCGTCGGGGGTGAACGCGCGCGCTGCCACTTCCCGGCCATCCACGTCCGTCAGCCCCACGCGCAGCGTTGGCCACGCCTGCGGCCAGCGTGCGTCGTTGCGGAAGCTCGCGGTGACTTCGAGTACGCCGTTGGTGCCGACCTTGGGCCGCACGTTGCGGTCGAGCATCTGGAATGCGCCCGGCTCATGCCATGCGGGCACGGTGCAACCGAAGGCACTGCAGGCTGCCTGCACCCATGGACGCCAGCCCGCATCCGTCGCCAGCTCGGCACGCTGTGCCAGCAGCAGTTGCAGGAGCAACAGCGCCGTCAGCAACGCGGCGGCAATGCGCAGCGGCCAGCGCAGCGTATCGGCCTCGCCGGGCAGGGTGATGCGCGCGAAGCTGGGGCCGTGGCGACCGCGCGTGCGCGCGCGGCGCCCCGGCGGTTGGGCCGGTGCGTTGGCGACGGTCGCGGTCGCGGTCGTCGCTCCGTCTTCGTCTTCGTTGGACGCATCGACGGGCGGCGGCGGTGTGGCGTCCGCTGGCGCGTCGATACCTGAAGCGTCCTGCATGCCTTCCGCAGCGACGGCCGTCGCGGTGGCATCGTCGAGAGGCTCCGACGCCGCAGGATCCTCCAGCCGCTGCTCGCAGCGCGGACAGCGCTGGCCCTGCGCATCGCCCGGGGCGAGGAGCGAAACCAGGAAACCGCAGTGCGGGCAGGGCAGGAACATGGGCGCCGAGTGTAAGGGGGCGATGCGACGCGGGCGACTGGAGGGCCGCGGTGCGACGTGATGCGGGTCGCGTAATCGCGACGCGGGCGGGATCGGCCGTGGGCATGTGCCGTTTGCGCGCCCCCTGTAGGAGCGGCTTCAGCCGCGAACGCGAGTGAGCTTCCGCGCGTCCCGCGTGTAGGAGCGACGTAAGTCGCGATCCGCGAACTGGTCGAAAGGACGAGGTCGCGACTTACGTCGCTCCTAAATCAGCGCTGTCACCCGGCGTATCCCCGTCGCGTGATCGCGGCTGAAGCCGCTCCTACAAAAAGATGCGGTCTAAGCGGCGGCGGCCGGTCACGCGCATCCAGTCCTCGGACTGCTCCGCACGCAGGTCGTCGAACGCCTCGGCGTAGCGCGCCATCACTTCGCCCTCCTGCCCGGCGAGGATGCCCGACAGGGCGATGTACCCGCCCGGCGCGACACGCGCGGCGATCACGTCGGCCAGCTCCACCAGCGCCGAGGCCAGGATGTTTGCCACGACCACCGGGTAGGCACCGGCCGGTGCGTCGTCCGGCAGGTAGGCCGACAGCCGTGCGTCCTCGCCGTTGCGCTGCGCGTTGTCGAGCGTGGCGGCGATCGCCTGCGGGTCGTTGTCGATGCCGATGGCGTCGAGCGCGCCAAGCTTGAGCGCGGCCAGCGCGAGGATCCCCGAGCCGCAGCCGAAGTCCAGCACACGCGCGCCGTCCAGCACGCCTTCGTCGGCCAGCGTGTCCAGCCACTGCAGGCACAGCGCGGTCGTGGGGTGCGTGCCCGAACCGAACGCCAGGCCCGGGTCCAGGCGCACGACCGCGGCATCGTCCGCGTCGGCGCCCGGCGGCAGGTCGTGGTTCCACGGCACGATCCAGGTGCGCCGGCCGAACTGCAGCGGCACGTATTGGTCCATCCACGCGCGCTCCCAATCCTGGTCGGCGACTTCGCGGAACACCGCGCGCGACCAGTCGATGCCCTCGTCGGCCGCCTGCAGCGCGTGCAGCAGCAACTCGCGTGGCGTGCCGTCCGGGAACAGCGCGGTGAGCTGCATGTCGTCCCACAGCGGCGTCTGGCCGACGCCCGGCTCGAAGATTGCCTGCTCGTCGGGCGCGTCGGCGTGCGCATCGGCCAGTGTCACCGACAGCGCACCGGCGCTTTCCAGCGCGTGTTCGTAGCGCGGCTGGTTGACCTGGCTGCAGGGAAGGGTGAGTTCGAGGAAGGGCATGGCGGGGCGTTGGTGTCGGGGCGGCCATTGTGTAGCCCGGGTAAGCGAAGCGCACCCGGGAACGGTCTGGCGCGAAGGCCCCGGGTGCGCTGCGCTTACCCGGGCTACATCCGCACCTGCGGGAAGCGCCGGGTCACACGATCGAGAGCGACTTCTCCTTCTGCTCCTTAAGCCGCTTCTCGAGGTAGTGGATGTTCTGCGCGCCCTGCTGGAAGCCGATGTCCGACAGGATGCGCTGCTGCAGCGGGACGTTGGTCCTGATGCCGTCCACAACCATCTCGCTGAGCGCCACGCGCATGCGGCAGATCGCCTGCTCGCGGGTGGCGCCGTGCACGATCAGCTTGCCGATCATCGAGTCGTAGTTCGGCGGGACGCGGTAGCCCTCGTAGATGTGGCTGTCCACGCGCACGCCGGGGCCGCCGGGCGCGTGGAAGTGCGCGATCAGGCCGGGGCTGGGCATGAAGGTGTCCGGGTCCTCGGCGTTGATGCGGCACTCGATGGCGTGGCCGTCCAGCACCACGTCCTCCTGCCGGATCGACAGCGGGTTGCCGGCGGCAATCATCAGCTGTTCGCGCACCAGGTCGATGCCGGTGACCATCTCGGTGACCGGGTGTTCGACCTGGATGCGGGTGTTCATTTCGATGAAGTAGAAGCGACCGTTCTCGTACAGGAACTCGAACGTGCCCGCGCCGCGGTAGCCGATGCGGATGCAGGCCTCGGTGCAGACCTTGCCGATCTCCGCACGCTGCTCGGCGGTGATGCCCGGCGCCGGTGCTTCCTCGACGACCTTCTGGTGGCGGCGCTGCATCGAGCAGTCGCGCTCGCCCAGGTGGATGGCGTTGCCCTGGCCGTCGGCCAGCACCTGGATCTCCACGTGGCGCGGGTTCTCCAGGAACTTCTCCATGTAGACCATGTCGTTGCCGAAGGCCGCCTTCGCCTCGGACTTGGTGGTCTGGATGGCGCTGTGCAGGTGGGCCTCGGTATGGACCACGCGCATGCCGCGGCCGCCACCGCCGCCGGCTGCCTTGACGATGACCGGGTAGCCGATCTCGCGCGCGATCTTGGTGTTGGTGGCCGCGTCATCCCCCAGCGGGCCGCCGCTGCCGGGCACGCACGGCACGCCGGCCTCCTTCATCGCGCGGATCGCCTCGACCTTGTCGCCCATCAGGCGGATGGTGTCGGCCTTCGGTCCGATGAAGATGAAGCCCGACTGCTCCACGCGTTCGGCGAAGTCGGCGTTCTCGCTCAGGAAGCCGTAGCCGGGGTGGATGGCCTGGGCGTCGGTGACCTCGGCGGCGGCGATGATCTGCGCCATGTTGAGGTAGCTGTCCGTGGACGGGGCAGGACCGATGCAGACCGACTCGTCGGCCATGGCCACGTGCTTGAGGTTGCGGTCGACGGTGGAGTGCACCGCGACCGTGCGGATGCCCAAGGCGTGGCACGCGCGCAGGATGCGCAGCGCGATTTCGCCCCGGTTGGCGATGACGACTTTGTCCAACATGCGTCGCGCCTCAGCCGATGACGAACAAGGGCTGGTCGAACTCGATCGGCTGGCCGTTCTCGGCCATCACCTTGAGCACGGTGCCGGAGACGTCGGCCTCGATCGGGTTGAACATCTTCATCGCCTCGATGATCGCCAGCGTCTCGCCGGCCTTGACCGACTGGCCGACCGTGACGAACGCGGGCTTGTCCGGGGCGGGCGAGGTGTAGAAGGTGCCGACCATCGGCGCGCGCACGACGTGGCCGTCGGGCAGCTGTTGCGCGGAGGACGACTCGCCACCGGACTTGCCGCCGCCGGTGGCGGCTTCGGTGGGCGAATGCATCGGCATCGGGGCCATCGGCGCCGGGGCATGGTGCATGGCCGGTGCCGACACGACCGAGCCCTTGGGCGTGCGTGCCAGGCGGACCGACTCCTCGCCCTCCTTGATCTCGATTTCGGCGAGGTTCGACTCTTCCAGCAGGTCGATGAGCTTTTTGATCTTGCGCAGGTCCATGGCGGGCCTCTGTCAGGGTATGCGGCCAGCGGCCACGTGTCGGATGAATTCGTTCATGAGTCGAGTGCCGTGTTGCCACTCGGTATCCGCAATCGACTCAGGCGTCTCGAACCATGCCAAATGAAAAGTGTCGGCGGGTGCGTCGGCGACGGCGAAGTAGACAAGCTGAGTAACGGGCAATCGACTGTCATCGGTAACCAGAATTTCAATGACGTCCACACCCGGCTTGAGAGTCGTCGCCGAGACCGTAGTCATGCGGTGCGATTTGTGCAGTGTGTTGGCGATGCCTTGGGCGTATGCCAGCGGCGACATCCCGGTCCTCGCTTCGAAGCGCGGGTGCGTATTGAGGGAGAAGCCGGTCAAGAAGCCGCCTCGTTCCTCGATGTTTTCCTTGCTTATGAACAGCGACTGGGAGTCAGGTTTGGACTCCCGTCGCACATGCCACCCGTCGGGCACTGGCATCGTCTCTAGATTCACAGCTTCGCTTGTGACTGGTGCCTGTCCCGTACCTTCCTGAGCCTTGAGCTGGGCTGTTGGGACGATTGCGAGCGTGGCGACTAGCAGGTGAGTAAGCGGATTCATGGTTGCGTCCTTGCGTTGGGAAATACGGATATGGCGTCCGGTGCCAGTAGTGAATCTCAGGGATGCCTTCGGGTGCGCACGCAGCGCCGGGTGCCAATTGGCGCGGTGAGCCTGCGGCTTGCGGGCCACTTCCTGCGCGCGGACGGACGGCATCCATGAGGGTGAGTACGAAGACATGCGGTATGTCGAATAAACGATGCGAGGGTTCGGAGTGGATGCGAAGGGATGGAGTTAGGACGGCTTGCGGCGGGCGCTGGCGTGGTTGTCCAGCCAGGCCAGCGCGGCGTCCAGGGCGAAGCGGTAGCTGTGCTCGCCGAAGCCGGCGACCACGCCCAGGGCGAGGTCGCTGAAGTAGCTGTGGCGGCGGAACGGCTCGCGGGTGTGAGGGTTGGACAGGTGCACCTCGATGAAGGGCACCTCGACCGCCGCGAGCGCGTCGCGCAGGGCGACGCTGGTGTGGGTGAAGGCCGCCGGGTTGATCAGGATCAGCGCGGTGCCGTCGTGGCGCGCGGCCTGCACCCGGTCCACCAGCACGTGCTCGGCGTTGGACTGCAGGCTGTCGAAGCCGTGCCCGGCCGCCTCGACCCCGGCGCGCAGGGCCCCGTCGATCTGGGCCAGCGTGGTGCGGCCGTAGATCGTGGGCTCGCGTTCGCCGAGCAGGTTGAGGTTGGGGCCGTGCAGGGCCAGCAGCTTTGCCATTGGGCCGGGCGGAGGCGGAAAGGCCGGAGTGTGCGCGAGAGAACCCGCGCTGTCCAGACGTTCGCCGCCCATTCGCCGAAGTTGTCGCGATTTAAGCGGGCGTTTGAGTTTCCACTCTAGACGCCGGCGTATGGCGCCGTCAGTCCAGCCGGGCCCAGCCGTCGATCTCGCCGTGTTCGAAGGGGCCAATGCGTTGCTTCACCAGCCGGCCGTCGGCGTCGATCAACGCCGTGTAGGGCAGGACGCCCTTGGGGTTGCCCAGCCGCACGCCGGCATCGGCCGGGCCGGCGGCGTCCAGCGCGATGGTGTAGCTGACGGGGATCTTCCGCAGGAAGTCGCGCACGGCCACCTCATCGTCCAGCGCGATGCCGACCACGGCGGTGCCGGTCTCGCCCTGGGCCGTGGCGAAGCGCTCCAGTTCCGGCATCTCCTCGATGCACGGGCCGCACCAGCTGGCCCAGAGGTTCACCAGCACGGGGCGGCCGGCGCGATCGGCCGGCAGGCGCAGGGTGCCGCCGTCGAGCAGGGCGACGCTGACATCCGGGATGGCCGCACCGCGGCGGGCCACCTCGACGCCGGCCGGCGGCGCTGGCGCGCTGGCGGCCGCCGCGGCATTGAGCGCGCGCTGGCCGGCTTCGGTGCGCAGCAAGGGGCCGGGGCCGTTGACCATCAGGCCGGCGGCCACGCCCAGCAGGCCGGCTGCGACGGCCACCAGCAGCACCTTGGTCGTACCGGACATCGCCATCACGGAGCTCCTGCAGCGGCGGCCGGCGATTGCACCCGGCGCGCACGCTCGGCGAATGCGGGCGCCTTCTCGAAGCCGAACAGCCGCAGGTCGCGGCGCTCGTGGCCCTCGACGAAGTACAGCGTGGCCGGCGGGCCGATGATGCCCAGCTGTTTCATCAGCGCCTGGTCGAGTTCGTCGTTGGCGGTGACGTCCGCCTTGACCAGCACGAAGCCGTCCAGCGCCTCATGCACTTCGCGTTCGGGGAAGGTGTACTTCTCCATTTCCTTGCACGACACGCACCAGTCCGCATAGAAGTCGAGCATCAGCGGCTGGCCGGACCGGGCGGCGGCCGCGATGGCGGCGTCGAGGTCGTCGATGGATTTGATCTTGCGGAAGGGGAGCTCGGCGGCCTGCGCCGGACCGCTGCCCAGCCCGGCCAGCGGTTGCAGCGGGTCGCGTCCGCCGGCCATCGCACCGACCAGTTGCGCGCCGCCGGCAACGCCCAGCAGCAGCGCCAAGGTGGCCAGGACGGCGCGGCGCCCGGGATGCAAGGCCGCCTTGCCGACGATCACCACGCCCACGGTGGCCGCCGCGCCCAACAGCAGCACGCCCCACAGGCCCAGCGTGGCCGGCGCCGGCAGGATGCGCGACAGCATCCACAACGCCAGCCCGAGAAACACGAAGCCGAACGCGCGCTGGATCGCCACCATCCACGGCCCGCTGGTGGGCAGCCCGCGTCCGGCCGCCACGCCGAAGGCCACCAGCGGCGCGCCCATGCCCATCGCCAGTGCGAACAGCGCCGCGCCGCCGAACACCGGGTCCTGGGTCTGGCCGATGTAGAGCACGGCGCCGGCCAGCGGCGGCGCGACACAGGGCCCGACGATCAGCGCCGACAGCGCGCCCATGATCGCCACGCCGCTCCACGAACCGCCACGCTGGCGGTCGGCGACCTCGCCCAGGCGGCTGCGCAGAGCGGCGGGCAGTTGCAGCTCGTACAGGCCGAAGCTCGACAGCGCGAGCGCCACGAACAGCAGAGCGAAGGCGACGATCACCCACGGCGTCTGGAAGGCGATCTGCAGGTTGGCGCCGGCCAGTCCTGCCAGCACGCCAGCGGCGGTGAACACGAGGGCATTGGCCAGCACGTAGACCAGCGACAGCGCGGCGGCGCGGCGGGCGCCAAGGCCCGGGCCGTGGCCGGCGATCAGGCCCGAGAGGATCGGGATCATCGGCAGCACGCACGGCGTGAACGCCAGCCCGAGCCCGAGGCCGAAGAACACCAGCAGCGCCCAGGCGCGATGCGGGCCGGCAAGGGCGGCGGCGAGGCGGCTGTCTTCGGCGAGCGGGGCGGTCGTGGTGTCGGCGCCGGTCGCCGATTCAGGCGTGGCCGGCGCATCGGCGCGGTCGTCCATCGTGGCTGCGGAGCCGGATGCGGCGTCCACGCCGGCACCTTCGCCGCCCGCTGGGGTGCTGGAACCCCCGTCGACGATCCCGGCCGTGGCGGCCTGCGCGTCCGGCGGAACCGGCGCATCGGACTCCACCTCCGGCGCAGCAGCCGTCACCGTTCCCGCCGGCAGCTCCAGCGATACCGTGCGCGTCATCGGCGGGTAGCAGATGCCGTCTGACTGGCACCCCTGGAACCCGGCGACCACGCGGATCGGACCGCCGCCGGCGCCCTCGCGCCGCAGCGGCAGCGGTACGTCGACCTGGTCGAAGTACACCGTGGTGGTGCCGAAGTATTCGTCGTTGTGGCGCACGCCGGCGGGCCACCGGGGTGCGCCGGGACGGATGCCCTCGCGGCGCGCGGTCTCGCCTTCGATCGCCAGCGTGGTCTTGTCGCGGTAGAGGTAGTACCCCGGCGCCGGCGTGAAGCGCAGCAACAGCCGGTCGCCGCCATCGGCGATCGCCTCGAAGCCGAAGGCCTGCTCCGGCGGCAGCGGCAGGGCATCGGCGCCCGCCGGCGCGCCACCGCCCAGCAGTGCGTTGCCGCCGGAGGCCGCGCTACCGGGCAGCAGCGTGTTCGACGTCGCCGCGCCCGCGGGCAGGGCGACATCCAGCGTGCGCGTCTGCGGCGGATAGCAGACGCCCGCGTCCGCGCAGCCCTGGTATTTCACCGTCAGCGTGGCGCGGGCGCCCGTGGGCTGGCCGGGGAGCGTCGCCACCAGTTGGCCCCGGTAGGTTTCGACGGCGCCGAAGAATTCGTCCTCGTAGGCCTTGCCGGGCGGCAGTTGCAGCGCACCGGCGTCGAAGCCGCTCGCGGTGACCGACGTGCGGTGGCGATACAGGTAATAGCCATCCGCGATCCGCCACCGCACTTCGATGCGCTCGGGGCCGGCGGCGCGGGCCGACAACACGAACGCCTCGTCCACCGGCAACAGGTCGTCCTCGTCGACCGCAACGGCGGCGGTGGACACGGTGTACAGCGCCATCGCGAACGCGATGGCGCCGAGCCAGCGTCGTGCAGTGGGCCAACGGCGGGATGGAGCGGCGATCGGTTCGGGCACGGCGGGGTTCAACCTTGTTCGGTCGGAGTCGGGTCGGGGCGGGTCTCGTCGGCGACCCAGGCCAGGTACGGCGCCAGGCCGCCCGCGGCTTCGACCGCGATCACTTCCGGCAGTTCATACGGATGCAGCGCATGCAGGCGGTCGGTGCAGGCGGGCAGGCGATCGGTCGTGGTCTTGGCCAGCAGCAGGACCTCGTCGGCCTGCTCGAGGGCGCCTTCCCACCGGTAGGTGGAGCGCATGCCGGGCAACACGCTGACGCACGCGGCGAGCCGCTCGGCGACCAGCGCGCGGGCGAGCCGGTCGGCGGTGGCGGCGTCGGGACAGGCGCAATGGACCAGGACCACGGACATCCGGCCATTGTACCGGCGCGCGTGGGGTCAGCCGCCCGCCGGGCGCCGGGGCTCCGGCGTGCGCGCACGGCCCACGCGCTGCAGGGCCAGCTGTTCGACCACCTCCACCAGCGGCGCGCGTGCCAGCACCGGGCTCTCGCGGAATGCCGTGAGCAGGCGCAACTCCAGGGGGTCGTCCACCAGCATGGCGTCCGCGGCGGCCACCGAGTCCATCGCCACGTCCTGCGACAGGGTCATGCGGCCACGCCCCGTGGCCAACCACTCGTACTGGACGCCGGTGGCCATCGCCGCCTCGCGCAGGTGGCTGGCGCTCGGGGATTTGCCGGGCGTGGCCTCCCAATGGCTGACGGCGCTGCGCTGTACGCCCACGGCGTGGGCGAGGGCCGCCTGTGAAAGGCCGGCGTGTCGGCGAGCGAGTCGGATGCGCTGCTGCGGGGTCATGGTCGGATTCCAGCCAGGTGCCTGAAAGTAGCGACGATACCGATATTGACCTCAACCCGCTACCAGCAGTCACGGTGCCTGATCTGTCGCAAGTAAACGCCAATCATTGCGGACCCGTGTCACAGCATCCGGCTACCGATGGTCGCTATTCGCGGTAGCCGGGCGGCTGGTGCGGGTGACGTCCAGTGCGCATTATCGACTCCGGCTGACACGGACGTCAGCTTAGACAAGGGGTGTCTGGTCCGGGGAGGGGCGCTGGAGGCGCTGCGCTGGGATGCCATCTCCATACCGTGAAAGAGCGCGTCGCTTCGGGGACGCGCTCTTTCTTTGTGGACTCTCGCTCCGCAAGCGCTCGTTCCCCCGGGCGCTCTCCTTCCGGTGCGGATTGACGCACGGCGCGCGTGCCCGGCAGGCCTTCGCATCGCAAGCGGTACCAATTTCGCGGCGCGGCCCTTGAAAGCTTCCGCGGCCGCCCCATCTCCCCCGCAGTCCCGGCTCCGCCGGGCTTTGTCCGTCCCGGAGCTTGGCACTCGTTCCGGGCGACTGCTAAAATTCCCGTTCTTTTCCCACCCATTCAACCACTTAGGGGTTGTCTCATGAATATCAAGCCGCTCTACGACCGCGTGGTCATCAAGCGCATGGAAGAAGAAAAGATGTCCGCTGGCGGCATCGTGATCCCGGACTCGGCCACCGAGAAGCCGATCAAGGGTGAAGTCGTCGCCGTGGGCGAAGGCAAGCACCTGGACAACGGCAGCGTGCGCGCGCCGAAGGTCAAGGTCGGCGACAAGGTCCTGTTCGGCAAGTACAGCGGCACCGAAGTGAAGCTCGACGGCACCGACCTGCTGGTGGTGAAGGAAGACGACATCTTCGCGATCCTCGGCTGATCGCCGGGGCGGGTTCGCCCGCCGCGCTTGCCTCCCTTTTTCCAGTTCTCCATTCCCGCTTTTTTTTGAGGTTCCAAACATGGCTGCCAAGGAAATCCGTTTCGGTGAAGACGCGCGCGCCAAGATGCTGCGCGGCGTCAACACCCTCGCCAATGCCGTCAAGGCCACCCTCGGCCCGAAGGGCCGCAACGTCGTGCTCGAGAAGAGCTTCGGCGCGCCGACGATCACCAAGGACGGCGTGTCCGTCGCCAAGGAGATCGAGCTGGCCGACAAGTTC
>Ga0156347_1031_pt1 | contig 16994 bp, 19 predicted proteins | sample RifOxyA1_FD_107994 | JGI IMG/M metagenome (GOLD analysis project Ga0156347, IMG submission 107994) | Xanthomonadales bacterium RIFOXYA1_FULL_69_10 | reverse complement strand
CAGCCTGCAGCACCCGCCCCGGCACAGCCGTCCCAGCAGGCCGAACTGCGCGAACACGTCGCCCAGGAACTGGCCGACCTGCGCAGCCTGCTGCAGACCTGGCGGGAAGGACTCCAGCAGCAGGGCATCGGTCCGGCGCGTCCGGCGGCAAAGGCCCCGGCTGCGACGGCATCGGCAGCAACCCGCGAAATGCGCATCGACGAGATGCTCAGCGTCGCCTCGATGATGCAGCACGAGCCACCGGATGCGTTCGCCCGTGCGCTTGCCGGGTCCGGGCGCCTGGCCGACACCATCCGCGACCACCTCACCGACGGCGCGCGGCGGATCGGGCTAAACCCCGACCAGACCCGCTTCAGCGCGCAGGAAGAGGACGCCATCGACCTGGTGGCGCTGTTGTTCGATTCCCTGTTCCGCAGCCATTCGCTGCAGGACCGCGCCCGTCGCCTGTATGCGCGCCTCGTGCTGCCTTACGTCAAGGTGGCACTGAGCGATGAAAGCGTCTTCGTTGCCCAGGACCACCCCGCGCGCAAGCTGCTGGACGCCATCACCGAGGCCTGCGAGGGAAACCAGGCCACCACGCCGCAGGACCGGGAGCTGCTCGACCGTGCCGCTGCCGCGTCGCAGCGCATCGTCGCCGAGTACAACGAGGACATGGCGGTATTCGAGCTGGCCCATGCCGAGCTCGACGCGCTGCTGAGCCAGCAGCGCCGCCGTGTCGACCTGCAGGAGCAACGTGCGGTCAAGGCCACCATGGGTCGTGAGCGACTGGGTTCGGCGCGTGCCGCCGCCGACAGCGCGGTCATCGATCGGCTCAAGGGCCAGCGCATGACGCGGGCCGTGGCCGATTTCCTGGCCGAGCCGTGGCGCCACCACGTGGTGCAGACCGTGCTGCGCGAAGGCGATGAGCCTGCGCGACAGGCCGAAGCCTTCAACCTGGGCGATGCCCTGCTGGAAGCCGACCGCCTGGCCGCCGAGCATCGCGGCAAGGAACTGGCCGACCACCTGCTGGCGCTGGAGCCGGCGATCGTGCAGTGCTTGGCGAGTTCCGGCCTGGATGACAGCGCCGCGCGGCATGCACTGGCCGGACTGGTGCATGCCCTGGCCACGCCCGACCGACCGCGCAACGTGCAGGCCCCGCCACCCCGCGCGGGCGAGGCCGAGGACGAAGGGGCCGAGGAACGTCGCGTGTGGCTGTCCGGCGCGACCGGAGCCGGTGAACCCGACGAGACGCTGGTTGAGTTGCTGCGCGGCCTGAAGGCGGGTGACTGGGTCCGCCTGACCGACACCCAGGGCGAAGTGGTGCCCGCCAAGGTCGCGTGGATCAGCCCGCTGACCTCACGCATGCTGCTGGTCAACCGGCGCGGCATGCGCGTGCTGGCCGCCTCGGTCGATGAGCTGGCCGTGCTGGCCACCGCCGGGCGACTGGTGCTGGGCACCGAGAGCACCGCGTTCGACGAGGCGATGCGGCAGGTCCGCCAGCGCCTGGACAAGGCTGTCGGCCAACACTGATCCGCAGCGGCCCGCCGGGGTCGCCGCGCGTCGACATCGTGTCTCGTGCGCTTGCGCCTCGAAGGGGCGGACGCGCGCCGCGACCGCATCCGCAACGCCGGCCCTCGTCGCACGCGACGCGCCCATTCGCTAGGATCTGACGGGTCGCCCGTCCGGCGTCGGCGCACAAGGACATCGCATGACCGAGGCACCTCCTGCCCTGACCGTCGGCGTGGCCGCCGAAACCGCGCCCGGCGAGCGACGCGTCGCGATCACGCCCGAGACCTGTCGCAAGCTGGTCGCCGCGGGCGCCCGGGTCGCGATCGAACGGGGGGCGGGCAGCAAGGCCGGGTTCGCCGACGAGGCGTTCGTCGAGGCCGGTGCGCAATTGCACGACAGCGCCGATGCAGTGCTCGACGCGGCCGACGTGCTGCTGTGCGTCAGGCCGCCGGCACCGGAACGCCTGATGCGGATGCGCGAGGGTGCCGCCCTGGTGGGATTGATCGCCCCGGACGCCGACGCGGAACGGTCGGCGGCGATCCGCGCCCGGAACCTGCATGCGTTTCCGCTCGAGCGACTGCCGCGCACCACGCGCGCGCAGTCGATGGACGTGCTCAGTTCACAGGCGGGCATGGCCGGCTACAAGGCCACGTTGCTGGCCGCGCAACTCGCCCCGCGCTTCTTCCCGATGCTGACCACGGCCGCAGGCACCATCCGGCCTTCGCGCGTGCTGGTCATCGGCGCCGGGGTGGCCGGCTTGCAGGCGATCGCGACCGCGCGTCGCCTGGGCGCGCAGGTCGAGGGGTTCGATGTGCGGCCGGAAACGCGCGAGCAGATCGAATCACTGGGCGCGCGTTTCCTCGACCTGGGTGTGTCGGCGGCAGGCGAGGGCGGTTACGCGCGCGCGCTGACCGACGAGGAGCGGGCGGAACAGCAGCGCCGGCTGGCTGCCCACTTGCGTCAGGTCGATGTCGTGATCTCCACCGCCGCGGTGCCGGGGCGCCCCGCGCCACGCATCCTCGGCGCGGAGATGGTGGCGGGCATGAAGCCCGGCAGTGTCATCGTCGACCTCGCGGCGGAAAGCGGCGGCAACTGCGAGCTGACCCGACCGGGCGAAACCATCGAACACGGCGGCGTCACCATCGCCGGCCCCTTGGACCTGGCCAGCCACGGTGCCCTGCACGCGAGCGAGATGTACGCGCGAAACGTGTTCAATTTCGTGTCGCTGTTCATCCGTGATGGACGCCTGGCGTACGACTGGGACGACGAACTGCTGGCAAGGACCATCTGGCCCGAGCGCGCGCCGGCCGCCTGACCGCCGTCAACGCTTCTGCCGGTCCTCAGGGGGCGGCGGATTGGCGTCGACCCATTCACGTCGCTGCTCGGGCGTCATCGCGCGCCACTTCGTCTTCAGTGCCGCGCGCTGCTCGGGCGGCAGCGCGCGCATGCGCGAGAACAGGGCCCGCATCTGGTCGCGCTGTTCGGGGTTCATGTGACGCCAGCGCTTCATCCCCGAGCGCGCCTTGCTGCGCTCCTCGGGCGTCATGTCCTGCCAACGCTGCGCGTGCGCCAGCATCCGCGCACGGGCGTCGGGCTCGTTGTTCCAGCGATCGCGCAGGGGCGTGATGAGGCGTTCGCGCTGTTCCGGCGTGAGGCGCTCCCAGGTGGGCAGCGAAGACGCATCCGGCGGCGTAGCCGGTGCACCGGACTGCGCGGCCACCGGGCCGGCCAATGCAGCCAGGCCGATCAGAAGCGGCAGCAGCCGCAGTCGCGTCTTGAAAGAGGGGGACGGCATGTCACGGCTCCGGGGTCGGGGGCAGATCGTCGTTCGCGGCCAGCCACAGGTACAGGTCGGGGTTCTCGTCGAGCGCGCCGATCGCGGCGTCGAGCTCTTCGGCATCCACCGCCGCCACCTGCTGCGCGGGCGCGGGCGCGGTCGCCGGTTCGCCCTCGAAGAAGCGCAGGCCCAGCGCCAGCGCCGCGACGGTCGCGAACGCGCCGGCCCAGCGCAGGGCCGGGTGGTGGGTACGGGCGTGCGACGCCGGGTCCAGCGCGGTGCGCCGCGCGGCCCGGAGGGCGCCGGCCGTCGAGGGTGGCAGCGCCTGCAGCGCGTGTGCGTACCGCTGCCGCATCGACTGGTCAAAGACGGCGTCTGTGTCGGTCGGGCTCGGGGGTCGGGTGTTCATTGCCAGGGTTCCAAGTGCCGTTGCAGCGCATCGCGTGCGCGCGAGAGGTGGGTTTTGACTGCGCCTTCGCTGCAGCCCATGACGCGCGCGGTGGTCGCCACGTCGAGTTCTTCCAGGATGCGCAGGCTGAAGGCCTCGCGCTGCCGACGAGGCAGCAGGTCCAGCGCATCTGTCAGTTGCCGGTAGGCCTCCTTGCCCTCGTGGGTGCGCCCCGGTCCGGGCGCCGGGTCGTTCGCCCAGTCCATGGTGCCGCCGCGCTCGTCGTCCGGCGGCGGGGCGAACCAGCGCAGGCGCATCGAACGCCGGCGCTGGATGTCGACGATGCGGCTGCGCAGGATGCTCCAGAACAGTGGCGTCCATTCCGCGGCGGGGCGCTCGGCGTAGGCCAGCATCTTCATCATCGCGTCCTGCACCGCGTCCAACGCGTCGTCGCGCTGGCGCAGACCGATCTCGGCGAAGCGGAACGCGCGAGCCTCGATCCCCGCCAGGAACGCGTCCAGCGACAGCACGGGCGCGGGCCCGGCCGTCTCGGTGTCCACGGACGCAGCCGCAGGCATGGGGTGGGATTCGTCGTCGACGGACACGCGATGCAGCATACCGGTCGCCCGTCAGTCGCTGCCTGGACACGGGTGCACCCACGTGCAAGCAGGCCGGGGCAGCCATGCCCGGTCGGCAGGCCATGCCCATGTGGTTGCACCCTGGATCGTGTCCATCCCGCATTGTCCTGCCGACGCGCCGCCATCCGGCTGCAGGCTTGGAGAACGCACGCCGCCGCCTCCGGTTGACACCCCTTGGCGGTATTCAGGCCGCGGTTATGATGCCGGCATGCGTGAACCACCCCTGCGCATGTCCGCGTGATGCACCGGAGGCGAGATGATCGAAGGCCTGGATGCGCTGTACATCTTCATGCTGGCCGCGGTGGCCGGCCACGTGATCATCTCGCGGGTGCCAGTGATCCTGCACACGCCCCTCATGTCCGGATCCAACTTCATCCACGGCATCGTGCTGGTCGGGGCGATGGTGGTGCTGGGGCATGCCGACACCACGGCCGAAAAGGTCGTCGGCTTCATCGCGGTGCTGCTGGGCGCGGGCAACGCCGCCGGCGGTTACGTGGTGACGGAGCGGATGCTGGAGATGTTCAAGTCCAGCCGCAAACCCGCCGCCAAGCCCGGAGGCAAGGCATGAGCGGCGCGGTGCTGCTGGCCAGCGCCAGCTACCTCGTTGCCGCCACGCTGTTCCTGCTCGGCCTGCAGCGCATGGCCTCGCCGGCCACCGCGCGAAGCGGCATCCAGTGGGCCGGCTGGGGCATGTTGATCGCCACTGCGGCCACGTTCCTGCTGCCGGGGCTGCACAACCTCGAGCTGATCGTCATCGCGCTGGTGCTGGGTACGGTGCTGGCCTGGGTATCGGGCAAGCGCGTGGCCATCACCGACATGCCGCAGATGGTGGCGCTCTACAACGGCATGGGCGGTGGCTCGGCCGCGGCGATCGGCGCAGTCGAGCTGTTGCGCTGGTCCGCAGCAAGGCCGGCCGATGCGGCCCTGCGCGGCCTGCAACCGGACCTCACCGCTTTCCAGCCTTCGATGGTGACGGTGGTGCTGGCCGTGCTGGGCGGGGCGATCGGCGCGGTGGCGCTGTCGGGCTCGGTGATCGCATGGGCCAAGCTCGACGGCCGTCTCGACCGGCGGGTGGTGTTCCCGGGCCAGCAATGGTTCAACGGCGCCGTGTTCGTGGCCATGGTGGTCGCCGGCGGTATCGCCGTGCAGACGCTGGACCTGACGGCGATCATCGCGTTCTTCGCGCTGGCATTGGCCCTGGGCGTGCTGATGACGCTGCCGATCGGCGGCGCGGACATGCCGGTGGTGATCTCGCTGTACAACGCGCTGACGGGACTTGCGGTGGCGTTCGAGGGCTACGTGCTGGGCAACCCGGCGCTGATCATCGCCGGCACCATGGTCGGTGCCGCGGGCATGCTGCTGACGCGATTGATGGCCAAGGCGATGAACCGTTCGGTCAGGAGCGTGCTGTTCTCCAACTTCGGGGGCGGCGGTACGGCGCAGGAGATCGCCGGCAGCCAGAAGCCGATCGAGGCCGCCGACGTGGCGGCAATGATGGCCTTCGCCGAGCGCGTGGTGATCGTGCCGGGGTACGGCATGGCGGTGGCGCAGGCGCAGCACAAGATCTGGGAGCTCACCCAGCGGCTGGTCGAGCGCGGGGTGAAGGTGAAGTTCGCCATCCACCCGGTTGCCGGCCGCATGCCCGGCCACATGAACGTGCTGCTGGCCGAGGCGGGCGTGCCCTACGACCTGATCGCCGACATGGACGACATCAACCCGGAGTTCGCCACCACCGACGTGTCGCTGGTGATCGGCGCCAACGACGTGGTGAACCCGGTGGCGAAGACCGACCCGGCCAGCCCGATCTACGGGATGCCGATCCTGGACGTGGTGAATTCGCGCAACACCATCGTCATCAAGCGCGGCAAGGGCACGGGCTTCGCGGGGATCGAGAACGCGCTGTTCTACGCCGACAACACGCGGATGCTGTACGGCGACGGCGCCGACATGGCCGCGGCGCTGGTCAGCGAGCTCAAGGCGCTCGACGGCGGGCACTGAGCCCGCCACGCCAGGTCAGCGCGAGGCCACCGCCGCGACCACCAGCGCCACCGCGATCCAGGCGAGGTCCGCGGTGCCGTTGGCCAGCTGGGCCAGCGTCCACGCCAGCCCGGAGCCGAGCCGCACCGCCGACTCCCACGGCTGCAGGCCGAGCATCGCGCCCAGGTGGGCCGCGATCAGCCACCAGTTGGCCAGTGCCACGACCGTCGCGGTCCCCGCCACGCCCAGCGCCAGCCGCAGCGCGCCCGGACGCCATCCCCCCAGGCGCAGCACCCACGCAACATCGAGCGCCGCGACCACGGCCATCCAGCTGTGCTGGCGGCCGGTGTTGGCCCCCAGCAGCACCCACACCGCGGCGAAACCCAGCACCGCCACCGACAGCAGCAGCCACGACATCCAGCCGACACCGCGCGCAGGTCGGCGGGCCTCGGCGGGGCGGGGAACGGAGGCGGTCATGGACAGGGTGGCGGTCTCGGCAGGGGCAGCGCGACAGGATAGCCGGCGTAGCCCGTTACAATGGCGGTCTTGTGCCCATCGGTGGCACCCCAATGTTCCCCGCATGTATTCCCGCAGCAGCGAACCCGTCCGATTCGAGCGCGATTGCGCCGCCGTACTCGTGCCCCAGGGTGAGGAAGTCAACCTGCCCGCCGGCAGCGTCGGCTACATCACCCAGGCGCTGGGCGGCAGCTACACCGTGTTCGTGGAGGGCAACCTGTTCCGCATCGCCGGGCGTGATGCCGACGCCATCGGCAGGGAGCCGCCCGAGCCGTTGCAGCTGCCCGAAGGTGCGGACGACGACGCGGTCGAGCAGCTCGTCTGGAAGCAGCTTCGCACCTGTTTCGATCCGGAGATCCCGATCAACGTGGTCGACCTGGGCCTGGTGTACGAGGCCCGCGTATTGCCCACGGGCGAGGGCGGTCAGCGCACCATCGAGGTCAAGATGACGCTGACCGCGCCGGCCTGCGGCATGGGCGACATCCTCGTCGCCGACGTGCGCGACAAGCTGGAAATGATTCCCACGGTGGCCGAAGCGGACGTGGAACTCGTGTTCGACCCGCCGTGGAACCGCACGATGATGTCGGAGTCCGCCCGCCTCGAGACCGGGATGCTCTGACCGGTCAGCGTCGCCGCAACACCTGCCGGCTGCATCCCCGTATCGCCCTATTCATCTCGCCGACGGACCGGTCGGCACGGGCGGCTGTTTGCCCAATCTGGCGGGAGACGGCCTATGACCCCTCCACGGCGGAATCATGACTTTTGGCATGGCAATCCGCAGAAATGAGACTTAAGTCACATTTCCAAGTGTGAAATTGCTGCGGCCGCAACTTGAACTTCACATGAACCGTCACGTAGCGTCGATGTCCTGACGCAACGCGTCAGTTCCTGCCGTCGTGCCAAGGGCCATATCGCCCGAACGGCCATGCCGGTTTTCGCCGCATCCAGCGGCACACATCACGAAAGTCTTCGGGGGTTTCACTGATGTCCAAGCACCATTCGGGTCTGCGCGTCCGCGCACTGGCCGCCGCCACTACGCTCGCGCTCGCGTCCACCTCGGCCCTGGCCGCGGACCGGGTCAACATGGCCGGCCTGCAGTCCGCGCCCACCCACGACCGCTTCATCGTCAAGTACCGCGAGGGCAGCGCGCCGCAGACCAGCGCCGCTTCGCTGAACACCGCGCTCAACCGCGCCGCCACCGCCGCCCGCGGCGGCAAGGCCCTGGGCCTGCAGCGCCTGCGTCGCATCGGCACCGGCGCCGACGTCGTCACGGCCAGCCGCAAGCTGGACCGCGTCGAAGCCGCCGCCCTGATGCGCCAGATCGCCGCCGATCCGAACGTCGAGTACGTCGAGGTCGACCAGCTGCTGCAGCCGCTGCTGACGCCCAACGACCCGCGCTACAGCCAGCAGTGGGGCTACTTCAACGCCACCGGCGGCATCCGCGCCGACCAGGCCTGGGACGTCTCCACCGGCCAGGGCATCGTGGTCGCCGTGCTCGACACGGGCAGCACCAGCCACAGCGACCTCAACAGCAACACCATCGCCGGCTACGACATGATCAGCGACGCCACCGTCGCCGGTGATGGCAACGGCCGCGACAACAACCCGGCCGATCCGGGCGACTACTACGGCGGCCAGAGCTCCAGCTGGCACGGCACCCACGTGGCCGGCACGGTCGCGGCGCTGACCAACAACGGCAACGGCGTGGCCGGCACCGCGTTCGGCGCCAAGGTGCAGCACGTGCGCGTGCTGGGCCGTGGCGGCGGTTACACCTCCGACATCGCCGACGGCATCATCTGGGCGTCGGGCGGCAGCGTCAGTGGCGTGCCGGCCAATCCGACGCCGGCCGAAGTCATCAACATGAGCCTGGGCGGCAGCGGCTCCTGCGGCGCCACCACGCAGAACGCCATCAACGGCGCCATCTCGCGCGGCACCACGGTCGTCGTGGCCGCTGGCAACAGCAACGCGAACGTGTCCAACTTCACGCCCGGCAACTGCAATGGCGTGATCTCGGTGGCCGCCACGGACATCAACGGCTCGCGCGCCAGCTTCTCCAACTACGGCTCGCTGATCGACGTGTCCGCGCCGGGCGTGAACATCCAGTCCACGCTCAACAGCGGCAGCACCTCGCCGGGCTCGGAGAGTTACGCCAACTACAACGGCACCTCCATGGCCGCACCGCACGTGGCGGGCGTGGTTGCGCTGATGCAGGCCGCTGCGCCTTCGCCGCTGACCCCGGCGCAGGTCGAGCAGGTCCTGAAGGACACCGCGCGGGCGCTGCCGGGCAGCTGCTCGGGCGGTTGCGGTGCGGGCATCATCAATGCCAAGGCCGCGGTGGATGCCGTCTCGGGTGGCAACCCCGACCCGGATCCGGAGCCCGGTGACACCGTACTGACCAAGGGCGTGGCCAAGACCGGCCTTGCCGCCACCACGGGCAATTCGCTGAACTACACGATGGAAGTCCCGTCGGGTGCCAGCAACCTGACCTTCAACATCTCCGGTGGTACCGGTGATGCGGATCTCTACGTACGGTTCGGCAGCGCGCCGACCGATACGACCTACACCTGCCGCCCGTACCTCAACGGCAACAACGAGACCTGCACCATCGCCGCGCCGAGCACCGGCACGTACCACGTCCGCGTGAAGGCCTATTCGAGCTTCTCCGGCGTCAGCCTGGTCGGCAACTACGACACCGGCGGTGGCGGTGGCCAGCCGCAGACCTACACCAACAGCGGCGACTACCAGATCCGCGACAACCAGACGGTCGAAAGCCCGATCACGGTCTCCGGCCGCAGCGGCAATGCGCCCAGCAGCGTGCCGGTGGCGGTCGACATCCGCCACACCTACAAGGGTGACCTGCGGGTGGACGTGGTCGCGCCGGACGGCTCGATCTACAACATCCACAACCGCTCCGGCGGCAGCGCCGACAACATCATCGGCACCGCGACGCTCAACCTCTCCAGCGAAGCCCTGAACGGCACCTGGAAGCTGCGCGTCAACGACAACTACAACGGCGATATCGGCTACATCAACAGCTGGAGCATCACGTTCTGATAGTGGTCTGATCGAACGGACTCGATCCGAGTCATTGCGACACCTTGGACCCCGGCTTCGGCCGGGGTCTTTTTGTGCGCGCGGATCGACGGGCGGGTTGAGACGTTCGCCGGGAGGCGGCGGACCACAGGCGTCGGGCGACGGCATTCCGCACGTGCCCATGAAGGAGCGTCGATTGGGGAACGGGCGGGCGCGATGCCGCCGCCGGGAGGATCAGCCCAGCGCTTCGAACCGGTTGGCGTCGACGTTCTTGCGTACCTTCGCCGGGTCCCAGATGCGGCCGTTCATGGCGATGTAGACACCGGCGGGCAGCGACTGCACCGCACCCACCGCCGTGCCGATATTGAACTCGGCATCGGAACCGCGGAAGCGGGCCGGGTTGAGCGCGCCGGTCAGCACGATGGTCTTGCCTGGAATCGCGGCCAGCACCTTGGCGGTCTCCACCATGCTGTCGGTGCCGTGCGTCACCAGCACGTGGCGTGCGGGCTGGGCGGCGATGGTGGCACGCAGCAGCTCGCGGTCGGCGTCGTCCAGGTGCAGCGAATCCTTGCGCAGGATCGGGATCACGCTGTAGCGGAATGCCACGCCCAGCTCATCGAGGATGCGGCCGATCTGCGGCTCGCCGACCTGGAAGTCCGACTTGTCGTCGAAGTAGATCTTGTCGATCGTGCCGCCTGTGGTGACGATGCAGAGCTGGTCCATGGGGTGCTGCGGCCGGTGCTTCGGGGAGGGCGTGGATTATAGGCCGCCGTCCGGCGTGCAAGCCGTCACTTGTCGCGCCTTCCGAAGCGCGCATGCAGGCCGGGCCAGCTGGCCGCGAACACGATGACCACCGCCAGCGCGGTTTCCAGCAGCGCCAGAACGCGTTCGTCGGCGCTCGCCCAAGCCGTCATCACGCCGTGGCAGAACCAGGCCAGTGCCAGCACCGCCGCCCAGAAGCCGGCCGTGCGCAGTCGGAGCGCCGTCGCGATGGCCAGCAGTGCCGGCGGCAGCGCGGTGAATGCCAGGACGGTCGTGCGTCCGTCGTGCAGTGCAAACCACGCCACGTAGAGCGCGGCCAGTGCCAGCAGCGATGCGACCAGGGTCAGGCGCGAGCCGCGGTAGGGCGCCACCGCCACGCCCGTCATGCGAGCCGCACCGCGATCTGAGCCACGCGCCGGCCCAAGGCGCGCGCAAGCTCGGCCTCGTCGTCGCTGGGCTGCGGGTCGTCGCTGTCGCCGGCAACGTGGCTGGCGCCGTACGGCGTGCCGCCGCCGCGCGTGCGATGCAGGGCGGCCTCGGTGTAGGGGATGCCGACGATCACGCAGCCGTGGTGCAGCAGCGGCACCTGCATGCTCAGCAGCGTCGACTCCTGCCCGCCGTGCTGTGTCGCCGTCGAGGTGAACACGCCGGCCGGCCGGCCCACCAGCGTGCCGCTGGCCCATTGCGCGCCCAGCCCGTCGAGCCAGTGCTTGAGCGGCGCGGCCATGTTGCCGAAGCGGGTGGGGCTGCCGAGCAGCAGGCCCGCGCATTCGTCCAGGTCGCGTGGCTCGACGTAGGGGGCGCCGTCCTCGGGCACCGGCGGTGCGGCCGACTGCGTGACGGGCGCTACCGGCGGCACCGTGCGAACGCGCGCGGTCGCGCCGGGCACTTCGCCCACCCCGCGCGCGACCTGGCGCGCCAACCGCGCCACCGAACCGCCGCGGCTGTAATAGAGCACCAGGATCTCGACCATTGCGTTCTCCGCTTCAGGCCGGCAAGGATACCGCCGGGCACGACGATCCCGGCCGGGACGATCGGTTAACCTCGGCGCGATGACGCCGCGCGACACCTTCAACGACCTGCACGACCGGCTGCGCGACCGCGCCCGGTTGACCACCTTCTACCGCTTCGTCGCGCGCCGCGTGCTCGACGACAACCTGTTCCAGGCCGCCGGCGCGCTGTCGTACACCACGGTGTTCGCGCTGGTGCCGCTGTCGATGGTGGTGTTCGGCGTGCTGGCGGCCTTCCCGGGCTTTGCCGACTGGAGCGATCGGCTCAGTGACTACATCTTCTCCAACTTCGTGCCGACCTCGGCGCGCTCGGTCGAAGGCGTGCTCAAGCAGTTCTCGGCCAATGCCGAGAAGCTCACTGCGGCGGGCGTGATCGCGCTGCTGGTATCGCTGCTAATCACCCTCAATGGCGTGGAAACCACGTTCAACCGCATCTGGCGGGTCAAGGCGGCGCGCCCGAAGCTCGGCCGCTTTCTCGTTTACTGGACGGTGCTGACGCTGGGGGCGCTGATCGCGGCGGCCAGCCTCGCCATCTCGGCGCGCTTCTTCGCGATGGCCGTGTTCGACACCCAGGCCGGGCACCTGCTGGAAAGCACGGTGCTGCGTCTGACGCCGATGGCGCTGGAGTGGCTGGCGTTCGCGGCGATCTACCGCGTCGTGCCGCACCGCACGGTCAAGTGGCGGCATGCACTGACGGGCGCCCTGCTGGCGACGGTGCTGTTCGAACTGGTGAAGTGGGCGCTGGGTGTGTACCTGGGCACGTTCGGCAACTACTCGCGGATCTATGGTGGCCTGGCGTTCGTGCCGATCTTCCTGCTGTGGGTGTTCCTGAGCTGGGTGGCGGTGCTGCTGGGTGCCTCGCTCGCATCCGCGGTGTCGGCGTTCCGCTACCAGCCGGTGCACCTGCGGCTGCCCATCGGCTACGAGATGTACGGCCTGCTGCGCCTGCTGGCCCGCTTCCGCGAGGCGCGCCGCAAGGGCGAGGGGCTGCATACCGATCGCATCCAGCAGCTCGAGCCGATCCTCACCGACGCGCTGGTGCAGGACATGCTGGCCCAGTTGGAGGAGATCGCCGTGGTGCGCCGCGCCGAGGACGGCGAGTGGCTGCTGGCGCGCGACCTGGACGAGCTGACCATGGCCGAGCTGTATGAAGCCTGCCAGTTGCGGGTGCCGATCGCCGAAGCCCACCTGCCGTGCAAGGACGACCCGCTGGGGCACTCGGCGATCGAGGCCCTGGACGAACTGCGCATCCCCCTGCGCGCGCTGCTCAAGCGCCGCGTGGGTTCCATCCACGCCTCCGACGAGGAATGAAAATGCCGTCTGCAACCCGGGCCGTAGCCCCCCTGACCCTGGCGTGCGTGCTCGCACTGGCGCTCGCCGCCTGCGACCGGGGCGATGACGCCGCCACGCCCGCGACAACTACCGATCCGGCCCCGGCCGTGTCACCGGCCGAAGCGACCCCGGAAGGAGCGCCTGCGCCGGACGCCAGCGAGCCGGCCACACCGCGACTGGCAGTGCCGACGCTGGATGGGAAGACGTACGACCTGGCCGACCACCGCGGCAAGTGGGTGGTGGTCAACTTCTGGGCGACCTGGTGCGCGCCGTGCCTGAAGGAAATGCCGGAGCTGTCGGCGCTGGATGCGATGAACGAGCACATCGAGGTCGTCGGCCTGGCCTACGAGGAAATCGACGAAGCCGACATGCGCGCATTCCTGGAAGAACACCCGGTGGTGTATCCCATCGCCGTGCTTGACGTGACCGCGCCGCCGGAGGACTTCGACACCCCGCGTGGACTGCCCATGACCTACCTGATCGCGCCCGACGGCCGTGTCGCGCATAAGGTGCTGGGCCCGGTGACGGCGCTCGAGATCGAGGAGGCGATCGCCGAGGCCGGTGGCCCGGCGCCGACCGGCGCATCGCCAGAGCCGGCGGTGGAAGCGTGAGCGTCGCCCGCTTCCTCGTCAGCGGCCACGTGCAGGGCGTGTTCTTCCGCGCCAGCACCCGCGACACCGCGCAGGCGCTGGGCCTTGAGGGTTATGCACGCAACCTGGACGACGGGCGGGTCGAAGTCGTCGCGCAGGGCAGCGAGGAAGCCATCGAAGCCCTGCGCGCGTGGCTGCACGAAGGCCCGCCGCAGGCACGCGTGGAGCAGGTGGAACGCGACTCCGGCACGCCCGACGACGTGCCGGCCGAAGGGCGGTTCCTGGTTCGCTAGGGCCGGGTGAAACGGCGGCAAGCGTCCGCCGTCAGAACAGGCGCTGCCAGTACCCGACGTCGATCCAGCGGTCCTGCTTGCGCCCGACCTGCTCGAAGTGCGCGACCTTGTGGAAGCCCAGGCGCTCATGCAGCGCGATGCTGCGCGCATTGGGCAGGGCGATGCCGCCGATCACCGCATGCATGCCGCACGCGCGGATCGCGTCAAGCAATGCGGCATACAGGGACTGGCCGATGCCGCGGCCTACGGCGCCTGGATCCAGGTACACCGTCGACTCCACCGTATGCCGGTAGGCGCAACGCCCCTTCCAGCGCGAGGCGTAGGCATACCCGAGCGGCGCGCCGTCCGATCCTTCGGCCAGCAGCCACGGCAGCCCGGCGTCCAGTGTTTCGCGGATGCGTGCGGCCATGTCGTCGGTGGTGACCGCGTCGGTCTCGAACGTCACGCAGGTGTTCAGGACGTAGTGGTTGTAGATGCGCGCCAGCGCCTCGCCGTCATCGCTGCGCGCGGGCCGGACGGAGGGGGCGATGGCGATCGTCATGGGCGTGGCGCGTCAGCGTTCCCGCAGGCGCGGGCGCAACGTGGCGAGATTGCAGGGCCGGGTACGCGCGTCCAGTTGCGCCTGGATGATGCGCTCCCACGCCGTGCGGCAGGCCGAGGTCGACCCGGGCAGCGCGAAGACGAACGTGCCATTCGCCAGTCCGGCGAATGCACGCGACTGCAGCGTCGACGTGCCGATCTCATCGAAGCTGATCGATCGGAACAGCTCGCCGAAGCCCTGCATTTCCTTGTCGAGCAGCGGCAGCAGCGCCTCGGGCGTGGAATCGCGCCCGGTGAAGCCGGTGCCACCCGTGACCAGGATGCCATCGACGCCGTCCTCGGCAATCCACTGCGACACCTGCGCCCGCAGCCGGTAGCGGTCGTCGGGCAGCAGCGCGCGGCCCGCAAGCCGGTGGCCGGCCGCTTCCAGCGCCTGCACCAGGTAGTCGCCCGAGGTGTCCTCGGCCGCGGTGCGGGTGTCGGATACGGTCAGCACGCACAGGTGCAGGGGGATGAAGTCGCGTTCGGTACTCATGGCGCGAAGTGTACGGCCGGCGCGCGTCCCTGTAGGAGCGGCTTCAGCCGCGATCGCCAGAACGGCAACCTGTAGGAGCGACGTAAGTCGCGATGGGATCCACCGCCGACGCGACTCGACGACCGGTGGGAGGAGGGGCATCGCGACTTACGTCGCTCCTACATGCGCGAAATGAACTTGCGATCGCGGCTGAAGCCGCTCCTACAGGGGCGCTGCGATGGCGTGCATCGCCTGGGCGAAATCCACCGCGAAGCCGTCCATGTCGAACAGGCCGCTCGCCTCGCGTCGCTCGGCCAGTTGCGCGCGTACTGCGGCCAGTGCGGCCGGATCGCGTGCCAGCTCGACCGCCCGCGCCACGAACGCGGCATCGTCGACCACGTTCATCGATGCCATGCCCAGGTGGTGGTTGAGGCTGCCGGCCACGCGCGCCGCGAACGTCTCGCCGGGCCGTGTCAGCACCGGGCACCCGGCCCACAACGCGTCGGACGCGGTGGTGTGGGCGTTGTAGGGGCCGGTGTCGAGGAACAGGTCGGCCTGCTGCAGCCGGGCGAGGTACTCGGCGTGGGGCTGCTTGGCCATGAACACGAGGCGCGCCGGATCGATGCCGCGGGCCTGCGCGTGCGCCCGCAACCGGTCATCGGCCCGGCCCGGCCCCGACAGCAGCCACAGCACGCTTCCCGGCACCTGCCGGAGCACCGCAAGCGCCCGGTCGACGCTGGCCGGATTCAGCTTGTAGCTGTTGTTGAAGCAGCACAGCACGACGCCGTCGGCGGGCAGGCCGCACGCCTCGCGCGTGGCGGGCTGCGGCAGCGCGCGATGCGTGTCGGAGGGCTGGAAGCAGCGCGGCAGCCGCAGCACGCGCTCGCTGAAGTGCGGCTCCAGCGCCGGCGGCAGCACGAAACCGTCGGCCAGCACCCAGTCCATCCACGGCGCGCCCGACGTGCCCGGGTACGCCAGCCAGTTGACCTGCACGCGCGCGGGTCGCATGGCGAGCACCTCGGGCGCCCCGCCGCCGCCCCAGCCGCGCAGGTCGACCAGCACGTCGATATCGGCCGCGCGGATGGCCGCGGCGACCTGCGTGTGCGGACGACCTGACACATCCTGCAGCTGCGTGGCGGGACGCAACCGGCGACGGATGGCGCTGCCGTCGTCGGCGTTGAGAGCGAACAGGTGGACGTCGATGCCGTCGACGGACCGCAGCGCCTCGAACATTGCCACCGTCAGCAGCCCGGTCGGGTGTGCACCGAAGCCATTGGACAGGAAGCCGACCCGCAATGGGCCCGGTGCGCGCGTGGGTGCCGGCGGCAGCGGCCGCACCTGCCGGGCGAGCGCGGCGGCGCGCAGGCGCGCGCACTGCAGTTGTTCGGCCGGGGTGCCGTCCTCGCTCAGGAACGCGAACGGCTCCACCGCCCCCTGTCCACGCCGGACGGATTCGCGCACCTGCGCGGCCAACCGGTCGAGGTCACGCCAGTCGCACAGCTTCCGCCGCCACGCCAGCAGGTAGGCGGCGACCTGGGGATCAACTGGAAGCAGGGCGTGCGCGTGGGCGTAGGCGCCCGATGCGGCCTCGGCCTCACCGACGTCCTCCAGCACGTGGCCCAGCCACACCGCGATGCCGGGATGGTCGGGTGCGTTCGCCGCGGCCATGCGCAGGCTGTCGGCCGCGTCCGAACGCCGACCCTGCATCCATTGCGCGCGGCCCAGCCGCGCCAGCGCTTCGGGATGGCCGGGTTGGAGCGCCAGCGCGCGCCGGCAGGCGGCCTCGCCGGCTGCGGCATCGCCGGCATCGAGTTCGTGTTCGGAGAGAACGATCCACGCGATCGCATCGCCCGGGTTGGCCTGGAGGCGTTGGCGCAGCGCGGGGCGCGGGTCGCCGGGCGGCATCGCCACGTTCATGCCGGACGCAGGGCGCGGCGGAACCGGCGGGTGCCGTCGAACGGCGTCCACCCCGCGGCCCGGTACAGGGTCTGCGCCGCGCGGTTGTCGGGGTCGGTTTCCAGTTCCAGTCGCAGCGCGCCATCGTCGCGCGCGAAGGCCTCGGTCGCCTCCAGCAACGCGCGCGCCACGCCGCGCCGGCGCTCATGCGCCTCGACGAACAGGTCGTTGAGTACCCAG
>Ga0156347_1002_pt3 | contig 17401 bp, 17 predicted proteins | sample RifOxyA1_FD_107994 | JGI IMG/M metagenome (GOLD analysis project Ga0156347, IMG submission 107994) | Xanthomonadales bacterium RIFOXYA1_FULL_69_10 | reverse complement strand
GTCGATGCACGCGATCGCGACGCCCTGGCGGAGGCGGCTACGGCCCTGGATTTCGCAGTGGTGCCGATCGACGTGCGGGCCTGCCAGGGCAAAGACGACGCCATCGCGCGGATCGCCACCGCGCTGCGCTTTCCTGACTGGTTCGGCGGCAACTGGGATGCGCTGGCAGACAGCCTCGGCGACCTGTCGTGGTGGCCGGCACCGGGGCACCTGCTGCTGTTCGTCCACGCCGACGCATGGCGCGAGGCGAACGCCGACGATGCGCAGACGCTGGTGTCGGTCCTGGATGACGCCGCCACCGCATGGCGCGCACGCCGGCACCCGTTCTGGGCGCTGTGGCCGGTCCCAGCCGATGCGCTGGCGCAGTTCGAGCCCTGAGACGGGCGTCAGACGCGGTCGTCGAGCCCCTTCACTCCGGCCTTCTTGGCGCAGTGCGCACAGCAGTAGAACGTGCCGTCGTGCTCGCTGCCGTGGCCGATGATCCGGCAGCCGCAGTGGGCGCAAGTGGGCGCCAACGCATGGATGGCGCATTCGAAGGAGTCGAAGGTTCCACTCCGCTCCGGGGTGGTGACGGTGAACGCCTTGTCGTAGTCGTTGCCGCAGACGTCGCAACGGGCCATGGCGGTACTCCTGCGTGGGGGGTCTGCGAGTGTCGTCCCGGGCCCGGACACGCGCCGTGAAAGGCCGCACATCGCCTGGAATGGCGTGTCAGCGCGGGGGGCGTCGTGGCGACTTTGCGCTGCGCCGCGCCTCCCGGCGCGCGCGCTTGAGGAACTTCAACGTAGCCGCCTCCCACTGGCGGGCGCCGCGCGCGCCGTTGGCCGCACGCGCCAGCGAGCCATCGCGCCAGCCGGCCAGCACCGACGGATCGACATACGCCTTGCGGCAGACCGCCGGCGTGTTGCCCAGCACGTGCGCGACCTCACTGATCACCGCCTTCTCGACCGCACGCAACGCGGTTTCGCTGGGTTCGTCGCCACGGGCGGTTTCCGGCAGCGGCATGCCGGCGAAGCGCTGGAACGCGGCCAGCGTGCCGCCCCAGGTGCGGAAGTCCTTGGCGGTGAAGTCCTCGCCCATCGCCTCGCGCAGGTAGTCGTTGACGTCGCCCGAGCCGACCGGTTGCAACGTGCCGTCGTCGTCGCGGTACTGGAACAGTGCCTGGCCGGGCAGCTGCTGGATCTTCCGGATCGCGCGTGCCAGGCGCACGTCGTCCAGCTCGATGTCGTGCTCCAGCCCGCCCTTGCCGCGGAACTTCAACCGCGCGCGGCCACCACGCAGGAACGCGATGTGCCGGTTGCGCAGCGTGGTCAGGCCGAAGGATTTGTTGCTGCGCGCGTAGGTGTCGTTGCCGACACGGACGAGCGTCGCCGCCATCACGCCCACAGCTATGGCGAGCACCTTGTCGCGCGGATACCCCGGCAGCGCGAGGTCCCGCTTGAGGCGTCGGCGCAGCCGCGGCAGTGCCTCGCCGAAAGCGATGATCCGGTCGAACTTGCCCTCGCCGCGCACGCGCTGCCACTCCGGGTGGTAGCGGTACTGCTTGCGGTGGCGCGCATCGCGCCCGGTGGCCTGCAGGTGCCCCTTCGGGTGCAGGCAGATCCAGACGTCGGTGTAGGCCGGTGGCACCGCCAGCGCGCGGATGCGTTGCAGTTCGCCCGCATCGCGCACCGCCTGACCGGTCGGGTCGCGATAGCTGAAGCCGGTGCCGGACCGCTGCCGGGCGTAGCCGGGATCGAGGTCGCTGACGTAGCGCAGCCCCGCGGCGCGTGCGTGCTCGATGGCCGCGCCGTTGCCGGCGGCGATGGGCGTGGCGGGTTTGGACGGCGCGCGGCGGCTGGGCATCGCGCGAGGATCGGGATGCGGCCGTCAAGGTGGGGTGGAGTGAAATGGGGAGGATGCTTCACGCGCGGCCGCGCTGTCCCGATTCCGTCGTCCCGGCGAAAGCCGGGACCCATCTTGACGTTCGCCGGCTGCCCGCACCCCGAGGCGGCCGCGCGCGCGCGTCACTGCATGGTTGCGGCCGAACGGTACGTCGCAGCTCGAAGATGGATCCCGGCTTTCGCCGGGATGACGGCAATGGTGTGTCGCCGGTGTCCGGTCCGCGTGGGGGCGACCCGGGTCAGCCCCGGCCGAGCCAGGCAGAGCCGGGCCGCGCGTTTCCGCGCCGCGCCTCAGGCCGACAGGTGCTCGATCGCCGCGACGCTGCCCAGCCGGTCGCTGAGCCGCTTGAGCAGGGCGAGGCGGTTGGCGCGCACGGCCGGGTCGTCGGCGTTGACCATGACCTCGTCGAAGAAGCGGTCGACCTGCGGACGCAGGCGCGCCAGCCGGCCGAGCACGGCGACGTAGTCGCGCGCGGCCAGCAGCGGGTCGGTGTCGGCGATGGCGGCATCGACGGCCTCGGCCAGTTCGCGCTCGGCGGCATCACTGAACAACGCCGGGCTGACGGCCGTAGGCACCTCGCCTTCGACCTTCTTGAGGATGTTGCGGCTGCGCTTGTTGGCCGCGGCCAGCGCCTCGGCTTCGGGCAGCGCGGTGAATTCGACGAGGGCCTTGAGGCGGCGGTCGAAGTCGACAAGCGAGCCGGCCGACGATGCGCCCGCAGCGGCGTTCGCGGCTGAAGGCGTTCCTACAGTGCCCGCCACCACGGGGAACACCTGCACCACTGCCTCGAACTGCTGCGGCGTCACGCCCTGGTCGGCGTAGTAGCCGCGAAGGCGGCCGAGGATGAAGTCACGCAGGTCGAGCGCAGCCGACTCGTTGTTCGTGTCGGCCGCCGGCTTGACCGGCTGCCGCGCCATCGCGTCCACAAGCAAGGGATCAAGCGCCGCGTCGACCCCGCCTTCAATCAACGTCCGCGCCAACCCCAACGCATTGCGCCGCAACGCGAAGGGGTCCTTATTGCCGGTCGGCTTCAAACCGACTGCAAAGCCGCCGGCCAGGGTGTCCAGGCGTTCGGCGATCGCCAGCACCTGGCCAAGCTTCGACGGCGCAATCGCATCGCCGGCGAAGCGCGGCATGTAGGCCTCGTCGATGGCATTGGCCACGGCGGTGCGCTGCTCCATCGACAGGTCCGACAGCGCGGCATCCTGCATCACGTAGTGGCGGCCGGCGATGCCCTGCAGCTCGGGGAACTCGCCCACCAGGCGCGACTGCAGGTCGGCCTTGGACAGCTGCGCGGCGCGGCGCGCCAGCGCGGGGTCGACCCCCACCTGCGGCGCGATCGCTTCGGCCAGCGCAGCGACGCGCGCGACCTTGTCGGCGACGCTGCCCAGCGCCTTCTGGTAGGTGACCGTGGCCAGGCCGTCGTTCATCGACGCCAGGCCCTGCTTCATGTCCTCAAGGAAGAAGAACTTGGCGTCGGCAAAACGCGGACGGATCACGCGCTCGTAGCCCTTGCGGACCTCGGACTCGTCCTTCGACTCGATGTTGGCAATGCCGACGAAGTGCTCGCTCAACCGGCCCTCGCCGTCCAACACCGGGAAGAACTTCTGGTTCGTCTCCATGGTGGCGATCAGCGCTTCCTGCGGCACCGCGAGGAACTCGCGCTCGAAGCTGCAGGCCACGGCCTTCGGCCACTCGACCAGGCCGTTGACCTCCTCGAGGATGCCGTCGTCGATGCGCGCCGTGCCGCTGGCGCTGCGCGCGGCAGCCTCGACCTCCGCGACGATGCGCGCGCGGCGCTCGTCGGGATCGACCAGCACCTTCGCGCCACGCAGGGCATCGACGTAATCATCGGCGCCGCCGATCCACACCGGCTTGTCGTGCATGAAACGGTGGCCGCGGCTCATGCGGTCGCTGCGCGCGCCCAGCACTTCGGCGTCCACGATCTCGCCACCGAGCATCAGCACCAGCCAGTGCACGGGACGTGCGAAGCCATGCGCGTGCGCGCCCCAGCGCATCGGCTTGGGGATCGGCATGGCGGCGATGGCCTCGCGCACGATCTCGCCAAGCAACTCGGCGGTACGCGCGCCCGGCGTCACCGAACGCTGCACGAAGCGCTCGCCCTTGTTGTCGGTGGTCTTCTCGAGCGCGGTCCACTCGACGCCTGCCTTGGCGGCGAAACCGGCCAGCGCGCGCGTGGGCTGGCCGTCGGCGTCCAGCGCGATGTTGAGGTACGGGCCCAGTGCTTCCGAGCGCTGCTCCGGCTGTTCGACGGCCACGGCCGGCAGCACCACCGCCAGGCGGCGCGGCGAATACAGCGGCTTGGCCGCGCCGCGCTCGAAGGCGATGCCGCGCTTGGCCAGGCCCTCAAGGACGCCATCGAAGAACGCCTGCGCCAGCCCGGGCAGTGCCTTGACCGGCAGTTCCTCGGTGCCCAGTTCGACGAGCAGGGGAAGCATGGGCAGGGGTTGGGTTTCGGTCATGGCGTCATGCCTGTCTTTGCGTGGCTCCCTTCTCCCTGTGGGAGAAGGTGCCCGGAGGGCGGATGAGGGTGCGGCGGAGCGATGAAGCGGGAAATCGAGGTGCAGAACGTCGGCTGATGAACGTGCTTGAGGGTCGACAGCGAAGCTTCGCCGAACCCTCTCCCCAACCCCTCTCCCGGTGGGAGAGGGGCTCAAGGCCGAGGCATCAAGCCGCCTTCGAAACCTGCTTCAACCCCGGGAACCCCAGCTTCTCGCGCTGCGCGAAGTACGCCTCGGCCACGCCCTGCGCGATCTTCCTGACCCTCAGGATGTAGCGCTGGCGTTCGGTGACGGAGATCGCGCGGCGCGCGTCGAGCATGTTGAAGCTGTGGCTGGCCTTGCACACCTGCTCGTAGGCCGGCAGCGGCAGGCCGAGCTCGGTGAGCTTGGCGGCCTCGGCCTCGCAGGCGTCGAAGCGGTGAAAGAGTTCTGCGACGTCGGCATGCTCGAAGTTGTACGTGCTCTGCTCGACCTCGTTCTGGTGGTAGACGTCGCGGTAATACACCGGCGCGCCGTCCGGGCCGTGGGTCCACACCAGGTCGAACACGTTGTCGACGTTCTGCAGGTACATGCAGAGACGCTCCAGGCCGTAGGTGATCTCACCCAGCACCGGCTTGCACTCGATGCCGCCGGCCTGCTGGAAGTACGTGAACTGCGTCACCTCCATGCCGTTGAGCCAAACCTCCCAGCCCAGGCCCCAGGCGCCCAGCGTAGGCGACTCCCAGTTGTCCTCGACCAGGCGCAGGTCGTGCACCAGCGGGTCGACGCCCAGCGCCTTCAGCGAATCGAAGTACAGCTCGACGATGTTGTCGGGCGAGGGCTTCATCGCCACTTGGTACTGGTAGTAGCGCTGCAGGCGGTTGGGGTTGTCGCCGTAGCGGCCGTCGGTGGGGCGGCGGCAGGGCTGCACGTAGGCGGCGTTCCACGGCTCCGGGCCGAGCGCGCGCAGAAACGTGGCCGGATGGAACGTGCCGGCGCCGACCTCCAGGTCGAGCGGCTGGATCAGCACGCAGCCCTGCTCCGCCCAGTAGGCGTTGAGGCGCTGGATCAGCTGCTGGAATGTGACCGCGTCGCTCATGGCGGAAAGGGCCGTGCATGGGGGCGCGCTAGTATAGCGAGCGCCTTCACGGCGTCCGACCGCGCGCGGCGGACACCGTCGCGCAGTCCCTTTTCCGCGATGCGCACCCGCAGGAGCGATGGCTTGAACGAGCCGCGACACGTGCCCGGCGAGGCCGCCCCGCCGATGCCCTCCCGCCTCGCGCCCGGCCGCCTGTCGCTGGCCCGGGTGGCCGCGGCGCTGGCCGAGGACGGCCTGATCGCCACCCGCGACGCGGAGCGCGTGCGCGGCACCGCCGCCGCCCGCCACCCCGGCGACGTGCACCCGCTGGTGCTGCTGGCCAACCTCAAGCTGGACTCGCGCCGGCACCCCGGCACCGAGCTGAGCCTGGAGCGCCTGACCGAGTGGCTGGCGCACGAAACCGGCCACCGCTACCTGCGCATCGACCCGACCCGCGTCGACGTCGCCGCCGCCACCGCGGTGGTCTCGCACGCGTACGCGCGCCGGCACCGCATCCTGCCCCTTGCGGTCAGCCACGAGCGCGTGCTGGTCGCCACCAGCGAGCCCACCGACCTGGCGTGGTGGGACGACCTGCAGCACCTGACGCGGCGCCCGGTCGAGCTGGCGGTGGTCAACCCGCTGGACCTGCACCGCTACACGATGGAGTTCTTCGGCGTGACGCGCTCGGTGCGCGGCGCGCGCGAGACCCGCGACACCGGCGGCATGCCCAACTTCGAACAGCTGATCGAGCTGGGGCGGGTCGGCGAGGTCGGCGCCGACGACCACCACGTGGTGCACATCGTCGACTGGCTGCTGCAGTACGCCTATGAGCAGCGCGCCTCCGACATCCACCTGGAGCCGCGCCGCGACATGGGGCGCATGCGCTTCCGCATCGACGGCGTGATGCACAAGGTGTTCGAGCTGCCGCCGGCGGTGATGACGGCGGTGGTCAGCCGCATCAAGGTATTGAGCCGCATGGACCTGGCCGAGCGCCGGCGCCCGCAGGACGGCCGCATCAAGACGCGCTCGCCGGGCGGGCGCGAGGTCGAGATGCGCGTGTCGACCATGCCCACCGCGTTCGGCGAGAAGTGCGTGATGCGCATCTTCGACCCGGACACCGCGATCAAGGACATCGGCCAGCTGGGTTTCAGCGCGGACGAGGCTACCGGCTGGAACGCGCTGGTCGAGCGTCCGCACGGCATCGTGCTGGTCACCGGGCCGACCGGCTCGGGCAAGACGACCACGCTGTACTCGACGCTCAAGCGGCTGGCGACGCCGGACGTGAACGTCTGCAGCGTCGAGGACCCGATCGAGATGGTCGCGCCGGAGTTCAACCAGATGCAGGTGCAGCCGGGCATCGACCTGGACTTCGCAAGTGGCGTGCGCACCCTGCTGCGGCAGGACCCGGACATCATCATGATCGGCGAGATCCGCGACCTGGAGACCGCGCAGATGGCGGTGCAGGCCGCGCTTACCGGCCACCTGGTGCTGTCGACGCTGCACACCAACGATGCCGCCTCCGCGATCACCCGCCTGCTGGACCTGGGCGTGCCGCACTACCTGGTGGCGTCCACGCTCAACGGCGTGCTCGCGCAGCGGCTGGTGCGCACGCTGTGCCCGCACTGCAAGCGGCCGGCGACGCTGGACGCCGAGGACTGGCGCAGCCTGCTGGGCGATGCGCCGCCGCCCGCGGTCCAGCACCCGCATGCCGCGGTCGGCTGCCTGGAGTGCCGGCGCACCGGGTACCTGGGCCGGGTCGGGCTGTACGAGCTGCTGACCGTCACCCCGCGCCTGCGCGGCCTCATCCGCGCCGAGATGGACCTGGCGGCCTTTTCCCGGGCCGCCGGCGAAGAGGGCGTGCGCACGCTGCGGATGGCCGCGGCCGACAAGGTCGCGCTGGGGCTGACTACAATCGCCGAAGTCGTTTCCGTCCTACCGCCGCAAGACTGAACCCGCAGGTCCCATGCCCCCTTTCCTGATCCTGGAGACCGGCCAGCCGGTCGCCTCCATGCGCCGTTACCGCGGCTTTCCCCACTGGATCCGCGTCGCCGCCGGCCTGCACGAGGACGACACCGTCGCGGTCGACGTCCAGGGCGGTGAACCGCTGCCGCCGCGCGAGGGCTTCGCCGGCGTGATCGTCACCGGGTCCGGCGCGAAGGTCACCGACCGCGCCGACTGGTCCGAGGCCAGCGCCGCCTGGCTGCACGACGCCGCGCACGCCGGCACGCCGGTGTTCGGCATCTGCTACGGCCACCAGCTGTTGGCGCATGCGCTGGGCGGCGAGGTTGGCGACCACCCGGGCGGGCGCGAGATGGGCACGGTCGACATCCAGCTGCACCCGGCCGCGCAGGACGACCCGGTCTTCGGCCCGATCCCCGAGCGCTTCGCCGCGCAGGTCACGCACCTGCAGACGGTGCTGGCGCCGCCGCCGGGCGCCACCGTGCTGGCGCGCTCGGAGCACGACCCCTGCCACGCCTTCCGCTGGGGCGAGGCGGCGTGGGGCGTGCAGTTCCATCCCGAATTCAGCGCGACCCACATGCGCGGTTATGTGCACTCGCGCCGCGTCGCCCTGCAGCAGGAGGGCCACTGCCCGAAGACGATCACCCGCAACGTCCGCGCCGCGCCGGAGGCGCGCCGGGTGCTCAAGCGCTTCGTGCACCACGTCCGCGGGCTGCCGCGGCGGTAGGGAGCCGCTGCCGCCATCGCGTTTAAGATGGCGGCCTGTGCTCCACCACGAATTACCGGGAACCCCACGATGACGCAGATTCGCAAAGTGCCGTTCAACGCCGGCGCGGAATGGTTGCTGGCCGGCTTCGGCCTGTTGCGCAAGGCGCCGCTGGCGCTGGGCCTGCTGGGCGTGATCTGGGGCGCACTGTCGATGCTCGCGGCGATGTCCGGCCAGTTGTGGCTGACCTTCATCGTCGCGGTGCTGGGCCCGATCCTGTTCGGCGGCATGATCTATGCCGCGCGCGAGGTCGACCAGGGCCGCAGCGCCCAGCCGGCCCACCTGGCGCAGGGCGTGCGCGAGGGCAAGCTGCCGCGGCTGCTGGCGATGCTGCTGCCGCAGATCGCGGCATTGGCCATCCTGGTGGCGCTGCTGCTGGCGATGTTCGGCCCCGAGCAGTTGCAGCAGATGGCCAACGTCATGCAGCAGCTGCAGGACAACCCGGACCCGGCACTGGTGGAGAGCCTGCCGACCGACCGCATGTTCGGCTGGCTGCTGCTGGCGATGGTGGTCGGCGTGGTGGTGGGCTTCTTCACCTTCATCGCCATCCCCGACGTGATGTTCACCGACCGCGGCGCGTTCGCCGCCATGGGCGCCAGCTTCCGCGCCTGCGTGCGCAACCTGCCGGCGGTGCTGCTGCTGATCGTGCTGATGTTCATCGCGGTGATCGCGATCAGCATCGGCGTCAACATCCTGACCGCGCTGATCGGCTTCGCCATCGGCCAGGCCGCGGCGCTGTTCGTCGGCCAGCTGCTGATGATGGCGGTGCTGATGCCGGTGATGGCCGGCACGATCTACCACGCGTGGCGGCAGATGCTGGGCGATGCCCCGGCCCCGCCGGTGGTGACGCCGGCGGCGGGCGGGTTCGAGGCGTAACCCGAACCCAAGCCCCACCTGCAGGAGCGGCTTCAGCCACGATTGTCTGGTCGCCACATCGTCTTCTTTGTAGGAGCGACGTGAATCGCGACCGCGCAGTCTCGTGATCCGTCGGGTCGCGACTCACGTCGCTCCTACAGGGGCTGCCGCGCGCCGATCGCGGCTGAAGCCGCTCCTACAACGGCATTGAGATGCGCCGGACCTTATGCGTCGCGCCGCGGCGCCACCACCCGCGCGGCGATGATGCCGACCTCGTACAGCAGGCACATCGGGATCGCCAGCATCAGCTGCGAGACGACATCCGGCGGGGTGATGATCGCGGCGATCACGAACATGCCCACGATCGCGTAACCACGCGATTCGGCCAGCTGCGCCGGCGTCACCCAGCCCAGCAGCGCCAGCACCACCAGCGCCACCGGAAGTTCGAAGCTCAACCCGAACGCCAGGAAGATCACCAGCACGAAATCGAGGTAGGCGTTGATGTCGGTCATCATCGCCACGCCCTCGGGCGTGATGCCGGCCAGGAACCCGAACACCGTCGGCAGCACCAGGTAGAACGCGAACGCGCAGCCGGCGTAGAACAGCAGTACTGCCGACACCAGCAGCGGCAGCGCCAGGCGCTTCTCGCGCTGGTACAGCCCGGGCGCCACGAACGCCCACGCCTGGTACAGCAGCCACGGCATCACCAGCATCAGCGCAACGAAGAACGCCAGCTTCAGCGGCGCGAAGAACGGCGAGGCGACCTCCACCGCGATCAGCTGGCCGCCGGCGGGCAGCTTGGCCAGCAGCGGCGCCGACAGCCAGGCGTAGAGGTCGTTGGCAAACGGCAGCAGCACCAGCAGCACCAGCACCAGCCCGACCACCGCGCGCAGCAGCCGCGCGCGCAGTTCCAGCAGGTGGTCGATCAGGCGGGGCTCGGCGGGCGCCGCGGCGGCGCGCTCAGCGTCGTCGCGGGTCATGGTCATCGGGGTCGGGCGTGGGTTCGGGCTCGTCCGGCGCCGGGGGCGGCTCCTTCACCGGCGCATCGACGCCGGGATCGCGCCGCGCGGGTTCACCGGGGTCGGGATCGCCCGCCGGCGGCTCGCCGCTGTCGGGATCACCCTTGGGCGGACCGCCGGGCTCGGGCAGCGGGTCGCGCGGGCCGACATTGAAGCCCTCGCGCACCGCCGCGCCGCTGGCGGCCACGGTGGCGCGGGCGTCATCCAGGTCGTCGCGGGCCTGGCGCAGGCTGCGCTTGAGCTCCTCGTCGGCCAGTTCGTTCTCGAGTTCGGCCTTGACCGAATACCACTGCGCGCGCGCGCGACGCACCCACAGGCCGGCGAAGCGCGCGGCTTTGGGCAGGCGCTCGGGGCCGAGCACGATCAACGCCACCACGGCGACGAGGAACAGCTCGGAGAAACCGATATCGAACATGGGGTGCCGGTGTGCACGCGGGGCGCGCGGTCAGCGGCGGGTCTCGTCGCGCGGCGGCGTCGAGGTTTCCTGCCGCGGAGGCTCGGTATTGTCGCTGCGCTCGTGCGGCAGACGCGCATCCGGACCGTCCTTGTCGTCATCGTGCACGCCCTGCTTGAAGCCCTTGACGGCTTCGCCGAGATCCTTGCCGACGTTCTTCAGGCGCTTGGTGCCGAAGACGAGGACCACGATCACCAGCACGACCAGCCAGTGCCAGATGCTGAAACTGCCCATGGGATTGCCTGCGGGGACGGGCGCTCAGGATACCGCAGCGGGTCCGGCCGCGCCCCCGGGTGGAGCGCGACACGGCCGGACCGCGCGGCTTACGGCAGCGGTTCGATGGTGGCCGGGTTCTCTACGGTCTCGAACGGCTCGGGCTGCGGCGGCGCCTGCACCGGCGCCTCCACGGGCGGGGTGACCTCGACCGGCGCGGTGACCACGCCACCGGCCTGCACCTGGGCGTTGGCCCCGGCCGCGCTTCCATCGGTGCCACGTGCGAAGCGGGCGCTGGCGGTGGCCTCCTCCAACTTGTCGCGCACGTCGACGATCGCGTCCGACGCCGGCTGCGCGGTGCGGCCCTCGAAGATCATGCGCGGCGTGGTGCCCGCGCCGTAGACGGCCTGGTTGGCGTCGTCGTCGATGCTCAGCACGGCGCCGTCCAGCGCCACGCCGGCGAACAGGCCACGCGCCCGCGACCACGACCAGATCTCGGCCTTGAGGTTGCCGTCCGTGGCCAACGCCGTGTTGCGCCCGACCGGGCCGGCGGCGATACCGGCGTCGGCGCCCAGGGTGATCTTGCCGTTGACGATCGATTCCAGCCCGCGCTCGCTGGTGAATACCAGCACCACGTCAGAGGACTGCACGCCGGCCTGGAAGCCGATGCTGCCACCGGTCAGCTTGACGAAGGCCGGGCTCGACCACGTGCCGTCGGGGTTCTTCATCGACACCACGCCATGGCCGCGGCGGCCGCCCAGCACCAGGCCGATCTTCAACGTGTCGGGCACGATGACAATGGCGCGTGCCTCGTCGAGCAGCTTGTCGGGGATGGCCGATTCGGGGATGCGCTGGATGTCGTTCAACACCCGCAGCGCGTTCTGCGCGCGGGCGTCCTCGGTGGGGCCGGCGACGGCCGTGGACGCGAGCGTGAGGGACAGCAGCAGGACGGCAAGGCGGCGCATGGCGGGCTCCATCGGTGTGTTCGGGGTGGCGCTTGGACCGCGCCATTGGCGCCGCGTTCGGCGCACCGCCGGGCGCATCGCGCCGCGGCAGCCGGCTCAGGCTAGTGACGCGGCAATGAATCGGTGCCCAACTGCGCAACACGCCATTGCAACGCGCGATGGCTGCCGGGCATCGCGGCAGCTGTCATCCTATGCCGATGAATGCGACTTCCGCACCCGTAGACCTCTCGTCCGCGCGCGGCGACACCGCCATCGTGCTCGTCAACCTCGGCACGCCCGATGCCCCCACCGCGAAGGCGGTGCGCCGGTACCTCGCCGAGTTCCTGCACGACCATCGCGTGGTCAGCCTGACGCGCTGGCTGTGGTGCCCGCTGCTGCACTTCGTGATCCTGCCGATCCGCGGGCCGAAGGTGGCGCACAAGTACGCCTCGATCTGGCTGGCCGACGACGCCGAAGGCCCGGGCGGTTCGCCGCTCGCGGTGTACACCCGCCGCCTGGCGCAGGCCGTGCAGCGCGAACTGCCGGGCGTGCGCGTGGTCGACGCCATGCGCTACGGCAATCCGAATTTCCGCGCGCTGCTCGAACGCCTGCGCGGCGAGGGCATCCGCCGCGTGCTGGCACTGCCGCTGTACCCGCAGTACTCGACCTCCACCACGGCCTCGGTGGGCGACGTGCTGGAGCGCGCCGATGGCCTGGCGACGCGGATGGTCGAGGACTACCACCTCGATGCCGGCTGGGTGGAGGCGGTGGCGATGTCGATCCGCGACTACCGCGCGCGCCACGGCGACGGCGGCCACCTGCTGTTCTCGTTCCACGGCCTGCCGCAGCGACTGGTCGACCAGGGCGACCCCTACGCGGCGCAGTGCGAGGCCAGCGCGGCGGCGATCGCCGGTGCGCTCGGGCTGGAGCCGTCGCAGTGGACGCTGAGCTACCAGTCACGGTTCGGCCGCGAACGCTGGCTGGAGCCCTCGACCAGCGACACGCTGGCCGCACTGGCCGCGCGCGGCATCCGCACGGTGGATGTCGCCGCGCCGGGGTTCGCGGTCGATTGCCTGGAGACACTCGAGGAAGTGGCGATGATGCTGGCCGAGGAGTTCGCCGGACATACGGCGGGCGGCAGCCTGCGCTACATCCCCTGCCTCAACGACCGCCCCGACCACGCACGCGCGCTCGCCGCCATCGCACGGCGCGAGTTGGAGGCGTGGCGTTGAATGTGGCGGACATGGCGGCCACCGGCCGCCGCGAGTTCACCCTCGACACCCCGTTCGGCCGGCTGACCGGATGGCGCCGCGACGGCGACGGCCCACGGGTGCTGGCGTTGCACGGCTGGCTCGACAACGCCGACAGCTTCGCGCCGCTGGCCCCGCACCTGCCGGCGCCGGATCTGGTGGCGGTCGACATGCCCGGCCACGGCGCCAGCGCGCACCTGCCGCCGGCCGCGGACTACACGATGGCCGGCTTTGCGCGGGCCGGCTTCGCGATGGCCGATGCGCTGGGCTGGGATCGCTTCGACCTGCTCGCGCATTCGCTGGGCGGCGCGGTGGCCAGCGTGATGGCGGCGGCGCGCCCGGACCGTATCGGCCGGCTGGCGCTGGTGGAGTCGCTGGGCGCGCTGGCCGAGCGCGAGGACCGCACCGCCGAGCGCCTGCGCGACGCGTTCAAGGCGTTCGCCGCGCCGCGACGGCCGCTGCGGGTGTTCCCCGACATCGCCACCGCGGTGCGTGCGCGGATGCAGGCCAACGGTCTGAGCGAGCCGGTCGCGCGGCTGCTGGTGGAGCGCGGCATCGTCCCCACGCAGGACGCGGCCGGCAGCCGCGGCTACGCGTGGCGCAGCGACCCGCGGCTGACGCAGCCCACCGCCATCCGCATCAGCGAGTCGCAGGTGCGCGACCTGGTGGCCGGCATCCAATGCCCGGTGCGCGTCATCTACGCCAACCCGGCCCCGCCCTACTTCCCCGACGTGCTGCGCCACGCCCGCGCCGGCTGCCTCCGGCGTGGCGAAGTGGTGGTGATGGACGGCAGCCACCACCTGCACATGGAAGACCCGGCCGGGGTGGCGGCGGCAATAGGCGACTTCTTCGCGCGCTGACTACTGCTGGGTGTCGCGCAGCTGCACGCCGACCTGCACCTCGTCGCCGTCGGCGCCGCTGAAGGACAGCACCGAAGCGCGGCCGCCCTTCTCGAAGGCGAGCATCGCGTTGTCGGCGTCGTGCTGCATGGCCATGGTCTGCTGCCAGCCGGCCTTCTGCATCGACTCGCGCGCCTCCTCGAACATCGCGCCGGCGCGGCCCTGGGCGCTCAGGCTGACGACGTGCGTCCCGCCCATGTCCATGACGCTGGTGACGCGGTACTGCGGCGGAAGGTAGATGTCGTCGGGGAAACCCTCGGGCAGCGAGAGGTCGTCGCCACCGGCGATGCGCATCTCGCCTTCGTCGGTCTTGACCGTGACCTGCTCGCCGTCGCGGTCGACCTTGACGTCGTGCCCGGTGGCGGCGCGGATCGCGGCCTCGGCCGCCAGTTCATCGGACGACTTGCTGCAGCCGGCCAGTGCGAGGGCGGCAGGCAGTGCCACGCACAGGGCGGCACGCGCGAACGGGAATCGGGACATGGCGGCAGGCGGCGTCGCGGCAACAGCGCCGCGACCGGTTCAACGCAGCGCCCGCCACGTGCCGGCCACCCAGCCGGCCAGTCAGCCGCCCAGCAGCCCGCGCAGCGTCGCCTTCAACCGGCGCCCCTCGCTGCGGAAGTAATCGCGCTCATCGCGCCAGTCCGGGAACCGCACCTCGACCTCGTCCCAGAACGCGCGCGAATGGTCCGCGCGGATCAGGTGGCAGAGCTCGTGCACCAGCACGTACTCGAAGGCCGACGACCGCGCGAGCACCAGCGACAGGTCCAGCGCCATCGTGCCGTCCGGTGCCAGCGAGCCCCACTGCGAGGACATCACCTTGAACACGACGCGCCGCAGCGGGCGCGGCAGGCCATGCGCGTGGCGCGGCAGCCAGCGGCCGACATCGCTGCGCGCCTGTGCCTCGTAGAAGTCGCGCAGTGCGCGGTGGATGGCCGCATCACCGGCGCGCGCGGCGACGGTGAACACCGCGCGCGGCGCGCCATCGCCGCCTGCGGCGTCCAGTTGCAGGCAGGTGAAGCGGCCCTCGCGCCACTCCAGTGCACAGGTCGCGCCGCGCAACGGCAGCGTCGCGGTCACGCCACGCACCAGCTCGGGCAACGCATCCAGCGCGTGGCGGTCGATCTGCTGTCCCAGCCAGTCGCGGTGCTCGCGCACGAAGCGTTCGCCGGCCGCGGCACTGGCGCGCAGCGGCAGCGACAGCCGCGCACCGCGCTCGTCGACCGACAGCTTCACCCGGCGTGAGCGTGCATCGCGCACGCACAGCACGGACACGACACGGCCATCGGCCAGTTCGACATCGAAGGACGCACGCTCGGGCGCGCGCAGCAAAGGCGCGAGCAGGCGTTTGGGGGACGGCATGGACGGCACGGACTCTGGCGAAAGCAAGGCAGCTGACGGGTCGGGCGTCCGTCCGTGGAACGCCCCGGATGATAACGCGCGGTGGCGCGTGGCGACGCGCGGCTAGGCCGCGACGCCGCGTGCGTCAGGCTTCGGCGCGGCTCAACTTCAACGCGCGTTCCAGCACCACGAACAGGCGCTTGACCTCCGCGCTCATCAGCGCGAAACGCGCGTCGAGCTCGGCCAGCATGTCGCCGCCATCGCCGCTGTCGAGCTGGTCCACCGCGCCATCGAGCAGCTTGAACTTGCGGATGACCAGGTCCTCGCCGAGCACGAACTGCACGTGGTCGTCCAGGTTCAGCGCCAGCCGCGTGACCTGCTTGCCCGTCTCAAGGTGCTTGGCGATCTCGGCGTTGTCGACCAGCTCCATGCGCTGGCACTTCACCACCGCGCCCTGGTCGACCGGGTCGCGCAGTTCGCACTCATCCCCAAGGGTCAGGCCATCGGGCAGCGGCTCGCCGGCGACCCAGCCGGTCAGCACCGAACGCGGTGCGACCTCGGCGTTGAGCGGCAGCGCCGGGAAGCTGCCCAGCGCGCGGCGGATCTCGCTGGCGACGTTCTCGGCCGACTTGCGGCTGGAGCTGTCGACCACCAGCAGGCCGTGCTCGCGGTCGATCAGCGCATCGGTGCGGCCGGGCTTGATGAAGGCGCGCGGCAGCAGGTCGACGATGAGTTCGTCCTTGATGCGCTTGCGCGTGCGACCGCCAGGCTTGCGGCCTTCCTTGTGCTCGATCTCCGCCAGCTTCTTGGCCAGCAGGTCGTTGACGACCGAGCCGGGCAGCAGGCGCTCCTCGCTGCCGACGCTGAGCCAGGTGGCGTCGCCGCGGGTGTGCGACATGGCCTCGGTGTCACGGCCCAGCGGCGGCACGAAGCCGCGGCTGGACAGCTCCATGGGGCCGACCGGCTTGAGCTGGCATTCGGCCAGGCCGGTGTCGAGGGCGTCGAAGGAATGGGCGGTGGGGAAGCGGAACAGCGTCAGGTTGCGAAAGAACATCGAAAGTCCGGTGGGTGCGAATGGGGTGGCGCCGCACTACTTTGTCGAGTGCGTCTTTTCTTCTGCCGTCATTCCCGAGGAGGCGGGAATCCAGGGACGTTGCCGTTTGACTCTGTCTCAGCGAGCACCCACCAACAAGGTCCATGGATTCCGGCCTTCGCGGGAATGACGGCTGGGGGTTTACGTCGAAATCCTGTGTGTTGCACTGCATGCGGCGGTAACAGGCGAGCCGTCGACCACATCTGCAACGACCGACCCTGCCATCGTCCCACGCAACCCCAGGAAATCGAACAGCTTCGGATCGCTCAACTGCGACGGCCGGATGTCGCCCAGCGCGCGCGCGATGGTCTCCAGCCGGCCCGGCGACTCACGCTCCCAGTCGGCCATCATCCGCTGCACCTGCTTGCGCTGGAGGTTCTCCTGGCTGCCGCAGAGGTTGCAGGGGATGATCGGGAACTGCTTGAGCCGCGCGTAACGCGCGATGTCGTCCTCGCGCACATAGGCCAGCGGGCGGATCACCACGTGGCGGCCGTCGTCCGACAGCAGCTTGGGTGGCATGCCCGAGAGCTTGGCGTGGAAGAACAGGTTGAGGAAGAACGTCGCGACAAGGTCGTCGCGGTGGTGGCCCAGCGCGATCTTGGTGAAGCCGTGCTCGGCCGCGTGCGTGTACAGCGCGCCGCGGCGCAGGCGCGAACACAGCGAGCACATCGTCTTGCCTTCCGGCACCACCCGCGTCACCACCGAGTAGGTGTCCTGTTCGAGGATCGTGTACGGCACGCCGACCGATTCCAGGTACCGCGGCAGCACGTCCTCCGGGAAGTCCGGCTGCTTCTGGTCGAGGTTGACCGCGACCAGCTCGAACTTCACCGGCGCCTTCTTCTGCAGCTGCAGCAGCACGTCCAGCATGGTGTAGCTGTCCTTGCCGCCGGACAGGCAGACCATCACCTTGTCGCCGTCCTCGATCATCCCGAAATCGGCGATGGCCTGGCCGACCTGGTGGCGCAGGCGGGTGGCGAGCTTCTCCACCGTGCCGGCGCGCGGCTCAGGCTCGGCCAGCGGCAGCGCGGACGTGGCCTCGCGCGGCGTGGCGTCGGGATGCAGGGGAAGGACGGCGCTCATGGACCGGCCATTCTACCGGCCCGGTGGCGCCGGACGTGGGCACCCGTCGCGGTGCGGACAGCGTGTTCAGC
>Ga0156347_1001_pt1 | contig 17429 bp, 11 predicted proteins | sample RifOxyA1_FD_107994 | JGI IMG/M metagenome (GOLD analysis project Ga0156347, IMG submission 107994) | Xanthomonadales bacterium RIFOXYA1_FULL_69_10 | reverse complement strand
GGGTAAGTTCGAGCGCACCAAGCCGCACGTGAACGTCGGCACGATCGGTCACGTTGACCACGGCAAGACGACGCTGACGGCGGCGCTGACGAAGGTGGGCGCGGAGCGTTTCGGCGGCGAGTTCAAGGATTACTCGGCGATCGACGCGGCGCCGGAAGAGAAGGCGCGCGGCATCACGATCTCGACCGCGCACGTGGAATATGAATCCCCGAACCGCCACTACGCGCACGTGGATTGCCCGGGCCACGCCGACTACGTCAAGAACATGATCACCGGTGCCGCCCAGATGGACGGCGCGATCCTGGTGTGCTCGGCCGCTGACGGCCCGATGCCGCAGACGCGCGAGCACATCCTGCTGGCCCGCCAGGTGGGCGTGCCGTACATCGTGGTCTTCCTGAACAAGGCGGACATGGTGGACGACGCCGAGCTGCTGGAGCTGGTGGAGATGGAAGTCCGCGAGCTGCTGAGCAAGTACGACTTCCCGGGCGACGACACCCCGATCATCCACGGTTCGGCGCTGAAGGCGCTGGAAGGCGACCAGAGCGACATCGGCGTGCCGGCGATCATCAAGCTGGTCGAGGCGCTGGACACCTACATCCCGGAGCCGGAGCGCGACATCGACAAGCCGTTCCTGATGCCGGTCGAGGACGTGTTCTCGATCTCGGGCCGCGGCACCGTGGTGACCGGCCGCATCGAGCGCGGCATCATCAAGGTCGGCGACGAAATCGAGATCGTGGGCATCCGCGACACGCAGAAGACCACGGTCACGGGCGTGGAGATGTTCCGCAAGCTGCTGGACCAGGGCCAGGCGGGCGACAACGCCGGTCTGCTGCTGCGCGGCACCAAGCGTGACGACGTCGAGCGTGGCCAGGTGCTGTGCAAGCCGGGTTCGATCAAGCCGCACACCGACTTCGAGGGTGAGGTCTACGTGCTGAGCAAGGACGAGGGCGGCCGCCACACGCCGTTCTTCAAGGGCTACCGTCCGCAGTTCTACTTCCGCACCACCGACATCACCGGCGCCTGCCAGCTGCCGGAAGGCGTGGAGATGGTGATGCCGGGCGACAACGTGAAGATGGTGGTGTCGCTGATCAACCCGGTGGCGATGGACGAAGGCCTGCGTTTCGCGATCCGCGAAGGCGGCCGCACCGTCGGCGCCGGCGTGGTGAGCAAGATCATCAAGTGACGCATCGGCGCGGTTGCGCCTAGGCGCAACCGCCTCTGCCGATGCGTCATCCCCGAGTGCTTCTATCGGGGATCCAGTGCCTCAAGGTTCAACCAACCCCAAGGCGCCGGAAGATCCAGCTACCGCAACGGTGACACCCAGGCGAGTCGGCAACGGCTCGCCGTTGCCGTCTAAGGAAAACCCGTAAAAAAACAGTACGCCAGTAGCTCAATTGGCAGAGCAGCGGTCTCCAAAACCGCAGGTTGGGGGTTCGAGTCCCTCCTGGCGTGCCACTGATGATGCAACCGCTCCGGCGGGCGCACGACGAGCCGGATGAACACCAAGGTCGAACAACCCAAGTCCAGCAGTAGCGCTGGCGACGTCGTCAAGTACGTGCTGGCCATCGCGCTGGTCGCGGCTGGCGTCTTCGGCTACACCTGGTTCGAGCAGTGGCCGGGCGCGCTGCGTGCGCTGCTCGTGGCCGGTGGCCTGGTTGCCGGCGCACTGGTGTTCTTCACCAGCCACAAGGGCGAAGAAACCCGCGAGTTCCTGTCGGAGGCGCGCTTCGAGCTGCGCAAGGTCGTATGGCCGACCCGCCAGGAAGCGCTGCGGACCACCTGGGTGGTGATGATCGCGGTGATCATCCTGAGCCTGATCCTGGCCGGCTTCGATACGGTCATCCAGTTTTTCATCAAGTTGTTCCTGGGGCGCTGAGGCATGAGCGATAACGACAACAAGCGCTGGTACGTGGTCCACGCCTACTCGGGCTTCGAGAAGACGGTGGCCCAGGCGCTGCGTGACCGCATCGTCCGCGCCGAGATGCAGGACCGCTTCGGCGACGTCCTGGTCCCGACCGAAGAGGTCGTGGAAATGCGTTCGGGCCAGAAGCGTCGCAGTGAGCGCAAGTTCTTCCCCGGCTACGTGCTGGTGCAGATCGCCACCCACGACGAGAACGGCATCCCCCGGATCAACAGCGAAAGCTGGCACCTGATCAAGGAGACGCCGAAGGTGATGGGCTTCATCGGTGGCACCGCCGACCGTCCGCTGCCGATCGCCGACCACGAGGCCGACGCCATCCTCAACCGCGTGCAGGAAGGCGTGGAGAAGCCCAAGCCGAAGGTGCTGTTCGAGGCCGGCGAGATGGTCCGCGTCATCGACGGGCCGTTCAACGACTTCAACGGCGTGGTCGAGGAAATCAACTACGAGAAGAGCCGCCTGCGCGTCGCAGTGCTGATCTTCGGCCGCTCGACCCCGGTCGAGCTGGAATTCGGGCAGGTCGAGAAGGCCTGACCGGCTGATTCGCCGGGGCGAGTGGTTCGCCCGGGCAACAACGCGAGGAGCCCCGCAGCCGATGGCGTGCAGGCGACTGGACTCGCAGGAGCAAGAGAGCAATGGCTAAGAAAGTTATCGGTTACATCAAGCTGCAGGTGAAGGCCGGCCAGGCCAACCCGTCGCCGCCGGTGGGCCCCGCCCTCGGCCAGCGCGGCCTGAACATCATGGAGTTCTGCAAGGCGTTCAATGCCGCGACCTCCAAGCTGGAGCCGGGCCTGCCGATCCCGACCGTGATCACCGCGTACTCGGACCGCACGTTCACCTTCATCACCAAGACGCCGCCGGCGTCGATCCTGCTGAAGAAGGCCGTGGGCATCACCTCCGGTTCGAAGCGCCCGAACACCGACAAGGTGGGCAAGGTCACCCGCGCCCAGCTCGAGGAGATCGCCAAGTCGAAGGAACCCGACCTGACGGCGGCCGACCTGGAAGCGGCGGTGCGCACGATTGCGGGCTCGGCCCGTTCCATGGGTCTGGTGGTGGAGGGTTAAGACATGGCGATGACCAAGCGTGAGAAGGCCATCAAGGCCGCCGTGGTGCCGGGCAAGGCGTATGCCTTCGACGACGCCATCAAGATTGTGAAGACCGCCACCAAGGCCAAGTTCGTCGAGTCCGTCGACGTCGCCGTGCGCCTGGGCGTGGATGCCAAGAAGTCCGATCAGCAGGTGCGCGGTTCGACCGTGCTGCCGGCTGGTACCGGCAAGACCGTCCGCGTGGCGGTGTTCTGCCCGGCCGGTGCCAAGGCCGAGGAGGCCCTGGCCGCTGGCGCCGATGCCGTCGGCATGGACGACCTGGCCGAGAAGATGCAGGGCGGCGACCTGAACTACGACGTCGTGATCGCCACGCCGGACGCCATGCGCGTCGTCGGCAAGCTCGGCACCGTGCTCGGCCCGCGCGGCCTGATGCCCAACCCGAAGGTCGGCACCGTTTCGCCGAACCCGGGCGAGGCCGTCAAGAACGCCAAGGGCGGCCAGGTCCGTTACCGCACCGACAAGGCCGGCATCATCCACTGCACCATCGGCAAGGCCGACTTCGACGACGCCTCGCTGAAGGGCAACCTCGAGGCGCTGCTGGCCGACCTGATCAAGGCCAAGCCGGCGACCGCCAAGGGCCAGTACCTGCAGAAGGTTTCGGTCAGCTCGACCATGGGTCCGGGCGTGGCCGTGGACCAGTCGAGCCTGGCGCTGAAGTGACGCACCGGCGCGGTTGCGCATGGCGCAGCCGCCCTTGATGCGTCATCCCCGCGAAAGCGGGGATCCAGTTTCGTTTTTGATGTTGCTTGCCAAACCAGGGGCGTGCCAAGAGGCAGCGTCCCTGGATCCCCGCCTTCGCGGGAATGACGAGCAGAAAATTTTGAGGGCATCGCAACGGAGTCCCGCGCGATCGCCGTCAAAGACCGCAGGCGCGGTCTGCGCGCAGTGACGACGGGCACGGAAGCTCGATACGGCATGGAGTCGTCGTCATCGCAGGCGGGAGCGCTTAATCCGGTCCCTCGGGACCAGGGCCTGCGTAGATGGTGCCGCCCCCTCTGGAGATCTCTGGAAGGGCCGCCACCGGGACGCGAGAGCGTCCCCGATGCCAATGGATGGCGTCGCCCAGGACCGCCGGCGGCAGGAGCCGCGGGCGGAGTTTCAATTGGAGGAGTGCAATGGCTCTTAATCTGTCCCAGAAGCAAGAAGTCGTCGCCGAAGTGGCCGAAGTTGCCTCGAAGGCCCACTCCTTGATCGCCGCAGAGTACGCAGGCGTCACGGTCAGCCAGATGACCGAGATGCGCAAGAAGGCTCGCGAAACCGGCGTCTACCTGCGCGTTGTCAAGAACACCTTGGCTTCGCGTGCGGTCGCCGGCACCGAATACGAGTGCGTCAAGGACGTGCTCGTCGGTCCGCTGCTGTATGCGTTCTCGACCGAGGAGCCCGGCGCTGCCGGTCGCCTGATCAAGGAATTCGCCAAGGGCAACGACAAGCTGCAGGCCAAGGTCGTTGCGTTGGGTGGCCAGCTGTATCCGGCCAGCCACGTCGATGTGCTGGCTTCGCTGCCGACCCGTGACCAGGCGCTGGCGATGCTCGCCCGCGTGCTGTCCGAGCCGGCCGCGATGTTCGCGCGCGCGGTCAAGGCCGTGGCCGACAAGCAGGGCGGTGGCGAAGAAGCCCCCGCCGCCGAAGCGACGGCGGAAACGGCCTGACGGCCGGCCCGCTCCGGCGGGTGCTTTCCGAACCCCATTCGTAAGATCAATTTCCAGAGGTAAATCAACATGTCCCTGTCCAACGAGCAGATCGTCGACGCAATCGCCGAGAAGTCCCTGATGGAAGTGATGGAGCTGGTCAAGGCCATCGAAGAGAAGTTCGGCGTCTCCGCCGCCGCTCCGGTCATGGCCGCTGCAGGCCCGGCCGCTGCCGGTCCGGCTGCCGAGGAGCAGACCGAGTTCACCGTCGTGCTGAAGGCCGCCGGCGAGAAGAAGGTCGAAGTCATCAAGGCCGTCCGTGCCATCACCGGCCTGGGCCTGAAGGAAGCCAAGGACCTGGTGGAAGGCGCCCCGAAGGACGTGAAGGAAGGCGTCTCGAAGGAAGAGGCCGAGAAGCTGAAGAAGGACCTCGAGGCCGCTGGCGCGACCGCCGAGCTGAAGTAAGCCGTACTTGCGTCGCCGGGCGTCATTGGCGACCACGAAGGCTGGGGGCGAAAGCCCCCGGCCTTTGGCCGTTGTAGTTCGAAGCTAGAAGCAACACCCGAAAATCGACACCGAGTTGGTAGTTGGAAGTAGCAGGAGAGGGCGTGCTGGTGCCGGCAATACCAGCGACTTCCAACTGACGATTCCCCCGGATCGCACTCCGATCCCCCAGGGCCGCGCGGACCGACCACCGCGCACCGCCGCTTGGCGGCGGGCCCACATGTAACCGAGGCGGTAGCCCACCATGACCACAGCTTCCACGACCCAATACTCGTTCACCGAAAAGAAGCGCGTCCGCAAGGATTTCGGCAAGCGCAAGTCGATCCTGGAGGTCCCCTTCCTCCTGGCGATCCAGGTGGACTCCTATCGCGCCTTCCTGCAGGAAGACGTCGAGCCGTCCAAGCGCGCCGACCGCGGCCTGCATGCCGCGCTCAAGTCGGTGTTCCCGATCAGCAGCTACAGCGGCAACGCCGCGCTGGAGTACGTGGGCTACAAGCTGGGCGAGCCCGCGTTCGACGAGCGCGAGTGCCGTAACCGTGGCCTGAGCTACGGTGCCCCGCTGCGCGTGACCGTGCGCCTGGTGATCTACGACCGCGAGTCGTCGACCAAGGCCATCAAGTACGTGAAGGAGCAGGAGGTCTACATGGGCGAGATCCCGCTCATGACCGACAACGGCACCTTCATCGTCAACGGCACCGAGCGCGTCATCGTCAGCCAGCTGCACCGCAGCCCGGGCGTGTTCTTCGACCACGACCGCGGCAAGACCCACAGCTCCGGCAAGCTGCTCTACAGCGCCCGCATCATCCCCTACCGCGGCTCCTGGCTGGACTTCGAGTTCGACCCGAAGGACGGCCTGTTCACGCGTATCGACCGCCGCCGCAAGCTGCCGGTCACCGTGCTGCTGCGCGCGCTTGGCTACAACAACGAAGAGATGCTGGCCGAGTTCTTCGAGGTCAACACCTTCCACATCGACCCGAAGGAAGGCGTGCAACTGGAGCTGGTGCCCGAGCGCCTGCGCGGCGAGACCCTGGACTTCGACCTGTCCGACGGCGAGAAGATCATCGTCGAGGCCGGGCGTCGCATCACCGCCCGCAACGTCAAGCAGCTCGAGCAGGCCGGCGTGGCCGCGCTGGCCGTGCCTGACAGCTACCTGGTCGGCCGCATCCTGTCGCACGACGTCGTCGATGCCAACACCGGCGAGCTGATCGCCGCGGCCAACGACGAGATCACCGAGGAGCAGCTGGACGCCTTCCGCAAGGCGGGCATCGAAGTGGTCGGCACCATCTGGGTCAACGACCTGGACCGCGGTCCGTTCATCTCCAACACGTTGCGCATCGACCCGAGCAAGACCCAGCTCGAGGCGCTGGTCGAGATCTACCGGATGATGCGTCCGGGCGAGCCGCCGACCAAGGACGCCGCGCAGAACCTGTTCCACAACCTGTTCTTCACCTTCGACCGCTACGACCTGTCGGGCGTCGGCCGGATGAAGTTCAACCGCCGTATCGGCCGCAAGGAGACCACCGGCGCGTCGGTGCTGTACGACGCCAAGTACTTCGCCGAGCGCAAGGACGAGGAGTCCAAGCGCCTGCGCGAGGAGTGCGGTGACGGCTCCGATATCCTGGACGTGATCAAGGTCCTGACCGAGATCCGCAACGGCCGCGGCACCGTGGACGACATCGACCACCTGGGCAACCGCCGCGTGCGTTCGGTCGGCGAAATGGCCGAGAACACCTTCCGCGTGGGCCTGGTCCGCGTCGAGCGCGCCGTCAAGGAGCGCCTGTCGATGGCCGAGTCCGAAGGACTCACCCCACAGGAGCTGATCAACGCCAAGCCGGTGGCCGCCGCGATCAAGGAGTTCTTCGGCTCCTCGCAGCTGTCGCAGTTCATGGACCAGAACAACCCGCTGTCGGAAGTCACCCACAAGCGCCGCGTGTCGGCCCTTGGCCCGGGCGGCCTGACCCGCGAGCGCGCCGGCTTCGAAGTGCGCGACGTGCACCCGACCCATTACGGCCGCGTCTGCACCATCGAGACGCCGGAAGGCCCGAACATCGGCCTGATCAACTCGCTGGCCGTGTTCGCCCGCACCAACCAGTACGGCTTCCTCGAGACGCCGTACCGCAAGGTCGTGGACGGCAAGGTCACCGACGACGTCGAGTACCTGTCGGCGATCGAGGAGAACGAGTACGTCATCGCCCAGGCCAACGCCACCCAGGACGACAAGGGCAAGCTGACCGCGCAGTTCGTGGCCTGCCGCTTCCAGGGCGAGTCGCTGCTCAAGCCGCCGGCGGAAGTCGACTTCATGGACGTCTCGCCGATGCAGACCGTGTCGGTCGCCGCGGCGCTGGTGCCGTTCCTGGAGCACGATGACGCCAACCGCGCACTGATGGGCGCCAACATGCAGCGCCAGGCGGTGCCGACGTTGCGTGCCCAGAAGCCGCTGGTCGGCACGGGCATCGAGCGCGCCGTGGCGCGCGACTCGGGCGTGACGGTCAACGCGCTGCGTGGCGGCACGATCGAGCAGATCGACGCGGCGCGCATCGTGGTCAAGGCCAACGAGGACGAGATCTCCGGCGAGACCGATGCCGGCGTCGACATCTACAACCTGATCAAGTACACGCGTTCCAACCAGAACACCTGCATCAACCAGACTCCGCTGGTGAAGGTCGGTGACGTGATCGCGCGCGGCGACGTGCTGGCCGACGGCCCGTCCACCGACATCGGCGAGCTGGCCCTGGGCCAGAACATGCTGGTCGCGTTCATGCCGTGGAACGGCTACAACTTCGAGGACTCGATCCTGCTCTCCGAGCGCGTGGTCGAGGAGGATCGCTACACCACGATCCACATCGAGGAGCTGACCGCCGTCGCCCGCGACACCAAGCTCGGGCCGGAGGAGATCTCCGCCGACATCCCGAACGTCTCGGAGAACGCGCTCAACCGCCTCGACGAATCCGGCGTGGTGTACATCGGTGCGGAAGTGCGCGCCGGCGACATCCTGGTCGGCAAGGTCACGCCCAAGGGCGAGAGCCAGCTGACCCCGGAAGAGAAGCTGCTGCGCGCGATCTTTGGTGAGAAGGCGTCCGACGTTAAGGACAGCTCGCTGCGCGTGCCGCCGGGCATGGACGGCACGGTCATCGACGTGCAGGTCTTCACCCGCGACGGCATCGAGAAGGACAAGCGTGCGCGCCAGATCGAGGAGTCCGAGATCAAGCGCGTCAAGAAGGACTTCGACGACCAGTTCCGCATCCTCGAGTCGGCCATCTACGCGCGCCTGCGCAGCCAGCTGATCGGCAAGGTCGCCAACGGCGGTCCGGGCGTGAAGAAGGGCGAGACGGTCACCAGCCTGGTGCTGGACGGCCTGAAGAAGTCCGAGTGGTTCGGCCTGCGCATGAAGGACGAGGAGGCCGTGGAGGCCATCGAGCGCGCCCAGAAGCAGATCGAAGTCCACGAGAAGGAGTTCGAGAAGCGCTTCGCCGACAAGCGCGCCAAGATCACCCAGGGCGACGACCTCGCCCCGGGCGTGCTGAAGATGGTCAAGGTGTTCCTGGCGGTGAAGCGCCGCATCCAGCCGGGTGACAAGATGGCCGGCCGCCACGGCAACAAGGGCGTGGTGTCCACGATCGTTCCGGTCGAGGACATGCCCTACAGCGCCAGCGGCGAGACCGTCGACATCGTGCTCAACCCGCTGGGCGTGCCGAGCCGTATGAACATCGGCCAGATCCTCGAGGTGCACCTGGGCTGGGCCGCCAAGGGCCTGGGCCAGAAGATCCAGCGCATGCTCGAGGCACAGCAGAAGCTCGCGGACCTGCGCAAGTTCCTGGACGACATCTACAACCACGACAGCAAGCTGCATGGCGAGCGCGTCGACCTCAAGCAGTTCAGCGACGAGGAGCTCCTCACGCTGGCCCGCAACCTGGTCGATGGCGTGCCGATGGCCACGCCGGTGTTCGACGGCGCGGCGGAGACCGAGATCAAGCGCATGCTCGAGCTCGCCGAGCTGCCCTCCAGTGGCCAGACCGTGCTGCACGACGGTCGCACCGGCGAGGCGTTCGACCGCCCGGTCACCATCGGCTACATGCACATGCTGAAGCTGAACCACCTGGTCGACGACAAGATGCACGCGCGTTCGACCGGCCCGTACTCGCTCGTCACCCAGCAGCCGCTGGGCGGCAAGGCGCAGTTCGGTGGCCAGCGCTTCGGTGAGATGGAAGTCTGGGCGCTCGAGGCGTACGGCGCGGCCTACACCCTGCAGGAAATGCTGACGGTGAAGTCCGACGACGTGCAGGGCCGCAACCAGATGTACAAGAACATCGTCGACGGCGAGTACGAGATGGTCGCCGGCATGCCGGAGTCCTTCAACGTGCTTGTGAAGGAAATCCGCTCGCTCGCGATCAACATGGAGCTGGAAGAGAACTGAGGTCGAGGCGGGGGCGCCGCACCACGTGCGCGCCCCGGCCCGCATCCCCGTTAGCCAGCCCTTCGACGATTTACTCCTCTACGGAGAAAGAAAATGAAAGACCTGCTCAACCTGTTCAACCAGCAGCGTCCCGTGCTCGACTTCGACGCGATCAAGATCGCGCTGGCGTCGCCGGACCTGATCCGTTCGTGGTCCTTCGGCGAGGTCAAGAAGCCCGAGACCATCAACTACCGCACCTTCAAGCCCGAGCGCGACGGCCTGTTCTGCGCGGCCATCTTCGGGCCGATCAAGGACTACGAGTGCCTGTGCGGCAAGTACAAGCGCATGAAGCACCGCGGCGTGGTCTGCGAGAAGTGCGGCACCGAGGTCACGCTGGCCAAGGTGCGCCGCGAGCGCATGGGCCACATCGACCTGGCATCGCCGGTCGCGCACATCTGGTTCCTCAAGTCGCTGCCCAGCCGCATCGGCCTGATGCTGGACATGACCCTGCGCGATATCGAGCGGATCCTGTACTTCGAGGCGTTCGTCGTGACCGAGCCGGGCCTGTCCCCGCTCGAGCGCGGCCAGCTGCTCAACGAAGAGCAGTTCATGCAGGCGCGCCAGGAGCACGGTGACGACTTCGAGGCCGCGATGGGCGCCGAGGCGGTCTACGACCTGCTGCGCACGATCGACCTGCAGGCCGAGATGGTGCAGCTGAAGGAAGACATCGCCGCGACCGGTTCGGAGACCAAGCTCAAGCGCCTCACCAAGCGCATCAAGCTGGTCGAAGCCTTCCTGGAATCGGGCAACCGTCCGGAGTGGATGGTCATGACCGTGCTGCCGGTGCTGCCGCCGGACCTGCGTCCGCTGGTGCCGCTGGACGGCGGCCGCTTCGCGACCTCCGACCTCAACGACCTGTACCGCCGCGTCATCAACCGCAACAACCGCCTGCGCCGCCTGCTGGAGCTCAACGCGCCCGACATCATCGTGCGCAACGAGAAGCGCATGCTGCAGGAGTCGGTGGACGCGCTGATGGACAACGGCCGTCGCGGCCGTGCCATCACCGGCACCAACAAGCGCCCGCTCAAGTCGCTGGCCGACATGATCAAGGGCAAGCAGGGCCGGTTCCGCCAGAACCTGCTCGGCAAGCGCGTGGACTACTCGGGCCGTTCGGTCATCGTGGTCGGCCCGTACCTGAAGCTGCACCAGTGCGGCCTGCCGAAGAAGATGGCGCTGGAGCTGTTCAAGCCCTTCATCTTCGCCAAGCTGCAGCGCCGTGGCCTGGCCACGACGATCAAGGCCGCCAAGAAGCTGGTCGAGCGCGAAGAGGCGGAAGTCTGGGACATCCTCGAGGAGGTCATCCGCGAGCACCCGGTGCTGCTGAACCGTGCGCCGACGCTGCATCGCCTGGGCATCCAGGCGTTCGAGCCGGTGCTGATCGAGGGCAAGGCCATCCAGCTGCACCCGCTGGTCTGCACCGCGTTCAACGCCGACTTCGACGGTGACCAGATGGCCGTCCACGTCCCGCTCTCCCTGGAAGCCCAGCTGGAAGCGCGTGCGCTGATGATGGCGTCCAACAACATCCTGTCGCCCGCCAACGGCGAGCCGATCATCGTGCCGTCGCAGGACGTCGTGCTCGGCCTGTACTACATGACCCGCGAGCTGGTCGGCAAGAAGGGCGAGGGCATGGCCTTCGCCAACGTCGCCGAGGTCAAGCGCGCCTACGACAACCGCGTCGTCGAGCTGCACGCCAAGGTCAAGGTCCGCATCACCGAGACGGTGACGGGCGAGGACGGCGAGCGCAGCCGCAAGACGTCGATTGTCGACACCACCGTCGGCCGCGCCCTGCTGCAGGAAATCCTGCCGGAAGGCCTGCCGTACGCGCTGGCCAACGTCGAGCTGACCAAGAAGAACATCAGCCGCCTGATCAACTCGTGCTACCGCATGCTGGGCCTGAAGGACACCGTCGTGTTCGCCGACCAGCTGATGTACACGGGCTTCGCCTACGCCACCCGCGCGGGCGTGTCGATCGGCATCGACGACATGACCATCCCGCTGGAGAAGAAGGGTATCCTGGACGAGGCCGAGGCCGAGGTCCTGGAGATCCAGCAGCAGTACCAGTCGGGCCTGGTCACCGCCGGTGAGCGTTACAACAAGGTCGTCGACATCTGGTCGCGCACGAACGAGCGCGTGGCCAAGGCGATGATGGACGCCATCGGTACCGACGAAGTCACCGACGCCGAGGGCAAGAAGGTCGCCCAGAAGTCGATGAACTCGATCTACATCATGGCCGACTCCGGCGCCCGTGGTTCGCAGGCGCAGATCCGCCAGCTGGCCGGTATGCGTGGCCTGATGGCCAAGCCGGACGGCTCGATCATCGAGACGCCGATCACCGCGAACTTCCGCGAAGGCCTGAACGTCCTGCAGTACTTCATCTCGACCCACGGTGCGCGTAAGGGCCTGGCCGATACCGCGCTGAAGACCGCCAACTCCGGCTACCTGACCCGTCGCCTGGTCGACGTGGCCCAGGACGTGGTGATCACCGAGGACGACTGCGGCACGATGGCCGGCCTGACCATGACCCCGATCGTGGAAGGCGGCGACGTCGTCGAGCCGCTGCGCGACCGCGTGCTGGGTCGCATGGTGGCCGAGGACGTGTTCCTGCCGGGCGAGGACGAGGATCCGATCGTCACCCGCAACACGCTGCTCGACGAGCAGTGGGTCGCCAAGCTCGAGGACGCCAGCGTCCAGTCGATCAAGGTGCGTTCGACCATCACCTGCGAATCGGCGTTCGGCGTCTGCGCGCACTGCTACGGCCGCGACCTGGGCCGCGGCCACCTGGTCAACCACGGCGAGGCCGTCGGCGTCGTCGCGGCGCAGTCGATCGGCGAGCCGGGCACCCAGCTGACCATGCGTACGTTCCACATCGGTGGTGCGGCTTCGCGTGCGGCGGCGATCGACAACGTGACGGTCAAGACCACCGGTTCGGTCAAGTTCAACAACCTCAAGCACGTCGAGCACGCCGGTGGCCATCTGGTCGCGGTGTCGCGTTCGGGCGAGCTGTCGATCCTCGACACGCACGGCCGCGAGCGCGAGCGCTACAAGCTGCCGTACGGCGCGACCATCGCCGTCAAGGACGGTGGCGCGGTCAAGGCCGGCCAGCAGGTTGCGAACTGGGATCCGCATAACCACCCGATCGTCTCGGAAGTCGCCGGTTTCGTTCGCTTCGTCGACTTCGTCGACGGCGTGACCGTGATCGAGAAGACCGACGAGCTGACCGGCCTGGCCTCGCGCGAGATCACCGATCCGAAGCGTCGCGGCACGCAGGCCAAGGACCTGCGTCCGATCGTCCGCATCGTCGACAAGAGCGGCAACGACCTGTCGATCCCGGGCACCGACCTGCCGGCGCAGTACCTGTTGCCGCCCAAGTCGATCGTCAACCTGCAGGACGGCGCCCCGGTGGGCGTGGGCGACGTGGTCGCCAAGATCCCGCAGGAAGCGTCCAAGACGCGCGACATCACCGGTGGTCTGCCGCGCGTGGCCGACCTGTTCGAGGCGCGCAAGCCGAAGGATCCGGCGATCCTGGCCGAGCGTTCGGGCATCGTCAGCTTCGGCAAGGACACCAAGGGCAAGCAGCGCCTGATCATCCGCGACACCGACGGCAACGAGCACGAAGAGCTGATCCCCAAGTACCGCCAGATCATCGTGTTCGAAGGCGAGCACGTGGAGAAGGGCGAGACCGTGGTGGACGGCGAGCCGACGCCGCAGGACATCCTGCGCCTGCTGGGCGTGGAGCCGCTTGCGGTCTACCTCACCAAGGAGATCCAGGACGTCTATCGCCTGCAGGGCGTAAAGATCAACGACAAGCACATCGAGGTGATCGTTCGCCAGATGCTGCGCAAGGTCGAGATCACGGACGGCGGCGACAGCAAGTTCCTCCATGGCGAGCAGATCGAGCGCCAGCGCTTCGTCGAGGAGCTGGCTCGCGTGGCCGCCCGCAACGAGATCGTGCCGCAGTTCGAGCCGGTCCTGCTGGGCATCACCAAGGCCTCCCTGGCGACGGAGTCGTTCATCTCCGCGGCCTCCTTCCAGGAGACCACCCGCGTGCTGACCGAGGCCGCCGTGCGCGGTACCCGTGACGGCCTGCGCGGCCTGAAGGAGAACGTGATCGTGGGTCGCCTGATCCCGGCCGGTACCGGCCTGGCGTACCACACGCAGCGCCGCAAGAACGCTTCCGGCCTGACCGACTCGGAGATGGAGGCGCTGGCCGCCCCGGTGTCGGCCGAGGCCGAGGCGGAAGCGGGCGAGGAGTCGAGCGCTTCGTAACAGGCTGTAATGGCGGGCCCGTCGCATGGCGGGCCCAGCCCCAGATCACCAAATGAGGCGCAGGGAGCGCCTCGTGTTGGGCCCAGGGCAGGGCGGGATCACAGGAGGCGGCCGCCACCCCAGGGTGGCGGGCCTTGCGCTTCGGACTGGCTCGCGTTGACGGCAACGTTTGACGCAGGCTATACTTTTCCGTCTCGGTGGGCCGGATGCATCCGGCTTGCCGTTCGTTTTTCAACAAGGCCCATGGCACACCGCCCGGCCTTCATCAAAGAGTTCCAGATGGCGACGATCAATCAGCTGGTCCGCAAGCCGCGGCAGGCGACGACCTACAAGAGTGCCTCCCCGGCGCTGGCGAACTGCCCGCAGCGACGCGGCGTTTGCACCCGCGTCTACACCACCACCCCGAAGAAGCCGAACTCGGCGCTGCGCAAGGTGGCCAAGGTGCGCCTGACCAACGGTTACGAGGTCATCTCGTACATCGGCGGTGAAGGCCACAACCTGCAGGAGCACTCGGTGGTGCTGATCCGAGGCGGCCGCGTCAAGGACCTGCCGGGCGTGCGTTACCACACCGTCCGCGGTTCGCTCGACGCCGCCGGCGTCACCAAGCGTCGCCAGGCCCGTTCGAAGTACGGCGCCAAGCGCCCGAAGTCCTGAGGAATCTGACCCATGTCGCGTAAAGGCTCCGCCCCGCAGCGTTCCGTCCTGCCCGATCCCAAGCACGGCAGCGAGACGATCGCGCGTTTCATCAACATGGTCATGCAGAGCGGCAAGAAGTCCGTCGCCGAGAAGATCGTCTATGGCGCAATGGACGCCATTGGTGAGAAGAACCCCAACGCCCTCGAGCTGGTCGAGAAGGCGCTGGGCAACGTCTCGCCGGCCGTCGAGGTCAAGTCGCGCCGTGTCGGTGGCGCCACGTACCAGGTGCCGGTCGAAGTGCGCCAGTCGCGCCGCATGGCGCTGGCAATGCGCTGGCTGATCGAATCCGCTCGCAAGCGCGGCGAGAACAGCATGCCGCGCAAGCTGGCCGCCGAACTCATCGATGCCTCGGAAAGCCGTGGCGGCGCGATCAAGAAGCGCGAAGAAACCCACCGCATGGCGGAAGCGAACAAGGCGTTCGCACACTACCGCTGGTGAGTTCGGGGCGTCGATGACGGCGCCCACCGGGTGCCGGCCGCGCATAGCGCGCTGACACCCACCCGCGATGCCGGCAACCGGCATCGCACGTCGAATCGGAGGCCGCCGCAAGGCGGCGTCCGGCCATTTCCGGCCCTGGTTTCACCGGGCCCAAAAATACGAGAACAGCCGTGGCTCGCACCACTCCCATCGACCGTTACCGCAACTTCGGCATCATGGCCCACATCGATGCCGGCAAGACCACCACGTCCGAGCGCATCCTGTTCTACACGGGTGTCAGCCACAAGATCGGCGAAGTCCATGACGGCGCCGCCACCATGGACTGGATGGAGCAGGAGCAGGAGCGCGGCATCACGATCACGTCCGCGGCCACCACCGCGTTCTGGTCGGGCATGGACAAGTCCCTGCCGCAGCACCGCTTCAACATCATCGATACCCCGGGCCACGTCGACTTCACCATCGAGGTTGAGCGTTCGCTGCGCGTGCTCGACGGCGCGGTGTTCGTGCTGTGCGCCGTGGGTGGCGTGCAGCCGCAGTCCGAAACCGTGTGGCGCCAGGCCAACAAGTACTCGGTGCCGCGCCTCGCGTTCGTCAACAAGATGGACCGCACCGGTGCCAACTTCGACAAGGTCGTCGAGCAGCTGAAGTCGCGCCTGGGTGCCTACCCGGTGCCGATGCAGGTGCCGATCGGCGCAGAGGACGGCTTCGAAGGCGTGGTCGACCTGCTCAAGATGAAGGCGATCCATTGGGACAGCGCCTCGCAGGGGACCACCTTCGAGTACCGCGACATCCCCGCCGAGCTGGCCGACAAGGCCGCCGAGGCCCGCAGCTTCATGATCGAAGCCGCCGCCGAGGCCTCGGAAGAGCTGATGGACAAGTACCTCAACGAGGGCGAGCTGTCGGAGGCCGAGATCATCTCCGGCCTGCGCGAGCGCACCCTGAAGGTCGAGGTCATCCCGGTGTTCTGCGGTACCGCGTTCAAGAACAAGGGCGTGCAGGCCATGCTCGACGGCGTGATCCAGCTGCTGCCGTCGCCGGCCGACCGCCCGCCGGTGCAGGGCATCGACGAGGACGAGAAGGAAGACACCCGCAAGGCGTCCGACAGCGAACCGTTCTCCGCGCTCGCCTTCAAGATCATGACCGACCCGTTCGTGGGTTCGTTGACGTTCTTCCGTGTCTATTCGGGCACGCTGAACTCCGGCGACCAGGTGTACAACCCGGTGAAGTCGCGCAAGGAGCGCGTGGGCCGCATCCTGCAGATGCACTCCAACAACCGCGAAGAGATCAAGGAAGTCCGCGCCGGCGACATCGCCGCGGCCGTGGGTCTGAAGGACGTGACCACCGGCGACACGCTGTGCGCCCAGGACCACGTCATCACGCTGGAGCGCATGGTGTTCCCGGAGCCCGTCATCTCGATGGCGGTGGAGCCCAAGACCAAGTCCGACCAGGAGAAGATGGGCCTGGCGCTGGGTCGCCTGGCGCAGGAGGATCCGTCTTTCCGCGTGCGTACGGATGAAGAGTCCGGCCAGACCATCATCGCCGGCATGGGCGAGTTGCACCTGGACATCATCGTTGACCGCATGAAGCGCGAGTTCAACGTCGAGGCCAACGTCGGCAAGCCGCAGGTCGCCTACCGCGAGACCATCCGCAAGGCGGTCAAGGCCGAAGGCAAGTTCGTGCGCCAGTCCGGTGGTAAGGGCCAGTTCGGTCACGTGTGGCTCGAGATCGAGCCCGCCGAGACCGGCGCCGGCTACTCGTTCGAGAACGCCATCGTCGGCGGTGTCGTGCCCAAGGAGTACATCCCGGCGGTCGACAAGGGCATCCAGGAAGCGGTCGCCAACGGCATCATGGCGGGCTACCCGATCGTCGACGTCAAGGTGAAGCTGGTCGACGGCTCGTACCACGAGGTCGACTCCTCGGAAATGGCGTTCAAGATCGCCGGCTCCATGGGCTTCAAGGACGGCTTCATGAAGGCCAGTCCGGTCCTGCTCGAGCCGATGATGAAGGTCGAGATCGTCACCCCGGAGGACTACCTGGGCGACGTGATGGGCGACGTGAGCCGCCGCCGCGGCATCCTGCAGGGCCAGGACGACAGCCCGTCGGGCAAGATCATCAACGCGATGATCCCGCTGGGCGAGATGTTCGGCTACGCCACCACCCTGCGCTCCATGTCGCAGGGCCGCGCGACCTTCACGATGGAATTCGACCATTACGCCGAGGCGCCGACCAACATCGCCGAAGCGGTGATGAAGAAGTCCTGATCCAGATCCGGCGGGCTTGCGCCCGCCGACCCCCTACAAGAAATCCAACTCAAGTTCAGAGGTAGAGCATCATGGCCAAGGGTAAGTTCGAGCGCACCAAGCCGCACGTGAACGTCGGCACGATCGGTCACGTTGACCACGGCAAGACGACGCTGACGG
>Ga0156347_1101_pt3 | contig 17596 bp, 19 predicted proteins | sample RifOxyA1_FD_107994 | JGI IMG/M metagenome (GOLD analysis project Ga0156347, IMG submission 107994) | Xanthomonadales bacterium RIFOXYA1_FULL_69_10 | reverse complement strand
CTGGTTCAGGCGCATCATCTTTTCGCCGCTGACCAGCAGGTTGCCGTTGCCCAGGTTGCGCACGACGGTCACGGTGATGTCGCCGTCGAGCTGGTTGGCCTGGGTGGAGTTGCCGACGCCGGCGAAGTCGCGGCTGCCCTCGACCTCGGCTTCAAGGATCGACTGGCCGTTGTAGGTGATCGGCACGCCGGCAATGACCGGCGCGCCCATGGCGATGCCGGCGTCCTTGGTGACGGAGGTCTGCGCGACCGAGCGCGATGCGGTGCGTTCGACCAGTTCGATGGTCAGCAGATCGCCGACCTCGCGCGCCTTGTTGTCCTGGTACAGCCGCAGCCCACGGTTGCCACCGCCGGCGGCGCTGGCGTAGATCGAGCCGCCACCGCTGGCCGCGGCGGTGTACGCGGGTACGACCGGCATGGCGGCTGCGGGATGGGCCGCCTGCGGATGCGCCTGCGCGGCCATCGCCGGATGCGTGTCGTAGGGCGAAGGCGCGATGCGGTCGAACGGGCGGACGTCGCCCATGACGGTGGCGCAGCCGGTGAGGGCCAGTGCCAGGCCTGCGAAGGTGATGGTGCGGGTGAGGCGCACCGCGAGATCGCTCGTGGCCTTGATGCCGTCATTCCCGCGAAGGCGGGAATCCATTGTCGTGTGAGACAGCATCTGCCGAGATTGCGACATTGAAGACGGAGAGCAAAGTCGCTGGATTCCCGCCTGCGCGGGAATGACGGAGGTGGGGGTTTCGGGAGACCGGGTGGCAGCTTCAAGTTGCATCGTCATTCACCCGCTCACAGGTTCTGGTTGAGGAAGCCGAGCATGTTGTCGGTCGTCGAGATCGCCTTGGCGTTGGTCTCGTAGGCGCGCTGGGTTTCGATCATCGACACCAGCTCCTCGACCACGTTGACGTTGCTGCTTTCCAGCGCGCCCTGCACCAGCAGGCCGGCGCCGGCGGTGCCGGGTGCGCCCTGCTGCGCCGGGCCGCTGGCGCCGGTTTCGATGTAGAGGTTCTCGCCCTTGGCCTGGAGGCCGGCGGGGTTGACGAAATCGGCCAGCGTCAGCGCGCCGACCTGCACCGCCTCGGGCTCACCGGCCAGCTGCACGCTGACGGTGCCGTCGGCGCCGATGGTGATGCTCTGCGCGCCCTCGGGCAGCTGCAGGCCGGGCTGCACGGGGTAGCCGGCGTTGGTGACCATCTCGCCCTGGGCGTTGATCTGGAAGCTGCCGTCGCGGGTGTAGGCCGAGCTGCCGTCGGGCAGCAGCACCTCGAAGAAGCCGCGGCCGTTGATCGCCACGTCCAGCGCGTTGCCGGTCTGCGACAGGTTGCCCTGGGTGAACTGCTTGGCCGTGGCCGCCACGCGCACGCCGGTGCCGGTGGACAGCCCGGTCGGGAGCTGGGTCTGCTCGGAGGTCGCACCGCCGGGCTGGCGCACGGTCTGGTACAGCAGGTCCTCGAAGCTGGCGCGGTCGCGCTTGAAGCCGGTGGTGTTGGTGTTGGCGAGGTTGTTGGAGATGACCGCCATGCGCGTCTGCTGCGCATCGAGTCCGGTCTTGGCGATCCACAGGGCCTGGGTCATGGCGACGTCCTCCGGGACGGTGTCAATTCATCGGCGCGGCGCGGGTGTCTGCAGTGCGTCGCGCGTTAAAGGGAGTCGAGCGGTCAGCGCGAGGACATCAGCGAGGTCGCGGCGCGGGCGTTCTCTTCACCGCTCTGCAAGACGCGTACCTGCATCTCGAACTGGCGTGAGAGCTGGATCATCTGCACCAGCATCGAAGTGGAGTCGACGTTGCTGGCCTCGACCGCGCCGGAGGTCAGCACCTTGCCGGCAGCGGGCGCGGGCGGGGGGGCGCCGTCGGGCGCGCGCATCAGGCCATCGCCACCACGCTCCAGGTCGCGCGTGGCCGCGGCCACCACCTGCAGGCGGCCGGCCTCGGCGACGTTGGCCGGCGGCTCGCCCTGCGGGACGATCGAGATGGTGCCGTCGCCGCCGATGTGCAGCGAGTCGTGCGGCGGAATGGCCACGGGTTGCCCGTTCGCGCCCAGTACCGGCAGGCCGGTGGACGTGGTCAGGATGCCGTTGGGGCTCAGCCTGAGGTCGCCGCTGCGGGTGTAGGCGGTGCCGCCGTCGGGTGCCTGCACCGCCAGCCAGCGGTCGGCGTCGAGCGCGACATCAAGCGCATCACCGGTCTGCTGGATGGCGCCGGCGCGGGCGCTGACGCCGAGGGTCTCGTGGCTGGCGGCAACGCGCGAGGCCAGCCCCGGCCCCTGCACGGGTGCGGCGGCGGTGCCGTTGAGCGTGGCCTGGAAGCCGACCGTGTTGGCGTTGGCCAGGTTGTGCGACACCGAGGCCTGCGCCTTCAGCGTGGCGCTGGCACCGGTCATGGCAACGTAGACGGATTTGTCGATCATCTCGGCCTCGCGGTCCGTGGTGCGGCGCCTTCGGGGCGGCCGCGTTGCACGGACTGAGGCAAGACCCGTGCCGCGGCCGCGTGGCAGAAAAAAAACAGGCCGCACCGGGGAGGAGGGCGACCTGTCGGTCCCGGGCGGCGCTCCGCGCCGCGTCCGGTGATCAGCGGATGTTGATGACGGTCTGGGTGATCTGGTCCTGGGTGGAGATCATCTGCGCGTTGGCCTGGAAGTTGCGCTGCGCGGTGATCATGTTCACCAGCTGCGCGGTCAGGTCGACGTTGGAGGCCTCCAGTGCGCCGCCCTGCACCAGGCCGAACTCGGAGTTTCCGGCGGCGCCGCGGCGCGGCTGGCCGGACTCGAACGTCTCCGCCCAGCCGTTGTCGCCCAGCGGCTGCAGGCCCTGCGGGTTGGCAAAGTTGGTCATCGCCACCTGGCCCAGCGCGTTGGACACGCCGTTGGTGTAGCGCGCGCTGACCACGCCGGTCGACGACACCTCGATGCCGGTCAGGCGGCCGGTGGCATGGCCGTCCTGCACCAGTTCGGACACGCCGAATGACTCTCCGTACTGCGTGGAGTCGCCCAGGTCGACGGTGATGTCCAGCGGCGCGGCGCCATTGCCCGGGTCGTAGGCCGGCAGGGTGAACTGGCCGGGGTTGGGCGAGGCCAGCGCGCCGGTGTCGGAGTACTGCAGCGTGGTGGCGCCGCCCACGGGGTTGCCGTCGATCTCGGTATGCACCTGCCACTCGTTGGCGTTGGCGGTCTTAACGAAGTACAGCGACTGCGTATGCGGCGCGCCGAGCGAGTCGTACACCGTCAGCGAGGTGGTGTGGTTGTAGCTGGACGGGTCGGCCGAATCGAACGGCGCGATCGTCGGCGGCGCGGCGTCGGCCGGCAGGTTGCTGCCCAGCTGCACGTCGCCGGTGGCGCGCGGCGGCGAATCGCCGGTGGCCAGCTGCAGGTCGCTCATGCGGCCGGTATCGAAGCCCTGGCCAGACGCGTTGGGCAGGTAGACCTGCAGGCGGTGGCCGGACGGATTGACCACGTAGCCGTCACGGTCGGCGCCGAAGTTGCCGGCGCGCGAGTACACCGACGAGCCCTGGTTGGACAGGGTGAAGAAGCCCTGTCCGCTGATCGCCAGGTCCAGCGCCTTGCCGGTGAATTCGACGTTGCCCTGGTCGAACTGCTGGGCGACCTGGTTGAGCCGCACGCCCGCGCCGATGGTGTTGCGCGACAGGCCGTAGGCCGACACCGGGAACACGTCGCCGAACTCCGCGCGCGACTGCTTGAAGCCGGTGGTGTTGGCGTTGGCGATGTTGTTGGAGGTGACGTTGAGGTCGGAGTTGGCGGCGTTCATGCCGCTGAGCGAGATGCGGAAACTCATGGCGAGTGCTCCTGGGGAATGGGGTGCGTGAAGTTGCGGCGCGGGCCGGGGTCAGCCGAGGCGGCGGATGGACGACAGCGGGTGGCTGCCGAGCCCGGAAAGGTTGAGGACCAGGCCCGTGGGTTCTATCGAGACGCTGTCGACGCGCGCGGCGATGCGCACCTCCAGGCCTTCGCTGCCTTCGCCGCTGCCGGCGGTGGCCTTGATCGAATAGCGCCCGGCGGGTGCGGTCGAGCCGTCGTCCGCCTTGCCGTCCCACGCCAGCGGCGTGCTGCCGGCGGCGCCGGCGTTGACGGTCATGCGACGCACGGTGGCGCCGCTGGCATCCACGATGTCGACCTGGATCGCACCGGCGGACGGCGCATCGATCTCGCCGTTGACGCCCGCACCGGCGGCGAGGTCGACGGTGTCGACCTGCACCAGCGCGTCGCGTCCCACCAGGGCGGCGGCGCGCAGGGTCTGGTCGGACTCCATCACGCTGGCCATCGCGCTCATCGCGCCCTGCATCTCCTCGATGCCCTGCACGGTGGAGAACTGCGCCAGCTGGCCGAGGAATTCGGTATTGGCCAGGGGCTTGAGCGGGTCCTGGTTCTTGAGCTGCTCGGTCATCAGCCGCAGGAAATCGGCCTGGCCCATGGAGGTGTCGCGTTCGGGCGGCTTGGTGGCCAGGCCGAACGAACCCCAGGGGTTCTCGTTGGTGGTGCTGGTGATCGTGCTCATCGGCGTTGGCCTCGGGTGGATGGGCCTCAGCGGCCCATGTTGAGCGTCGCCATCGCCAGGTCCTTGGCGGTGTTGAACACCTCGACGTTGGCCTGGTAGCTGCGCGAGGCCGAGATCATGTCGACCATCTGCGCCACCGGGTCGATGTCCGGCGCGTAGACGTAGCCCTCGCCGTCGGCGAGCGGGTGGCCGGGCTCGTAACGCTTAATGGGCGCGGCTTCGCTTTGCGTGACCTCGGTGACGCGTACGCCGGCCAGCTCGGGGCGGGCGCCGACGGCCTCGGCCGAGAACACCGGCTGCAGCGCACGGAACGTGGCCTCGGGCGTGCCGGATACCGAATCGGCGTTGGCCATGTTGCTGGCGATGGTGCTCAGACGGACCGACTGCGCGTTCATCGCCGAACCGGCGACGTCGAAGATGGGGAGGTTGCTCATGGACGGCTCCAGTCAGGCCCGGTGGCGCGCGCGCTCATTGGCTGCGTTCTCATTGGCCCGTGATCGCGGTCAGCATCGACCGCACCTTGGATTCGACGAACGACAAGGAGGCGCGGTATTCGAGCGTGGCCTGGGCGAAGGTCGCCTGCTCGCGCTCGCCGTCGACGGTGTTGCCGTCCAGGCTGGGCTGGCTGGAGGCTCGTTCGAAGCGCGATGCCTGCGCGGCGCCATGCAGCCCGTCGACGCCGGCGGTCGGCGCCATGGCGGCGTTGAGGGCCCGGTTGAAGTCCAGGTCCTGCGCCTTGTAGCCGGGCGTGTCGGCATTGGCCATGTTGGTCGCCAGCAGCTGCAACCGCTGCTCGCGCAGGGCCAGTGCCGTGCCATGGATGCCCAAAAACGAGGAAGTGGGCTCGGTCATCGCGCCTCCGGGGTGCGGGTTCACCCGGGGTGAGGCAAGGCGCGTGCCACGGAGGTTCCTAGGAGGTCACCACTGCGGAGGGAAGAGGCTTTCGCTCCTCCCCCTGCTTGCAGGGGGAGGTTGGGAGGGGGTGGCGGCGCGAAAGCGACGCTCAAGCCGGCGAAGGCTTCAAAGCACCCCTCCCCAACCCTCCCCTGCCTCGCAGGGGAGGGAGCAAGAGTCTCAAGCCGCCTGCTGCACCGCGCTGATCCGCGCCGCGATGCGCTGCGCCAGCTCGTGCTCGGAGTACTTGGGCACGAAGTCGTCGGCGCCCACGCGCTCGACCATGGCGTGGTTGAACACGCCCGACAGCGACGTGTGCAGCAGCACGTAAAGCCCGCGCAGCGCCGGGTTGCGACGGATTTCCGTCGTCAGCGTGTAGCCGTCCATCGCGGGCATCTCGATGTCGGAGATGACCATGGCGTAGCGCTGCTGCGGCGGCTGGCCGCTTTCGGCCAGTTGCTGCAGGTGCTCCAGTGCCTGGCGGCCGTCCGACAACAGGGTGGCGGTCAGACCTAACTGCTCCAGCACCTGGCGGATCTGGTTGCGCGCCACGCGCGAGTCGTCGACCACCAGGACCTCGCGCGCGCCACTGACCGACGCCAGCGGCATGATCTGGCCCGCGGTGCTGGCGCGTGGCGCCGACTCGGCCAGCACGCTTTCCACGTCCACCAGCTGGATCAGCTCGCCGTGGTGGCGCGTCACGCCGGTCAGGTAATTGGAATCCCCGCCAAGGTCCGGCGGTGGCTGGATGTCCTCCACCGCAATGTTGACGATGCGCTCCACGCCCGACACCAGGAAGCCCTGCACGGTGCGGTTGAACTCGGTGACGACCAGGTACGGCGGCTCACCCGCCTCGCCCGGCACGCCATGGCCGATGGCGCGGGCCAGGTCCAGCACCGGCACCGTGCGGCCGCGCACGTCCGCCGCACCGCGGAACGCCGGCGGCAGCTGCGGCAGCGTGAACAGCGGTGGGCGCGGGATCACCTCCTGCACCTTGAACACGTTCACGCCAAAAAGCTGACGCGTGCCCAGTCGGAACAGCAGCAGGGCCAGCCGGTTGTGGCCGGCCAGCCGGGTGCGTTGGTCGATGCGGTCAAGGAGGTCCCGGCTCATGCAGGCGTTGTCGGCCGGCCCAGGGGTTTCTGTAGGCGTCATGTGCCCTTGTAGGAGCGGGCGTGGCGTGGCACATGCCTTGCCTCCAGCCCGGGCATGGCACTGCACCCCTCCCTGCTGAAATCGATCGTCGCGGCCGCATGCACGGCGCTGCTGGTGACCGCGACCATGGGCGCCAGCGCGCACGCGGCCGATTTCACGCCGCCTGACACCATCCGCGACGCCGCGCTCGCCGCGGTCGGCGCGGACTCGTCGACCGCCGAGGCCACCGTCGACAGCCGCCTGCGCATGGCCGCGTGCACGCAGCCGCTGCAGGCGCTGCCGGTGAGCCGGCGCAGCGTGCAGGTGCGGTGCGCGGATGCACCGGGGTGGCAGATGTTCGTACCCGTGCGCGTGCGCGACGTGCGCGAGGTGGCGGTGCTCAGGGATTCGGTAAAGGCGGGCCAGACGATCACGGCCGACGACGTCACCCTGCAGCGTCGCGACATGGCAGGTGCGCAGGGGCCCGGGTTCGCAGACCCGGCGGACCTCGTCGGCCAGGTCGCACGCCGCGGCTTTGCGTCGGGCGACGCACTTACGCGGGACGACGTGGCCGCTGGCGAGCTGCTGCGGCGCGGCGACCCGGTCGTGCTGCTGTCGCGAATCGGCGGGGTCGAGGTGCGCGTGGCCGGCCGCGTGCTGGGCCAGCCGGGCGTAGGCGGCACGGTGTCGGTGGAAAACATCGCATCGCGCCGCGTGGTGCGGGGCCGGGTGGTCGAGGCCGGGGTGGTGGAGGTGCGATGACCCCGCCCCGATCACGGCCGCCATCGGCCAGGCCACCGCCGTCGATCGGCGGTGCCGCGGCCATTCATGTTTGCTCTAAAGTTCCCGGTGGGGCGGCCGTTAGCGTGGTCGACCGAGTCACCAGGAGCGTGAAATGACCCACAAGATCGATGGCGGACTGCCTCCCTCGCGGCCGGCGGACCTGGCAACGACCGGGCCGGCGCAGCGCGCGGGCGAAGACCGCACGAAGCCGGTAACGGCGCCGACCGCGGCCGACAACATGAAGCTGACCGGCGAAGCGGCCGGCCTGCAGGCGCTGCAGCGTGAGCTGGGCTCGGCCCCGGCCGGGCTGGACGTCGCCCGCGTCAACGAGATCCGCGCAGCGATTGCCGATGGCAACTACCGCGTGGATCCCCAGCAGATCGCCACCCGGATGCTGGACCTCGAGAACGCCCTGACCCAGTGAGTGCCCCCATGCACCAGGCCGCCATGAACCGTTCAGTCGTGTCCACCTCCGCCGTGTCGCCGCACCCCGAAGCGGTGCACCCGGCGGTGGTGGCCGATGCCCTGGACAGCCTGGAGCACGCGCTGCAGGCCGAACGCCGCGCGCTGCTGGAGCACGACGTCGATGCACTGCTCAACTCGACCCAGGCCAAGCTGGTGGCCCTGCGCCGGGTCGAATCGCAACCGCTGCACGGCCACGCCAGCGACCGCGTGGCGATGCTGAGCGAACTCAACCGCGCCAACAGCGTGCTGCTCTCGCGGCGCCGGCGTGAAGTGAGCTGGGCCTTGCGACACCTGGGCCGCGTGGAGTCCACCGGCGTGTACGATGCCGCTGGACATGCGGGCGCCCGCCCGCAGGCACGCTGCCTCGGTATCGGATGAACGACCCCCGGACTCCGCTTCCCACCTCGAACACCCCCCCTGCCGACCGCGCCGCCTGGAGCGATGACATGCTCTGGGCGCTGGACGTGGCCGACACGGCGGTGCTGCTGGTCGCGCCCGATGGCGGGCTGACCCACAGCAACCAGAGCGCAGGCGAGCTGGCCTCGCTGCTCCACCCCGACACCCCCGATCCCGACCCCGCGCGCCTGCTGGCCTGCGTGCCGGACGTGGCGTGGGAGGTCGCCGGCCACGAGGGCCGCTGGATCGGCGAGATCGAGACGCGCGATGCCTCGCGCGTGCTCGAGGTCAAGGTGTTCAGCAGCGTCCCGGGCCAGCCGTGGCGGCGGTACGTGGTGATGAGCGACGTGACCGCCCGGGCCGCGCGCGAGAGCGAACTGCAGCGCCGCCACGACGAGCTGCAGCGCACCTACAGCCGTTTGGCCGGTGCGCAGGAGCAACTGCTGCAGTCCGAGAAAATGGCGTCGATCGGCCAGCTGGCGGCCGGCGTCGCGCACGAGATCAACAACCCCATCGGCTACGTGCATTCCAACCTGGGCACGCTGCAGGAGTACGTCGGTTCGCTGTTCGCGCTGGTGGAGGCTTACCAGGCGGCGCTGGAGTCGCCGGACCCGGCGGCCAGCCGCGCTCCGATGCAGGCAATGCGCGAGCGCCTGGATCTGGATTTCATCACCGGCGACCTGCCGCAGCTGCTGGAGGAGTCGCGCGAGGGCATCGAGCGCGTGACCAAGATCGTGCAGGACCTCAAGGAGTTCTCGCACGTCGGTCGCAACGAGCCGATGCGCCCGTCCGACCTGCTCAAGGGGCTGGAGTCCACGCTCAACATCGTGTGGAACGACCTCAAGTACAAGGTGCGCGTGGAGAAGCACTACGGCGAACTGCCGCCGGTGGAATGCCACCTCTCGGAGATCAACCAGGTCTTCATGAACCTGCTGATCAATGCCGGCCAGGCGATCGAGGACCGCGGCACCATCCTGCTGGCCACCGGCGTGGATGGCGACGAGGCGTGGGTGAGCGTGGCCGACAGCGGCTGCGGCATCCCCGAGGACGTGCAGGCGCGCATCTTCGACCCGTTCTATACGACCAAGCCGATCGGCCGCGGCACCGGCCTGGGGCTGGCGATCGCCTACCGCATCGTCGCCAAGCACCACGGCCGCATCGAGCTCAGCAGCCGCCCCGGCGCGGGCAGCACGTTCCGCGTGGTGCTACCGGTGCGGCAGCCGGCGGGCGATGCGATTCCCGCGTCCCCGGCCCTGTAGGAGCGGCTTCAGCCGCGATCACGCATCCGGCCTCCTGTAGGAGCGACGTAAATCGCGACCGCGCAGCTCCGGATACCTGCGCGGGTCGCGACTTACGTCGCTCCTACACTCGTGCTTGAAGATCTGTTCGCGGCTGAAGCCGCTCCTGCAACGGCATGACTTCGGTCAGTACACCGCTTCGCCCGCGGCTCGGCGCTCCCATGTCCGGAACGCGGCCTGGATATGCTCGCGCAACTCGTCGTCGTTCCACGGCTTGGTGAGGAAGCGGTAGATCGCGCCGTGGTTGATGGCCTCGGTAATGGTGGCCAGGTCGGTGTAGCCCGACAGCACCATGCGGATGGTGTCCGGGTACAGGTCGCGCACGCGGGCCAGGAACTCGGTGCCGCTCATGTCGGCCATGCGCTGGTCGGACACGATCACCTGGGCGCTGTTGCTGGCCAGCAGGTCGAACGCCTCGCTGACGCTGTTGGCGGTGAGGATGTTGTAGCCGTCGCGGCGGAACAGCCGCACCAGCGAGCGCAACACGTTCTCCTCGTCGTCCAGCAGCAGCAGCGTGCGCTCGGGGCGCGTGGCGGCGAACGCGCCCGGTAGCAGGAAGCGCTTGCGCACCAGGTCGCCCATGTCCTCGGCCGGCAGCGGCTGGCTGAAGAGGTAGCCCTGGAAGAAGTCGCAGTGGCTGCGGCGCAGGAAGCCGAGTTCGGCCTCGCTTTCCACGCCCTTGGCCGTGACCTTCATGCCCAGCTGGTGGCCCATCGCGATGATGCCGCGCACGATGGCGGCGCTGCGCGGGTCGCTGGCGACATTTCGGATGAAGCTGCGGTCGATCTTCAGCCGGTCCAGCGGGTACTGCGCCAGCGCCGCGAAGCTCAGGCCGCCCAGGCCGAAGTCCTGCACGGTGAGGGTCGAGCCGAGTCCGCGCAGGCCCACGAGCGTGTCGTAGACCTGGTGCGCGTCCATCGCCAGCACGCTTTCGGAGACTTCGAACTCGAGCGCATCGCCGGGCAGGTCGAAGCCGTGCAGCAGCTCGCCGATGCGGTCCACGCAATCGGGCTGCGCCAGCAGCGCGCCCGACAGGTGCACCGAGATCGACAGGTAGTCCAGTCCCTGCGCGCGCCAGCGCGCGACCTGCGAGACCGCCGATTCGGCGACCCAGATGCCCAGCCGCGCCGACAGGCCGACGCGTTCGACCGTTTCCAGGAAGCGGCTCGGCCGCAGCAGCCCGTGGCCGGCGGTGTCCCAGCGCAGCAGCGCGCCGAACCCGCACAGGCCGCCGTCGTGGGCATTGATCAGCGGCTGGTAGAACAGCTTGAGCTCGCTGTTGTCGAGCGCCTCGACGAAGCGTTCGGCGAAACCCTCGTTGCCGGCCGGCCGCTCGGGCATGGCGGTGTACAGGCCGATGCTGTTGAGGCCTTCCTCCTTGACCTGGCGCAGCGCCTCTTCGGCCTTGGCCAGCAACGAGGCCGCGTTCTGCGCGTGGTCGGGGAAGATCGCGATGCCGATGGAAAGCGTCATCGGCAGTGTGTAGGGCGGGATCGACAGCGGCGTCTCGAACGCGTCGCGCAGCAGCTCGGCCAGCCCGGCGCCGTCGAGCTCGCCCGGGCGGTAGCCGATGCCCATGACGAACTCGTCGCTGCCCAGCCGCCACAGCCAGCCATCGCGCGGCATCGCCTTGCGCAGGCGCTGGGCGATGGCGGCCAGCGCCTGGTCGCCGATCTGCTCGCCCATGTTGGTGTTGATCGAGCGGAACATGTCCACGTCGATGTGCAGCAGCGCGATCCGGCGCTTGGTCGCGCCAGCCGCGGCAATCGCCGTGGACAGGCTGGGCCCGTTGGCACCCAGGCGGTAGAGCCCGGTAACCGGGTCGACCGCGATGTCGCCGTAATCGTCGTAACGCTGGACCATGGGATCAGCTTACCCGCGGGGCGGGGCGCCTGGACGCCCGCCCGCGATGCGGTGTGCCGTTACTCCACGGCCGGCTTGGGCGCACTGCCGAAGCCGCCCTCGGCAGACGCGGCCAGGTACGCGAACACGGCGTAGGCGGCGACGTTCTGCGCCACCGCGTCCGGGTCGATCTTGTCGAAGGTGTCGTCCGGCGTGTGGTGCAGGTCGAAGTAGTCGGTGCCGTCCTGCGCCAGCCACGCCCAGGCCATGCCGCGCTGCGCGAACGGGATCAGGTCCGGGCCGGGGCCGCCCTTGCCGGGGGCGTGCTCGATGCCCAGCGGCGCCAGTGCGGCGGCGATCTGTATTTCGGCCGCGCGTGCGGATTCCGGCGCGCCGGTGGCGAAGGCGTAGATCCGACCAGCGCCGAAATCGCTCTCGGCGGCGATGACGTGGCGGGTGAGATCGGCGGCGTGCTCGTCGGCGTACGCGCGACCGCCCAGCAGGCCCTGCTCCTCGTTGGCGAAGGCGACCACGCGGATGCTGCGCGCCGGGTGGCGGGGCAGGTCGCCGATCAGCTTCGCGGCGGCCATCGTGATGCCCACGCCGGCGGCATCGTCCACCGCGCCGGTGCCCAGGTCCCACGAATCCAGGTGGGCGCCGATCAGCACGACTTCGTCCGGCGTTTCCGAACCGGTGATCTCGCCGATCACGTTGTGGGAGGTCGCCTCGCCGTCCCAACCGCAGTCCAGCGCCATGTGCACGCGTTGCGGGCCGAGCGCCAGCAGGCGGCTGAGCTGCTGTGCATCCGGCACCGACAGCGCGGCCGACGGGATCGGGGTCAGGCCTTCGTCGAAGCGGGTGATGCCGGTGTGCGGCTGGCGGTGCGAGTCCGTGCCGGCCGAGCGCATCAGGAAACCGGCCGCGCCGGCGCGGATGGCCGCGGACGGGCCGGCGCTGCGCACGCGCGAGCCGGGGCCGTAGCCGCTGCCGTCGCGGGCGCGCTTCATTTCGTAGTCGACGAAGGCGATCTTGCCGGCCAGCGACCCGGCGGGCGCGGCTTCCAGCGCGGCCAGGTCGGCAAAGCGCACGACCTCGCCCTCGACGGTGCCGCCCGGGCTGCCGCCCAGGGCCGTCAACGTCAGCGGCTGCGCGTTGTCCCCCAGCACCCGGGCGGACTCGCTGCGCCGGATCCACTTGGGGAACGTCACCGGTTCCAGCCAGACCTTGTCGAACCCCAGCTCGCGGAACTTCGCCTCGGCCCACTTCACCGCGCGCGCATCGGCCTCGCTGCCGGCCATGCGCGGGCCGACCTCGGTGGTCAGCGACTCGGTGACCTCATAGCCCAGCCGGCTGGCCAGCGCGGCCTCGCGCAGCTGCGGTGCCACGGCCAGCGCTTCGTCGGGGATCCGCGTCACGGACGTGTCCTGCGCGGGCACCCGGGCCGGCTGCAGGGCGATCAACAAGGTGGCGGCGGTTGCCCACAACGGTGCACGCATGCGTGACTCCAAGCCTGGAAAAGACGAAGCCGCGAGGGTAGCAACTCGCGGCTTCGTCTTGGCGTGCCTCAAGTCACGCGGCGGGCGCCCGGTTATGGCGTGCGCTGTTCGCGCTGTTTCAGTGAGTCGCGGATCTCGCGCAGCAGCAGGATGTCCTCGCTCGGCGGCGCCGGCGTGTCGGCCTTGGGCGGCCGCATGCGGTTGTAGCTGCGCACGATCAGGAAGATCACGAACGCGATCAGGACGAAATCGATGATGGTCTGGATGAATGCGCCGTAGGTGATCACCGGCGCGGCGGCTTCCTGGGCGGCGGCCAGCGTCGCGTAGTCGTTGCCGTCCAGCGCGATGAACAGTTGCGAGAAGTCCACGCCGCCCATCGCCATGCCGACGACCGGCATGATGATGCCGTCCACCAGCGCGGTGACGATCTTGCCGAACGCCGCACCGATCACGACCGCGACCGCCAGGTCCAGCACGTTGCCGCGCGCGATGAACGCCTTGAACTCGTCGACCATGCTCATGCTGTGCCTCCTGCCGTGGACTGGGGCGGACTATAGCGCCGGGTCCTGGCTGCGGCGACATGGCTGGCCGTACCGCTGCAAATTCGTGCAGAGCTCAGGCTCGCGAGACGCGGCATCGAGCCCTCATTCCCGCGAGGGCGGGCTCGCGCTTCACTTCTGCGGAGCCGGACATCCATGGACGGCGTCTTCCAGCACGGATCGCGTGTCCAAACCAGCCAGACAGGTCCTTGGATAGCCCCGGTGGCGGCACAAGGGTGCAACCCGCCCGCGCAGAACGTCGGCAAAAAAAGGGGCGGGCGACTAGCCGGTGATCTGCCCGCGCAACTCCACCACGCCATCCAGCGACGCGACGAACGCATCGCCCGGCTGCAGCGGTCCTACGCCAGCCGGCGTGCCCATGAACACCAGGTCGCCGGCGCGCAGTGCATACAGGCGCGAGAGTTCGTGCAGGATCTCCGGCACGTCCCAGATGAGGTCGGCGAACGCGCCATGCTGGCGACGCTCGCCGTTGACGTGCAGCGTCAGCGTGCGTTGCGCCAGGTCGCCCACCTCGGCGACGGGCACCAGTTCGCTGACCGGAGCGGCGTTGTCGAACGCCTTGCCGGTGTCCCACGGCAGGCCCTTGGCCTTGGCGGCGGCCTGCAGGTCGCGGCGGGTCAGGTCCAGACCGATGCCGTAGGCGTACACCAGCGGCGCGGCGACCTTCGCATCGAGCACGCCGGGCGGCGCGTCCCGGCCTAGCGCGACGACGAGTTCGACCTCGTGGTGCAGGTCCTGCGTGCCGGGCGGGTAGGGCACGTCGCCCCCCGGCACCACCGCGTCGGCCGGCTTGAGGAAGAACACGGGTTGGCCGCGCTCGTCCTTGCTGGCCGGCGCCGTGGCGCCCATTTCCCGGGCGTGGTCGGCGAAGTTGCGGCCCACGCAGTACACGCGCCGGACGGGGAAATGCCCGCCGCCGCGCACGGGAATGCGCACGGGCGTCGGCGCCGGGATGACGTCGGCCATGGAAGCTCCTCGAATGGGTGCGCCGGCGTAGCCGGCAATGTGGGTGCGTGCCGGCGTGGCCGGCGGTACAGGAAGTACGGTCAGCCGCGCGCGGCGCGGCGGTCGTCCAGCGCGGCACGGTCGACCACGCGGTACTCGCCATCGACGACGTGCCGATTGGCATCGCGTGCCACCGGCGTGCCGCGGCTGCGCCACAGCTTGTAAAGCAGGCCTGCGGCGACCATCGCCGTGCCGACGACGACGCCGAACACCACCATCACCACCAGCAACGCCAATCCCACCAGGCCGAACGCGATGCGCACCAACGGGTGGCGCGGCTTGCGCGGCTCGAAGGCGTGGCGGACGCGCGATTGGAACTGGGCGTGGTCGAAGCGGAAGGCGTGGGCGAACATGTCGTGCGGCGTGTCTACAATCCAGCGGGGGACCGAGTATCGCGATGCCGGCCAGCGAGGTTGTAATGGATTCGTTAAATCGAGGTGAAGGTGCTGCGGCTCGCGGTCCGCTGGTCGCGCTCGATCGGCTGCCCGACGGGGCGTTCGCCGAAGTGGAAGCCGTGATCGAGGGCGATGCCGAGTCGCTGGTGCTGTGTCGCGACGGCGACGCCGTGCGCGCCTGGCTCAACATTTGCCCGCATGCCGGCCGCCGCCTGGACTGGGCGCCCGGCCAGTTCCTCAAGAGCCGCGAGGGCCTGCTGGTGTGCGCAGCCCATGGCGCGAGTTTCCAGCTGAGCGATGGCGTGTGCGTGGCCGGACCGTGCCGGGGCGAGGCGTTGCGCCCGGTGCCGGTGGACGTGCGCGAGGGCGCGGTGTGGCTGGCAGCTGCGAAGTAGCCTGGGCGCAACGCCGGTGGGTGTTTCAGGTGCCGCCCAACGCGGTGAAAAGAAAGATCGCAAGCGCGCCCAGCCACGAGATGACCACGTAGAACTTCAGTTCCTGCGCGGTCAGTGATGCGGCGAAATGGTCGACCAGGAACAGCGACTTCCAGCCTTCCAGCACGTGGGCGCCTTCCAGGAAAACGACCCAGAAGCAGAACGCCGAATAGATGGCGAAGAGCAGGATGTCCACGGAACCTCCTTGTTTCGGGTGGAATGACGCCACCGCTTCGCAGTACCGCGGGGCGGCAGGAACGGATACGTCAGAACAGGTCGACCCAGAACATCAGGTTGACCATGCCCACGGCGACCACCGTGTAGATCAGCGACAGCGGCCCGCCGATGCGCCACAGCTCCTTGCCCGAGTAACCCGCCGGGCCGCTGATCATCGAGATCACCGGGTTGGACGCGGTCATGAAGTTGTTGGACGCCGAGAGCGCGACGATCAGCGCGAACGCCGTCGGGTCGCCGCCCGCGGCCAGCGCCAGGTTGACCGCCAGCGGCACCATCACGATGGTCGCGCCGACGTGGCTGATCACCAGCGAGAACAGCGTGGTCAGCAGGCCAAGCGCGACTTCCAGCAGCCAGATCGGCGTGCCTTCGGGCAACTGCTCGATGCTGTGGCCGGCCACCCAGGCCGCGGCGCCGGAGGAGTCCATCGCCCAGCCCAGCGGGATCAGGCAGGCCATCAGGAATACCGTCTTCCAGTTGATCGCCGAATACGCCTCGTCGATGTGGATGACGCCGGCCACCAGCATGCCGGCCACGCCGGTCATCAGCGCGATCGAAACCGGCAGGCGCGAGGACAGCGCCAACAGCATCGCGACGGCGAAGATGCCCAGCGCGATCTTCAGCTTGTGCGGGCGCTGCTCGCCCTTGGGGTAGTCGGTGACGACGACCAGGTTCTTGCCGGCGGCCGCGCGCGCCAGGTCGGTCCAGATGCTGTGCAGCACCAGCATGTCGCCCGCGCGCAGCGGCACGTCGCGCACGTTCTCGCGCATCACCGACTTGTCGCGGTTGATCGCCAGCAGGCTGACGCCCAATTGCTTGCGCAGTTCCAGCTCGCGGCCGGTCTTGCCGATGAAGTTGGAGGTGGGCGGGATCACCGCCTCGGAAATGCCGGCTCGGCTGGGATTGAACAGGTCGCCGAAGTTGCGCAGCCGCGAGGTCATGCGCAGGAAGTGGTTCTGCGCGAAGTCGCCAACCTGCTGCTTGCCGCCCATCACGCCCAGCACGCTGCCGACCCAGATGCGGGTGTCGGCCGGCGGCGCCAGGCGCGACTCGTTGTTGCTCTTGAGCGCCAGCAGCAGCGGCGCGCCGTGCAGCGCCTCGGCCTCGCCCAGCGACATGCCCACCAGCGGGCTGTCGGCGGTGACCGTCAGCTCGTAGACATCGCCTTCGATCCCGTAGGCGTTGGCGAAGTAGCTCTGCGTGCGTGCCGGGGTGGCGCCCTTGCCGTCGTCGCGCTCGAGCTTCTTGCCGAAGAAGTGGAAGTACGCCAGCGACGCACCCAGCAGCGCCAGGCCGATGGGCAGCGGCGCGAACATGCTCAGCGGCTCCAGGGTGGCCGCGCCGGAGGGCAGGTTGCTGTTGGCCGCCAGCAGCAGGTCGTTGAGGAGGATCAGCGGCGAGTTGCCGACCATCGTCAGCCCGCCGCCCATGACGATCGCCGCGGCAATCGGCAGCAGCAGCCGCGGCAGCGACAGGCCGGTGCGCGAGGACAACCGCGAGGCGACCGGCAGGTACAGCGCCATCACCGCCGGGTTCTGCATGAAGGAGGAATTGAGGCCCGCGACCGCGCCGGTCAGCAGCATCAGGCGCTGTTCGATGCCGTGCGCGCGCCGCAGCAGCCAGCCGGCCAGGCGGTTGAGCGCGCCGGTACGGTCCAGGCCCGCGCCCAGGATCATCGTGGCGATGATGCTCATCACCGCGTTGGACGAGAAGCCGTTGAAGATTTCCTCCGGCGCGACCAGCCCCGACAGGCCCAGCAGCACCAGCACCACCAGCGCGACCACGTCGGCGCGGATGCGCTCGAACAGGAACATCACCATCGTGAAGCCGACCAGTCCGAGGACCAGCTTCATGTCGGTGGTGAGCGCGAGCGCCGTGTCCATCAGTGGGCCGGTGGCCGGGCGTGCAGCGCGGTGGCTGGGCGAGGCGGCGGGGCGGCGTCCGCGGCGCGCATGGGCTGGCACGGGGTCGACGGGCGGACGCCGGAGGCCGGCATCGTGCGGATCGAAACGGCGTACCTGCTCCTCACCAGCTCCCGGCTCCCGGTCCTAGACCCTGTCGTACAGCAGGTCCCATACGCCGTGGCCGAGCTTCTGGCCGCGGGTCTCGAAGTGCGTCTGCGGGCGCCAGTCCGGCCTCGGCACCGCGCCGCGTG